>JADMIO011525431.1_pt1 | contig 79874 bp, 71 predicted proteins | sample 8958161 | NCBI WGS metagenome assembly JADMIO01 (sample SAMN16585339, study PRJNA669376) | soil metagenome | isolation source: Crop rotation soil | place: USA: Cullars Rotation, Alabama | collected 2011 | reverse complement strand
CGCGACTTCAAGTCACGTGAATTCCAAGCTTCGGATCCCACTGTGCTGGAAAGTTTGCTTCAGCAAGGCATTTATGCTTATCGCATCTGGTGTAGTGTGTGTTGCTGTGACTGCTTCCTCGCCTATTTGATTCTGAACAGTACTTATCAGCCCACATTTATATCCAATAGCACTAAATAGTTTCCATAATATGGTGGCAATTGTTGTTTTGCCATTCGTACCAGTTACGCCTACCAGTTGCACTCGTAAAGAGGGTTCACCAAAAAAATTATGACTCATCAGGCCTGTTGCAATCGCACTGTTTTCTACCTGCACATATACCACATTGTCTTTAATTACTGATGGTAATATTTCACAAACCACGGCAGCAGCACCATTTTCAACTGCTTTTTCAATAAAGTCATGCCCATCCGTTGCAGTTCCTTTTATTGCGATAAAGCAGGAACCCTTACCGGCCTTCCTTGAATCGATCTGAAGGTCACTGATCCCAATGCTGGTATTCCCCTTCACCGAGCGAATGCTAACTTTATATAATAGGTCCTTCAACATTTTCTGGATGCGACTTTCTTTTAAAAGAAAGGAACAACGTTTATTTTAGTTTAGTATCAATGAGATCTGTTGTCCTTTTTTAAAAGCTGTTCCTGATGCCAGCGATTGATCTACCACTCTTCCCCTTCCGGCAACAGTAACTTTCAAGCCTATATTTTCCAATAAGTACACGGCATCCTTAAGCCCCATCCCAACTACATTCGGTGTTATTTTACCGGTCACCCCGGTATTTGCAGGACTATTCAATAATGCTGCATTATTTTTTATGCTCAGGGATCTCCATGATCCGCTGGTTGCAGAATCTACAAAAGGTATATTGAGCTTTCCGAAGATCGACCCAACATCATTTTTCATTCCATAATAATTGTAATTCAGGGTATCACTGGTCGTTGTCACATATCTCCTTGTGCTTAAATAACGGGCATATATCTTATCGCTTATTTCTTTAAATACCCTTCCCGAAACATCTGCTCCATATATTAATCTTGATTCATTACTATTCTGAATTACAACTGCCATACTGTATTTAGGGCTTTCTGAAGGGAAATAACCGATGAAAGACGCCTGGTATATCTTATTCCCCTTGTTATATCCACGATTATCCAATGCCGTTACAGCGGTACCTGTTTTACCTGAAATTGAATAAGTACTATCAAATAATATCCTGTGCCCTGTTCCATGAGCGCTATCGACCACTGCCTTTAAGCATTCCTGCAATTGCACTAATGTTTCATCGCTGCATATTTTATCAACTACCACCTCTGGTTGAAAAGTTTTTACTTCGATCCCATACTCTTTTACTGAATTTACCAGGTATGGTTTCATCATCCTTCCATTATTGGCCACAGCATTATACAACATCAACATATTCATTGGCGTTACCAGTTCTTCATACCCATGAGCCATGAACGGGATAGTAGTTCCATGCCATGATTTACTACTAGCTTTTTTTATAACTGGAAATCCGGAAGACGCTGTTATATCGATGCCTGTTAATGTATCAAGACGCAGTCGGTGTAAATGATCAATAAATTTTGCCGGTTGATTATGATAATATTGGTCCGCCAATTTTGCAAAAGCCACGTTACTACTTCTCAAAAAAGCTTCTTTAACGCTGATCTCGTGTGCCCCTAAATGAGAATCTTTGATACGTAATCCATAAAAATATTTCACTCCTCCTTCGCAATCTACTATGGTGTTCTTGTCAACATATTTATCTTCTATTAAAGTAAGCAGGGTGACCAGTTTAAAAATTGAGCCCGGTTCTGTGCGTTTACCGATACCATAATTAAGATCTTCAGCATATGTGCTGTCTGCCATTTTTCCAAGGTTAGCGATCGCCTTTATTTTCCCTGTCGCTGTTTCCATAATAATAGCAGTACCATGAAGTGAATTATTACCTACCATCATCTTCATTAAAGCATTTTCAGCAACATCCTGCATATAAGTATCAAGCGTTGTTATGATATCCTTACCATTTTCCGGTTCTACTTCAGCTCCTTCCACCGGCATGTAAGCTCCGGCGATATAGCGCATCAACCGCTGTCCTGTTGTACCCCTCAACAGCGCATTATAACTTTGTTCCAGTCCAACATTCTTGGTAGAATCATCTCTCGACAGGCCGATCGTCCTCGCTGCAAGTATTTTATAGGGATTGATACGTTTATCTCTTGTATCAACGATGAAGCCACTTTTATTCCGCCCTTGTTTTACCAAAGGGAATTCACGTAACTGTGCATATTCAACAAAAGATATCTTTCTTTTCAACAGGTAATATCTTTCAACATTTTTATAAGCTAATTGTAATTCCTTTTTATAGACCGCAGCTGTCTTATCATTGAAAAGATCAGCCAGGCAAACACTCAGTGTATCAACATTGTCTTTAAAACGTTTTCCGTTCTTTTCTCTCAATCCATCTGCCCCAAAGTCAACATAGATATCGAAAATAGGAATGGAAGTACTCAGCATATTTCCATCCTCACTGTAGATAGTCCCACGTTCTGCATCCAAGGGCATATATTTTAAATGCAGGCTATCTCCCATGCTTTTCCAGAATTTTCCTTCTACCCGTTGAATGTAAAAAGCCCGGCCTACCACCACAGCCCCTAACAGAACTATTCCTAAAAAGCAGAGATACACTCTCCATAATATGTCTTTCTTTATTTCCATTAACTCAATTCGACTGTTGGCTGGGTTTATTTTTTACTTAAGAACTGTTATGCAAAAATTAATTTCTCTCGCCATATGCTTATGGAGTACTTACCGGGCTTTCTTCACCCAGCTTTAACGGCGGGGCTGTCAATTCCTTTAATCCCAATGGTTCCACTGCTTTTCCTAATTCACTAGCATTGCTTCTGAAGATCACTTCACTTTTTATTGTCTTGTATTCGTATTCCAATTCCTTAATATGCTTTTCGCTTGCGCTTATCTTTCTTGATAATTTATCAGCATAGTGTCCATTATATATATAAGTAACTGCCAATAATGCCAGGAACAGAAAAAAAGGAATATTCTTAACCACCCACTTCGAAGTGATCAGCCTCTTCCAGTCTATTTTCTGGGCAAGTGATGATTGTTCTTCTGTTTTCTTTTCGTTACTCATATATTATTTAACACGATCATTTTTTTGCTGCTACTCTTAGTTTAGCACTTCGTGATCTTGGGTTTTGCTTTATTTCTTCTATCGATGGTGTGACCGGTTTTTTTGTGATAATGGAAAACACATTTTCAGACCTGGTACCATACACTTCATCCACCTCCGTTTCGGAAATAGTTCCGCTACGAAAAAAATTTTTAACGATCCTGTCTTCCAGCGAATGGAATGTGATGATAGCTATACGGCCTCCGGGCTTTAACAATGCGGGGGTTTGCTGCAGTAATTCCTTTAGCGCTCCAAACTCATCATTTACCTCTATCCGCAACGCCTGGAATACCTGGGCAAAGTATTTTTGAGGATTCCCTTTCACGGCAGCCTGTACAGCCTGTTTAAATTCATTGATGGTCCGAAGCGGAGTTAATGCTCTTTGCTGAACGATGGTTTTGGCCAATGTTTTAGCATTGGTTACTTCACCATACTGTTCCAACATCTTGTGCAACTGCTTTTCAGTAAAATTTCTTAGCACCTCCGCAGCAGTTACAGCCTGCCTTTGATCCATCCGCATATCCAGTGCCGCATCAAACCGGGTAGAAAAACCCCTTTCTGCCTCATCAAACTGGTGGCTGGAAACCCCCAGGTCAGCGAGTATTCCATCAACCTGCGCAATTTTATGCAAACGCAAAAACCGGTGCAGGTGACGAAAATTCTGCGGCACAAAGATCACCCGGTCATCTTCCGGTAAATTCTTCTTAGCAGCTTCGTCCTGGTCGAACACTATCAATTTGCCTTTGTTGCTTAAGTGTTGCAATATGGCGCGACTATGACCGCCGCCGCCAAAAGTGCAATCAACATAAACAGCATCCGGCTGAATGTTCAGGCCTTCTATGGCTTCCTTCAGTAAAACCGGTATGTGATAATTGTCTTCCAATTAGTAATTAATGGTTATTAATTATTAATCAGGCTTTTTCTTATTCATCACTTCATCTGCCAGGTTACTGAAGCTTTCCCGTGAAAAAGTTTCAAAGAACTCTTTATACTTACTTAAATCCCAGATCTCAATCTTATTTACTGCTGCAACCAGCACTATATCTTTTGATAGGGTTGCATAATCGATCAAACTCTTAGGTATCAATAACCTCCCTGCAGTATCAAGCTCAACTTGTGTAGCACCATTCAAAAAAAAACGGCGAAAATCTCTAACTTTAGGGTCAAAATCATTCAGGTTGCTGATATCAGAAAAAATAGGTTCCCAGCTTTTAATGGGGTATAAAGTCAAACAGGGTTCAATGCCCCTGTTGATTACGAATTGGTTTGCACTTTCCTCTACCAGCTGCTTTTTAAAGCCTGCAGGTAAAAGGAAGCGCCCCTTGGCATCCAGCGTAACCTCATATTCACCAAGAAAACCAATCATTTATAGCAGTTTGTATTATTTTTTTAAATAATTGACACAAAATAACACTTTTTACCACTTTTACTACTAAAATTGCCAAAACATTTTTATCCACAGCATTGTATTACCCTAACAGCATGATTTTTAAGCGATTTTGAGGCATTTATGAAGTTTATATCTAGTGAATTAGATGTGCATATCGGTGGATAACTGTGAATTTCGCCTCAGATTACCCTGAATAGGGATAAAAACTGGCTCATAAATTCAATCTTACAGAATCTCCATCTGACCTGCTGAGTTTAGGGTCAAGTAGCATCAATCAGTGGCAAAAATTGTTTGGAAAATCCATCGGCCAGGATACTGCTTTCCCAACCTAATCATATATGGGTAGTAATCCGGTTTTAAAACTTATGGGATTCAGCGTCGCTGAAAATTCAACTGGCGGGAAGAATAATAATGGTAAAATCACTTAATCAAACACACTGAAGAAATACAGAAAGAGGTGTAACTTATATAACGGGATATATCATACGAAATACATTCACAAAAATTATAAGAGAAAAGATCAGTATGCTGATATAAGATATACAGGCATTATTTTGTCAGTGGAAAAGAAACAACAAAAGTACTCCCCTTACCTAAAACACTTTCTGCCTTTATACTACCCCGGTGGGCATCTACCATTGTTTTAACATAACTTAACCCAAGTCCAAAACCTTTTACATTGTGAATATTCCCTGTATGTGCCCGGTAGAATTTTTCAAAAATACGGTTGAGTGTTTCTTTATTCATTCCAATACCATTGTCTTCGATCTTGATCTTAAACTGGTCACCGTTATTATAGGTATCGAACTTTATATGCAGATTGTCTTTTGAATATTTAACAGCATTGTCCAACAGGTTACTTACAAGATTGGTAAAGTGTACTTCATCCGCCATCACCATGTCATTTGCTGCGCCCAGGTTCAATTCCAGGCTCCCTTTCTTTTCTTCTACCTGTAAAGCAATATTATTTAATGCACTCGTCACCAGTTCATGTGCATGCGTCTTTTTCAGGTTCAATTGTACTTCCTTTTTGTCCAGCAATGCTGCCTGTAAGATCGTTTCCACTTGCTTATTCATGCGCTTATTCTCTTCTTTGATGATCCCGGTAAAATAATTCATCTTTTGTTTGTCATTGATCACTTTCTCATTTTTCAATGCGTCTACTGCCAATGATATAGTCGCAAGAGGTGTTTTAAATTCATGCGTCATGTTATTGATGAAATCCGATTTTATCTCGCTTAATTTCTTTTGCTTCAACAATGCTCTTACAGTAAGAAAAAATGCGCACATGATCACGACAGTAAAAAATACCGCTCCGATGATCAGCCATGTCATTGATCGCCATATGAAACTTTTGGCATGCGGAACGATCACGATCAGTAATTCCTGGGGAGAAATACCTTCCGATAAACTACCCCCCGGTGATTCCAATGGTATTACATGGCTCTTATTATTGTTTGAATCAACATACAGCGCATAAAAATTCTCAGATTGTATCTCGTCACCAATGATCGAATTTGTTGTGATCGCAAATTCAAATGGCACATGCTGAAGGTTGTGCTTATTGAACGCCTTCCGGATGATCTGTTTTATTTCATCCTTGGAATAACGCTGGATGATCGTAGGTCTGAAAAATTCAAGTTGCAATTTTTCACTTGGAAAAAGCACATCATTCTTTTTTCCCATAGGCATCAGGTTGCCCTTTTCCAATACCAGGTCTTCTGATGCCTGGTAGGTTGCCCTGCTTATATGTTCAGTGAACTTTTGCTCCTCGGACTCAAGTGACCCTTTGATCCATAGTATCTGGAAAAAAATGATCCCGAGCAAGGAAAGCAATATCAGTATGGTGATGATAGGGAAAATTCTTTTCATTCCTGTAAAGGTAAATCTATCTTAATGTTTAAGATAATATAAAAAACTGAAGTTTAAAATTTAACGAAGGTTTTTAAATTTCATGCCGTTAAAAAAAAACAAGCGATTTGTACCTTTGAACAAATTAATCAGTTATTTTAGAAATATGATAGCGCCAGCCCCTGGTATATTACTGATAGCAGATCCTTTTTTAAAGGACCCGCATTTTATGCGCACTGTCGTTTTCATTTGTGAACACCAGGAAGAAGGAAGCTTTGGTTTTGTATTAAATAAGCAGTTTGAACAAACCATGGATGAACTGATCACCAGTTTTGAAGGCTTTCCCATCCCGGTATATTATGGAGGACCCGTACAGATGGATACCATCCATTTTTTGCATCAATACCCCGAGCTGATCCCCGGGGGGCAGGAAGTAATGAAAGGTGTGTATTGGGGAGGCGATTTTGAAATGCTTACCAACCTGGTGAAGAACAATGCGATCGACCTCAGTAAGATCCGCTTTTTCCTGGGCTATAGCGGGTGGAGCAGCGGACAGCTGGGAGATGAAATGAAAGAAAAAACATGGTTAACGGTATCTGCTACACGAAACCTGATCTTCCATCAACAGCCGGATGAAGTATGGAAAGACAGCCTTAAACACCTGGGCGGTGACTATGAAATGATGATCAACTTCCCGATCGACCCTCAATTAAATTAATATTTTTTTTAGCTGGCATTTACATGAAAGCCATGTACAATAAAACATAACGGTCAATTATACCCTTATCAATTATCACAAAATCCTTATCAGGATACTTTTTTAGCAATTACTATTTAACTTGCTAAAAAGATATTTTGCTTTACGCCCTTATCAAAATACCGGCAAAGATCGCCTTGCGGCTTTATTGCAGGAATATAAAGATCAACAAAACGGATCTGCTCAAATCGGAGGGCCCTTTATTAATTGCCTGCAATCATCCAAATTCCTTCCTGGATGCTGTGATCATCGCTACACTTTTCAAGCGGCCGGTTTATTCCCTGGCAAGAGGAGATGTCTTTGTAAATAAATTTTATTCCAAATTATTACTATCATTAAATATATTACCTGTCTACCGGCAAAGCGAAGGGGCTGAAAACCTGGGAACTAATTATAAAACGTTTGACCAATGCAAAGAGATCTTCAAAAAAAATGGCATTGTATTGATCTTCAGTGAAGGCATGTGTATCAATGAATGGCATTTACGTCCTTTGAAAAAGGGGACGGCCAGGCTGGCCATTACCAGCTGGGAGCATGGCATACCATTAAAAATTTTGCCTGTAGGTATCAATTACAGCTCATTTAAAAAATTTGGTAAAAATATACAACTCGATTTTGGAGAAATGATCAGTCCCATGTTTGAAGACATTGGAGGCAGGGCAATGAATTATGGAAGCAAGATCAATTTTTTCAACGCTGCATTAAAAACACAATTGAAACAAGTGGTGTTGGAAATAAATAAAAACGATAAGCCAACGATCCTGGAAAAATTTTCCATCCCGGTATCGCTCATAAAAAAAATAATACTCTTTATTCCTGCATTGATCGGGTGGCTTATTCATGCGCCGATCTATTATCCACTTAAAAATTTTACCTGGAAAAGGACAGCACACAATGATCATTTCGATTCAGTATTAATAGGATCATTACTGATATTGGAGCCATTTTATTTACTACTGATCTGTTTGATCATTTATTGGCTGGCTGGTGGATGGTGGTGGGTGGCAACTCTTATCTTATTTCCATTTTGTGCTTGGAGTTACGTGCAATTAAAACAACAATTTGAAGAATAATATTTCTTTCCATTATCATCAAGACAAACAAAAAACCCACACAAAGTATGGGTTTTAATTATTTCTACTATTCAGACCTTACTTATATCTCTTCTCCACCCTCAACAAGTACAGTGGTCTTGTTATTCAACACTTCAACAAATCCTCCCTGGACAGCATAGGAAGCTGTATTGTTTTTATCTTTTAATATCTTCAGTTTACCTGCCTTTAACGCACTTACCATCGGGGCATGTTTATCTAACACTTCAAACAATCCACTGATACCCGGCAATTGAACACCATATACCTCTCCACTGAAAAGCTTGCGTTCAGGTGTTAAAATTTCTAATGTCATTTTTTAGTGTTTGATGTTAGTACTAATTACGCCTGTGCCGCCGCCATCAGTTTCTTACCTTTTTCGATCGCATCTTCCAACGTTCCTACAAGGTTGAAAGCAGCTTCAGGATATTCATCCACTTCTCCATCCATGATAGCATTGAATCCACGGATGGTATCTTCAATAGGAACCAATACACCTTTCAGACCAGTGAACTGTTCAGCCACGAAGAAAGGCTGGCTTAAGAAACGTTGAACTTTACGTGCTCTTGATACCGTTAATTTATCCTCATCACTCAATTCATCCAGACCGAGGATCGCAATGATATCCTGTAACTCTTTATAGCGTTGTAAAATCAATTTTACCCTGTTAGCTGTATTGTAGTGTTCATCCCCAACGATCGCAGGGGTCAGGATCCTTGAAGTAGAATCCAATGGATCCACCGCAGGGTAGATACCAAGATCCGCGATCTTACGACTCAGTACCGTGGTTGCATCCAGGTGAGCAAACGTTGTAGCAGGTGCCGGATCGGTTAAGTCATCCGCAGGTACATATACCGCCTGTACGGAAGTGATCGAACCATTTTTAGTTGAAGTGATCCTTTCCTGCATCAATCCCATTTCGGTAGCAAGTGTTGGCTGGTAACCCACCGCTGATGGCATACGGCCTAACAACGCAGATACTTCAGAACCTGCCTGTGTGAAACGGAAGATATTATCTACGAAGAAAAGAATGTCTTTTCCCTGTCCCTGGCCATCTCCATCACGGAAATATTCAGCTATTGTCAAACCACTCAAAGCCACACGAGCCCTTGCTCCCGGGGGTTCATTCATCTGTCCGAAAACGAAAGTTGCCTTACTCTCTTCCAAACCTTTTACATCCACTTTGCTAAGATCCCATCCGCCTTCTTCCATACTGTGCTTGAAAGCATCTCCATAATTCATGATACCAGCTTCGATCATTTCCCTCATCAGGTCATTTCCTTCCCTGGTACGTTCTCCCACACCTGCAAACACAGACAGGCCACTATATGCTTTTGCGATATTATTAATTAACTCCTGGATCAATACAGTTTTACCCACACCAGCGCCACCGAACAAACCGATCTTACCACCTTTTGCATAAGGTTCGATCAGGTCAATTACCTTGATACCTGTATATAAAATTTCATTAGCAGTACTAAGGTCCTCAAATAATGGCGGTTTCGCGTGGATCGGGCGACCGTTTTCCTTGCTTACCTGCGGCAGTCCATCAATAGCATCTCCTGTAACATTGAACAGGCGGCCTTTGATACCTTCACCGATCGGCATGGCTATTGGCTTTCCTGTGTCAACCACAACTGTACCGCGTACAAGCCCTTCAGTACGATCCATCGCGATCGTACGTACACTATCTTCTCCCAAATGCTGCTGCACTTCCAATACAAGTGTTTCTCCAGTGTCACGTTTAAGTTCCAATGCGTTCAGAATTTCAGGAAGTTTGCTGTCGCTGTCAAATTGTACGTCTATCACAGCTCCGATGATAGATTTTATTTTACCTGTATTGGCCATAAATGATATTTTATAATAATGAGGTCTATTTTCAGGGCGCAAAGGTAAGGAGGGAATTGTAAAATAAGAAATGTAAAATATCGCCTTGTAAAGCCCTTGTTTACCGGCATTTTCAGCTCCAATTGACCGTAGTGGCGACGCTCCGTTCATCTTCAGTCCAATTTTAGCCTTTAGTAGGGTAAAATCAAAATCCAGACTAAATAATGGTGTATTTTTAACCCCAAAAAAACTGCATGCCTAAGAAACCCCGGTACTTTTTATTACCGATAGTATTATTTTTTACCCTCGTTACAAATGCACAAACAGCCCCGGAAGCACAATCTGTTGCAGGCAAGGTGATCTGTGGTTACCAGGGATGGTTTAGTTGCTATGGCGATGGTTCTCCAATAGAGAGATGGTTCCATTGGTCCTTTAGCAATTATAGATCGGACACCAGGCCATCCCCGGGAAATGTCCACGTTGATATTTACCCTAATATCAGCGAGTATAGTGCTGCCTCATTATTCCAGACCAATTTTGCCAACATGCCTGATGGATCGGCATCAAAATTATATTCTTCCTGGAAACCTGACGTCATCGACAAACATTTGGAATGGATGCAACAACATGAAATAGATGGCATTGCATTACAACGATTTATCAGCGAAACATTTGACGGTGTTTTTAAAACCACCCGCGACAGTATATCAGCAAGGGTTAAACGAACAGCAGAAAAATACCAGCGCATATTCTATATCATGTACGATGTATCAGGCTTAAGCGATACAAAATTCGACTCTATCAAAAATGACTGGCAGAATAATATGGTAAATACGCTGCATCTTACGTCCTCACCCTATTATGCACAGCAAAACAATAAACCGGTGGTTTGCCTTTGGGGATTTGGCTTTAACGACAGGCCGGGCACCGCAGCGCAATGCCTGGATGTGATTAATTGGTTCAAAGCCAATGGCTGTTTCGTTATCGGTGGGGTACCTACCAACTGGCGGACCAGTAACGGAGATTCAAAACCTGGTTTCGGATCAGTATATGATGCCTATGACATGATCTCACCCTGGAGCGTAGGGCGATTCGGTGATAATACAGGTGCAGATAATTTCAGGACAAATCGCCTGGTACCTGACCTTGCTTATTGTAATTCAAAGAACATACTATACCAGCCGGTGGTTTTTTCGGGTTTTTCATGGTATAATATGGGCAATGGGCCCCAGAACCAGATCCCAAGAAACAGGGGTGAATTTGTATGGAGACAATTATATAATATCAAACAATCCGGCATCGGCAATATGTATGTAGCGATGTTTGATGAGTTTGATGAAGGAACTGCTATTGCAAAAATGGCGGATAGTTATTATGCTATACCACCAAACCAATATTTCTTAACCTCCAGTGCCGATGGTACCTATATTTCTTCAGATTTTTACCTGCGGCTGATCGGTAAAGCTACCAAAGTGATCAAAGGAACTGACCCGCTTACGGTCAATGTTCCTATCCCTAATTCCATTGGACCTATGTGGTTCAGATCTGGTTTCGAACAAGGTTATGATGCCACCATAAATTGGGCGGACTCTCCTGACCCTGTTGCGGGTAATATAAATGTTGGAGGTTACCTGGGTTCACCAAACGATCCCGAATGCAGTATCGTCAGTGAAACCAATCACATCGGGGTAAATTCATTACGTTATGCGGGAAGAGATAATTCTGGCACAACATCACATTATTATTACAGGGTCTTGGATGTGGATATTCCTGTCAATGTAAAAACCAGGCTAAGTTTCTGGACATACCCGCAGACTGCATTGGCAAGATATGTTTCTGTCGACCTTGTCATGACCGACGGATCTACTTTACGCAGCTCCGGGGCGACTGATATCAATGGAATATCAATGCACCCGGCCACAGGAAGGGGCGCAATAAATACATGGCAACAAACTCAATCAGATATTGGTATCTGGCTAAATGGCAAAACCATCGACCGGGTCATTATCGGTTATGATCATGATGCAGAGACTGGTGATTTCAGGGGATATGTAGACGATATCGTTATTGATGAAGGAGCTGGTGTGGTTCCAATAAGATTAACAACATTCCAGGGCAATGCAAATGACCGGTCGTCAAATTTATGGTGGGCAACACAAAATGAATTGAATGCAGCAAATATCATTGTGGAAAGAAGTTTTGACGGGCTCTCCTTTATTTCAATAGCTGCTATAACAGCTAAAAATTCATCGGGCATCAACAACTATCAATTTACAGATAACTATTCCACCTCAGATGCTTCAAAAATATATTACAGGCTAAAATTCATTAGTAGCAGCGGGCCATATTTTTATGGAAAAACAATCACTCTCTTTCTAAAGAAGAAAGGTACAGAGCTTGTACTATCACCTAATCCTGCAAAAAATTTCGTGCAACTGATCTTTTCATCTGAAGAAAATAATAATGCCATCATAGAAATAACAGATGCTTCAGGAAAATTAGTGTTGCGGCAATTGGCCAATGTAAATAAAGGAAATAATACCCTGACAGTAAATGGGCTAGGTAAACTTTCAAAGGGTTTATATTCAGTCCAGCTCATTAACAAAAAAGAAAGATTGATATCTTCTTTACTAATAGGTGATTAATTGCAGGAGATTGATGATTCTGTTTAAAAAACTATTTTTGCTATCATGCAATTGATCCCCGTAAACGACAACAGCACTGCAAAGCAATTTTTACAGGTTGCTGTAGAATTATATAAAAATGACCCCAATTGGATACGCCCGCTGGACAAGGATATCAATGAAGTATTTGATAAAAAAAAGAACAAGGCTTTCCGTTTTGGAGAAATTATACGCTGGATATTAAAAGATGATAAGGGGAAATTAATCGGCCGCATAGCAGCATTCATCAATAAAAAATATAAGAATAAAGGCGATGATGTTCCTGTTGGAGGCATTGGCTTTTTTGAATGTATCAACGACCAGGATGCTGCAGACCTTCTTTTTGATAATGCCAAACACTGGTTGATACAACATGGTATTGAAGCCATGGACGGTCCCATTAATTTTGGAGAAAGGGATCGCTGGTGGGGGTTGGTAACAATGGGTTTCCAGGAGCCGCTTTACTGCATGAATTACAATCATCATTACTATGTTACGCTTTTCGAAGACTATGGGTTCCAGCCTTTCTTTCACCAGGTTTGTTTCGGACAAAAGGTACAGGACCCGCTCAAACAAAAAGTGATCGATCGCCATGCGGTGATTGACAGGGACCCTGATTTTTCATGCCTCCATATCAGGAAAGATCAGCTGGAAAAATTCGCAGCTGACTTTACCATCATATATAATAAAGCATGGGCTGGACATGGCGGGTTAAAGCAACTGGCCAAAGAACAGGTATTGATCATGTTCAATAAAATGAAACCCGTGATGGAAGAAAATATGGTATTGTTCGCTTATCATAAAAATGATCCCATCGCTGTCTTTATCAACCTCCCGGACCTCAACCAGTGGTTCAAACACCTGCACGGGAAATTTGGGCTCCTTCAGAAATTAAAATTCCTGTGGTTACAGAAATTCAAACCCAATACAAAATTCAACGGGATCGTATTTGGCGTTGTTCCCGAATGGCAGGGAAAAGGAATTGATGCTTATATTATTGGCGAACTGGCTAAAGTGATGCAGAAACCCGGTGTATCCTATACTGATTACGAAATGCAATGGATCGGTGATTTCAATGTTAAAATGATCAATGTAGCAGAAAGCCTGGGTGAAACATTCCGCACCCGCAACCTTACCACCTACCGCTATCTATTCGATAGGATGAAGGAATTCAAACGGCATCCTTTTTTGGATTAAAATTCCAAAAACAAATTGTTGAAATCCAAAATAGAAATCCGAAATTAGCAGCTCATGGATAAGTTTATAGTATCGGCGAGGAAGTACCGTCCCCAGAATTTTTCTACAGTTGTAGGACAGGCACATATTACTACCACTCTAAAGAATGCGATCAAAAATAACCAGCTGGCTCATGCTTTTTTATTTTGTGGTCCAAGAGGTGTTGGAAAAACAACCTGTGCGAGGATATTAGCTAAAACGATCAATTGCGAGCACCAGACAAAAGATGGCGAAGCCTGTAACAAATGTAACAGTTGCGTTTCCTTTGATGCCGGTACTTCACTTAACATACATGAACTGGATGCAGCCAGCAATAATTCAGTAGATGATATCAGGACCCTGGTCGAACAGGTTCGCTTTGCTCCGCAGGCTGGTAAATACAAAGTATATATCGTGGATGAAGTTCACATGTTAAGTGCTTCCGCATTCAATGCTTTTCTTAAGACCCTGGAGGAACCCCCACCCTATGCAATTTTTATCCTGGCCACTACAGAGAAGCATAAGATATTACCAACGATCCTGAGCCGTTGCCAGATCTTCGATTTTAAACGGATCACCAACAATGATACAGTTGAGCATTTACAGGAGATATGTGACAAGGAAGAGATCAAAGCTGATAAAGCAGCCCTGCATGTAATAGCTCAAAAGAGCGAAGGCTGCATGAGGGATTCATTGAGTATTTTAGATAAGATAGTAAGCTTTACCAATGGAGAAGTTACTTATCAGAATACTTTAGAACACCTGAATATATTAGACGAAGATTATTATTTCAAACTACTGGCATTCCTCGAACAACAGGACATGGCCAGTGCTTTGCTGATGTTTGACGAAATAAACCGGAAAGGTTTTGAAGGCGACCTTGTATTGAATGGTTTTGCAGAATTCCTGCGTAACATCCTTGTAAGTAAGGATGCCAAAGTGGCCATGCTGCTGGAAGTTGCTGAAGATTTCAAACAAAAGTATTTACAAACTGCACAGAAAACAGATCCGGCCTACCTGGTAAGTGCTTTGAATATTTTAAATGAAGCAGAGATCAATTATAAACAGGCCCGTAACAAACGGCTGCATGTTGAGCTAACTATTATAAAGCTCAGCTATCTTCAACAGGCATTGGAACTGGTAGGCAACGACGAAGTTGTCAATAAAAAAAAAATAATTGAATCATCGGGAAAAGCCCTGGCTTTTAAAGCACTGAGGCCTATCAGGCTAAAAGAAGAGATCCAGCCGGTCATCAAACCAAAGGAGATAAAAACTGCTCCACGGGTTGAAGAAGCAAAGCTTATGATCGAACAGCCGGCAGGTATTAAACCGGTTATCATTCATACCAAATCGCCTGAAACATTTACTCCAAATACTTCCACAGAAAGGCGCTCTTTAGGGACACTCAATAAGATTCGGCAAACAGTTTCTGCTCAAAATGCCTCGGCGATAGAATCCAAACTTATTACTGAAGAGGACCTGCATACTACCTGGGGTGCATTTATTGAAAAACTAAAAGCAAAGAACAGCCACTCTGCTGTAACTAATTTTAAAAATGCTTCATTAAAGATCATAGATAACAATACGATCCAGATAATAACGAACGGCGAAATACACAAAACCTTTATTGAAAATGAAAGGGCTGACCTGAGTTTACATCTTCAGAACTTTTTTAAGAACCGTTCATTGGTATACCAGGTCATTGTTGTAGAAACAGAAGATACAGGTGGCGCTCCAAAAGAGGAAATTTTGAGCCGGAAACAACAATACTTAAAAATAATCGAGGAATACCCGATGGTAAAGGAATTGAGGGACAGGCTTAAACTGGAACTGGAATAAGAAATGTGTCGGGAACGATGTCATTATATCCTGGTTCATATAAAATCATATAAATCTGTTCCTGGACGCAAATAATAGCCCTTATATTTTCCCTTTTTTGCATTAATTTCGAGCCTCAAATTATAAACACCAGAAATATATAATACTATGGCTGAAGTGATTCGCATGCCGCTGTTGAGCGATACTATGACAGAAGGAAAAATTATACTTTGGAACAAGAAGGTTGGTGATAAAGTAAAAAGCGATGATGTATTGGCTGAGGTAGAAACGGATAAAGCCACCATGGAAGTAAACGGTTATGTGGACGGAACATTACTTTATATTGGTATCCAGGCCGGCGAAGTAGCAAAAGTGAACCAGGTAATTGCAGTTGTTGGTAAAGAGGGAGAAGATTATAAATCCTTGCTCGATGCAGGAACCAATGCAACAGCAGCCAAAGAAACAGCAGCAACTGCACCAGCAGCACCGGCAGCAACTGCTGCAGCTACAACAGCTGTCGCAAGCGCTAAAGTTGAATTACCGGCAGGAGCCAAAGAAATAAGAATGCCTTTATTAAGTGATACCATGACAGAAGGCAAGATCGTCAGCTGGAACAAAAAAGTTGGTGACGCCGTTAAATCTGATGATGTATTAGCTGATGTAGAAACAGATAAAGCTACCATGGAAGTAGTGGGTTATGAAGAAGGTACATTATTATATATAGGTGTTGAAGCAGGACAGGCTGCTAAAATAAATGAGATCATAGCGATCGTTGGTAAACCAGGTACAGATGTAAGCGCCTATGTCGCTGCGGAAAAATCTGGTGCAAACAATGCTACTGCTGCACCCGCTGCTGCTGGTACAGCTCCGGCAACAACCGCACCCACAGCAACTGCACCAGCTCCTGAAGCAGTTGCATCCTCAAACGGAAGAGTTAAAGCTTCTCCCCTTGCAAAAAAATTAGCTGCCGATAAAGGCATTGATATTTCTAAAGTGAGTGGTTCAGGTGATGGAGGAAGGATCACGAAAAAAGATATTGATAGTTATGTTCCTTCTGCAGCACCTGCACAGGCCCCTGGGGCAAAAGCACCTGCTGCCACTGCAAGGCCGTTCACAGCTGGCGGGCAGGAAGGCCATACTGATATTGAATTAACGCAAATGCGTAAAGTCATAGCACGTCGTTTAGGTGAAAGTAAATTCAGTGCACCACATTTCTATGTAACGATGGAGATCAATATGGATAATGCTATCGCTGCCCGTACGGCCATGAATGAAGTAAGCCCGGTTAAGATCTCTTTCAATGATATGGTCATCAAAGCCAGTGCAATGGCATTGCGCCAGCATCCTGATGTGAATAGCAGCTGGATGGGTGATTTCATTCGCCAGAATCATCATATACATATTGGCTCCGCAGTAGCAATGCCTGAAGGGCTTATTGTTCCGGTGATCCGCTTTGCTGATCAAAAATCATTATCACAGATCGCTGCTGATGCAAAAGAGTTATACAAAAAAGCAAAAGATAAAAAATTACAACCTGCTGAATTCTCCGGCAATACTTTCACGATCTCTAATTTGGGAATGATGGATGTGGAAGAATTCACTGCTATCATCAACCCTCCGGACAGTGCTATTTTAGCTGTTGGAAGAATTAAAGAAGTAGTAGTGAAGAAAGGAGATGGTTTCGGCGTGATCAACGTAATGAAACTAACCTTAAGCTGCGATCACAGGAGTGTTGATGGAGCTGTTGGTGCTGCTTTCTTACAGACATTGAAAAAATTCCTGGAGAACCCGGTCACAATGCTTGTTTAGAATGACCCTGATCTGATTACAATATTATAGCGCTGGTTTTTCCGGCGCTTTTTTTATTTATTAATAAGCAGCAGGAAGATCTTTCAACATCGTTGTGTCACTCACTTGTACAGGATACTATTTATCAACTTTCATTTCTCCTTATTAAAAATATTTTCAAATAATTTTGAAAATTCAGAAATATAATTTAATTTTAAGGTACAAACTGATCATCATGAAACTAACAGAGGCCAAACAACAATTCATCAGCAGCTGGGGCGCTTTCGGAACGCATTGGGGCATCAATCGCACCATGGCGCAGATACATGCCTTGTTGCTGGTAAGCCCTGATCCACTTACACAGGATGATGTGATGGCCCAGTTGGATGTAAGCCGTGGAAACGTGAACATGAATATCCGGGAGCTGATCAGCTGGGGCCTGGTAGACAGGGTGATCTTACCCGGGGAAAGAAAAGAATATTTTACTGCTGAAAAGGACATTTGGAAAGTTGCCACACAAATAATCAAGGAAAGAAAAAAAAGAGAACTCGATCCAATGCTGAAATTATTGGGACAACTGGAAAAAATAGAAGGCGATAAAAAAGATAAGGATGTAAAACAGTTTCTTGATACCGTAGGTGGTATCCGCAAATTTGGTAAACAGGCTGATCAAATGCTGGATGTAATGATCAAGGCCGATGAGAACTGGTTCCTGGGTAACCTGTTAAAGATATTTAAACCATAATTCTTCCCCGGGGGAATTATAAGCCGGTTGATCCGGCTTTAATTTGAGAACGCTGTTTCAATTTTTTCTGAAATTACAAAATATACAGTTATGAAAACATTCAAACAAACCGACATGTGGCTCAGCATTAGCCTTGTAATTGGTTTTTTAATGATCAGTCTCGTGAGATGGGATGAAACCTTCTTCATAGGTTATTTCGTTACCGGGGCCTGGCAGGTGATCAGCATACTGGTACATACAGTGAACAGGTGGTTTATCAACAAAGGCAGTGCTCGTTCCATATATCATTGGATAGTATTACTGACATTAACCCTGGCCTTTATTCCCTTTACATCCATTTATATTTTATATGCTTTGTTGTTTGCAGCTCCTTTTATGGCGATCTATTATACCTATATCTGCTACAGGGAAGTTTATATAAAAATGCAACGCCCGATGAACCAACTTAAATAATATGCTTTCTTCATTTTTAAAATAAATTTTATGAACTACATTATCATCACTTACATCAGCTACCTAATTATTACTATCTGCCTCACTATTTGGGTTGCACGAACTTTATTCAAAAACGGCAAGGTATTCCTGGTTGATATCTTTCATGGGAATAAAGAACTGGCAGACAGTGTGAACAACCTGCTACTCGTAGGATTTTACCTCATTAACATTGGATATGCGGTCTATACCTTGCAGGTCACTACAAGCATCGTCAACCTACAGGAAATGATAGAAGAACTAAGCATTAAAATTGGCCTGATCATCCTGATATTGGGTGGTATGCACTTCTTTAACCTCTACATTTTCTTTAACCTTCGAAAAAAAGCTATCCGTGAAAAAGGAATGAATCAATATGCGGCCAACCAGGTAAAATATTAATGTAATTAACCGGGAAGCCGAGGCTTCCCGGTTTAAAATCTTTTAAATGAAAAATAAAAAAATAATTCTTGCCGGTGGTACTGGTTTTATAGGCCAGGAAATATGTAATTATTTTGGCAAGGATAATGATATAGTGATCCTTACAAGGCAAATAACAAATGAAAAAAATAATGCCTTTGGTGAAAAAGCGATCAGGGAGGATATTTTAAAGAAGCTCCGTATTGTAAAATGGGATGGTATACAACTCGGTGATTGGGCCGGGGAATTTGAAGGCGCAGATATCATTATCAACCTGGCAGGAAAAACCGTCAATTGCCGGTACAATGAAAAAAATAAGCGGGATATCTTCGACAGCAGAACAAATACCACCAAACTAATTGGCCAGGCTATTCAGAAAGCAACAATTCCACCAAAACTGTGGATCAATGCTGCTTCTGCTACAATATACCGTCATGCAACAGATAGGCCCCAGGATGAATATAGCGGGGAATTTCATAATGATTTTTCTGTACAGGTCTGCCAGCTTTGGGAAAAAACCTTTTACGAGCAAAACACTCCATTAACCAGGAAAATTGCACTCCGTATGGCCATCACTTTAGGACCAGGTGGTGTAATGACCCCTTATTTTAACCTGGTAAAATTTGGATTAGGTGGCCAGCAGGGTAATGGCAGGCAAATGTATAGCTGGGTATATATTGAGGACACCTGCCGGATGATAGATTGGATCAGCGAGCATCCTGAACTGGAAGGGACTTATAATTGTTGTAGCCCGAATCCGGTACCCAACAAAGAATTCATGCAAACCCTGTGTAAAGCAACAGGGCATAAGATAGCGCTTCCTGCATATACATGGATGCTGAAAATAGGGGCAACGCTGATAGGTACAGAAACAGAACTCATATTAAAAAGCCGTTGGGTGCTCCCTACTAAAATTTTACAAACAGGCTTTCAATTCAGGTATCCTTTATTAAAGGACGCTATTAAAGATATTATCAGCAAAACACCCAGAAAGAAATATCATTTATTCTAACTTGCACAAGGATGTACGATCAACCGGTCATATTATTCGATGGAGTTTGTAACCTGTGTAATGGTGCTGTCCAGTTTGTGATCAGGCATGATCCGAAAGGAAAATTTTTATTCGCCTCTTTGCAAAGTACGGAAGGACAAAAATTATTACAACAATACCAGTTGCCATTGAACAATTTCAATTCATTTGTATTATTACAGGATGAAAAAGCCTATACCCGTTCAACCGGCGCCCTGAAAGTGGCCAAAGAACTCGGGGGGGTATGGCCATTATTATATGGTTTCATAATTGTACCTAAATTTATACGTGATGCAGTATACAACTGGATCGCAAACAACAGGTATAAATGGTTTGGCAAACAAGATTCCTGTATGATACCAACAGCAGCATTAAAAGCAAGATTTTTGAATTGATACAATATGGATAAGAAAAAAACACTGGTATTGGGAGCTTCCCAAAATCCTGATAGATATAGTTATTTAGCTGTTCAAAAGTTAGCAGCCCATCAGCACCCTGTCGTCGCCATAGGCAAAAAGAACGGGGTCATTGGTACTACATCCATCCAGACAGAAAAAAAGCCAATTGAAGGGGTTGATACCGTCACACTTTACCTGAACCCCGGTCATCAAAAAGAATACTACGATTATATCCTTTCGCTCCATCCCAATCGCATCATTTTTAACCCTGGGGCGGAAAATGACGAACTAGCTGACCTTGCAAAACAAAACGGGATCGATGCCCAGGAGGCCTGTACCCTTGTGCTACTCAGTACAGGACAGTATTAATACCCTGAAATAACCGTACAAATACGATTCCCGGAAAACCACTCACTTTTTTTCTGTAGCGGTAAAATATTAATGGAATATCTGCGTTTCTAAAATGTCAGGTACTTACCTGGCTATATCCAATATCTGTAAAACAAAATAGATCCAATGAAACGCCTTGTTATTATCGTCTGTATAGCATTGCTGTTACTTTCAGCAATTACAGGTTTTTCCCAGTCTACACATATCAAAAGACAGCCATTATTTACCAGTTACCCTGATGTGATCAATTGCACAGAAACTGAGCTAAGCGACATTTTTAATGCTGTCCAGGGCCGTAATATCAATATTTCCTTTTCCGGTAAACTGAAGCTTTCCGGCACGGTTACCAGCAATCTTGTCAAATATGGCAAACTGCAAACTGTTGCTGTAAAATTACCCTCATTCAATGATGCTGTTTTTGCAATATCAAAAAGAATGGATGAGCAGAATAATACTGTATATGTAGGCCACCTGTTGAACCCGAAAAATGCGGATGGATATGAATTGAAGCGTACTGCAAAAGGGGATTACCAGTTGGTAAAAATAGCAATGGAAAATATTTTACCAGACTGTTCTCAACAATAAATTGTTCCAAAAACAGTTATATATTCAGAATCCTAGAAAACAAACAATATCCAAACCATGCCGGGTAAAACCGGGATGCCTCTTAAATCCAATAAAATGAAAAAGCTATTAACACCTGTTTTGCTGGTCTTAGCATTGTTAGCTTCTTTCAATGTCTTCAGCATTCCCAAATTAAATAGTTTTCCTACAGCTTCTGCAACCATATTTCTTGATTTTGATGGCCATTATGTTACCAGCCCGGTATGGAATGGCGGAACTCCATTGAACTGTACACCGGCAAATATGCTGGATGGCCAGATCACCGAAGTATTCAACAGGGTTTCGGAAGATTACCGTCCCTTTAATATTAATATCACTACCGATTCTGCTATATTTTTAGCTGCTCCAATGAATAAAAGAATGAGGGTTATCATTACAACTACCAGCGCCTGGTATACAGGAGTTGGCGGTGTTTCCTATGTAGGTTCCTTTACATGGGGAGATGACACACCTTGTTTTGTATTCTGTGATCGCCTTGGAAATAGCCCTAAGATGGTTGCAGAATGTTGTTCACATGAAAGTGGCCACAGTGTTGGCTTATCGCACCAGTCAAAATATGATGGTAGTTGTAACCTGACCGCCGTATATAACGACGGGCTTGGCAGCGGCCAGACCTCATGGGCTCCGATAATGGGCAATAGCTATTACAGGAATATGAGTGGCTGGAACAATGGCCCTACGCCTTATGGATGTGCCAATACACAGGACAATCTTTCTATTATCACCAGCTCAAATGGCTTTTCTTATAGAACAGATGATTACAATAATGATATTAATTCATCACCCACCAATATCACCATTTCTAACTTAAGTATCGATGGGGTGATCGCTACTGCGACTGATAAAGATGCTTTCAAATTCTCTGTTGCGGAAAATTCAAACTTTGTATTAAAATTAAAACCTTATAGTGTTGGGAATAATGATGATGGTGCGAACCTGGATGTCAGGATGCAACTGTTTGATGGATCAAAAAACCTTGTAAGGACCTATGACCCATCAACTACTATGAATATTTCTATAGATACGATCCTTTATGCAGGTGATTATTATATGCTGATAGACGGAGCAGGTAATTCGAATGCTTCTGATTATGGAAGTCTTGGCTCTTATTCTTTTAGCGGCGCTATGGGAGTATTGCCGATCCGCAAAGTGAGCTTAACAGGAAAAACAGAAAGGAACAAACATAGCCTCAACTGGAGTATTATCGCGGATGATGCTATTCATTCTATCGTCATAGAATCATCAACGGATGGAAGGAATTTTACCAGCTTGAATTCAGTGACTTCAACAGCTAATAATTTCACTTATACACCATTCGAAAAAAATAATATTTATTATCGTTTAAAAGTAGTTTCGTCAAAAAACCAGGCAGCTTACTCCAATGCGGTCTTATTAAAAAGTACAGGCAAGGTTGACAAAGCTTTTTCAGTATCTACTTTTATTCATAATGAAATATCAGTAAATGCGGCTACTAATTTTCAATACCAGTTGAATGATATGAATGGTAATGTGATCGCGAAAGGAAATGGATCAAGTGGTTTTAATAAGGTAAATATGACAACCCAGGCCAATGGCGTTTATATATTACAACTGCTAAGTAACAACGAAAGACAAATAGAACGTATTATAAAACAGTAAGGTAGATTCATGTGTAAGTTAAGGGTCAGCGTAAGGGGCTGGCCCTTTTTTTTGTACCTACATGAGCTATTGATGATCATTTATTAGCAAGGACCTAATTCGTTAAATTACGATTATCAGCTAACGTTGTATTGAATATTTGATTAACTTTAAAAAACCTCATTTATATGCTATGGAGAAAATTTAACGGTGACCCTATCCAGTTACCCATTAAAGAAGCCGTAGAACAGGCTATCAAAAGAGAAACGACAGCCGGTAATCATTTAAAAGTCTGTATCGGCACCGACAGCCAGGTAAAAGGCAAGGAAACGGAATTTGCCACCGTAATTGTTTTTTTACGCGAAGGCCATGGCGGCTTTATGTTCATCCACAATGAAAAAACATTGCATCGTTACAGCATTAAAGAACGTATGCTTGTGGAAGTTGCTAAAAGTATAGAGATCGCATATGAACTCTGCGACCTGTTTACTATGTTTGATGTGGATATGGAAGTACATGCCGACATTAACACTAACCCTCAATTCAAAAGCAATGAGGCTTTACGTGAAGCGATGGGTTATATCCTTGGTATGGGCTTCGCTTTCAAGGCAAAGCCTGAAGCTTTTGCCAGTAGCAGTTGCGCCAACAAAGTAGTGAACTAGTTAGTTGGACTTAGCACTGCATTATCACCGTTTGTAGTTGAGAAATTACAAACAATAAGATCGACTCCTCTTTATTTCCTGTTTTTATCTTTCTTTACTGCTGTAAGCGTATAATCATGCTTCTTCATTCTTCTCCCCTATCAATGCCAGTATCTTGTCTTTTCCCAGTTTTTTAGTTGCGCTGGTCACAAAATGCTGAGGCAGGAATTGCCATGTTTTTTTTAATGTATCCAGGAAAGCTTTTACATTCTTAGCTACGATCGCCTGTGTCTCTTTATCTGCTTTGGTAAACACCAATGCGAATGGCACCTGCCATTTATCCAATTGGTTTAAAAATTCCAGGTCAATTTTTTGAGGGGTATGCCTTGAATCGATCAATACAAAAACCATTGTCAGATTTTCTCTTTTACGCAAATAATTTTCGATCATCTGCTCCCACCGACGACGGCTTCTTTGGCTAACTTTTGCAAAACCATATCCCGGCAGGTCAACGAGGTACCATTCATTATTAATGATGAAATGATTGATCAATTGTGTTTTACCGGGCGCCGAGGAAGTTTTAGCCAGCTTATCATTATTACATAGCATATTGATCAAAGAAGATTTTCCCACATTACTACGACCTATAAATGCATATTCCTTTTTGTTGGGATCTGGACATTTATCAAAATCCGGGCTGCTGATGATATATTTTGCTGACTTGATTACCATAGGCAAATATAACAGCATAACATTAATTAATAATGTCATAAATCGACCCTGATCTGCCTATACCCTATTAAATAGTATTCCTCGTATCTTTGTATTGATGGTGGAATTTGCACATGATACGGTCGTTCCTTATAAAGGATCAGGGCAGGGCAAAAAGCAACAGGTGGCAGCAATGTTTGATAATATTGCTTTTCGCTATGATTTTTTGAATCGTTTCCTGAGTGCAGGTATCGATATCAGGTGGAGAAAAAAGGCTCTTAAACAACTACTGCCCCTTCAGCCGAAAACAATATTAGATGTGGCAACCGGAACAGCAGATATTGCTATTATGGCATCTGCTATGTTAAAACCACAAAAGATAACAGGTATTGATATCAGCGATGGTATGCTGGAGATAGGCAGGAAAAAGCTTTCCAGGCTTGGGCTGGAAGGAAAAGTAGAGCTTTTGAACGGAGATAGTGAAACAATAAACTTTCCGGATAATTCGTTTGATGCTGTAACAGTGGCCTTCGGAGTCCGTAATTTCGAAAATTTACAACAGGGGCTAAAAGAGATAAAAAGAGTATTAAAACCAGGTGGCAAACTGGTTGTTTTAGAATTTAGTAAACCAAAGGCCTGGGGTATAAAAGGATTGTATAATTTGTATATGAAATTTGTGGCGTCAAATTTGGGTAAGTTCTTTTCAAAGAACAGCGAGGCATACAAATACCTCGATGAATCAATTCAAAAATTCCCTGAAGGAAAAAAGTTTACCAGTATCCTGGATGATCTTGATTATAAAAACACTTATTGCAAACCACTGAGTTTAGGAATATGCAGCATCTATTGCGGAGAAAAATAATCACCCTGGCCTTTGCCCTACTTGGCTGCCCTTTCATTGGAATGGCACAATTAGAGGATAACCTTAACCTGCCGGATCATGACAGTAAGTTGTATCATTTTGGTATAAACCTCGGCTTAAACAAATCTCATTTCAATTTTACACATCATCCCACTTTCCTCACACAGGATAGCATAATGGTTGTTGAAAGTATCAACAGTACCGGTCTTAATCTTGCATGGCTTGTTAACCTGAATCTAAGTGAACATTTTGACCTGCGCACCTATCCATTAAACCTTACTTTTTCTGAACGGGCATTTGAGTATGCTTTGACTTACCCGGATTACATGGCTGATGAGAAACCGATCACTTTTAAAAAAGTACAATCGATCTCCCTTAGCTTGCCTATACAGATCAAATTCAGCAGTGACCGGATAGGCAACATGAAAGTATACACGATAGCAGGTGTTAAATTTGACTATGACCTTGCCTCGAACAGCGGCAATAAAAATACTGAAGGAATGATCACCTTAAAGAAATTCAACTATGGTGCGGAAGGTGGCGTAGGGTTTCATTTATATTTCCCTTATTTCGTTTTATCGCCTGAGTTAAAGGTAAGCTGGGGCTTTTCTAACCTTCATGACCGCAATGCAACTGTTAAATACTCCAGTGTTGTAGACAAGATCTATTCAAGAATGATCTCTTTCTCATTGACAGTTGAATAATAGGATCAGATGATCATTTATGTTCCTTAATAATCATACTCTCTTTTAAACATATTGATACGTACACCAGCACTGATCATTGAGGTATTACTGCTATTGGCTGGTTCGTTCTGTATATCGTATTTCCGGTATTGATAAGAAAGGTCGAAGAACAGGTTTTGTTTCAATTCGTATGAAACATTTAGGATCCCGTTTAGACAAGTAGCTTTTCTTCCACCGGCAATTTCAAAGCCGTACTCTTTAACACGTGGGCCATCGGGGGTTAATTTATTACTTCTGAATATATCACCGCCATTACTTTCTTTATTCAGCGTATCAAGGCCTTTATTATAGAAAATAGCTTTTGCAGTTATATAAAGTTTAGGCAAAGGCTGGTACCTGACAACAGTAATAAACTCATAAAAATTAGCTCCTAAAGGATGTGCCAGCGGCTGGTTGTAATGGGTATAATTAGCGACATGGTCATAATGAGAATAGGTAAATGGCCTTACGACATTTGCTTCTAATTGCAGATCAAGATTTTTCAATCCTGCTACATTGATATACTTTAAACCTCCCTGCAATCCCCATTTGTTGGCCCACCATCCATTCCCGGCTTTGATCTCTGACAATTTAAATTCATCCAATAAGAATTGTCCGTACAATTGAACACGATGTAAAAGGTTTGCCTTAAAATCAAAACCTGCCAAAGCATTATCCGGGCTTCCAACAGTACCTTCTATATGACGATAGAAAATAATAGGGTTCAAATACTCAAAATCGAAATGATCTTCTCTTCCAAAGACAACTCCTTCAAATAAACCAAGATTCAACCATTTAGTTACGTTCATACTAAGGTGATGCATCGCCGCATATTTCCTTGGCAAAAGGTTATCCCCTGTCTTCAACTCTTGTGGCATCAATTCCATGAATAGGTTCTGGTAATTGAATTTCCATATTTGGGTATTCAATTTTAGAAAAAGATAGCTGTTACCGAAATCACTCAGGAAAAGGCTGCGATAACCATCCCCTATAAAGTTCTTATCATACCCAAATTGGATGTCTATGTATTTTGCTACGTTAAAAGTAAAATACCCTCTTGCATCAAAGTAATCAACCCCTGTATTTTTGAAGGTCTTGTAGAACCCAACCCCAGGCACAAAGGGGTAATTGACCTTCGCCGGGTTATATAGATCCTGGAAATATTGTGGTCCTCTTTCCTGGTTATCAATAATAGTGCTTGAAAAGCCGATCTTATTTGCTATCCTTCCCCTAAGTGTAAGGCCACGACTGTTAATAAATAATGTCTCATCATAATCAGTTTGTTTACCTCCGTTAAATTGTAATACAGGATTGACTACCAGAAAAAAATCCTTGGTATTTACTTCCAAAAGGTTCGGCTGTGTCTTATAAAAGGTTTTCAGGATCGGTTTTCGGCTTTTAAAACTTTCCTTAGAACCTGTCACCCACTCACTATTCCCCATCAACAGGCTGCTTAAATTGTATTTATCCGCTTTACTGAAATAAATATTATGCTTGTTCTTGCTTGCTTCTCCAGCTATACTATCGGATGACCTCCGTACACTATCGATCAACTCAATTTCCTGCACCATTTTTTTTCGACTGTAAGGTTTGATCGTGGAAAAATTGATATCGGTATTTTTTTGATACAATATCTCCAGGCGATCAACAAAATGATACTCTTTGGCACCCTGGTTCAGGTTAGTGGATTGTGCGGTTGCAAAAAAGGGAGAAACAAAAAAAAGTAGTTTGGCTAAGCTTTTAATAATTTGCATTGAATTTTAGTTGTATTGATAATCCTATTTCGTTCAAGATATGCAAAAATACCTTTTTAAGAACATACAGGTAGTAAATGAAGAAAAAATCCAGGTCGCAGATGTATTGACAAATGGTACACGAATAGAAAAGATCGAAGCAAAAATATCTTCTGTAAATGGCAATGTAACAGAAGTACATGGCGAAGGTAAATTCTTAATACCTGGTGTGATCGATGACCAGGTGCATTTCAGGGAGCCCGGCCTTACACATAAAGCAACTATTTATACCGAGAGCAAAGCAGCTATAGCCGGCGGGGTTACCAGTTTTATGGAGATGCCCAATACGATCCCCAACGCACTTACATTGGATCTTTTAGAAAATAAGTATAGTATCGCTTCGCAGACATCGTTAGCCAACTATTCTTTTTTTATGGGAACAAGCAACGACAATGCTGATGAAGTGTTGAAAGTAAACAACCGGAAACAGGATATCTGTGGCGTAAAGATATTTATGGGCGCCAGCACAGGAAATATGCTGGTGGACAACTACGTTACCCTCGATAAGGTATTCCGGGAAAGTGAGATGCTGATCGCTACACATTGTGAAAATGAAAAAATAATAAAAGAGAATTATGAAAGGCTGAAAAAAGAAAAAGGAGCATTATCTCCCTCAGACCATCCATTGGTAAGAGATGAAAATGCCTGTTTTGAATCGTCACTGGCAGCCATACAGCTTGCTAAAAAATATAACAGCCGCTTACATATACTTCATATCAGCACAGAAAAGGAACTACAGCTTTTTAGCAACATGATGCCATTGACTGAAAAAAGGATCACAACAGAAGTTTGCGTACATCATTTACATTTTACCGCCGCTGATTATGAAACATTAGGCTACAAAATAAAATGCAATCCAGCCATAAAAGCAGCACACAATAAAGAAGCATTGTGGGAAGCCTTGCTTGATGACCGACTGGACATCATTGCCACTGATCATGCTCCCCATACATGGGAAGAAAAACAAGGGGAATATGAACATGCACATGCTGGTTTACCGTTGGTTCAGCACCCGCTATTATTAATGTTGCATTACCATAAACTGGGAAAAATATCACTCGAAAAGATCGTACAAAAGATGTGTCATGCTGTTGCTGATTGTTTCCAGGTAAAAGAAAGAGGTTATATACGTGAGGGTTATTTTGCAGATCTTGTTGTAATTGACCCGGCAAAGCATTTGACAGTCAGCAAGGAAAATATCTTATACAAATGTGGCTGGAGCCCACTGGAAGATTTTACCTTCCCCGCTTCTGTAACGCATACTTTCGTAAATGGGAATATGGTTTATGGAAATGGATCATGGAATGAATCTCAAAAAGGACAACGGCTTATTTTTAACAGGGAATAAATGGAAACAGACAAAACAACATTAACTGACCTTTCTGTCTTTAATACTGAAGAAGAATTCTCCGTTTTTCATAAACTTAACCTTACCCGTACTACAGCCGGCAGAGAACGATTACGTATCAATTTCAATACCCCACTTCAGAGTATTGAGGCCATCGAAGGGATACAACAAACGCTTCAGGTCATTTTACGATCACAACAGCTCTGGCCATTACAGGTCACGAATGGAACGATCATGGTGATCGAAAAGTTTTTCCTTGCAAGTATCGACGAGATACCTGCGAATCCATCGGGTTTCAGTGCATACCAGTATAAGATATTCCATGGGCCTGACTTTTCTCTCGTAAAATATTCAGTTGGCCATTGTTTTGATTTTATCAAGGGGATGCAATTACTCATTCATCATTTTTTAAAAGAAGATACGCCTTCACCTTTACAGCAGCTATTATCAGCTGCAGATAAACTCATCAGGAAAGAACAATTCTCATTGGTAGAAAAGCATTCCAAAGCAGAGGAAATGAGCATCCCCGCACAATTGAAGCTTGCCAATTTTCTACGTTATCATTATAAACAAAAAATGGTGGACCTTGTTGCCATTTATGCCCAATTAGATGCGTGGTATGGTATGGCACAGGCTATAAAACAATACGGGCTGGTATTCCCACAGTTTGTAAAAAACAACGAGCCCGTCATTGCTGCAAAAGGATTATACCATATTCTATTGCCTCAACCGGTGGCCTATGATATTACACTTGACCATAACAGCAATTTCCTTTTTTTGACCGGCGCGAACATGGCAGGAAAAAGCACTTTTATAAAATCTATTGGAACAGCAGTTTTTTTAGCGCATATGGGTATGGGCGTTCCGGTACAACAAATGCAGTTAAGCTTTTTTGATGGTTTGCTGAGTAATATTAATGTGACGGACAATATCGCAAAAGGTGAAAGTTATTTCTATAATGAGGTACAACGTATAAAAGCTACCATCACTAAAATCAATGATGGGAAGAACTGGCTGATACTGATAGATGAATTATTTAAAGGTACCAATGTGCAGGATGCCATGAAATGTTCTGCCGTAGTCATCGAAGGACTTTTGAAAATAAAAAACTCTCTTTTCATATTATCTACACACCTATACGAAATAGCTGACCAGCTAAAAAAGTATCCGAATATCAGCTTTAATTATTTTGAAACGACTGTAAACGAAGGCCAATTATTGTTCAATTACCAACTGAAGGAAGGGATCAGTAATGATCGTTTAGGGTATCTTATCCTTAAAAATGAAGGAGTTGTGGACTTGCTGCAAAAAATGTAATATTTTGTTGTATTAGCTGGTTTGTGCCTGTTTCTTAGGTAATCACTGTAAATTTGCGCCATTCTGGTTTTAGCAAAAAAACTGATCGTTTTTACATGATGAACTTTTTAAGGATATTTAAATATATCCATATACCCAAAAACAAGCTGGCACTTTATCTTTTTTATACCGTCCTGGCAACACTTTTTTCCCTGCTTTCTATCAATGCCCTGGCTCCTTTTATGAATATCATCTTCAGGGCTAATACGAGTCCTGCTGTTCAGACAAAATCGCTTGGAAGATTCAATGATTTTTTTCAGTTACTTATAAAAGATAATGGGCCATTATATGCATTGGGTATAATATGTATAGTAATGCTCTGTTCTATTATCATAAAGAACATCTTCGTTTACCTATCATTGTATATTTCAACACCTGTACGAAGTAAGATACTGGCAGATTTCAGGTTGCGTTTGTATTCCAAAATATTACAATTGCCTGTTGGTTTTTTTACAGAGCAAAAAAAAGGTGATCTTATGAGCCGTATGATCGGTGATATTGGTGAAGTGCAGGGTTCCATTTTTTCCGCCCTCGAAGGATTGATAAAAGATCCACTTCTTATCATATCTTTTTTGATCTCCATGATCATACTGAGCCCGCAGCTATCATTGTTCCTGCTGATCTTCTTACCCATAACAGGACTCATTATTGGAAGAATAAGTAAGCGCTTAAAAAAACAATCGACCGCCTATTCTGAAGCGCATGGCGAAAACCTGTCGCATGTGGAAGAAACATTGGGAAGTATGAAAGTGATAAAAGCGTTTACAGCTGAAAACAGAATGTTACAAAAATTCAACACTGGTAATGATAAAATGTTTTCGGTGTTAAACAAGATGACCATGCGACGTGATCTTGCCAGCCCTATAACCGAAGTGTTAGGCATAGCTGTACTTTGTACCATCTTATATATTGGCGGCCGTTTTGTGTTCAGTGAAGGCAATAATCTTACCGGTGGCGACCTGATGGCTTTTATTTTATTATTTGCGATGATAATAAATCCTGCCAAGAATTTTTCCACTACCATCTCCAATATTCAAAAAGGGATGGGTGCTGTTGAAAGAATTGAAGAAGTATTAAACGCTCCATTAATGGTGGAAGAGAAACCGGATGCCGCCGTTTTAAAAGGATTTAATGAACGCATTGAATTTAAAAATGTAAGCTTTAAATATAATGACCACCAGGTATTAAAAAATATCAGTTTTGTTATTGAGAAAGGAAAGACAGTGGCTTTGGTTGGTTCATCCGGAGCCGGCAAATCCACTTTGGCTGATCTCATCCCGAGGTTTCATGATGTAAGTGAAGGTGCCATCCTTATTGATGGCGTGAATATTAAAGACTTTACTATTCAATCACTGCGCAAGCAAATGAGTATCGTTACCCAGGAAGCTATTTTATTCAATGATACCATTGGCAATAATATTGCATTGGGTAATATCAATGCCAGTTCCGAAGAAATAATAAAAGCAGCAACCATTGCCAATGCACATAGCTTTATTGCCAACAAAGACGAAGGATATGACACCAATATCGGTGACCGTGGAACCAAACTTAGTGGTGGGGAACGGCAACGTGTCACCATTGCAAGAGCTGTATTGCAGAACCCCCCTATACTGATCCTTGATGAAGCTACCTCTTCACTGGATACTGAAAGTGAAAGGCTCGTACAGGATGCCATTATTAACCTTATGCAGGACAGGACTTCTCTTGTAATTGCCCACCGTCTCAGCACCATCAGGAACGCCGATGAGATCATTGTATTACAAAAAGGCGAGATCACTGAAAGGGGCACGCATGATTCATTGATCACCCAAAATGGCTTTTATAAAAAATTGGTTGATATGCAGGAAATAAAATAATTACCTTTAAGGATCGATCATTAGATCCATACCCAAACCCCGACTGCCGTAACTGATTGTTAATTTTAACCTGAGCCCCATGTTAGTTAAGACTTATGGCAGTGCCGTATACGGCGTTGAAGCAATTACTATAGTTGTAGAAGTAAATGTAAATAACCAGGGTAAATCTGATGCCATCATTGTAGGGCTTCCGGATGGTGCAGTCAAAGAAAGTTTACTCAGGGTCGAAAGCGCTATAAAAGACAACAATTTTTATATGCCCCGTACACGGTTGATCGTAAACCTCGCTCCTGCGGACATCCGTAAAAGTGGTACCGCCTTCGATCTACCGATAGCACTGGCGACATTGGGAGCCAGTGAGCAATTGATCAATCCTGAGAAACTGGCTGACTATGTCATCATGGGAGAACTTAGTTTAGACGGAGCCGTAAGACCTATCAAAGGGGCATTACCAATTGCTATACAGGCAAGAAAAGAAAACTTCAAAGGACTGATCGTACCAAAACAAAATGCGCGGGAAGCAGCTATGGTCAATAACCTGCATGTGTACGGTGTCAGCCATTTAAATGATGTCATTGAATTTTTTAAAGATGAAAATCATTTATCGCCTGTTGTTGTAAATACAAGAGAAGAATTTGCATTTGCCCAGGGAGATTTTGAAATAGATTTTTGTGATGTTAAAGGGCAGGAAAATATAAAAAGGGCCCTGGAAATTGCTGCTGCAGGTGGGCACAACGCTATATTGATCGGCCCTCCCGGAGCAGGAAAAACGATGCTTGCCAAACGCTTACCAACCATCCTTCCTCCCCTCTCATTGCAGGAAGCTTTGGAAACTACCAAAATCCATAGTGTGGCCGGCAAGCTTCCGGAGAATGCCACACTCATTTCAAAAAGGCCTTACCGAAGCCCGCATCATACAATATCGGATGTTGCATTGGTTGGTGGTGGTGGAAATCCCCAACCTGGAGAGATCTCGCTAGCACATAACGGTGTATTATTCCTAGATGAATTACCGGAATTTAAACGTACTGTGCTGGAAGTAATGCGGCAGCCAATGGAAGAAAGAAAGGTTACGGTCTCCAGGGCAAAAGTATCGCTTGAATTCCCTGCCAGTTTTATGCTGATCGCTTCTATGAATCCATGTCCCTGTGGTTTTTTCAATCATCCTGAAAAAGAATGCAGCTGCCCCCCAGGTGCCGTACAAAAATATTTAAACAAGATCTCCGGACCATTGCTCGACAGGATCGACCTGCATGTTGAAGTAACACCGGTAGCCTTTAGTCAACTTTCTTCTATACAGCAATTCGAAAAAAGCAGCCAGATACGTGAAAGGGTTGTCAAAGCAAGGGAAATACAGGAAGTCAGGTATAAAAATAATGAGGGGGTTTATTCCAATGCACAAATGAGCAGTAAGATGTTAAAAGAAATTTGCGTCATCAATAACGCCAGTCAAAATTTATTGAAGATCGCTATGGAAAAACTAAATTTATCTGCACGTGCCTATGATAGAATATTAAAAGTTAGTCGTACCATTGCAGACCTGGCTGGGAGTACGGATATAAAACCCGAACATCTTGCAGAAGCAATCCAATATCGCAGTTTAGACAGGGAAGGATGGGCAGGTTAAAATATTCGCCAGGTAGATATTGATTTTTATACAAAATATATTTAAACGCCTACTATTTTCATTTTACTAGAACTATGGCTGGAAGAATTATTCTTGATTGTGAACGCATGAAATATCCGCATACCGGGTTGTATCATTTTTGCCATCAGTTAAGCTCCGCCCTTATCAATCAGCAGCAAAAGAAAGAATGCCAACTTGCTTTTTACGTCCCTGCTTCTGCCATGGGATTTTTAGGAAATGACACGGATTATGTGCTTCAAAAATGGTGGCACAAATTATACAATCCATACGGTGCCAAATACGATATATGGCATGGGACTTATCAGGGTAGTAATTATTATCCAACAAGCAGCAGCATAAAAAAGATCTTAACGATCCATGATCTTAATTTTTTGTATGATGAAAAGAAAACAGTATCGAAACAGAAGAAATATCTTCGCAAGATCCAGCAACAAATAAACCAGTCCCAGCAATTAACTGTTATTTCGGCTTTTACATTACAATGTATAAAAGACAATTTGGATCTTGGCAACCTGCCGGTAGAAATTATTTACAATGGCTGTAATAAGCCTGGTAAAGATGAATCTTTTCAACAACCTCGTTTCATACAAAACGATACTCCTTTCCTGTTTTCAATAGGTACTATAGCCAGGAAAAAAAATTTTCATACATTACCGGCGTTGTTGAAAGGAAATGATTACCGTTTGATAATTGCAGGCATTACACAAGACGAAAAATATCTTGAAAAAATTATTTTAGAAGCAAAAAAGCACGGCGTAGAAGACAGGTTGATCCTACCAGGTTCAATTACAGAAAGTGAAAAATGGTGGCTGTTGCAAAATATGCTCGCCTTTGTTTTCCCTTCATTGGCTGAAGGTTTTGGATTACCTGTGGTAGAAGCTATGAATTTTGGCAAGCCGATCCTGCTTTCAACACATGCCTGCCTTCCTGAAATTGGAGCTGAAGCTGCCTATTATTTTAATTCTTTTGATGCAGAAGATATGCAAAGAACATTGCAGGGATCATTACAGCATTTTCAAACCCATCCTTTACAGGCTGAGATCGTCAGGAAGCGATCGGAATTTTTTAATTGGGGCAATGCTGCTGCAAATTACCTGCAGTTATACCATAGCTTATTATCAAAAAGATAATTACCTATATAAAAATGCCTGACTTTTACACAAGAGCGCATGAATATATTAATAATTGAGATAGGAGGATCGCATATAGAATGTGTCCATTCTATGGTACATTTTTTACATCTAAAAAAATGTACTGTTCACCTTGCCTGTAATCAAAAGCTGGTCTCTTCCTTAATAGAACTAAATAAGCTTTCAGGCCTGCTGGCTTTAGAAAATGAATTTTCTAAAGCCAGCCAAATAAATACATTCCTAAAGATCAGGAAATATATTAAGAAAAATAAAATTGATACGATAGTTATCAATACGACGGAAATAACACTTGTAAGGAATCTTTCATTCTTTCTACCGGCAATTAATTGTATAGGAATTGTACACAATGCAAAAAAACTGGAGAAGAGTTTCACCTTCACCAGGATACTTTCCAAAAAAATAAAAAAATTCTTTGTACTGGGAGATTACCTGTTAAGCAAGATACAGCCTGACCCTGTATTTAAAGTAGCTTCATTTTTTCCCATATATTTTCCAAAGGCAAGACAGCTTAAAAAAACCAAACCCCTGTCTGATTTTTGGGTAGTGATCCCTGGTGAAGCGGAACAAAAACGAAGGGATTATGTAGCCCTCATCGACGCCATTAAAGCAACGGATACGCTTGCACCAAATATTAAATTTATTTTTTTAGGAAAATATAATCTATACCATGATATAGACGAAGCAACAAAAAGATCTGGCTGGTGGTCTGACCGGATTATCTCTTTCGATGATTATCTTGATTACGATACTTTTCATTCTTATATTCAACAAGCTGATATTATTCTTCCTTTATTAAAAACTGAAAGAGACGATTTTTATGGAAGCAGCAGGATTTCGGGGTCATTCAACCTTGGATTAGGATATAAGATCCCTTTTCTATTGCCAGAAAGGTATAAGGAAAACAAAGACCTCACAGCTTACAGTATCTATTACTCGGATACCAACGAGATCGTTCCCCTGATACAACAATTACAGGCAAACCCTGCCTGGCAGACCGGGATCATTACTGCATATGAAAAAGGTCCATTTAAAAATATCGATACCCTGGCAGATAAAGTGTATAATTTTATAGCTTCTTAAACAAACCAAATGATCAATGAATCCAGTATCGGGTATCCATTAGTTTCGGTCATCCTATGCACATTTAACGGGCAGCGATTTATTGCAGAACAACTGTCCAGCCTGGAAAATCAAACCTATAAGAATGTAGAGTTTATATGTTCCGACAATAACAGTACCGATACCACATCACAAATATTAAAAGACTGGTGTGAAAAAAGCCAATCAAGAAAATTTTTCACTACCACTGAAAAAGGCCTTAATAAAAATTTTTATAGTGCATTGGTACATGCTTCCGGAAAGTATATTATTTTTTGTGACCAGGATGACATCTGGGTAGAAACTAAAGTTCAGGAGCTTGTTGCCTTCCATGAACAAAACCCTGATGCTTCAATGGTATATTGCCTGTCAAAACAATTCAGTGATAAAATCCCGACGGATATACAGGTAAAAAAGGGAAGTAATTATTTAGAAGGGACAGAGATCAGGAAAACAATGCTTATTTCCTTTACACTTGGACATAACATATTGATAAAAAGAACACTGCTGGACAAACTACCCGTACCACTCAATGAAGCAGTAGCTTATGATTGGTGGATCACCGTTTCAGCAATGTGTACCGGGCCAATAAAATGCCTGCCTAAAGTATTAACATACTGGCGCCAGCATAGCAGCAATACCACGATCTCCATCAATGAAGGATTATTTTATATCAGCAGGATTACCTACCTGTACCAATTTTTGCAAAACAATTTGATACAGGCGAAAGATAAAGAATGGATCAAGAGCGCCATTGACCGGTTTTCATTACTAGAGACTCAAAACTGGTCATTCAGGTTATGTTCATTCCTGCTTTCAAATGCCCCTTACATTTTCTTCTATAAAAGAAAGAAAAATATCATTTTAAAATGGATATCCTTTTTAAAATGGTCGATCAGGATGAGCAGTAAAAATTACAAAATTGCTTAACCGCCATGTCATGGCTTTATCAACCTGTAATTTGTAAAATCAAAAAGTCTTCTTCCGGTTTTTTTTTCGAACCAGAACAGGAAACGTTCTTTAGCTGAAAATTTCTTTTTTGTTATATCAAGATCCACCTGCCAGTTTTTAGTGGTAATGCGTTGCTGCATAACGGCGGGGTGTGTACCAGTAAATTTTCTTAGAGAGTCAAAATCGTTAAAATTGTAAAAATCGGCACTATTATAGTAATCTTTAAGTCCTTCATCATCATTGATATAATAACGAATTACGTTCTTCTGTTTGATCTTCATCTGCTGAGGGCTTTTTACCCATCCATAATGATATACTTCTGCGTCGATCAAAACCACATCTAATTTTTTATTCCCTATTCTAAATCCCTGTGCATCTTTATAAGCAGTGATCCGGCGGTCGTTTTTGATCATCCTTATTTCATATTTGTACCACTTCCTGCTATCTCCCACATAGTCATAAGTACCATAAAAGTGAAGGTATTTGAACAGCAAACCCTGTACTTTACTATTATCCTTGTATTTTTTAGCCGCTTCTATAATAACAGGATGATATTTTTCATGTATCGCTTCATCAGCCTGTATATAAAATATCCAATCAGTATCAGCAGATACATGTGCGATCGCTTTATCAGTTTCCACAGCATAGACCTTACCTCCTTCCCTTAAATTCATATCCCATTCTGAATATACTATTCGCAATTTGTCTGAGGTGATCGTTTTTATCAAAGCTTCGGTTTCGTCTTCCCCTTTATCAATGCTAACGATCATCTCATCAACCATTGGCAAGATCGAGTAGATGGCTTCCAATATTGGATAATCATTTTTTACAGCATTGCGAATTATGGTAACCCCTGTTATCTTCATCCTGTTAGCGTATTAGCACCAAAGAACCGAAATTATTCTGATATTATTTGCCATGAACACTAACTGTGGTAGTGGATTTTATTAATTCAAAAAAGGATACCCTTGACTGAAATTACTCAAGGAAAAGCTGCAAAACTGCAATCTTGTCATTTTTTCGGAACTTGTATGATATTTGATGCATTGAAATATTTCGATATATCATTTCCCATAATTTTGAAGTATGAAACTATTATTGCAATACCTTAAGCCCTATAAATGGTTGGTAGCATTAAGCTTATTGCTGGCTGCAGTTAACCAGACCTTTTCTTTGCTTGATCCACATTTTGCCGGGGTTTTGTTAGATAAGTTTGTAACAAATCCATTCTTTGCAGATAAAGATCATACTATACCCCGTACACAAGACCAGTTTATGTGGGGTGTACTAAAATTACTCGGCATTTTAATCGGTGTTGCAATGGTCAGCCGTATTGCTAAAGCATTCCAGGATTATTTCAGTAGTGTGGTCATACAAAAGTTCGGCGCTAAGATTTTCACTGATGGCTTGCATCATAGTATGAAGCTGCCTTACCAGGAATTTGAAGACCAGCGAAGTGGAGAAACGCTGTCGATATTAACGAAAGTACGTACTGATACAGAAAAATTCATTTCAGCATTCATTAATATCGTATTTGGTATCCTTGTAGGGTTGGTATTTGTAATGGTATATGCATTCCGGATTCATTGGAGCATTCCACTAGTGTATGTAGGCGGCTCAGTGCTTCTCGGTATCCTGATCAGTGTTTTGAGTAAAAAGATCAAGATCGTCCAGAAAACCATCGTAAAAGAAACAACGGCCTTAGCAGGAAGTACAACTGAAAGCCTTCGAAACATTGAACTGGTGAAAAGTTTAGGGCTTACAGACCAGGAGATAACCCGGCTGAATAAAAACACTTTTAAGATCCTGGGCCTGGAGATCAGGAAAGTTAAAAGCCTGAGAGCATTAAGTTTCATTCAGGGGACATTTGTTAACCTGCTGCGACAAGGAATTATTTTTACTTTACTATTACTTATTTATAAAGAAACTATTTCTCCCGGCCAATATCTTGCATTGATCTTTTATTCATTTTTTATTTTCGGGCCTTTACAGGAAATAGGCAATATCATTATTTCTTATCGTGAAGCAGAAGCCTCCTTGCAGAATTTCCACAACCTGATGAAAAAGGATCCCGAATCACAACCGTTGCATCCGAAACACCTTGGGATCATTCAGCATCTTGAATATAAAAATGTATCATTCAGGCACAAGACCGCTTCTCAAAAGGCTATTGATGATATAAGTTTTAATGTCAGAACAGGTGAGACCATCGCCTTTGTCGGGCCCTCCGGATCAGGAAAATCTACTTTAATGAAATTACTGGTAGGGCTTTACCGGCCACAGGAAGGAAAGATCCTATACAACAACCTTGATGAAAACGAAATTAATTTCGAGGACCTGCGTTACCAGATAGGTTTTGTAACACAGGACACGCAACTATTTGCTGGCACCATAAAAGAAAATCTTTTATTCGTCAATCCAACAGCAACAGAAGAACAATTGTATGAAGCTCTTGAAAAAGCTGCCTGTAACAATTTACTTTCCCGTGCGGAAAAAGGCCTGGAAACTGTCCTGGGAGAAGGAGGATTAAAATTATCAGGAGGTGAAAAACAACGCATATCCATAGCAAGAGCATTATTGCGCAAACCCAAAATATTGATATTTGATGAGGCCACTTCTGCTTTAGATTCCTTAACAGAAGAAGAAATTACGAACACCATTAAAGAAGTTTCTTCACAACAGAACCAGATAACGATTTTAATTGCACACCGGTTAAGCACCATTATGCATGCCGACCGCATTTTTGTTCTTGAAAAAGGAAGTATTGTCGAAACAGGTACGCATCATGCCCTCGTGGAAGATAAAGGATTATACTATGCAATGTGGCGTCAGCAGATCGGCGAAAGAAAAAAAGCTGATACACAACTTGTCAATAGCTGACCTGAATAATTCTAATCTTCATCGCCTGAACATTTAAGTATCTTTGCATACAATGGAAAATAAAAAGCCTACGCCTAATTACTTCTGGAGTATTCTAACTATGCAGTGTCCCCGTTGCCGCCGTGGTCCTATGTTCAAGTCATCCAATCCTTATGCAAAATTAAAGCTGTCACATATTTTTGATATGCCTGATAATTGTCCCGTCTGTAAACAAAAATATGATCTTGAAACAGGATTCTGGTATGGTACCGGTTACGTAAGTTATGCGTTAGCGGTAGCTATTTCTGTGGCCAGTTTTATTGCATGGCTGGTATTGATCGGTGTATCAGCAGATGATAACAGGATATTCTACTGGCTTGGCTTTAATTGCTTATTGTTGATACTATTACAACCATGGCTAATGCGCCTGAGTCGTGTTATATACCTTTATTTTTTTGTAAAGTATGATCCTGACTATACTTCTACGTTGCCTAAGGAATTTGATGCCTGATCTGGGATGATCATCCTGTTTTTTTAAGGATGATAATGGTCATTGAGGACTTTTAGCTACGTGCTTTTTATCCATCCATTGTTGAAATTTATAACTTACCCAGGCAGTTCCTGCACCTATGACAGCACCTGCCAACACATCAGAAGGGTAATGAACTCCCTGGTACATCCTTGCCCAGGCCACACTTGTTGCCCAAACATAAGCAGGTGCAATTACATACCATTTACGATAACGTAATGAGAGGGATGTTGCGGTCACAAATGCTGCAGTTGTATGCCCTGACGGGAACGACATACCACCACTTTCATCATCCCGCTTTATTATAAAAGAATAATCTTCAAATGGGCGTTTCCTGTCTACTATCTTTTTGAGAGATTGGGTAATAGCCGCTGAAACAATATAGGCTCCTCCCATATAGAGTGCATCCTTTTGTAATTTTTTATCATGTTTTATAAGGCCGGCAGCAAGTATTCCAACAGGAGCCGCAATACTCACTGCTGTAACAGAAGAAGCGCAGAATTCCAGGTAATTGTCTTTAAAATTCGTCTCGCGTGCATTAATTGGTTTTAATATTTCGATATCCAGGTTTTGTGTATTCCCTTCACTAAAACAAAAAAGTAAAATAATGACAGGGAGGATAACTTTCCGGTGTTTCATGATGGCTAAAATTATTGCTTTATCACAAAGGACAGCGGAATATTTATCCTGATGCTGAAATTTCTACCCATATTATAGATGCCGGTCCTACCGGTTGCCAGGTTTGCAGGCGCATATTTTAAACGGCTCAAATGATTCTGGTAAGCAATATCTAAAAGATTAATGCCGCTTAAATGAATGCTGAATAGCGTTTTTTCTTTTCCTGTTACGAGATCAGCTCCAATACCTGCATTTAACAGTGTATATCCTGGCGTTCTTGTTTCTGTATTATACGCTGTAAATATCTTATCCTGTGTAAAAGTATTATCCAACTCTGCTTTGATGTAAAGATTATGGATATGTTTTTTTACTTTTTTAAAATTCCCTCTTAGTTCAGTTATGAGCCTTGGCGCAGGAATGAAGGGTAAGTTTTTTGAATCTTCGATGGCTTCATTTAATCTACCGTTCACCAATGAAAAAGTATTTTCTATATGTAACCAATCTAATGGATGAGGGTGAATATCCAATGTGGCTTCGAAACCATTTAAAACGGCTTGCTGTTGCTGAAATTTGAAAGCGGCAAGATCAGTTCCATCGATATTTATGATCGAATCTCCCCCCGCAACTGAAGATAATTTCCGATAAAAAATAAAATTATTGAAACTGTTATAGAACGCAGATAGGTTCAACGAAAAATGTTCCGTATTGAACTCAACAGCTCCATCCATTTGTAAACTCGTTTCGCTTTTTAAAGTATTATCTCCATATTCATACCTCGTAGTTCCTTCATGTGCGCCGTTGGATGCCAGTTCCGGAATACCAGGGGCACGGAAACCCCTTGCTAAATTTAATTTAAGGTTGATCTTACTGGTTAATTCATATGCAGCACCCGCACTACCTGAAAAATTGGAGAATGTCCTTGAAAAAGAACTACCCTTAATATCATTTCCATCAAACAATGGTTTCGCATCCAGCATGCGGGTATCATACCTCGCGCCACCGCTTAACGTAAGTTTTTTGATCGTTTTCTGCGTATACACATACCCACCAATATCAAAAAGGTCATAATCCGGGATCAATTGTTCAACCCCTTTATTCTTATTTTTCTGTTGCATTCCATTTATACCAATCGAAGTCTTCCATCCCTGCATTTCACGCAGATGAAGTTGTGCCGTATATGTAATGGTTTTCAGATCAAAGAACAATGCTCTTTCCTGTGGATCATCCACATTGCCAAATTCTTCCCGTTGGTTATGCTGAAAACCCACGTTGACCGACAAACGACCTTTCCCTAATTTAATATTGTTATCGGTTGCTATTTTAAAATGACGGACATACTGGTAAGGTATCAATGGGTCGGTGCTTTTAAGGTCTGCCTCCGTAACCCTCTCTTCCCCACCTGGCACTGGCTTGATAAAATATCCTGCTGCATCTCTTTCTCCTTCTACCAGGCCTGGCTTCAGGTCAAAATTACTAAGGAGCAAATGGCTATATCCCCAATTACCATTATACCCAACATAGCCTCCAATATTATGTTCTTTGAATTTCGAGTTGAATACTTTTCCGTCATATTTATTTTGATAATCAGCAGCTGCCCGGTTTGTTCCATAAATATTCCAGCTAATGCCTTTTATATTTCCCGCCCAATTACCACCAAATGCCTTTAAATTATTATTGGTTTGGTAGTTACCAAACAGATTCAGTTTAATAGTATTATTTTCAACAGGAACATTTGTAATAATATTTATAACGCCAGCCGTTGCATCACTTCCGTAAATAAGGGATGCGGGACCTTTCAATATCTCTACTTTACTTATACTTGCTTCATCGATCTCAATACCATGTTCGTCTCCCCATTGCTGTCCTTCCTGCCGCACACCATCATTGATAGTAAGTACCCGGTTATAACCTAAACCACGGATAACAGGTTTCGAAATAGCGGGACCTGTTGACAAGCTTGCTATACCAGGCTTTTTTGTCAGGCCTTCAATTAGATTTGTGGAGGGGTTCTGTAACTGGTCCTCAGCCCGTAAAACAGATACCTGGAAAGGCATTTTCTTTAATTGGGTTGCTTTGGTAACACCCGTAACAACTACAGCATTATTCTCTACTACTGATTCGCTTAATATAAAATCTTTTTTTGTATCCCCTATGATATCAACATATTCAGCAATTGTACTATAACCTATATGCGATATCTCTATCAAATGCTTCCCTTCCGGGATATTATCAATATAAAAAAAGCCCTTGCTATCAGTAGAACCACCTCGTTTAATATCCTCAAAAGAAATTGAAACACCCTGCAGAAAATTGCCGGTTTTCGCATCCCGGATCGTTCCTGAAAATGCTCCTTTGAGAATGTTCAAAGAATCGATCCTGGTATCAACTGAACCTGCCTTGGTCCCAACAGGAATAATGCAAAAGGAAAAAAATAACGGAATAACAAAACAGCACAATTTCATAATTGACCCTAATAAAATGTAACAATGTTGCAAATTTATTCATTTTCGCAATCTGAGTCAATTTATTTTGCTATCTGGATGTTAATGAAACCAACGATGGAGCATATGAAATAAAAAAAGTTGCCCTAAAGCAACATACAGGGTAAATATAAGCAACACATTAGATGTTTTCGATTATACCTGCGATCCCCTGCCCTCCCCCGACACATGCTGTAACAATTCCATACTTCTTTTTTAAGCGTTTCATATCATTTACCAATTGTATGGTCAGTTTACAACCAGTACAGCCTAAAGGATGGCCTAATGCGATCGCACCGCCATTAATATTCACAATTGCGGGATCTAATTGTAACTGGCGTATGACAGCTAATGCCTGGGAGGCAAATGCTTCATTTAATTCAACAAGGTCTACCTGTGCTAAATTCATTCCTGCCTGTTTCAAAACCTTTGGCACTGCCTCTACTGGTCCAATGCCCATAATACGGGGATGCACACCTGCACTTGCACAATTAACCAGCCTGGCTATGGGTTTTAATCCTAATTCATTGATCATTTTCTCACTCATCACAATTACAAAAGCAGCGCCGTCACTTGTCTGGGAAGAATTTCCTGCTGTGACACTACCCCCCTGGGCAAAAGCAGGTTTTAATTTGGATAACCCTTCGGGTGTTGTATCTGCCCTTACACCTTCATCTGTATCAACCACGTAAGTCTTTACTTGCTTTTTATTTTTTTCATCGAGATAAACCTGTTCAACAGAAACAGGAAGGATCCCTGATTTAAAATAACCATTCGTAATTGCATTTCCTGCTTTAACATGGCTATTATAACTAAAAGCATCCTGGTCTTCCCTGCTGATATTATATTCCTTTGCAACCGCTTCTGCTGTTAACCCCATGCTTAAATAATAATCAGGCTCATCCTTGGCAATGGAATAGGCAGGCACAGGCTTCCAGCCAGCAGTAGGCACAAGGCTCATACTCTCAGTTCCCCCGGCAATGATACATTCAGCCATACCGGTACGTATTTTTGCTGTAGCCATTGCAATGCTTTCCAGCCCGCTGGCGCAATAACGGTTGATGGTGATCCCGGCCGCATGAAATCCAACTGCTCTTGCAGCAATGATCCTTCCTACCTGCAATCCTTGTTCTGCTTCCGGAACAGCATTTCCTACTATTACATCATCTATCCTTTTTACATCTAATTGCGGAACGGTGGCCAGCAAGCCTTTAATGACATCAACAGCGAGGTCGTCAGGGCGGGTAAAACGAAAACCTCCTTTCTTACTCTTTGTAACGGCTGTTCTGAACCCTGCAACTATATAAGCTTCCTGCATATTTTTTTAATTTTTTACAATAGTTGTCTATGCAACTTTATATACCAAAGTTAGAATTTCTCATTGAAAACAAAAAACTGAAAACAGTAACCTAATTTCGCAGCGTTATGTATAAAATTCTGCGTGCTGTTTTATTTTGTTTTGATCCTGAAGCAGTTCATTATTTTTCAATGAATATGTTAAAAATGCTTTGCAGGATCGGTTTTTTAAAAAAAATGATCGGTTCAGCGTTTAATCCAGCTAATACAAAACTCGCAACCAAACAATTCGGTCTCCAATTCAAAAACCCGGTTGGGCTTGGAGCAGGGTTTGATAAAAATGCAAAATACCTTACTGAATTAGAAGCACTGGGTTTTGGTTTCGTAGAAATAGGAACCGTTACTCCGCTCCCTCAAAAAGGAAATGACCGGCCAAGATTATTCCGTTTACCAAAAGACAAGGCGCTCATCAACCGGATGGGGTTTAATAATGATGGGGTAACTATTATTGCGGAAAGGCTTCGGCAATGGTATATGACCAATAACCGCGCTGACGCTTCTCATTCCCGCTTAATGATCGGTGGTAATATTGGAAAGAATAAAATAACCCCGAATGAAGATGCCTGGAAGGATTATGAAATTTGTTTTAAAGCATTACATGACCATGTAGATTATTTCGTGGTAAACGTAAGCAGCCCTAATACTCCCGGGTTAAGAGAACTGCAGGAAAAGGATTCGCTGAAAAAGATCCTTGCTAATTTGCAAATTCAAAACGCAAAATTCAAAACACCAAAGCCGATATTATTAAAAATAGCGCCCGATCTTACAAATGAACAAATAGATGATGTTATAGAGCTTACCGTGGAAATAAAACTGGATGGTCTTGTAGTATCAAATACCACTATTAGCCGTGCATCACTATTATCATCTCCCGAACTGCTTAAAAAAATAGGAAGTGGCGGACTGAGCGGAAAGCCGGCAAAAGAAAGATCAACAGCGATAATTGACTATATTCATACAAGAACGAAAGGTCAACCAGCGATAATCGGAAGCGGGGGTATCTTTACCGGCAATGATGCAAAAGAAAAGATAGAAGCAGGCGCATCGTTGGTGCAGGTCTGGACTGGATTTATTTATGAAGGCCCTTCTATTGTAAAAAATATCTGTAAAACTATTAGTAGCAATAAATAATTTATTTGATGGAACACCTATTTACATCTGAAAGCATTATTAGCTTTTTTATACTGGTCATTTTAGAAGTCGTGCTGGGTATTGACAATGTTATTTTTGTCAGCATCATTATTAACCGGTTACCGAAAGAAAAAGAAAAGACTGCCCGTCGGATATGGATGATAACAGGCATCATTGTACGAAGCCTCTTATTGATGGCATTGGGATGGCTGCTGACCCAGAAAGGCAAGCCTGTATTTACGCTTTTTGGCAAAGGGTTTGATCTCGCAAGCCTGGTAATGCTGGGAGGTGGTATATTCCTGATCTATAAAACGGTAAGGGAGATACATCATAAGCTGGAAGGCGAGGATGAAAGCTCCAATACCGGTAATAAACCTGCTTTAACACTGGGCAAGGCTGTTATACAGATCTTATTTATCGATATGATCTTTTCTTTCGACAGTATCATTACTGCAGGGGGCACTGCTGACCATGTTGAAATAATGATAGCCGCTGTAGTGATCGCCATGCTGGTAATGTTCCTGTTCAGCCCCGCGATCTCTTCGTTTATTCATAAGCATCCTTCTCTTAAAATGCTGGCCTTATCATTTTTGGTAATGATCGGGCTCACGTTGGTGATAGAAGGATGGGACGCTGACAAGGCTCATGATCTTCATTTAAAAAATTATGTGTATTTCGGAATGGCATTTTCCTTTTTGGTTGAGTTACTAAACATGGTAATGATGAAGAGACAAAAGAAAAGAAGGATAATAGAGCTAAATGAACCAGTGTTGAAGAAAGAAAATGATCATAAAGAAACAATGGATTGATCAGCGGCTACATAAAATAGAAGCAGCTACAATACCGGCAGTTTCAGTCCTTAATCTCGTTTCTCCCAAAGCTACCGGCACAAAACCATGCCCCGATGCTTGTTCGATCTCTATGTTTGTGAAATCCCCCTCCGGACCAATGAGAATGAGCTTAGTTGCAGAATTGTTTAATACCTGGGCGGCAAGCTGTACTTTATCTTTTTCATCCTCACAATGAGCGATAAATTTTTGTTGATAAGAAATATTACTTATCGCTTCATTAAATTTTGTTGGCTCCCACAATTGGGGTAACCATGACTGTTGACTTTGCAACATAGCACTTACCAATATTCCCTTCATCCTTTCAAAACGAAAATGTTGCTTTTCTGTTCTTGTACAAAGCAGGGGAATGATCTCGCTAACACCAATTTCTGTTGCCTTTTCTAAAAACCATTCAAAACGACTGGCATTCTTTACCAAAGAAATTGCGATCGCTACTTTTTGTACAGGGGCTGGAATGCTGGCTACTGAAAGGATGCGAACGATACACTTCTTCCGGTTATCATCAATGATCTCAACTGTGACCAGGTTTCCCTTTCCATCAGTTAATTGCAATTGCTCCCCTACCTGCATACGCAACACCTGCACCATATGTTTAGATGTTTCTTCGCTCAATACAATTTCCGTACTGCCTGCATCTAACTTTTCAATATAAAAAAAAGGCAATCCCATTTCCAAAAATAAAAAAGCTCACACGAAGTGAGCAAATTATTAATTTTTAATTCTTGACCTCTATTAGAAAGGAGCATCATCATCAAACTCCCCATCATTCATCTTGCTTCCTTTCTGGATATACAATTTAGCGCCGCCATCATCGTCTGTCTTAACGGGTTTCCAGCTACCGCCCGACAAGCCCGTTCCACCTTCGAAATCGCCGCTTTCATCTTCCACAAATTTTTGAATGTGCAGTAAGGCTTTTAGCTTGATCGTTTCCAGGCTACCGTTACGGTGCTTGGCTATCTTTACATGCGTTTCACCTTTATTGTTCTCTCCAAACTCGTTAGCAGTGATATCATAATATTCCGGCCTGTAGAGGAACATTACCATGTCAGCATCCTGCTCGATAGCACCCGATTCACGGAGATCACTTAACTGTGGCATTTTGTTTCCTTCCTTACGTTTTTCCACTTCACGGCTTAACTGTGACAATGCTATTATAGGCACCTGCAACTCCTTAGCTAATCCTTTAAGATCTCTTGAAATACGACTGATCTCCTGTTCCCTGTTACCATTACGGTTATCACCTGCTCCGCTCATCAATTGTAAATAATCGATCAGGATCAATCCAACATTGTGTTTATTTTTTAGCCTTCGGCATTTTGCCCTTAACTCAAAAATATTCAAGGCTGCTGTATCATCAATAAAAATAGGTGCATTGCTTAGTTTCTCGATCCCACGTTTATAGAGTTGTTTCATCTCATGCTCTTCCAGTTTACCACGGTTGATCTTTTCAAGCCATATTTCACTTTCAGCACTTAATATTCTTTGCACCAATTGCCCCGCACTCATTTCAAGACTAAAAAATGCAACGGCTGTCGGTTTGGTGGGATGTAAGGCAGCGCTGCGTGCCAGGTTCAATGCAAAGGCAGTTTTACCCACGGATGGACGAGCCGCCAGGATGATCAGGTCGGTTGGTTGCCATCCGTAAGTGATCTTATCGAGTGTAGCAAAACCGCTCGGAACGCCCGAAATATCTTCATCACGGTTACGCATATCCTCAATCCGCTGGATCGTTTTTACCAATACAGTATTGATATCATCAAAATTCTTACGAAGGTGATTATTCGTTATTTCAAATAATTTGCTTTCCGCATCATCTAAGAGGTCAAATACATCAGTACTGTCTTCATACGCATCCCCAATGATCTCACCACTGATACGGATCAGTTCCCGCTGAATGAATTTTTGAAGTATGATACGTGAGTGTGCATCAATATTAGCTGAAGAAACAACCGCATTGGTCAGCTTCGACACGTAATATGCGCCACCTACCAGGTCCAGTTCTTCCTTTGACCTTAATTCCTCTACGACCGTTAACAGGTCGATCGGCAGGCTTTTTTGTGCCAGCGACTGCATCGAACGAAAAATGCGCTGGTTCGCTTCTGAATAAAAACATTCCGGTTTCAAGATCTCTATTACTGTATCAAATGCACTTTTTTCCAGCATGATGGCACCCAGCACAGCTTCTTCCAGTTCCTTTGCCTGTGGCGGTACTTTTCCAAAGACCATGTTACCCAGGTCCAGGGAAGTTTTGCGACGGGTTTTTCTATCTTTATTAAGGTTAGTAAGATCCATTTTATTATTAAAATTATTCGTTAGTAAGGGATACGCAACCCACGAAATATACTACCTCGTTGTTGCAGGGCGGCTAAGGTAAATTCAAAAATTGTCGGTTTTATACACATAGTCTGAACAGCCTTTTTTTATATTCATTTTCCACCTCATATCCACAGCCAAAATTAGTTTATTAACGGCTTATATACATAAATATTAACAGTACTAAATCAATCATATCGGCATTGCCCGTCCATTTATTAACAACGAAATCTCCAAATTTTCTTTTTCTGCACGAGGGCATATTTTTTTTCACTTGCATTCTCATAAAAGATTCTGTAGTTTCTGCTACATCGCTACAGAATTTTGAATCAACTTAACCTACCTGTGTAAGCTTTGCTGTCAATAACTATCTTTGTCACATATTAAAGTAAATCAATCATTGATAAATGACCATTAGTTATAACTGGCTTAGCGAATACCTGCCTGAAAAAGTGGCCCCCGAAAAGCTTAGTAAAATTTTAACCGCTATAGGTTTAGAAGTAGAAAGCCTTGAAAAATATGAGGAGTTGAAAGGGGGTCTGGAGGGCCTGGTAATTGGTGAGGTACTGGAATGTGAAAAGCACCCTGATGCTGATAAATTAAGCCTGACCAGTGTTAATATTGGAGGAACAGAGCCTCTCCAGATAGTTTGTGGTGCTTCTAATGTAGCCAAAGGCCAGAAAGTAGTCGTTGCCACAGTCGGAGCTACCATCTATCCTTCTACCGGAGAGCCTGTTACTATGAAAAAAGCAAAGATCAGGGGTGTTGAGAGTTTCGGGATGATCTGTGCCGAAGATGAGATAGGATTGAGCGATAATCATGCTGGCATTATGGTCTTACCTGAGAATACAAAAGCAGGCACTCCTGCCGCCAACTATTTTAAACCTTATACAGACCATATTTTTGAAATAGGCCTGACTCCTAATCGTATGGATGCAATGAGCCACCTTGGGGTGGCGAGAGATGTCTGTGCTTACCTGACGCATCATACAAAAAAGGAAGCCAGGATAAAATCTCCTTTTAAAAATAATTTTAAAGCAGACAACCAGGAACTGGTAATTGATGTCAGTATTCAAAATGCAGATGCCTGTCAACGCTATGCTGGCGTAAGCTTACAGGGAGTAAAAGTGGCTGAAAGCCCCAAATGGTTACAGCAGAAATTAAAAAGTATTGGCCTGCGACCAATTAACAACATTGTGGATATCACCAACTTCATCCTGCATGAAACGGGCCAGCCACTCCACGCCTTTGACGCTGATATGATCAAAGGAAAAAAAGTAATAGTAAAAACTTTGCCGGAAGGGACAGCTTTTACCACACTGGATGGAAAAGAAAGAAAATTAGCTGCGGAAGACCTGATGATCTGTAACGAAACAGAGCCAATGTGCATTGGTGGTGTGTTTGGTGGATTGGATAGCGGCGTAAAGGATAGTACAACAAATATTTTTCTCGAAAGCGCCTGGTTCAACCCGGTTAGTATCCGTAAAACCTCTTTCCGGCATGGGCTAAGGACCGATGCTGCTACTCGTTTTGAAAAAGGAGTGGACATCAGTAATACATTGAATGTCTTGAAAAGAGCAGCCTTGATGATCACAGAAATTGCAGGAGGCAAAATTGCATCCAATATCATTGATGTGTATCCCGATCCAAAGCCAAGAACGGAGGTAGCCATTAAATATCATTACATCAAAAAACTAAGTGGGAAAAATTACCATGGTGATTCGATAAAGAATATTTTAAGCAGTCTTGGTTTCGATCTTGTAAAAGAAGGCCAGGATGAAATGAGATTTGCTGTACCCTATAGCAAACCGGATATCAGTATCCCTGCCGATATAGTAGAAGAAATTATGAGGATAGATGGGCTGGATAATGTTGAGATACCTGCTGCAATAACGATCACCCCATCTGTTGAAACACTTTCATATGATGCTGCTTATAAAGAAAAGGTAGCCAATTACCTGGTTGGCGCAGGATTCCATGAGATCTTCACCAATTCAATTACAAACAGTGCCTATTTCAGCGAGGAGGTTTTACAGACAACCGTAAAAATGATCAACAACCTGAGCGAGGAATTAAATGTACTTCGCCCCGGCATGATGGAAACGGGACTCGAAACTGTTGCATATAACCTTAATCGCAGGAACAATGACCTGCAATTTTTTGAATTTGGGAAGACCTATGCTGTAAAAGGAACCGGCAAGTATGAGGAATTACAACACCTGAGCATTTACATCACCGGGAAAAAAACGGGCGATGGATGGAAAAATAAAGGAGAAAAATCAGATATTTATTTTGCTAAAGCGGTTTTCGAAAAGATCGCAGCGTTATTAGGTGTTACTATCACAGCTTATACTACAGGGACACATAGTAAACTGGATAATTGTATAAATGCTGTAATAAACGATAATACTATCGCCACCATTGGAACTTCTAATAAAAAAGTCCTTGCGCTATTTGATATTAAACAACCCGTCTTTTACATTGATATCGATTGGGATAAATTGTTGGAATTCAGCAGGAAACAACAGATACAATATACAGAGATACCAAAATTCCCTGCAGTACAGAGGGACCTCGCTATGGTCGTGGATAAAAGCCTGGAATATGGGCAGGTTGAAAAAGCCACAAAAAGTGCACGGATTAATAAATTAAAATCCATTAACTTGTTCGATGTTTTTGAAAGTGAAAAACTCGGCGCCAATAAAAAATCGCTTGCAGTGAGCTTTACTTTCTTGGACGAAGAAAAGACAATGACCGATAAAGATATAGATGCCATGATGAGCAAGATCATCGCATCTTATGAAAAAGAATTAAACGCTGAGATCCGGAAATCATAAAATGGCCGACTTAGAAGCAAATATCAAACGAATCAACAACAAACTTCAGCAATTGCTGAAGCAGTACCAGTTTGCACAAAAGGAAAACGAACGGCTTAATAAGGAGATCAGGGAACAAAAAGATAAACAGCAGCAACAATTTCAAAGAATCGATGAATTACAGCAACAGGTGAGTATCTTAAAATCGGCTGCAGGGAAGATGGGCGAAACAGATAAAAAAGAATTCGAAAAACGTATTAACCAATATATTAAGGAGATCGATAAATGTATCGGCTTGTTAAGTGAATAAATATGTCAGAACTCATTCCTATAAATATCTTAATTGGCGACAGGACCTACCGGATCAAGACCCTTCCCGAAGATGAAGAAGTGATCCGTCGTACACTCAAAACCATCAATGAAAAGATAATAGAGTTCAAAACCCAGTTTTCAGGCAAAGACATGCAGGATTATGTGGCAATGGTATTGATCTGGTATGCCACCCAGGCAGCCACTGAGGGTAACCCCGCCATTGAAAAAGATGTCATGGAAGCCTTACTGAAAATGGAAGAACTGATGGATAAGGCCTTATAATACTTCTCCCACGCTTAAAAGAACCCCTCCAGCCCCAAACTCCTGAGGCTGAACTCCTTTTACTGTTTAAAAATCATTATCTTCGCCGACCAAATATCTCACTCAAATTATGGGGAAGGATAGCATATTTAAGATTGTGAACCGTTTTAAAACAAAAACATTCAATGGAACCGATAATCATATACATTATCATTGGTGCAGCCGCACTCATCGTCGGCGTCGTACTGGGCAAATTAATATTTGCCAAAAACACTAAAAACCAACTGGCAGAAGCAGAACAACAAGCTAAAAAGATCATTGCTGACGGGCAGTTACAGGCAGAAAACCTAAAAAAAGAAAAATTACTGGAAGCCAAAGAAAAGTTTGTCCAGTTAAAATCTGAACACGACCGCGAAGTTGCTCAGCGTAACCAGAAATTAGTAGAAGGTGAAAGCCGCATCCGGCAGAAAGAACAATCCATTAACCAAAAGGATCAAAACCTGGAAAAACAGGTTAAGGAGAATGAAGCTATAAAGGAAACACTCAATCGCCAGATCGAAGTGGTGAACCAAAAGCGTACTGAACTGGAAAAACACCAGGAAGAGCATATCCGCAGGCTTGAAAAAGTTGCCGGCTTATCTGCAGACGAAGCAAAGGCACAGTTGATAGAAAGCCTGAAACAGGAAGCTCAAACTAAAGCACTTGTAATTCAGCAGGAGATCATTGAAGAAGCTAAAGTAAAAGCTAATAAGGAAGCCCGTAAGATCGTCATTCAAACCATACAGCGTACGGCGGCAGAACAGGCCATTGAGAACTCTATAACCGTTTTCAATCTTGAAAGTGATGAGATCAAAGGCTCTATCATTGGCCGGGAGGGAAGGAATATACGTGCTATTGAAGCTGCCACAGGGGTTGACCTGATCGTGGATGATACTCCGGAAGCGATCGTACTTTCTTCTTTTGATCCGTTGCGCAGGGAAGTTGCCCGTTTATCACTACAACGCCTGGTCGCAGATGGCCGTATCCATCCAGCCCGTATCGAAGAAGTGGTTGAAAAGACCAAAAGACAATTAGACGACCAGGTATTGGAGATCGGTGAGCGTACTGCGATGGAACTTGGTGTACATGGCCTTCATAAGGAATTGATCAGGATGGTTGGCCGTATGCGTTTCCGTTCTTCTTATGGACAGAACCTTTTGATGCATAGTCGTGAAACAGCTAATTTATGCGCCATCATGGCTTCTGAATTAGGTATGAATCCAAAGCTTGCAAAAAGAGCAGGATTATTACATGATATCGGGAAAGTTCCTGATGAAGAAACAGAATTAAGCCATGCATTATTAGGTGCGAAACTGGCTGAAAAATATGGCGAGAACCCTGCAGTAGTAAATGCGATCGGCGCTCACCACGATGAAATGGAAATGCAATATGTTATCTCCCCTATCATCCAGGCATGTGATGCCATTAGTGGTGCAAGGCCCGGTGCAAGGCGTGAGATCATGCAGCAGTATATTCAGCGTATCAAAGACCTGGAAAATCTTGCATTAGGTTACCAGGGCGTTGAAAAAGCTTATGCGATACAAGCTGGCCGTGAGTTAAGGGTAATTGTAGAAGCTGAAAAAGTGAGTGATGCTGATAGTGATAAATTAAGCTTCGAAATAGCTCAAAAGATACAAACTGAAATGACATTCCCCGGCCAGATCAAGGTAACCGTTATCAGGGAGAAAAGAGCCGTTAATATAGCCAGGTAATAGCAATTACCAACTCGTTCTGAATTAAAACCCAAACATTTAACCGTGTTTGGGTTTTGTTTATTGATAATGAATGTTTTACAGCGATAGGGGCTTAAATTCCCAGGTCGTTTGATAGTGTAGTAGTTTTTTTGCCTTGTTTGATTAATATTTTTGGAATTTAACCTACCGGGTATTACCTTTGCCGTCCGTTAAAATTAAAAGTTATGGACGCAGCAGTAGCATTTGTTCACGAGCAGTTGACCACAAAACCAACGCTTCCCAAGTTTAAAGCAGGTGATAATATCACTGTTAATTATAAGATCATTGAAGGTAGTAAAGAGCGTATCCAGAGCTTTAAAGGTGACGTGATTAAACGCCAGGGAACCGGAGCTACGGCTACTTTTACTGTTCGTAAGATCAGTGACGGAATTGGCGTTGAGCGTCTTTTCCCTTTCTATTCTCCTAATATTGAGAGCATTGTGTTAAATAAAGTGGGTAAGGTGCGTAGGGCTAAATTGTTTTACCTGCGTGAAAGAAGCGGTAAAAGTGCCCGTATCCAGGAAAAAAGGATGGCAGTTGCTCTTAAAAAATAATATTTTTTTGAATGATACTCAAGGGAAATCAGCTGATTTCCCTTTCTTTTTTGCTAAATGTCGCCAGCAGGTATTGCATTTTGGGGCGATTTGTATTATCATTACACTCGACTTACAAACCTCTGGCAACTTACCCCCCAGGCGAAAGCTGCTTACTTTATTTTGAAACCAAAAATCAACTTTTTGCATGAAAAAGGTATTGAATGCTTTTGTTTTTATCGCCCTTATCATGGCATTTGTGTCTTGTTCCCGGGGTATTACTCCTTACGAGGCCGCTAATGGTAAAGCTAAATGCGGGCGGTACATCAGGTAGTAAATCATTAGACATAGAACCGCGGTTCTATTAACATTTGAGCAACCTAAGATTCTATATTGGATAACGGTATTACCCAATATTTGATTTATCTTTGTTGCTCAAATTTTTTATTATGGTAATTTCAGATGCAATATTATCAGTTTTCCTGATTGGCATGCCCGGTGGTTCTGAATGGATCTTTATTATTCTCGCCATTGTATTATTATTTGGTGGCAAAAAGATCCCCGAATTAATGAAAGGGCTTGGTAAGGGCATTCGTGAATTTAAAGATGCAAAAGACAATGTAAAAAGTGAGATAGAAGATGGTATGAGAGAAAAAGATAAGGACGAGGAGATCAGGAAATTAAAACAACAATTACAGCAGAAAGACGCACAATAAATCCCAACCAGGTTTTTCTTTCCGCTTTACCAGCAATACGGCTGAAGTGAGTGACACAACAATGATGGGTCAGGCACTCCAGCCGATTTAATAAATACCAGTCTAAATACCCCCATTTTTGTTTAGTACCATACAAGAATATCAGCAGCAACTTTTATCCGGCAAAACTTCCTGTGTGGAGGCTGTTACATATTACCTTGAAAAAATAGAGCAGCACAAACAATTGAATGCTTTTACAGAAGTTTATGGAGCTGAAGCATTGAAGAAAGCGGCTGAATTAGACCTCAAAAGAGCAGGCAATACCACTATTGGAAAATTACACGGAACGATAGTAGCGCTTAAAGATGTGATCTGTTATAAAGACCATCATACAACGGCCGGATCTAACATATTAAAAGATTTCACTTCCGTCTACAATGCGACGGCAGTGCAGCGTTTGCTGGATGAAGAAGCCATTATCATCGGTAACTGTAATTGTGATGAATTTGCAATGGGCAGCACCAACGAGAACTCTGCTTATGGGAAAGTATTGAATGCATTGGATGAAACAAAAGTTCCCGGAGGATCCTCTGGTGGAAGCGCAGTGGCTGTTCAGGCTGGTATGTGTATGGTGAGCCTTGGGAGTGATACCGGCGGGTCTGTAAGACAGCCTGCAGATTTTTGCGGTATTGTTGGATTGAAACCAACTTATGGCCGTATCTCACGGTATGGATTAATCGCCTATGCTTCTTCCTTTGACCAGATCGGGATCTTTGGCAATAATATTGACGATGTTGCACTTACACTGGATGTATTGGCAGGCCCTGATGAATTTGACAGCACTGCAATACAACAACAATTCCCCGCAACTTCCCCCGTAGAAAATGTAGCCGAAAAAAAATACAGGATCGCTTATTTTAAAGAGGCTGTGGACCATGCTTCCCTGGATAAAGAAATAAGTATCTCGATAAAGAATTGCCTGGAGCAATTAAAAAATGATGGTCATACTGTTGAGGCAGTTGAATTTGACCTTTTAGACCATATTGTTCCTGCATATTATATTTTAACCACTGCTGAAGCAAGTAGTAATCTTAGCCGTTTTGATGGTGTAAGGTTTGGACATAGGACCACCGCGCCGGTAAATGACCTTACAGAATTCTACAAACTAACCCGAAGCGAGGGTTTTGGAAAAGAAGTTCAGCGACGTATCATGTTGGGGACATTTGTGTTAAGTGCGGGTTATTATGATGCTTATTTTAGCAAGGCTCAACAGGTCAGGCGCTTACTGGTAGACAAAACAGTGGCAATTTTTAAAGATTTTGACGCTATTATTCTCCCTACCGCCCCATCAACTGCTTTTCCTATCGGAGAAAAGACAAGCGACCCGATCGCTATGTACATAGCGGACATCTATACAGTATTTGCCAATTTAACAGGGGTTCCTGGAATTGCTTTACCCTTATTCAGGCACAGTAATGGCATGCCGTTTGGTTTACAGGTCATGACAAATAAGCTTGATGAACTAACTTTACTACAGGTTTCACAATTACTAATGCAACAGTACAAAACCTTTTAGTGTCTTATACTGTACAATGAACAAGCTTCTTTTTATATGTTTTTTTTGTTTTTTGCAGATGAACCTGTCTGCAGGCATTCACTATACTGCTGTTCAAAATAAGGCACTTCAAATATTACGAGATACCATTGACGAGGATATAGCAAAAGAAGATGAATTGATCGATGAGGTGGTCAATTCCAGGACAATTCCGAAAAAGGAGAAGATCCAGTATTTTAGCCAGGTAACCAAGTATGGTTTTAAAAATCTTTTCTCTAATTATAGTTATAACGCAACACTACCTTATTCTGTACAGGTAAACCCTAATGCAGAAAATTTTATACAGGATTATATGAGGGCACATGGAAGCCACCTGCAAAAAATGAAAGGCTGGGGAATGCCCTATTTTAATTTTATAGAAAACATATTACAGCAATATGGCCTGCCTAAAGAATTAAAATATATAGCGGTCATTGAATCAAATTTAAATGCCGGCGCTACGAGCATAGCCGGTGCCGGTGGCCCCTGGCAGTTCATGCCCTATACCGCCAGGGATTATGGCCTGATCGTAAACGGCTATGTGGATGAAAGAAGAGACTACTATAAGAGTACGCATGCAGCATCCAAATATTTATTGAGCCTGTACAAACAAATGCATGACTGGTTACTGGTAATGGCTGCATATAACGGTGGGCCTGGACGTGTATATACTGCTATTAAGAAAAGTGGCAGCAGGAATTTCTGGGACCTGCAATATTACCTGCCCGAAGAATCAAGGACCTATGTAAAAAGGTTTATAGCCACACATTATATCATGGAAGGTTATGGTGGCATTACCACTTTTGCAGGAAGCGACAGTCTTTTTTACCTCGATGATAATACGGTTACCCGTACTAATTATGGGGAAAGTGCAAAGTCAAATCCATATAACAGGAAGAACAACCTTAGTGAAACCGAATTAATGGATGTGGAAGTATTAAGTATTTCAGGCAAATACAATTCACTTGTGATCGCCAAAAATCTCGTGATGGATATTGGTGAGTTCAATCATTACAACCCCGGGTTTGATAATATGATGGCATCCACCGGTAATTACGACCTTAGGTTGCCTCCTGATAAGATGCAATTATTCGTTGCGAATAAATACCAGATATTAAATGAATCGGTACAGGTACTGTTGGGTAACACTACGATGCCTGATGTAAAAACAACTTATCCCACAAGGAGCAGCAAAAAAAGAGGCCACTAACGTAATACTTCCTGTATAGCAGCAGCTTTCAATAAACATTCTTCATATTCTTTTACAGCATCACTGTAAAATGTGATAGCACTACCTGCCTGGAAAGAAAGATATTCCGTGCCTGCATTATAAAAGATGCTCCGGATAACTACATTAAAATCAAAATCCCCCTTAGGATTAACATAACCGATAGATCCGGAAAAAAGTCCACGTTTGGTATGTTCGTACTGTTCTATCAGTTCCATTACCCTTTTTTTGGGCGCCCCCGTCATGGACCCCATAGGAAAAGTTGCTTTAACAGCATCCACCCAATGAATGCCTTCCTGCAATTCGCCACTTACAGTACTGATCATCTGGTGAACATGCGGGAAACTGTATATTCCGAATAATTCTTCTACTCTTACCGAACCTTCCTTACAAACCTTGCTCAGGTCATTCCTTACAAGATCGACCACCATTACATTTTCACTTCGTTCCTTGTCGCTGTTAAATAGCGATTGCTTATTTTGCTCATCCTCCAGCTTATTCTCTAAATTACGTTTAGCCGTTCCCTTTATGGGTTGTGACAGGATCTTTGTCCCTGCTTTTTTGAGATAACGTTCCGGGCTGGCACATACGCAATACTTATCATCCAATCTATATAAGGCGGAAAATGGATTGGGTGATACTGATGTCAATGAATCATAGATCAATATGGGATCGAGGATAACGGGCTGAGCAAAAAATTCCTGGCAAAAATTCAATTCATAACAATCGCCTCTTAATATATTTTGCCTGATCTTTTTGACAATAGTAATATAATCCTCCTTTGTGAGCCTTTTTTGAATTGCAGGAGCCGGACCAGTTCTTTTTTTATTTATAGTGGAGGAAGAAGATTCTATATCTGCAAAGATCCCATCAGTATCTGTATCTGAAGAAATCGTCACCAGCTTTTCATTTAGCTGTATCACTATTTCAGGTACGAAAAAATACATATCACTAAATCCAATACCATCCGCATTTCCAGATAGCAATGATTCGGTTTCATTCTTAAGGTCATACCCCAGATGTCCAAATATCCAATCGTTCTTTTGCCTGTTACAAAAATTCTTTAGTGATCCAAAAGCATCACCTGCATTTGCTTCCAGGCCATTCTTACACCCAACTGCAAGCAGGCATTCAAATGCCGGTTCGTCAAAATGATATTGCTGGTTATCCAGTAAACAAAAAATGTTGAACGGTTTAACCCAGTTCAACATTTTATTTCTGAATGCAGTAAAATCAGTTATCGCAAATGAATTAGTATTTTTCACTCAATCTTTTTTCCTACCAGCTATTCCACATTTGCTACTGGCCATTATTTTAGAAATCATCATCGTCATCGTCGAAACCACCACCACCAAGGTCGTCGTCAAAACCCAGGTCTTTAAAATCATCCATTTTCAGATCATCATCTTCATCCTTGCTTCCTTTCTTTGATGTAGATTTTTTAGCTCCTGATTTAGGAATATCAAATTCATCGAAGTCAGGATCCCAGTCATCCTCTTCATCTGCCTTTTCCCAATCATCTTCTTTTTCTTCCACATCATCATCGTCATCGTCATCAGCAGCTTTTTTAGAAGATGCTTTCCCTTTTTTTGCAGGCTTGGTATCTAATTCCAAATCATCGTCATCTTCATCGTCGTCATCTTCATCCTTCTTTGATTTGGTCGAGGATTTATCAGCAGCTTTTTTTGCGGGAGCAACTTCTTTCTTTGGAGTTGTTGTCTTCTTTTCTTTGTCAGGTTTAGTAGCCATATTTCAACCGATTAGTTCTGTAAAATTTCTTAGAGATTTTTAAATAGCCAAAAAAAAAGGCATATATTTTTTTTATTTTTTATGCTACCACAATCTGGTCTCTACCCGGTCCATTACTGATATACTTGACCGGTACCTTTAGAAACCCGTTTATATAGTCAATATATGCTTTCATTTTTGCAGGAAGTGCTCCATATTCATTAATTGCAGTGATATCCGATTGCCATCCTTCAAAACTCTTATATGCCGGGTCAATGGTAACACGGTTCATCTGGAAAGGAACATAATCTTTTTTCTCACCATTTATTGAATAACCGTTACATACTTTCAATTCTGTAAGGCTGTCAAGAATGTCTGTTTTTGTCATAATGATCTGGGTCACACCATTTACCATGCAGGCAAATTGTAAAGCAACCAGGTCTATCCACCCGCAACGGCGTGGCCTTCCTGTGGTACTTCCGAATTCATTCCCGATCTTCCGGATCTGTTCACCTGTTTCATCATATAATTCAGTCGGGAATGGACCACTTCCAACCCTGGTACAATACGCTTTTGAAACACCATACACTTCTTTTATCATTTGTGGTGCAATGCCCAATCCTGTACAAACACCTGCTGATATGGTATTACTACTCGTTACGAACGGGAAGGTTCCAAAATCAACATCCAACATACTTCCCTGAGCACCTTCTGCTAAAATTCGTTTACCGGCCCTTATCTGTTCATTGATAAAATATTCGCCATTCACAATCTTTAGCTGCTTTAAGAATTCTATTGCATCAAAGAACTCTTCTTCCCAGGCACTGATATCTTCATGGAAACTATAGCTATCCAGTAAACGCTGATGCTTTAACCGGAGTTTAATATATTCTGTAACAAAATTTTTATCGAGGAGGTCGCCGACCCTCAAACCATTACGGCCTGTCTTATCCATGTAAGCCGGCCCTATTCCTTTCAAAGTGGAACCGATCTTCTCATTTCCTTTTGCTATTTCACTGGCCTTATCCAATGCCCTGTGTGTAGGTAAGATCAAATGAGTGCGTTCGCTGATAAAAAGATTTTTTTTATAATCGATGCCCATTGCAGCTACGCTTTCACACTCCCTTCTTAAGGTAACGGGATCAAGTACTACACCGTTGCCTATCAGGTTGATCTTATTCGCATGAAAGATGCCGCTGGGAATCTGGTGCAATACGATTTTTTTTCCTTCTACATAAAGCGTATGGCCTGCATTTGGTCCGCCCTGGAAACGGGCAATAACATCATAATTGGGTGCAAAATAATCTACGATCTTTCCTTTTCCTTCATCGCCCCATTGCAGGCCCAGAATTACATCTACCATTAGTTTTGGTGGTTTATAGTTTATTGTTGTGATTGTTTATCCAATTCATACCCTTTACGGGTTCTTTGCAGCGCCGTAAAAATAAATTGAAATACAACAACCACCTAAAATGAAATGAAGTTCTTTGAAAAAAGTGGAGAAGATGGTTAAAGATCGTGAGACCAGAAACTTCAACCGTCATTTTTTTCACATCTCATGAAAAAAGGGTCCTTAAAGGGAAAATCCGGGAGTGTATTTACGCCACTTTCAGCATACTCATCTTACTGGTACTGAATTTACGTTGTGCGTATTCTAGTGTTACGTCAAATGATTTTACTTTTTGAGAAGGCAGTTCGTACATGGCGTCTGTCAAAATACTTTCGCAGATACTACGCAAGCCGCGGGCACCGAGTTTATATTCAATGGCTTTCTCAACCATAAAATCATATACCTGAGGTTCAAATTTCAATTCTATTCCTTCAATTTCAAACAAGCGGGTGAATTGTTTGATCAGTGCATTTTTTGGCTCGGTCAGGATATTGCGCAGCGTATCTGCATCCAGTGGTGTTAAATAGGTCACTACCGGTAAGCGGCCAAGTAATTCAGGGATCAGACCAAAATGTTTGAGGTCAACTGAATTTACAAAATGCAGCAGGTTCTTATGTTGATATTCCTGTAATTCTTTATTGACATTAAAGCCTATGGAATTAGTATTCACCCTCCGGCCAATGATCCTGTCGATCCCATCAAATGCTCCACCGCAAATGAACAGGATATTTTGAGTATTAACTTTGATGAGTTTTTGTTCAGGGTGTTTGCGGCCACCCTGTGGAGGAACCAATACTTCCGTCCCTTCCAGTAACTTTAATAAGCCCTGTTGTACTCCTTCCCCACTTACATCTCTTGTAATAGAAGGGTTATCGCTTTTCCTTGCTATCTTATCGATTTCATCGATGTATACGATACCTTTTTCTGCAGCGTTAACATCGTAATTGCAGGATTGCAGTAAACGTGTCAGCATACTTTCTACATCTTCACCTACATAACCTGCTTCTGTAAATACAGTAGCATCCACGATCGCGAAAGGAACATTCAACATACGAGCGATCGATTTTGCCAATAATGTTTTACCCGTACCCGTTTCCCCCACCATGATGATGTTGCTTTTTTCTATTTCAACATCATTCTCTATTTTTTGATTTAGTCTTTTGTAGTGATTATATACTGCAACTGCCAGAACCTTTTTAGCATCATCCTGACCGATCACATATTCATCCAGGAATTTTTTGATCTCCATTGGTTTCCGGATAGAGAGCTTATGAGCTCCTCCTACACCTTGCTTTGCATCAGGATAAACCATTAGCTCCTGCCCAATGATCTCCTGGGCATGTTCTACACAGTTTTCGCAAATATGACCTTCCTGTCCTGCTATGAGAATTTTCACTTCATCACGGCTACGGCCGCAGAAAGAGCAATGCAATGTTTGTTGTTTTGCCATATCAACTTTTACCTAAGTACAAAGCTAAGTAATGCGTCGCATTTATACAATAAAAGACCAGTTATTCCTAAATAACGTTGCTTTTGCTTTAATAGGACGTAAAAAGACCCCTATGGGGGGCCTTTCTGTATAAAATTAAGGACTGGCCTTATATTTTTTCCAGGATACCATCTACTATGCCATACCCTACAGATTCTTTAGCATCCATCCAATAATCACGGTCAAAATCCTTCATGATCTTTTCAAAGGTCTGGCCGCAGTTCTCGGCAAGTATCTTTGCCCCCATTTCCTTAGTTTTTTTGATCTGTTCAGCCATGATCTCAAGATCGGCGCTTACCCCTTGTCCGCCGCCACTGGGCTGGTGGATCATTACTTCCCCATTAGGGAAAATAAACCGCCTTCCTTTTGTGCCTCCACTCAATAAAATACTACCCATACTGGCCGCCATTCCCATACATACCGTACTTACGGGTGAGCTGATCATTTGCATGGTATCATAAATCACCATACCACTGGTTACGATACCTCCCGGGCTGTTGATATAAAAAGTAATTTCTTTTCCGGGGTCGATCGCTTCAAGGTACATTAAACGGGCGGTGATGTCTTTGGCGCTTTTATCATCTACAACGCCCCATAAAAAAATCTTACGCTGTTCAATGAATTTTTTATCAAACTGCCATCCTCCCATCATTTTCTCCATCGGATTTTCCGGTGTTTCTTTTGGGTTTTCCTCTTCATCATCAAAACGTACTTTACTGTTGTTGTATAAATGCATATTGAATAATTGTGTAATTGAAAAATATTTAAAGTTAGCTGCGGAAAGACTAGTCGGCCTTTTGCTTGCGTGGATTGATCGTTAATACCTCATCTACCAACCCATATTCCTTGGCTTCGGTAGAGGTCATCCAGTAATCCCTGCTACAATCCTGCGCCACCCTGTCAAATGGTTGGCCGGTATGGTGCGCTATTACATCATATAATTCTTTCTTGATCTTTTTCACTTCGTTCACTGTGATCTCGATATCGCTTGCCTGTCCGCCAGCGCCTGCACTTGGCTGATGTAACATGATCCGGCTATGTTTCAAGGCGCTGCGTTTACCCGGCGATCCGGCGGCCATTAAAACCGCGGCCATACTTGCTGCCATTCCGGTGCAAATAGTAGCGATATCCGGCGTAACGAACTGCATGGTATCATACATACCCAAACCAGCATAAACACTGCCTCCCGGAGAATTGATATACATCTGTATATCCCTTGTACGATCCGTGCTTTCTAAAAATAAAAACTGTGCGGTGATGATATTGGCCACTTCGTCGGTAACGGGATAACCCATAAAAATGATACGGTCCATCATTAAACGGCTGTACACATCCATTACGGCAATGTTCATTGGCCTTTCTTCGATGATATTCGGAGTGAGGTTGGTCACATTATGTTTGATATAACTATCCAAGGTATTACTGCTGATACCTCTATGCTTTACGGCATATTTTTCAAATTCTTTTCCAAAGTTCATATTAATAGGATTGATGATTGTTTGATCGATATGATCTTATTCTTGACAAATATAGTGGATTGACAAACCCAAATATTATGCTATAAAAAAAATGCGACAAAAAGTCGGGATTACCGATCACCTGAAGTTTATTAGCTACATAAAAAAGCCGGAATATTTTATTATCCCGGCTTGAATTATTCTTAGTACCTTATTAATGGTGATGGTTATGCTGCATTGCGGTCAATTCTTCACCTGTAACTTCTTTCTCTTTAAACTTGGCCTGGCCTTCTGCCCAACTGAATAATTTGTCAGTCAATAAACGGCGATAGCTGCTTTCCACCTGTTTTTCATCTTTCATCATGCGGTCGATGTAACTATCCAGCCAGCTTGTATCATCACCCAGGCTCATTGTTCCGAAATATCGCATCACTTCCGCTCTCATGTTCTCCCTCAATTCTTCCTGGCCTACTTCCAGTTTATTTTCCTTTACTAGCTTATCGCTGATCAATGTCCATTTTAACTGGTTACTGAACAGCGGAAATTCCGCTTCTGCTTCTTCAGCAGTCTTTGCCTTTTCTCCTCCTGTTTGCAACCAACGTTTCAGGAATGAATCAGGAAATTCCATTGTTGTTTCATCCAACAGGTAATGATATAATTGATCATGCAGCTGGTTCCTGCTTTGTGCTTCCCAATGTTTCCCAATTTCTTCTTTCAGCTTTGCAGTGAATTCTTCTGCTGTTGCTACTCCCTGTCCCGGAAATACTTCATTAAAGAATTCTTCATTCAGTTCTCTTTTTTCAACTAACCCAACCTTGGCAATAGTTAGTTTGAAATATTTTTTAGCTGCATCCTTATCATCTGTATCCAGGCCAAGATCTGCCAGCATCATCGGCAGTTTATCTGCATCAAAACTTTTAGACAACTGGAATACAATTGAATCATCTTTTTTCTTACCCTTCAATTGTTTTTGAATTGCAGGTGTAAAATATTTAAGGATAACAGAATTTTCTTTTTCAATTCCCCCTTCAATTACATTACCGTCTTTATCAGATTCTGTAAAAACCACATTCAATACATTCTCGTCATTATCTATGATCTCAGGCTCAGTCATTTTACCGCCTTTGATCTGCATGCGATTGACTTCTTCCTGGATCATTTCATCCGTAACTTTTACTTTATGCAGTGTAAGTTTAGCTTTCGCGATCGGAGCTACTTCAAAAGCTGGTTTCAACCCGATCTCAAAACCAAATTCGTAATCAGCAGGGTTATTTACGTCCATTTTCCGAATGTCAGCATCCAGTGCCAGGGGCTGCGCAAAAATGTCAGGCTTTTCAGTGGTCAGGTAGGCATAAAGTTCCTTTTCCACTGTTTTTAGTATCTCATCAGTGAAAATAGAAGGGCCGTACATCTTCTTTACCATTCCGGGAGGCACCATTCCTTTCCTGAACCCAGGAATATTCACATTTTTACTATAATTCTTTAAAGATTTTTCGAATGTAGGCAGGTAATCTTCCTTGCTTACTTTAACAATGAGTTTATCAGTCAATAGCCCGATATTCTCTCTTAATACTGTTGCCATATGATTTTAAATTTAAAAACCTCCCCCACGGGGAGGTTGTAAAGATGTCCGGATGATAGGGGTCGAACCTACATGGATTGCTCCGCCAGATCCTAAGTCTGGTGCGTCTGCCAATTTCGCCACATCCGGTTTTCCTCTTACCAGTTCCCTTTTAGTGTTCTTAAAGGGCAAAACCTCGTAAATGGGGTGCAAAAGTAAGGCATTTATGCAAAAAGAAGTAAAACAAACAAACACATTTTCCAGCTTTCCCGTTTTTCAAGTAAATTCGTCTTTACCACATGGAAGTAGCATCGACAATACCAAAGTATAACCTGAACGAGGAAGAAGAAAAAAAAGAGATCCTACGGCAATACCGGGGACTTTTAAAGGAATTAAAGCCCAAATTAAAGCCCGGCGACAAGGAATTAATGCGAACAGCCTTTGAAATGGCTGCCGAGGCACATAAGACCATGCGCCGTAAAAGCGGGGAACCTTATATTCTTCATCCCCTGGCAGTGGCACGCATCTGCGTGGAAGAGATCGGCCTGGGGGTACGAAGTACTATTTGTGCCTTATTGCATGATACTGTGGAAGATACGGATATATCCCTGGAGGATGTACAGCGGGAATTTGGCTCCGAGATATCTAAAATTGTAGACGGTCTCACAAAGATCAGCAACGTAATGGATAATAATTCTACGCTGCAGGCCGAGAATTTTAAAAAGATATTACTGACCCTTACTGACGACCCGAGGGTGATATTGATAAAATTAGCTGACAGGTTACATAATATGCGTACCCTGGACAGTATGAAAAGAGAAAAACAATTAAAGATCTCCAGCGAAACCGTCTATGTATATGCTCCACTCGCCCATCGTATGGGCCTTTATGCTATCAAGACCGAAATGGAAGATCTTTCGATGAAATACCTCGAACCTGATGCTTACCGGTCTATCGCAAAAAAATTAAATGATACGAGGAGAGAACGCACCCGTTATATCAATGATTTTATAAGACCCTTAAAAGAGACTTTAGAAAAAGCTGGCCTCAATTTCGAGATCCAGGGCCGACCGAAGAGTATTCATTCTATCTCGAATAAAATGAAAAAAAAGGGGGTGAGTTTTGAAGAAGTATATGACCTGTTCGCTATCCGTATCATTGTTGACTCTCCCCCCGAAAAAGAAAAAGAAGATTGCTGGAAAGTGTATAGCATGATCACTGATGAATACAATCCATCCCCTGAAAGGTTAAGGGACTGGCTCAGTAATCCTAAAAGCAATGGTTATGAAGCGTTACACACTACCGTTATGGGGCCACAGGGCAAATGGGTGGAAGTGCAGATACGTACCAAACGAATGAACGAAATTGCAGAAAAAGGTTTAGCTGCCCATTGGAAATACAAAGAAGGTGCTACTGATGAAAGCCGCTTTGATAAATGGTTCCAGCAAATAAGAGAAGTATTGTCCAACCAGGAAAGTAATTCACTTGATTTCCTCCAGGATTTTAAAACATCTTTTCTTACGGAAGAGATCTACGTGTATACTCCCAAAGGAGATGTAAAAATGTTACCGAAAGGTGCCAGTACACTGGATTTCGCTTTTATGGTACATAGTGCTGTAGGAAGCCGCTGTATCGGGGCGAAAGTGAATCATAAACTGGTGCCGCTCAGCCATAAATTACGTAGCGGCGACCAGATCGAGATCATTACAAGTGCCAAGCAAAGACCTAACCTGGAATGGCTGAATTTTGTGGTGACCACGAAGGCAAGGCAAAAAATAAAAGACACCCTTAAAGAAGAAAAAAGAAAAGTTGCTGAGGATGGAAAATATATCCTGCAGAAAAAGCTGGATGCTATCGGTGGGAAAGTAACGCAACATAATATGGAAGAACTGGCAGCCTATTATAAACTCAATTCTACCCTCGACCTCTTATATGATATTGCGATCAAGAAGATCGATCTAAAAGAATTAAAAGATTTTACTGCTGCAGGAGACAGGTTGTTCTTTCCCAAACCTGCCAGGGAAGAACCAGAAGATATCCCTTCAGCTGATCTTACTGCCAGGGCATTCAATAAAAAAGATGATGAACTGATCATTTTTGGCGAGAGCAGTGATAAGATAATGTATACGCTGGCCAATTGCTGCAAACCAATTCCAGGGGATGATGTATTTGGGTTTGTTACTACCGGAGAGGGCTTAAAGATACATCGCACAAATTGTCCCAATGCCGCAAGGCTGTTATCTGCTTACGGGCACCGTGTAGTAAAAACAAAATGGGCAAAAAATAAAGAGATCTCTTTCCTGACAGGTTTAAAGATCGTTGGGTTGGATGATGTGGGTGTCATTCATAAAATTACCAATCTTATCAGTGGTGAAATGAAATTCAATATTTCTGCCATGACCATTGAAGCCAAAGACGGCATTTTCAAAGGCAATGTAAAAATATTCGTGCATGATAAAGAAGAGCTTGATGAATTATGCGACCGCTTACTGACATTACCAGGGATCGAGCGGGTTGACAGGTATGATACTGAATAGTCCATGGTCCATGGTTTTTTGTTATTAGTTATTTTTTTAGCCGCCTACCGTAATACGTCCCGGCATTTGTTGCGTCGCACAGTTTTACATTATACCTCTCTTCAACTTTTTTTCTTTGCAGTTGTTGCTTCAATTATCTTTATAAAAAAATCATATGCAGGAATTAATAGATAAACTTGTTGAAAAAGCAGGAATTACACCAGCGCAGGCAGCAGCCTCTATTGAAACGATCAAGGATTTTGTGAAAGAAAAATTCCCGATGATGGCGGGGGCAGTGGATAATTTGTTTGGTGCGAAGTAGTTTAGTTTTTAGTCCATAGTTTATGGTCCATGGCTAATGGTTCAAACTATTTCAATACTTCTCTGCTTATCACAATTTTTTGTATCTCGCTGGTGCCTTCACCAATGGTGCATAATTTACTATCCCTGTAAAATTTTTCTACGGGGAAATCCTTGGTATAGCCGTAACCTCCAAAGATCTGTACTGCATCGGTAGCAACTTTTACTGACACTTCGCTGGCATAATATTTTGCCATAGCGGCTTCTTTTACAACCGGCAAACCATTTGTTTTCAGGTAACATGCCTGGTTGACCAATAATTCTGCTGCGGCGATCTCAGTTGCCATATCTGCCAGTTTAAAGGCAATGCCCTGGAAATTAGCGATCGGCTGGTCAAACTGGTAACGCTCTTTTGAATATTGTACAGAGGCTTCATACGCACCTTTCGCAATCCCCAATCCTAAAGCCGCAATAGATATCCTTCCGCCATCCAACACTTTCATTGATTGTTTAAAACCTGCGCCTACTTCCCCCATACGATTGCTGTCTGGTATACGGCAATTATCAAAGATCATTTCTGTTGTTTCACTGGCACGCATGCCGAGTTTATTCTCTTTTTTTCCGGCACTAAAACCAGGTGTACCACGATCAACAATAAACGCAGTTGAGTTGTCCTTTGTCCTCGGGTCTCCAGTACGACAGATCACTACCGCTACATCACCACTCTTCCCGTGTGTTATCCAGCATTTGGTCCCATTTAATATCCAGTCATTCCCATCTTTTACGGCAGTAGTTTTCATATTGCCGGCATCACTGCCAGTATTTGGTTCTGTGAGGCCCCATGCCCCGATATATTCAGCTGTAGCCAGTTTGGGCAGGTACTTTTTCTTTTGTTCTTCATTTGCAAAGGCTAAAATATGGCCCGTGCATAATGAATTATGTGCCGCTACCGATAACCCGATCGAGCCACATACTTTGGCGATTTCCTGGATGATCGTACTATACTCAAAATATCCTAAGCCTGCGCCCCCATATACTTCAGGCACCATTACACCCATCATCCCCAGTTTACCCAGTTCCTTGAAAATATGCACTGGAAACTCCTGGCTTTCATCCCATTCCATCAAATGTGGCTTAATATACTGGTGGGCGAAATCCTTTGCAGTATGTGCAACGTGTTGGGTAAGTTCGCTGGTTTCAAAATTCATATTATATCTCCTTATTGTACAAATGTAATATAAACGACTATTGGTTATTCATTATTATGTATTATGTGGTGAATGGTTATTGGTTTATGGTTGATAGTCCATGGTCTGATTATTCGTTAACCGGTGATATTGCTGCACTTTTTATTCAATTTTTAGATATGGAGCAATTTTGTTGAATATTTCTTCTGTGACGAGCAGGATCTTTTTGATATCTGTTATTGCATTAAAATTGCCATGCTGGCTGCGATATTGAATGATGGCATTGGCGATCGCATACCGGAGATATGGATGAGCTTTCATTTCCTCTACTGTCGCATTGTTAATATTTAATTGTTTAACGGCTGAACCAGTGAGCATCAACCTGTTTTTGATCTGCTGGTAAGTTGAATCAGGCAATCCAAATGTTTCAGCTACCTGCTCTATTTTATAAAATCCTCCTAGTTTCTCCCTGAATGTTATGATGCGACCAGCAAGTTTGCTTCCTATCCCGGGCAATGATATAAAAGCTGTTGTATCAGCTGTATTGATATCAATTACGCTGTTCTTATTGATCGATCCCTTCGCAGTAAATTCTTTTGTATAAGGTTGTTTACTTTGATACTCACTATATCGTTCTTTGATCTTAACATAAGGCAGAAGCCTTTGGACATCCTGTGGATGCAGGCCCCATATTTTATTAATATCTTCCGCTTTCTTGAACTTTCCTCCCTTTGAGAGATATTTTTGAATGGTTTGGATCGTTCTATCCTTTAGCCCAAGCCTTTTCCAGCCATCTCCAGATAAAGTATTTGGGTCAAAGTCAAACAAGGCTGCTGTTGAATGTTCATATTTTTTTACTGAAGGGTCATAGTAAGATGGAGAAAAATTTTTTTTCCATTTAACGGTCGTTGTATTATCATCCTGCATTAGCTCAAGTGCCGCAATTTCGTTTTCAAATTGATGATGATCATATTTTTTGGGATGGATGAAGAATGGAAAAAATAATGGGGCTATGATCAATAGAATGATAAGTGTAAGTAAAACAAAAATACCAGTACGTTCTTTTTTAGAGAAGTTGAGATATTCTTTTAAAAAAAGTTTTAACATGGGTAATTTTTCGGATACACTAAAGTACCGGATTATTTACCCTTCACATACTAAACAAATTTTAGTTCAGGAGAATGATAATTTCAATCCATCCCAGGCCAGCTCCATATTTGCGGGTAATGTAGGATTAACATCCGCATACTTACCCAGCTGATGACTAATATGTGTAAAATAAGCTTTGGGAACAGCAGCTTCATGTACCAGTTCTATCGCTTCATCCAATGCGTAGTGAGAGATATGCTTTTGACGCCTCAAAGTATTTACGACCATTACTTCGCTGCCCCTGACCTTTTCGAGTTCCGGTTCCTCGATCCTGTTTGCATCTGTTATATAGGTAAACTTACCAAAACGGTATGCATAAACAGGCATTTTCATATGCCACACCATTATTGGTATAACAGGAATATCACCTATCATAAATGGTGTAAGGTCAATTGTATTTAAATTGATCTCCGGCACGCCCGGATATTTTTGCTCAGCGAAAACGTAAGGAAATTCTCTTTTTAGTGCTTCTTCTGTTAAAGAATTAGCAAATACGTCCATGGGCTTATTTGAAAAATAGCAGAATGCCTTTACATCATCCAGGCCAGCTACATGATCTTTGTGAGGATGAGTGAAGAGAACCGCATCAAGTTTTTTTACATTTTCCCTTAACATCTGGTAACGAAAATCCGGTGTAGTATCTACCACAAAAGATGTGGTTGCACTTTCCACCAGGATACTACTGCGTAGGCGCTTATCTTTTTTATCCGGTGAGGTACAAACAGGGCAATCACATGCGATCATGGGAACACCAGTACTAGTGCCCGTACCAAGAAATGTTATTTTTAGGGGGGGTGAAGTCATGAAATAATATAACAGTCACAAAATAAGCAATGAAGTACGCACAGCCAAAACCATAAATATATTTGCAAAAAATATTGGGATTATGCTTAATGATTTACACAAAAATCTATCCAATAATGCTTATATATTTTTTTTATTAATTTATACTCAAGTTATTTAATATCAATATTTTATGAAAAACAGAATGTGTGAACATGGTATATTTTTTATAAATTACAAATATAAGTTGGGGCGAACTTGGCTGATTTCTTATATTCGTAATTAGATATTATTTGGTCACAGTTTTTCTGTTTTTTTATAGGGTATCTAATTTTGAAAGATGATCATTACCTGAACAAAATTAATCTAGTCAATTATCCTCATACCTGCAGGTTATAAAGGATCTATCAGACAGCATTAACGATAAAAAAAGCCTCTATCCACCTGACAACCAAAAATAAGTATTATAGCTTTTAATTATGAAGAACCGAATCTTTCTACCTTATCACTTATTTTCTACTTCTTCATTTTATTGCTGGCTGCTTGTTTTTTTTACATTTTTTGTTGCTGGCTCTACGATAGCCCAGCCAATTTGCGGAGGTACTATGATACCAAATACAACAACTCCGATCGTAGCAGATGCAAATATTGAAGTTGCCTGGAACAAGGCGCCTATGCACAATATAACCAATGCAAACATCGGCGCATTGCCTAATGATTTTATAGGTAGCCGATGGAGAGCACTATATGATGCTAATTACCTCTATATTCTTGTTGAGGTAAAGGATGCAGTGGTACGGGTTCCTGATTCAGGGCCGGTAACCTGGTGGGAGGATGATGCAGTCGAAGTTTACCTGGATGGAAATAATAGTAAAGGAACTTCTTATGATGCAAATGATTTTCAATATGGCTTCCGGTACACAGACCCTATTGTACATGCCGGTGGAAACTCTGCAGGTGGTGCGGGAGGTACTACAGGTGTAACTTTTTCACTTCAACTTATTACCGGTGGATATACAATGGAAGCACGTATTCCCTGGACAACTATCAATACAGGTGCTCCATTTGATGGCAAGATCATTGGAATTGATATCGCTGTAAATGATGATGATAATGGAGGTCCAAGGGATGGGCAAATAGCAACTTATTCTTCAAGTGACCAGGCTTTTACCAATCCAAGTTTTTTCGGAACAAATACTTTGACTGTATGTATCCCTGCTCCTTTATCAATTTTATATACTCATACTGATCCAAGTTGTTTGGGTAAAACAGATGGTACGATAAGAGTTGCCGGTGAAGGTGGGGAACCTCCCTATACTTACCGGCTTGATAAGACGGGCCCTTTTTTAGCTAATGATGGTTACTTCCCAGGATTAGCTCCCCGTACAGGTTATATTGTAGAAGTACAAGATGCGACCGGAACAATTGTTCCCCGGCCTGCTGAACCGATAGCCACGATCGACATAATTGAACCAGTGAATCCTTTAACTATCAGTAATGATACTACTGTTTGCGCAGGGTCTGCTGTTAACCTTGTTGCGGGCGGTGCTACCCAGGGTTATACATGGACATTCAACACTGCTGCAAATGTTGCTAACCTTAGTGCTACCAATATAGCCAACCCGGTTGCTACACCATCTGCTACAACCACCTATACTGTCACATCGCAAAGCTCTGCCAACCTGATACCTAACCCCAATTTTGAATCCGGTAATGTTGGCTTTACATCAAGCTACACCTATTTCAATACACAAACAGTTGAGCGCAAAGTGTATGCTATCACTGCAAGCCCGCTTACATTAGATCCCTATTTTTCAACATGTGGCGACCATACTACCGGTACCGGTAAAATGATGGTAGTTGATGGTTCTGCATTTGCTGTCGATACAGTGTGGTACCAGACAGTTCCGGTTCTGCCAGGAACGAATTATACTTTTAGTTACTGGATACAAACAGTTGCTACAAATAGTCCGGCACAGATAGAAACACGAATTAATGGGGTAATGGTTCCCGGCAGCGGAGCTAATCCAAACCCTGTAACAGCACCTGCCACACCTACGCCTTGCGGCCAATGGAAACAGGTGACCTATACATGGAACTCCGGCGCCAGCACAAGTGCCAATATTGCTTTATATGACAGGAATATAGTGGGGATAGGAAATGATTTTGCCCTGGATGATTTTTATTTTAATTCAGTTTGCCCTGTAACAAAAGACGTAACCATAACCGTTGACCCCGCTCCTGCTACACCAACCACCACTACCGTTCAACCAACATGTACTACCCCAACAGGAACTATTACAGTAACGGTACCGGCTAGTGGCGTAACATATAGTTTTGACAATGGTGTTACTTTCCAAACCGATGCAACAAGCGGAGACCTGTCACCCGCTACTTATAAAGTTGTAGTTAAAAATACTACTGGCTGTAAATCTCCTGCTGCTGATGTAACATTGAATGCTGTATCATCAACGCCATCAGCACCTGTTACTTCTGTAACACAACCCAGCTGTACAACAGCGACAGGAACAATCACTGTCACCAGTCCAACATCAGGTGTAACTTATAGTTTTGATAATGGGGCCACTTACCAGGCGTCTGCTACAAGTGGAAATCTACCTGCCAATAGTACATATAAAGTAGTAGTAAAAAATGCTGCAGGCTGTGTATCCCCTGCTTCTGATGCAACGCTTAACGCTCAACCAGCTACTCCTCCTGCACCTGCTGCTGATGCAATACAACCTGATTGCTTTACAGCTACAGGAACGATCACTGTTACTGCTCCATCATCAGGGGTAGAGTATAGTTTTGATAATGGAGCTAGTTTCCAGGCGTCGCCCATAAATGGAAATCTTTCTGCCAATACCTACCAGGTAATTGTAAAAAATATAACCGGCGGTTGTGAATCAGCTGCAACTCCTGTAACAATTGATCCCCAGCCCATCACTCCGCTACCTCCTACAACTTCGATCGTACAACCAGACTGTGTTATACCTACAGGAACGATCACTGTAATTACTCCAGCCAGTGGAGTAGAGTATAGTTTTGATAACGGAGCAAATTTTCAAACCATTTCAACCAGCGGCGACCTGATCGCAAATACATACCAGGTAGTGGTAAGAAGTATTGTTGGAGGTTGCGTATCTGCTGCGACACCCGCAACTATTGATCCACAACCAACCATTCCCGGAACAGCAATTACTAATACAACGCAACCCGATTGTACCACTCCAACAGGAACGATCACCGTCACCAGTCCTGCATCAGGGGTTACTTATAGTTTTGACAATGGAGCCAATTTCCAGGCAAGTGCAACCAGCGGAAATTTGATCCCCAATACTTATAATGTGGTTGTAAAAAATACAATTGGCGGTTGTGTATCGGTTGCCACACCTGTGAAGATCGACCCTCAACCAACAGTTCCGGGAACACCAATACTTAGTACAACACAACCGGATTGTACTACTGCCACAGGAACAATTACTGTTACCAGTCCAACATCCGGCGTTACTTATAGTTTCGATAATGGAGTTAGTTTCCAGACATCCCCGACACTGTCTAACCTGCCTGCCAATAATTACCAGGTGCTGGTAAAGAGTACTGCTGGCGGTTGTGTATCCCTGGCGGCGGGCACTACTATTGACCCGCAACCGACTTTACCAAATGCACCAGCTGTTATAAGCCTGGTGAGCTATTGCCAGGGAGCAACTGCTTCGTCATTAAGTGCAACTGGTGATAATTTAACCTGGTATACTACTGCTACAGGTTCTAATGGCAGTCCTGTAGCACCAACACCTTCTACAGATGAAGGTGGAAGCACTACTTATTATGTTTCAGCCTCTAACGGAACCTGTGAAGGCCCGAGGTCTTCTATAACAGTGACTGTGATCGCTGTATCTGCAAATGCCGGAGGGCCGGAAGTCAGGATGCTTGAAGGGAGCTCTGTTGTATTAAATGGTACTGCAGAAGGTGAAAACGCCACGATCCTCTGGTCGCCAAACAATGCTATCAATAACAGGAATATAGAAGATCCGACAGTATCCCCTTTAAAGACCCAGGTATATACTATGAAAGTAACGGCTGGTAATTGCAGTGCTACTGATAATGTGAATGTTATAGTATTAAAAGACCTTATAATTCCGACAATTTTCTCACCCAATGATGACGGGTATAATGATAAATGGTATATCAAAAACATGAATCAATACCCTAACAGCGAGGTGACAATTTTTAACAGATATGGGCAAATTATTTTTGAATCAAAAGGGTATGGCGTACCTTGGGATGGAAATTTCAAAGGAAAGCCAGAGCCAGTAGGAGCTTACTTCTACATCATTAAAAAAGATACCAACGGTGGAGTGATCACGGGAAGTATTTCTATAGTAAGATAAGCATCGGATCAAAAGTTTTTTGCCCAATAAAGATAAAATGTAAAAGTGTGCGACGCCAATGAAGCTGAATAGCTGACAAAGGTCTGGTACAAAAAAGATCAATATATTTTTTGCCATATTTTAATTGAAGAAAATGTTACTACGATTGAAAAAATTAAAATCTTTCCTGTTAATGCTTGCAGGACTATTTTTTACTTATGTTGTATCCGCACAACAGAAGCCACAGTACACACAATATGTGATCAATGAATACATCATCAATCCTGCTCTTACAGGAATTGAGAATTATGCGGACATTAAGATAGGACACCGTCATCAATGGGCCGGCCTGCAGGGAGCCCCAGTCACTACTTATGTAACGTTTCATGGTCCGATAGGGAAAAAGGATTATAAAACAAATGCGACAACGATCTTCGAAGTTCCGGGTGAAAATCCAAGGGGAAAAGATTATTGGGATAACTATTCTTCCTCGCCTGCACATCATGGCCTTGGTGTTCAGTTCATAAAAGACCAGGTTGGCCCTTTTACTTATAATTCCTTTATGGCTACCTATGCTTATCATATGCCTGTTGGCCAAAGGACGAACCTATCTGCCGGTATCGCTATTGGTGGGACCAAAGTAAACCTGAGCACTGATAAACTTTTCTTTGGAGTTGATTACCCGGTAGATCCTGCTGTTTATAGTGGCCGCATAGGTAAAACAAAAGTGGATGTAAATGCAGGATTATGGCTTTATTCAGCTAATTACTTTGTTGGTCTTGCTGCTTTGCAACTGGTACCTCAAAAGCTTGATTTTTCTGATGACCCTAACCGGTTCAATAAAGGGAAAATGGTGGCTCATTGGTTTGGAACTGCAGGATACCGCTTTTTATTGAATGAGGATATCAATGTTTTGCCTTCTGTGATGGTAAAGATCATTGATCCTGTTCCGCCACAGGTTGACATTAATGCTAAAATGACCTATCGTGATAGATTATGGGTAGGTGGAAGTTACAGAGTTAAATACGGTTTTGCAGGTATGGCAGGATTCAATGCAATGAATTTGTTTACGCTTTCTTATTCATATGATTATTCTCATACTAAGATAAACCAGGTAAGCCAGGGAACCCATGAGATCATTATTGGTTTCATCCTGGGTAATAAATATTCGGATGATACCTGCCCGAGAAATAATTGGTAACAGGTAAAACTCAATACTTGGAGCGGATGTCCTTTTTCTTCGCTTCAAGTATTGTATCAAAATGCTCTACTGTTGGAAATGGATCATAATATTTATGTAAAAGACCTTTCCATTCTATGTATTCTTTAGATCCCCGGAAACCTTTTGTATGATCTTCCAGTTTTTCCCATTCAACCAGTAAAATATATTTATTTTTTTCTTCGATACATTTCCTCAAAGAATGCCCGATATATCCATTGATCGAACTGATATATTGCCCGGCAATTATAAAATCTCTTTCAAACTCCTTTTCTTTTCCGTTTATTACATTTAATAACGCGACTTCTAAAATCATAATTGTATAATCTTCTCTTAATTCACCCGTAAAAATTAAAATTAATATTGATCATTAAGTATTACCTGACTACGGAGATAACCCCACTGATAGGTTTAGATTTTTCTGTCAGGTAAATGAGGTAGAAGTATCCACCCACAGGCACTGGTTGTCCTTTATATTTTCCATCCCATGGTACATAGTAACCATCAGCGCTAACATAAAGGAACTGTCCATACCTGTTAAAGACTTTGACCTTCACATCAGGATACTGTTCAATATATTTGATCACCCAGGTATCATTAAGGCCATCACCATTAGGTGTAAAGACATTAGGAACAATCAGGTCTTTGACGACTTTTACATCCACCGTATCTTTTGCTATACAGTAACCGTCGGTAACTGTCATGATATAACGCTGATCATTTAAAGGCGACACTGTTGGATTGGCGATACTGGTATTGCTGATATTCAGATCAGGTGTCCATAAAATAGTGATGTTATTTCCTGTAGCCGTGCCATTAAGTACTGTTGATTCGCCACCAAATATTTGTACCACAGGTCCGCCGGCGTATGCAGTTGGAATTGAATTTATTTTCAACACAAGCGTTGCCAGCGAATCGCAGCCCGATGCACTTGTCAACAATACCTGGTAATTACCTTCTGCATTATATAAGTGTCCATTCCAACTATAAGGCAACTGGTCGATACAAGTAGTAATATTTGTAGTACTGGCCACCAGGTTATTTACTGTCAGTACAAGTTTCGCAACGGAATCGCAACCAGATACACTTGTCAATGTTGTGGTATAAGTACCTCCGGCTGTATACTCATGGTTATTCCATGTATATGGCAACTGGCTGGTGCATAGAGTAACATTTGTAGTACTGGCTAGACTTTCATTTACAGTCAGTATCAATTTCGCCACAGAATCACAACCTGCTGCATTGGTCAACGTTTTGGTATAAGTGCCTCCAAGATAATAACTGCTGCCGTTCCATGCGTAAGGAAGTGCATTAGTACAAGCATTTGCTAATGTTGTACTGTTTGATTCATTTAATATTGTCAGTATAAGTGTTGCTACTGAATCGCAACCTGCTGCGTTGGTTGTAGTGTATGTATAGGCGCCGTCTATACTATAGGATGTACCATTCCATACAAAAGGCAATTCTTTTTTGCAGGTGGTAATGGAAGTTGAGCTGGTTGTTCCGGTTACTATAGTAAGGTCTAAAGTTGCTATTGAATCACAGCCGCTCACACTTGTCAGTGTTACATTGTATGATCCTGTAGTGCTATAGTTCTGACCATTCCACAAATATGGTGTTTGGTTCGTACAGATCGTTACTGGTGTTGTACTGGTTAAAGTACTGTTCACTGTAAGATCCAATGTTGCTACTGAATCACAACCACTCACACTTGTCAGTGTTACACTATATGATCCCGTGGTGCTATAGTTTTGACCATTCCATAAATATGGTGTCTGGTTCGTACAGATCGTTACAGGGGTTGTGCTCGTTAAAGTGCTGTTCACTGTAAGATCCAATGTCGCTACCGAGTCACAACCACTCACGCTTGTCAGTGTTACACTATATGATCCCGTGGTGCTATAGTTCTGACCATTCCACAAGTACGGTGTTTGGTTCGTACAGATCGTTAC
>JADMIO011485817.1_pt1 | contig 79880 bp, 56 predicted proteins | sample 8958161 | NCBI WGS metagenome assembly JADMIO01 (sample SAMN16585339, study PRJNA669376) | soil metagenome | isolation source: Crop rotation soil | place: USA: Cullars Rotation, Alabama | collected 2011 | reverse complement strand
GCCGCGACTTCAAGTCACGTGAATTCCAAGCTTCGGATCCCACTGTGCTGGAAAGCTGCATTCCTTCCGGAAGACTTGGCAGACCCTCGGCGTCCGTTACGGCGTCAATCAGCGGGCGGCGCAGGAGGTTTTAGGGCATTCTGACGCCAATCTCACGGCCAAGGCTTACACGGATGTGCCGGCGCTGGCGCTGCGGGCGGAGGTGGCAAAGGTGCCGTGGATTGCCGTCGAGGGCGGCTGCGCACAAAGGAGCGCACAAAAATCAGGAAATCCGGGGCATTCGCCGTCACTCGGTGGCATTCTGGCGCAGCTGATCCCGTTCATGAAAGAGGCCAGCAGTGAGGAACTTGGTCACTTGCTGGCCTCTACCGGCACGTTTGGTCACGTGCCTAAATTGGGTGCAGGGGCTGGATTTGAACCAGCGACCTTCAGGTTATGAGCCTGACGAGCTACCAGGCTGCTCCACCCTGCAACAATCGGGAGGCGGAACGTGCGAGGCCGGGCGGGGGCTGTCAAATGCTTTAACGTCCGGGTTTCGAGGAACCGCCGGGGCATCACTTCGCCACCGTGAAATCGCTGCTGCCCAGGCCGAAAGTCACGTTCTTGCCGTCGATTTTGCGCAGGCGCAGGAGAACCGGTGCGTTGGTGACGGGATCGACGACCCGCACCATCTCGCCTTCGCGGTAGGTGGCGGAATTGTAGGAGATCATTTGCTGGCCGCGGGTTGCCACGAGGCCGATGGAAGGGGCCAGGAGCAGGGCAAGGCGGCGCAGACGCAGGGCCTCCGTTTCGGGTGCCGGGGTGGTGCGGCCGCCATTTGCATTGGACGGCGCGGACGACGCGTTGGCAGGAGCGCCCGGAATCCGGAAGGGATTCTGGCGGACGTCGGGCATGGGACTGGCGGGATCCCGGAGCTTGAAGGTGTCGTCAAGCAGGGCGCGGATCTGTTTCATCCGCGTCGCCAGCGGCGAAGGCGGCAGCGTCGCGAGCGAGGAGGCCCCGGGTGCCGGCGCGGATTTGGACGGCGGGGTGGCGACCGCGCCGAGGCCGGCGACGAGCGCGAGGACGAGGATGATCGGCGGGGCTTTCATTTCTTTCCAATCAGCTCGATGCCGAGCTCCAGCGACACATCCGCGCTGGTCGGATTGAGCCGGGCCATGCTGATGGCGGTGAGATTGGCCAGCCGGGGACCGGTTTCCACCGCGTGCAGGAACGCCTGCACCCGGGCGTAGGTGCCCGCCACGCGCAGGGTGAAGGGGACGCGCCGGAAAAGCGCGCCTTCCTCCAGCGCCGGCGAACTCATCTGCTGCATGTCGAGCCGGAGCTGGGCGCGGGTGGCCATCTGGCGGAAGTATTCGTCGTTATCGCTGAGGTCGTCCTCGACCGTGAGATTCGATTCGAGGCGCTGGGCGAATTCCTTGACCGCCACCAGCTCGGTTTTGAGGACCGGCCCGGTCTTGAGCAGGTTGAGTCTCTTGTCGTTCTGGGCGCTCTTCTGGTCGTGCTCCTCCCGCAGGCCCTGGATGCCGAGCCACCACAGGCCGGAGGTCACCAGCGCGCCCGCCGCCACCACGGTGCAGACCACGGAAAAGACATGGCGCCGAAGGAAGGCGAGCAGCTGCCTGAGTTTCTCCGGGTTCATGGGTTGGGCTTCAGGCGGAAGACAATTTCGAAGACAAACGTCGTCCCGTTGCGGGCCGAGCCGAAACTCTTCTGTTTGATCTCGGCAAACGCGGCGGCGAACCTCGGATTCTGCTTCAGCGCGGCCATGTAACGCGTGAATTCGGCGTTCGATACCACCTGACCGGTGAGCAGGAGGCCCTCCTCGGTGAGCTGGATCTGATCGATCATGACCCCGGCGGGAAGCGACTGGCCGAGATTTGCCACGAATTCCGAGAACAGCACGCGGCCTTTCACGATCTTCGCGGCCTTTTCGATCTTCAGCGCCTCGGCCTCGAACTCCGTCCGCATGAGTTCGACCTCCTGGACGCTCGATTTGCTCTCCTCGGCGATGCGATCCCAGCTGGCGATTTCCACCCGCAGGTTGGCGCGGGTGTAGCCAACCCAGGCGAGCAGGAGCAGGGACACGACCGCGGCGGTGCCGAAAAGCGCGCCGACGACGAAGCGCGTGCGCACGACGTTGTCCTCCGGCAACTCGGCCTCGAGGCGGAGATCCAGATGCCAGTTCGGGCTCAGCGAAAGCGGATCACGATTCCGGGCCATGGGGAGGGGCGGAAGGAGTGGTGACGCCGGTGGCGGACGCCGCGGCAAAAGGGGGGACCGCGGCACCGGCGGTGGCGGGTGCGAGCTGGGCAACGACCCCGAGCAGCTGCAGCCAGTCGGGTCCGGGTGCGGCTTCGGCCGGTTCCGCCTCGAGTCCGGCCGACGCCAGCCAGGAAGGCAGGTCGAGCGGGAAGGGTTCGAGGTCGACCGCGCTGCAGAGCGCGGTTTCCAGCCAGTGCAGCCGGCTGGGCAGATGGGCACAAAAGAGCGAACCGATGCGCTGGCCGGTCTGCATCTCGAAATAATCGATCGCCGGCCGGAGGTGGCGGGAAAGCATGCGGACGAGGCGACGGCTGTGATTGAGCAGCGACTCCGGCGGCTCCTCGAGTTGTTTCAAGGCGGCTTCGACGGAGGGGGCGCCGAGTTCCTTCATCGCCGCCTCCATGACGGAGAGTAGGCCGTGGGGCAGGGCGGGCGGGGTGTGGACGCCGTCCTTGCCGATCAGGTAAAGGCGGGTCTGGGACTGGCCGATTTCGCAGGCTGCGACGGAATGTCCATAGGCGATCGTGCCCATGTGGCGGCTGATCCCGCCGAGCATGGTCAGGGTGCCGAGTTCCAGCCGGCGGGGACGCAGGCCCCAGCGTTTCAGCTTGAGCTGGAGATCGCGCACGGCGGTCCAGGGCACGCCGACCACCAGGCCCGAACGCTGGGTGCTTTCGGGGGTGAGCGGGCTGCCGTCGGCCGAGCTGACGAGGCCGCACTGCCACTCCTTGGCGGACGAGATCTTGGCCTGTTCCTGCACGAGGCCGGTGAGATAGGCGGGCTCGAGCAGACGGCGGGTGTTGACGACCTCGCGCATGAGCAGGCGATCGCCGGGATAAAAAGTCGCGTAGCCGGGGAGGAAGCCGCTGATCTGCTCGGGAAAATGGGTGCGGATCCAGACGGTGACCGCCTCCTCGTCGTTGGCGGGGACTTCGGTGAAGCGGTCGACGCCGAGGGGCCGGCCCTCCAATTGCAGCAGCCGGGCCAGCTTGACGCTGTGCTCGTTGAGTCCGATGAGGACACTGTGCCGATCTTTCCGCTTGAACATGGGAGAATTTCCGAGGGCCAGTCAGTGGATCCCCGGTGCAGCGGGCAAGGCGGAAGCGGACGCCGGCGTCAACCGCCCGTGCACTTCACGAACCCTGGCTCCGCCTTCCCGTCACAGCTCCGCGCCGGTGGCGATATTGTATTCCTTCAACGTTCCGCCCTGGACGACGTACGGCGTGGGAATCTCGTTCACGATCTCCGTGCTGAGGTCCTTGTCGTAATGAAATTTGAGGATGGCCAAAGAGTAGGGATCGATGATCACGCTGTTTCCGACAATGGCCCCGAAAAATTGGGCGGTGGGCGAACTGTAGCCCCAGACTCGCACGGCGTGCCGGGGCGCATAGATGGTGCCCACGAAATTGGTGTACGACCAGACCCAGATGGTCGCGGTGCCCGTCGAGGTCCCGGTACCGATGATCGTGAGATTTTTGGGCAGCTTGGTTTGGTTGTCGATTCCGGCGTAATAGATCTGTCCGGTATCCCGGATCATGAGGCGCAGCGAACCGCCATTCCTGATGATGATCTGGTTGCCGTTGTTGCCGATGGTGAAATCGCCGAAAACCATGATCACGACGCTCGTCCCATCGATGATGAAGCGCCCGTTGTTGTTGCCGATGCTCAAGCTGCCGGCCGTCCGATACCAGGTGGTGCTGCCGGTTTCGCCAAGATAAACGTCGGTGTTCGTCGACGGTGCGGCCAAGGCAAACCATGCGTTGCTGCCATACAGAACCTTGGCCGCAGCCAGCGCGGTGGCGTTGGCCGGCTGCGTGTAGTACGTGACGGAAGCGCTCAGGGTGGGGACGTCGAAAAAGTTGTGATTAAAATTCGTGGTCTGGCGGGTGTAGTCGATATTCAGGGTCCCGGAGGTGCCGGGGCCTTTGAGTTTCGAGCCGGACGTCCCGGTGGTATAACTCAGGTTGACCGTGCCGTTGCTCAACGGAGTCGTGGCCACGTACCCGTTGAGCACGGCCTTGTTTTGCAGCGTGACGGAATAACCGGCGACGACCGCGGAGTAGTCGGTCGTGAAGGTGGTCGGATAATTCGTTTCCAGGATCGCCGTGCTCGACGTGTAGCCGTCGACGGTCGCGGCGCCGCTGCCGTTGGTGCCGAGGTACAGCGCCGAGACGCCGGTCGTGGTCGCCGAAGCGGAGGCGATAGCGTTGGCAAACGTTTCGGTTTTTTTCAGGGTGGCCTTGAGTTGCCGGCTGACCGTGCTGCCATCGAGGAGCGTGGCGGTTCCCGTCGAAGTGACCTCGGAGGTGGTGGCGTTGGTCCCGTTGTAGTTCGTGACCACCAGGGCGATTGAGCCGGTGACACCATTGCTGAAATTATAGGTCGCGCCGGAAAGGGTGATGGAGGCCGTGGAACCGGAAATGGTCCAGCCCGACCAGTCCGCGGCGTAACTGGTGGAGGCCGTCGGGCGATTCCGGGTCCAGATGGCGTATTCCATCCCCATTTCCGCGAGTTCGATCGCATGCGTGCTCTGGGCATTGCGAGTGCTGGTCTGGAACGTCTGATAGCAAAGCGCTTGAAACGTCGTGAGCGCGAGAACCAGCACCGTCGCAAAACACATCACCGCCAACAGCGCGGAACCCCGGTTGCCGACGAGGCCGTCTCTCGGTCTGGCGGCGCGGATCATGGCAGCAGGTCCCGGTTCGAGGTGTTGCGCAGATAGACGATCGGGGAGAGAGTCTGATAGCTGGTCTGCGTGCGGTAGATCGAGGTGCCGGTGGCGGTGGTGGTGCCCAGGCTCGCGGTGAAGGAAAATTGCACGGCCTTGATCGGAGTGTACGATGCCGGCGTGCTCGTCGCGGCCGTCCACTGGGAGGCAGTCAGGCTGGTGCCGCTGACGCTGAAATAGTTAAAGTCGAAGGCGGTCAGGTTCTTCAGGACGTCCGAGGCGACGGTGGTGGTGACATTCGGCGAGGCGGTCGTATCGATGTCGACCGTCGTGCGGGTCACCTTCTGCGTCGTGCTGTAATACTGGTAGGTGACGGTATGCGTGACCGTATGGGCCGGGGTTGCGCTCGTCAGCGTGGAGGGCAGGGTGAGGACGAGTTTGTCATTCGGGCTGGTGTTGTCCGGCGTGACCTTCGTCGCCTTGGTCAGATCCTGATTGAAGAGATAAAGGGCCCGCCGGCTGTTTTCCTCCAGCTGCTGGGCGTAGACCATGCGGGCCATGCTGGTGCCGAGAAAGAGGAACGCGGCCATCACCGCGATCGAGACGGTGCCGAAGATCAGCGTCGAAACCATCACCTCCAGCAAGGTGAAGCCCTGGAGCCCGCGCCTCCGCCTATGTCCTCTGGAGCGACACATGGAGCCCGTATTTGCTGATGTAGGTTACGCCGATGCGGGAGTACGACCGGCCGTTGATCCCAACCCAGCTGACCGTGTAGGCGATTTTTTTCAGCGTCCCATCGGCTGAAACGTTTGAGATGACGCGCTGACAGGTGAAATAGTCCTCGAAGGAGGAGGGAGCCGTGGAGGTTGAGACGTAACTTCCGGTCGTGGTTTTGATGTACGTGGTCGTTGTGCCGGTGGTGATGCTGCTCCAGTCCGAGGAAATGCCGGCTCGATAAGTGTCGATCTGGGTGTGGACGATGTTGGCCGCCACGGTCTGTTTGCGGGCCACGTCGAGCATCTCCGATCCCGAGACCACCACTTGGATCATCCCGACCAGACCGGTCGCCATCACACCTGCGGCCAGCATGACCTCGAACAGGGTGAAAGCACGGCGGATGGCCTTCAGAGGGCGTTGGACAAAAGGGGACAAGATAGCGGAAAATAGCGATGTTGCAGCGGACCCATCGCGTCAACGTCCCGGGGATAGGTAGGAATGGGCATGATTACGAGCCGCGCTGCCCGGGAAATGCGGTGCTCCCGGCGCGGCCGATCATCGTCGCGCCGGGCGAGCTTGTTGTTGAGGAAGCACTCCGCCGGCTTGCAACTTGCAACCTTCGGGCCGCGGAGTGTCGGCTTTTTGCATGATCAGTGGCGATTCTTGGCCGAGCTCGCCGAGGGCAGGAATTTACAAGTGATTGTTTATGAGATGCCTGGGTGCCGCTCCGCAATCGATGGCACGAATCCGGGTAACACGAAAGGCAGCTTCGCAATCCCAACCACCCTCGTCCCATGTCTTCAGCTGCTTCCGCTACCAATTCGATGTCCGAATCCGCCTTCGATGCCCTGCTGGTTCAACGGTTCAATTCCGGCGACGAATCCGCCTTCAACGAGATCGTCGCCCGCTACCGTGACCGGGTCTTTTCGATCGCGATCGGCCTTCTTCGCAACCACGCCGACGCCGAGGAAATCACCCAGGACGCCCTGGTGCGGGCGTATCGCGGCCTGGCCCGGTTCCGCGGCGATTCCTCCCTCGCGACCTGGATGCACCGCATCACGGTCAATCTCGCCCGCAACCGCTACTGGTATTTCTTCCGCCGCCGGCGGCAGGACTCTTTCTCCCTCGAGCACGCCATCGGCGGCGAAGACGGCGGCTCGCTGGCGGATGTGATCGCGACCGAAGACCCGGATCCGGCCCGGCTCGCGATTCGCGACGAATTCGCCGACCACGTGAGCGAGGCGATGGCCCGGCTCGAGGCACCCCAGCGCGAAATCCTCACGCTGCGCAATCTGCGCGGTCTTTCCTACGAGGAGATTTCCACCGCGCTGCGCATCAATGTCGGGACGGTCAAGAGCCGCATCGCCCGCGCCCGGGAGAATCTGCGCGCGCTCCTCTCCGAGGCATATCCCGAATTCGAGGAGTCGGAAAGCGGCGCGGACTGTTTCCTCTCCTCGCGACCGGCGCCCGGTTCAGCCGTGCGTTCGGGTCCGTAAGCGAGGCTCGAAGCGATTCGCGGCATTTTCTGACCGGGGATCCCGTGGATTGAAGACCGATAGGGAACGCTAATCTGCGCTAATCCACGCTGATGGGATCCGGATATCCGGTCTCAGCCATTAGCGTAGATTAGCGCAGATCAGCGTTCCCCAATTCCGTTTCCTATCGGGACAATCCGCGAAATCCGCGGTTAAAAACGGTTTGGCTCCGGATTCACTGCAGCTGCCGCAGCATCGTGGGCAGGCGCTGCAGGGCGCTTTCGATCGAGGCCCGGGCGAGCTTGGCCTCGGCGCTGTCGGTCCCGTAGAGGATGCGCCAGCCCTCGAGTTCCAGCCAGCTGTCGCGTTCGATCGGTTGGATCCGCTCGAAGCCGCCGGAGATCCCGACGAAGCGCACGAGGTGGTCCGCCACCTGCACCGCCGCCGCAAAGGGCCGGCATCGCGGGGCGTTCGCCGGATCGCTGTGATAACGGACGGCGAGCGTGATTTCCTCCGACAGGCTGTGTTTCGCCAGATAGTGGGCGCCGATCTCCGCGTGATCCCAGCCGATGATGCGGCGCTCGTGCGCGCAGATCTCGGCGGGCGTGGCGGCAGGCAGACGGAGGATTTCCTGCTGCTCGGCCGGGAAGGAGACGGCCATGACGATGCGACCGACGTTGTGGAGCAGGCCGACGAGATAGTCCGTTTCGTCGTCCACGGCGATGGGCGCCGCCTGCAGGATCTCGCGGGTCAGGATGGCGGTGGCGAGGCTGTGCGCCCAGAGATCCTTCCACGGGAGGGGTTCGGCGATGTCGCCCTGGAGCTTCTCGAACTCCTCGATCACCGGCGTCGCGAGGGAGAGTTCCCGGATCTGGCGCAGGCCGAGGAAGAAGACCGCTTCCTCGATGTTGTTCACCCGGGCGGAGAGGCCGAAATAGACGGAGTTCACCATCCGCAGCAGCCGGGCCGAAAGCGACGGATCGCGCCGGATGATCTCGGCAATCTGGGAGGTCAGGCTGGCCTCGGATTTCACGAGATCGCTCAGTGCACGGTTGTTGCACTGGAGCGAGCCAAGCTTGGGACAGGCGTCGATGCGGCGGCGGATTTCGGCCTCGGTCAGGGGCAGCGCATGGCTGGGCGGGGGCAACGTAGGCTCGAGGGTCGGCATGGAGAAGGACGTCCGGGCAATCGGCCGCAAAGGTGCCAACTTGAGGGTATTTGGGGGATACCGCATCGAACCGGAGGGGAACGCTCATCTTCGCTGATCTTCGCTGATGGGAAACGGATCCGGAAAATGGGTGGGGGAACAATTCGGCAAATCGTCGAGTGTAGGAGCGGGTTTATCCCGCGATGATCCGGGGGAATCGCGGCGTAAAGCCGCTCCTACAGGTTCGGACCGCTGCCGGAGAATTAGCGGGGATCAGCGAAGATTGGCGTTCCCTCGCCGGTTTCTTGCAATCGACCGGCACCCGAACTCGCCGCGCACTTCCGATTTAGGTTTCCTGGGATTTGTGCCGAAGGAGGGATGCGAATCAGACCCGCCGCTGCGGACCCTTGGCCGCGGATGGCTGGATGCTTCGCGCCTCCGGTCGTCGCATGTCTCCCGTCCAACTCCAGCAGCTGCTCCAACGCGCCATCGCGCATCACCGCGCGGGCCGGCTGCCCGAGGCGGCGGCGATCTATGCGCAGGCGCTGCGGGCGGCGCCACGCAATTTCGACGCGTGTCACCTGGGCGGACTCGTCGCCCTCCAGCAGGGCCGCAATCCCGAGGCGCGCGTTCTGCTTGCGCGGGCGCGCCAGCTCGATCCGCGCTCGGCCGCCTGCGCCATGCGGCTCGGCCTCGCCTTCATGGCGCTCGGCCAGGCGGTCCAGGCCGGGCCGCATTTGCTCGCCGCCGTGCAGCTCAACCCGGAATTTGTCGAGGGGTGGGACAACCTCGCCTATTGCCACAAGGCGACCGACCGGCTGCCGGAGGCGATTCGTTGTCATGAGCGCGCCGTGGCGCTCAATCCGCAGAGTGCTGCGAGCTGGTACAACTTCGGTCTCACTCTCAGCCTGGCCGGCCGGGTCTGCGATGCCCTCGGGTGCCACGACCGGGCGCTTGCCGCCGACGCGAACTATGCCAAGGCCCATTTCGGCCGCGCCCAGGCGCTGCAGCAGTCGCATCGGCTGCACGAGGCCATCGCCGCCTACGACGTGTTTCTGCGGCACAGCCCGAATCACCACGAGGCGCAGAGTTACCGCCTTTTCGCGCTCAATTATCTCGACGACGTTTCGACCGCGGCGCTTTTCCGTGAGCATGTGGCGTATGGCGGCAGGCTGGCCGGGCCGGCGGAGCCGCCTGCGGTCCGGGACCCCGATCCGCAGCGACGATTGCGCGTCGCCGTGCTGTCGCCCGATTTGCGCGCCCACTCCTGCGCCTACTTCATCGAGCCATTGCTGCGCCACCTCGATCCGGCCCGGTTCGAACTCTGTCTCTATCACGATCATTTCCGCGAGGATGCCGTGAGCCAGCGGCTGCGTTCGCTTGCCGCTGTCTGGCGCAATTTTGTCGGCCAGCCGACGCCGGCGGTCGAGGCGGCGATCCGCGCCGACGCGTCCGACATCCTCGTCGATCTGGCGGGGCACACCGGCCTGACGAATCGCCTGCCGCTTTTCGCCCGCCAGCCTGCGCCGGTGCAGATCAGCTATCTCGGCTATCCGAACACCACCGGAGTGCCGGGGATCGGCTGGCGTCTGACCGATGCGATCGCCGACCCGCCGGGCACCTCGGACACCTTCGCCACCGAGAAACTGGTTCGTTTTGCGCCGACGGCCTGGTGCTACGCGCCGCCGGAGCAGACGCCGGAGGTTTCGCCGCTGCCGGCGGCATCCGGCGGCGGCATCACTTTCGGATGCTTCAACAATCTGGCGAAGATTTCCGACACCACGCTGCAGCTCTGGGCGGGAGTGCTTGGGGCCGTGCCCGGTTCGCGCCTGTTGTTGAAGGGCCGCGGCCTGAGCGATCCCGCCGTGCGCGAACGTTATCTGGCCCGCTGCACCGTCGCGGGCATCGCGCCGGAGCGCCTGCGGTTCGCGGAACGCACCGCACGCACCGAGGATCATCTCGCGCTCTATGGTCAGGTGGACATCGCCCTGGACACGTTTCCCTATCATGGCACGACAACGACCTGCGAAGCCCTTTGGATGGGCGTGCCGGTCGTGACCCTGCTCGGCGATCGTCACGCCGCCCGGGTCGGCGCGAGCCTGCTGGCCGCTGCCGGCCACCCGGAATGGATCGCGGCGGATGCCGCCCGCTACGCGGCCATCGCGGCGGAACTCGCGTCGGATCCCATCCGTCTCGCGGCGATCCGCGCCGGCCTCCGCGCCGAACTGCAGGCCAGCCCCTTGCTCGATCACGCCGGCCAGGCCGAACGCTTCGGCGCCGCGTTGCGCGAGTGCTGGGCCGAGGTGTGTGGAAAAAATGAACCGATCGTGGCCCAGGAAAAATTTCCGGAAGCGGGAGGAACGCTGATCTGCGCTGATCTTCGCTAATCCAGCACCGGACAAATCATCGCCGCAGAAGGCGGACACCGACCTGCATGACCCGAACCTAGTCTCCGTATTAGCGAAGATCAGCGCAGATTAGCGTTCCTCAAAGGATCGAGAGGCCCCCGGAAAATTTTTCCGCACCAGACGGAGTGGGATTTCGATTCCGGATGAGGGTCGGGACGAAAAACTTTCTTTGCATTCCCGGGGAATGACTTGCGCGGACCTGGCACGTTTGCGGCCCGGGCTTTGCTAAATCCGGGGCCACCCCCGGATTTTTCATGCGCGTCCTCTTCTCGACCTGCTCCGCCCCGCACTACATGGCACCGCCACCGCTCGCGGACGAGCAGGTGAACTGCGGACCGTTTTTTCAGGATCGCGAGATTGGCGGCCGCTTCGTTTCCCTCGCCACGCCGAAGGGGGAGTACGACCTCGCCACGGTGGCGGCGCGCCTGCCCTCGGACCAGCAGCCCGACGCGGTGGTCTGCCTCGTGGATGCGAGCTGGTTCAACCAGCCGAAGAATCTCGCCGCGTTCAAGTGTCCCAGGGTGGTGCTCGTGGCCGACACGCACCACATGAGCAAACCGATCACGGGCATGATCCGCTACCTGCAGACCGAGTCCTACGACCGGATCGTTTTCCTCTATACGCGGCATCACCTGGATTTCTTCCGGGCGGCGGGGCTCAAGAACATCTTCTGGTTTCCGGGCCTGACCTTTCCCCACAGCGACGCCACGGTGCGCGCGGCGCGGCAGGAGCGGCGGGAAAACCGCATCGCGCTCATCGGGCAGGCGGGAAATCTGCATCAGCGCCGGCTGAAGCTCGCCGGTGCGCTCGCCGGCGCCGGCCTGCCCCTTGTGTTCCGCGAGGGCTCGCAACGGGAGTCGCTCGACTTTTACGGCGCCTCGGCGCTCGGATTCAACGCGACGGCCAACGCCGACCTGAATCTTCGGGCCTTCGAGACGATGGCCGCGGGCACGGCGCTCCTGATGGACCGGCTGGCGCCGGCCTCCGGCCTCACCCAGCTTTGGACGGAAGGCCGGGAATTCGTCGGCTACGACGACGAACGAGAACTCGTGGCGCAGGCCCGGCAGCTCGTCGCGGATTCCGCCGCAGCCCGGCGGATTGGCGAGGCGGCCGCCCACTGGTTCGATGCTCATTTTCACGAGCGGCGTCGGCGCGAGTTGTTTGCGGCAATCGTCACCGACGGCCGGGCCGATCCGATGTTCGAACTGCCGGCCACGCCCGCCCTCTCGGTGACCGGATTCGGGGGCGATCTGGCCTGCTACGCCCCGGCGCTCGGAGCTTACGAATATTTTCAAAAGCTGCACAGTACGGAGAAGGCGGTCCGGCTCCTGGCCGATGACACCGTGCCGGCGGACTTTGCCCGCTTCTGCGCGACCCTGCCCCGGTTGCATCTGATGCGCCACGCCAAGGCGGAGGAGCCGGCGGACTGTTTCATCACCACCAAGCAGCGTGCTTTGGCGTTGACTGCCCTCGATGCGCCCCGGTTCTGGTGCTGGGACGCGACTTCCGAGGACGTGCCGGAGTTGGCCGCGCGCTTCAAGGCGGCGGGACTGGCGCAACTGACCGACGGTGTCGCGCTCTTCGGCATTCCCCAGATCGACGCCGTGCCGGTGACCGACCGACTCGCGGCGGATGCCCGCAAGCTTTGCTACAATTGCGAGTTGCCCGCGGCGCTCGAGAAGGCGCGCCGTGCTCTCGAGGCGAACCCGGACTCGGTGGAGGCGCAGCTCGTGATGGCGGAACTGGCGCTGGAGAGCGGCAAGCCGGATCTCGTCCACAAGCTCCTTCGTCGGACCCGGCAGCTCGCGCCGGACGAACCGCGGATTCCGCTCCTTGAACTGGCGACGCGCCAGGAAGGCACGCGGCAGCGGCCTGCCGAGCGCCTGCTGGCGAGCGCGATGCGCCATCTCTCCGCCCTGGATCTCGGTCCGGCGAAACAGGCGGCCGCGCGCGCCCTCAAGCTCGATCCCAAACTGCCGGCGGCATGGTACTGGCTGGGCCAGATCTCTCTTCGGCAGTCGGAGCGCTGTGCCGACCTGGCGCAATGGCGGGAGTTTGGCGCCGCGCTCAAATTCCTGCGGGGCGCGGCGGCCCTGGCGCCCCGGCGTGCCGACTATTGGCTGGAACTCGGGCTCGCTCTCCGCCGCGGCGGGCTGCTGCGCGAGGCCGCCGAGGCGCTGGCCCGAGCCCAGGAATGCGATCCCTCGCCGCCGAGCGGCTGGCTCGCGCTCGGCGAGGCGTGGTTTGCATTCGGAGAGATGGACCGCGCGGCCGACGCATTTGCCGCAGGGCTGGGACATGCGCCGACCGATCGCCTCCTTCTCCGCTGGCTCGGACACGCCCGCAAACGACAGGGTCGATTGGAGGAGGCGAGAAGCCATCATCTTCGCTCGTTCGGCATCGCCGGGGATCTGCTCGGGCCGGGCGGTTGGTCGGGCGGAAAGCGGCGGGCGGTTTTTCTCGTGCAGCACGGCCCGGCCTGGACCTGCACGGAATCGGTCTACCGGCAGTTTGCGGCGGATCCCGCCTGGGAAGCGGTGGTGGTCGCCGCGCCCTATCTCCATCCCTTTTACAACCAGGCCCAGGACGACACCAATGCCATCTTTCCCTTCCTCGATGCGCAGGGGACTCCCTACCTGAAATGGGACGAATTTCCGCTCGGCCCCCATTTTGCCGACGTGGTCTTTGTCCAGAATCCATACGATGTCACCCGCCCGCCGACCTGGCACGTACCGCAACTGCTCCGGCACGGCGTGCGCCTCGCCTATCTGCCGTACGGCCTCGAGATTGGCGGCGGCGAGCGGAACAACACGATGGTGATGAACCTGCCGCTCCAGCAGTTCGCCTGGATGGTGTTCGTCCGCAGCGAGCGCCAGAAACGGTCGTACGCGGACCACTGCCTCACCGGCAACGCCCACGTGGTGGTGACCGGTCATGCCAAGCTCGACGCGCTCCGGGATCTGACCGACGCGGACACGAGTGAGCTGCGCACGTTCGCCGCCGGCCGCCGGATCGTCGCCTGGAACCCGCATTTCGACATCCGGCTGAACGGCACGCGTTTTGGCGGAGGGTTCTCGACCTTCCTCCGCTGGTCGGAGTTTTTCCTCGAGGAGTTTGGCCGCCGGAAGGATCTCGCGCTCGTGATGCGGCCGCACCCGCTGTTCTTCGGCACCCTGGAGGACCGGGGGATCCTCACCGCCGGCCAGATCAAGGCCTATCTCGACCGGGGCTGTGCCGACGGCGTCATGTGGGTGGATCGCAATCCCTCTCATCTGCCGTTGTTCGCTGCCGCCGACGCGATGATGTCGGATATCTCTTCCTTTGTCCTCGAGTTCACCGCAACCGGCAAGCCGCTGCTCTATCTCCACAACCCGCACGGTCTGCCTTTGAACGACGACGCGGAGTTCGTGCACCGTTACCTTGATCAAGCGGAACGCGAGGAACAGATCGTACGTTTCCTCGACCAGGTTGCGGCCGGTCACGACCCCCGCCGGCGGGAACGGATGGCGGCTTATTCCGAGTACCTGTTTCAACCGACCGGCGGCACCGGCCGGGCGGTCAAGCAGGCGATCGAGGCGCGACTCGCCGCCGAGGAGGCCGCCATGGCGGTCGAGCCCCTCGCCGCCGGCACCTAGGAAAGAACGCGATGTGCGGCATCTTGTTCACCACCCGGCCCGAGGTGGCTCCGGACGACTTCTCGGCCGCATTGGACCTGATGCGGCACCGTGGCCCGGACGCTCCCGGCCGTCGGTCCGTCCACGGCCGTGTCCAGTTGGGCCACAATCGCCTCAGCATTCTCGATCCCGATCCGCGCAGTCATCAGCCGTTCGTCTCGGCGGACGGCCGCCATGTGCTGGTCTACAATGGCGAAATCTACAATTTCCGCGAGCTGGCCCAGGCCGCGGGCCTGGAGTTGCGGACGCGTTCCGACACGGAGCTCCTGCTTGAACTTTATCGGCGGGAGGGCGAGCGCATGCTGCCTCGCCTCTGCGGCATGTTCGCTTTCGTCGTGTACGACACGGTCACCGGGGAAATTTTCATCGCCCGCGACCGCCTGGGCGTGAAACCCCTCTACGTGCATGAGGACCACCAAGGATTGACCGTGGCCTCCGAACTCGCCGCGCTCGCCCGGCTGCTTCCGGCGCTGACCGTCGACGACTTCGCCATCCGGCAGTATCGGAAGCTGCGCGGCTTCTTCAACGACCGGACCCTCTATCGCGAGATCCGAATGTTTCCCGCCGGACACTTCCGGCGCGATCGGCGCCTGGTCCGCTATTGGAGCCTGCCCGAGGGCGAACGCACGCCGCCGGCCGATGAGGAACTCGACGCGCTCGTGCGGGCGGCGGTTTCGTCCCGGCTGGTTTCGGATGTGCCAGTTGGAAGTTACCTCAGCGGCGGGCTCGACAGCAGCATTGTGACGGCGCTCGCCCGTCCGACCCACAGCTGGGTCACGGGCATGGCGCCCGAACACGAATTCGCCTGGGCTCAGCAGGTGGCACGGCATCTCGGCACGCGGCACCACGCGATCGAGATCGATCCCGCGCAGTTTCGGGCGGCGGCGAAGGCGATGATCCGGGCACGTGGCGAACCGATCTCCGTGCCGAACGAGGTGCTGCTGCACCTGATGACCAGGGAGGTGAAGCGGGAGAACGGTGTGGTCCTGAGCGGCGAGGGCGCGGACGAACTTTTCGCCGGCTACGACCGGATCTTCCGTTGGGCGGCGGCTGCCCCGGCCTGGGACCTGCCGGAATTCGCGCGGCATTATTGCTACGGATCCGCCGACGACCTGGAGGTGGTGGAGGACGCGGTGGCGCCGTTCCGCGGCCGGGGCACCCCGACCGCGATCACCGAGGCATTCTTCCAGGTCGCCCATCTCCACGGCCTGTTGCGGCGGCTCGATCACGCCACGATGCTCGCTGGCGTCGAGGCGCGAGAGCCATTCGTGGATCACCGGTTGGTCGAGCGGCTCGCGGGCGTGCCCTTCGCCTGGAAGATGGCGGAAGGACGGGTCAAGGCTCCCCTCAAACGAGTCTTCGGTCACCTGCTGCCGCCCGCGATCGTGGCACGTGAGAAGGTCGGCTTTCCGGTCCGGGTCGCGGAGTTGCTGCCGCCCGGCGTACCCGGCGAAGTCGCGATGGACCGCTGGTTCAACTTCAATCTCCTTGAACTCGGCCTCGATCTCGAGGTTGGCAACCCCCTGCCTGCATGAAAATCGGCTATACCGCTGGCGTGTTCGACCTGTTCCACATCGGCCACTTGAATCTCCTCCGTAACGCGCGTTCGCTCTGTGACAAGCTGGTGGTCGGTGTGACGACTGACGAGCTGGTGGCGTACAAGCACAAGCGCTCGGTCATCCCTTTCACGGAACGGCTCGAGATCGTCCGGGCCTGCCGCCACGTCGATGCCGTGGTCCCGCAGGAGACGATCGATAAATTCGCCGCGTGGGAAAAGCTGCGCTTCGACGTGCTGTTTGTCGGCGATGACTGGTTCCGGCACGAGCGCTGGCGGACGTTGGAAGAGCGTTTTGCCGCGGTCGGGGTCAAGGTGGTCTACTTCCCCTACACCAAGGGCACCAGCTCGACGCTCGTGAACGAGGTCCTGCAGAAGGTGCGCGACGCCGAGCTGGACGAGTTGCTGCCGGGACCGCTCACGCTGGCCGCGGCCGAGCAGGCGCGGTGCATCCCGGCGGCGTAAGACCTCTGTTTGGCGCGCAATGCCTCAGCATCCGGCTGGACCGCCACCGGCGGAAAACGCATCACGGCGGGGGAACTCACCTACGAATTCTGAACCGACCGGCTTTGTTTCCCGAGCGCCGCTTCCTCCGGGGACGCGGCGACGGAGTTGAACCGGTATCAGGTGGCGTGAATCGGACCGCGGGTGGCCGCGACCGCCTGGCCGGCAGAAAATCTTAACCGGATTAATGCAGTCGGATTTAACCGCGGATTTCACGGACTAAGCCGTGACGATGCAGTTCAACCGCGAATGCACGCGAATTCACGCGAATGAAAAAGGGGGGATTCCGGCCGGACAGATCCGACCCACCGAATGGTGACTCCACATACTCGGCTCGAAGTGGATGGATTTCCTCCCCTATTTGCGTCCATTGGCGTGAATTCGCGGTTCCAAACGAATGGATCCGGCTAGGACGGGGAAAGTCTGATCTCCCGTGCCGCATCATTTGGTGGACTTGCATCGGACAATACTCGGACCGAAAGGCGGCTCGAATTCAGATCCGTGCAATCCGTGAAATCCGTGGTTCAACTGTATGATTCCGGCTTAAACTGCTCTGGAGCAGTTTAAGATTTTCTGTAGCCGGGGTCGATGACCCCGGTGCCTGACGGCCACGAATGAAACCGACCAAACCGGGGTCACCGACCCCGGCTACAGTATTTTTAAAACCGCTCTAGCTCGGATATCCGAGAAGGAGAAAGAGTAAGAGAACGAGAAAGATTGGTTTTTGGGCCGCAGGCCCAAAAACAAAAAACCCCCCGGCTAAAAGCCGGGAGGTTCCCTGTGGAGCCAAGGGTTTTCCCTCGTTTGCGAGGGGAAGATGCGGTCTTTGCTTTTCCGCCGCCCTGGCCGGCCGCCCTGACGGGCGGCCGGCGGGTGGGCGAATCAGAATGACCACATTTTAACCTTAGCCGATGAGCTTCAGGGCGACTTGGGCGCTCTGATTGGCCTGGGACAGCATGGCCGTGCCGGACTGGACCAGGATGTTCCACCGGGCGAGCTGCGTGCTCTCCTCGGCGACGTCCACGTCGGTGATCCGGCTGTTGGCGGCCTCCAGGTTGGCCTTGTTGACCGTGAGCACCTCGGCGGCGAAACCGAGGCGGCTCTGTTCGGCACCGTTGGTGGCGCGCATCGTGGCGACGCTTTGGATCGCGTCGGTGATGTCGGCCAGATCGATGTCGGCCAGGCTGGTCACGCCGGAATCGGTCAGGGCGCCGACGCCCGAAGCCGAATCCGCGAGGTCCTTGCCGCTGACCGTCACGGTCTGGGAACCGTCCTCGGAGACCTCGACCGTGAGGTCGGTGCCGTCGAAGAGGTCCACGCCGTTGAACTTCTCGTCGCTGAGCGAGGTGAGCTCGCTCTGGAGCTGGGTGAACTCCGCGTCGTAGTTCGCGAGGTCGTCCGTGTTCTTGGTCGGATCGGCGTACAGGGTCTTGAGCTCGCTCATGCGGTCCAGGACCTTGCCGGTGACCTTCAGCACGCCATCCTGCGTCTGGAGGAACGACACCGAGTTGCCGATGTTGCTGGCCGCGGCGCCGGAGCGCTTGGCCGCCGCCGACAACTTCATGGAGACCGCGAGGCCGCCGGCGTCATCGGACGGGTTGACGATTTTCGAACCGCTGGAGAGCCGGTTGAGGCTCTTTTGCAGCATGCTGTTCGAAGCGGCGAGGTTGTTTGAGGCAACCGTGGCCGAGTAGTTGGTGTTAATTACGACTGACATGGTATCTATCCTTGATCTTTGCGACCTTCCGTCGTCGCCACGGACCCGGGGAAAATGCGACGCGGGTCACGTCGTCCCAGGCAAAAATGCCTGTGAGGGGTGGGCGCGCGTCGAGGCGCGCCCGAAAGGGAGGGAAAGAACGAGGCGGATGACCGCGTCAGACGAGCGGGGCCGGCCGGTCGGGGCCGGCCCCGCGGGGCCCGGCTTAGCCGAGCAGCTTCATCGCGACCTGCGCGCTCTGGTTGGCCTGCGAGAGCATGGCCGTGCCGGACTGGACGAGGATGTTCCAGCGGGCGAGCCGGGTGCTTTCCTCGGCGACGTCCACGTCGGTGATCCGGCTGTTGGCGGCCTCGAGGTTGGCCTTGTTGACTGTCAGGACCTCGCCGGCGAAACCCAGGCGGCTCTGTTCGGCGCCGTTGTTGGCGCGGAAGGTGGCCACGTACTGGAGGGCGTCGGTGATGTCGCTCAGGTCGATGTCGGCCAGGCTGGTGACGCCCGAGTCGGTCAGGGCGCCCACGCCAGAGGCGGAGTCGGCGAGATCCTTGCCGGTGATGGACACGGTGGAGCTGCCGTCCTCGGAGACCGAGACCGTGAGACCGGTCGACCCGAAGAGGTCCACGCCGTTGAACCCCTCGCCGGTCAGCGAATCGAGTTCGCTTTGCAGCTGGGTGAATTCCGCGTCGTAGTTCGCGAGATCGTCCGAGTTCTTGGTCGGGTCGGCGTAGAGCGTCTTCAGCTCGCCCACGCGCTCCAGCACCTTGCCGGTGACCTTGAGCACGCCGTCCTGCGCCTGGAGGAACGAGACGGAATTGGCGATGTTGGTGATGACGGCGCCGGACCGCTTGGCGGCCGCGGACAGCTTCATCGAGACGGCGAGGCCGCCGGCGTCGTCCGCCGGGTTGACGATTTTCGAGCCGCTGGAGAGCCGGTTGAGGCTCCGCTGCAACATTTCGTTGGAGGCGGCGAGGTTGTTCGCGGCGACGGTCGCGGCGAAGTTGGAGTTGATGACAACTGACATGGTGATCTTCCTTGATGTTGAACGCGACGTCCGTGTCGCAGTCGTCCCCGATGGTGGCAGCCCCGGGGCGGGCCGGCTTCGTTTCTGATTCGCAGCGGCCCATGTATCGGACCGTCTTGACAAAAGATTTAACGGCGATGCGCGGATTTATTTTTTCGGCCCGTCCGGGCCGGCGCTTTCCGGGGCCGGCTTTCGCAGGGAAAAGGGGCGGGCGCGGGAGCCGCCCGGCAGGCGCCGGCCGGCCAAAAGGGGGCTAAACTTCCGGCGGCCGGGGCCGATAACTGATTGGGGCGCTCTGCCCCGTTTCCCACCATGGCCGGCATACAACTCTCAGGACTCGCCTCGGGCTTCGATTGGAAGTCCTTGGTGGATCAGTTGATGGCGGTGGAGGCCGCGCCGGTAACGCGGCTCGAGCGCGAGCAGTCGACCAACAGTCAACGGAGCACGGCTCTCGCCGGTCTGGGCACCAAGCTGGAGAGCCTGCGCAGCGCGGCGCAGGCCTTGAAGGACGTTACGCTCTTCGCCAAGCGCACCGCCGCCTCCGGCACCACTGGTTCGACCTGGAAGGTGGCGGCCGCCGCGGGTTTCGCGCCAGGCAGCCACGAGATTGCCGTCAGCCGCCTCGCGACCAAGGCCCGCCGCGAGGGTGGGAGCGACATCACCGGCGGGCTGAGCGCGACGGACAACGTGGATGGCACGACGCTCGCGACACTGAGCACGGCCGCGCCGATCGTCGCCGGCACCTTCAGCGTGAACGGCAAAAAGATCACGGTCGCGACTGCCGATTCGCTGCAGGATGTGTTCGACGCGATCTCCGGAGCGACCTCGGGTGCGGTGACCGCGGCGTATGAGGCGGCGACCGACAAGGTCACCCTGACCGGCACCGGTGCGATCACGCTCGGGGCGGCCAACGACACCAGCAATTTTCTCGCCGCCCTGAAACTGGCCAACAACGCCACCAGTTCGGTCACCAGCTCCGGCACGCTCGGCGCCATGCGCAGCGGCGCGACGCTGGCCACGGCGGGCCTGCGCACCGCGGTCGGCGGCGGCGGCTCCGGCAGCTTTGCGATCAATGGGGTGAGCATCGCCTATAACACGGCGACCGATACGCTCTCGACCTTGCTGAAGCGGGTGAACACCTCGGGCGCGGGAGTGTCCGCGAGCTACGATGCGGTGAACGACCGCGTCGTCCTGGCGAACCAGGTCACTGGCGACGTCGGAATCGCGGTCGAGGACGATGCGAACGGGATGCTGGCGGCCCTGGGTCTGACGACGGGCGCCACGACCGTGCGCGGCAACGACGCGGCCTTCGCGGTCGATGGCGGGGCGACGCTCTACAGCCGGAGCAATACGCTCGATGGCGCGGCGCACGGCCTTTCCGGCCTTTCGGTGACGGTCGACAGCGAGACCACCCAGACAGTCACGGTGGCCTCCGACACGGCGTCGATGCGCGACAAGATCGACGACTTCGTCTCGGCCTACAACGCGGTCCAGGCCTACATCGACGACAAGACCAAGATCACCACGAGCGCGGGCAAGGTCAGCACGTCGGTCCTCAGCGCCAACCGCGAGGTGCAGAACTGGGCGCGGCAGCTGCGCGGCCTGGCGTTCGGGACGGTTTCCGGAACCGGCTCGATTGCGCGGGTGGACAACCTTGGGCTCGATTTCACCAGCGGCGGCACCCTCGAGATCGCCGACCCGGACAAGCTCCAGGCGGCGCTGGCGGGAAAGTCCGCCGACGTGGAGGATTTCTTCACCCGCAGCGCCACCGGCTTCGCGGCGAAGTTCGACACGATCCTCGACTCGTTGGGCGAAACCAACGATGCCGCGCAGAAACAGATCACCCGGACGAATGCCGATCTGGACCGGCAGATCGCCGACCTGCAGCGCCGGCTCGACCAGCAGCGCGAATTGCTGACCAGCAGCTTTCTCGCGATGGAATCCGCGCAGGCCAAGATCCAGCAGCAGGGCACGGCGCTCACCAATGCGTTCGAATCCGGCAGCAGCAAATCGAAGTGACATGAAATCCCCCCCTCTTTTCCGCCGGGTCCCGCCGCTGTCCGCCTTCCTCCTGGCCCTCGTGCCCGCCGTCGCCGGCTGCGCGCATTTCAACCGGTTCCGTCCGGCGGCCAAGGTCGGGCCCTTCTACGCCGCGGCCAACTTTGCGGGCGAACCGGCGCTTCCCGCCGACCTGCGCCGCGTCGTTCTCCTGCCCGTCAACGGCGGCCGGCGGGCGGGTGACGCCGCCACCCAGCAGCTCGATGCCGAGGTGCTGGCCGCCCTGCAGCGCCAGGCGCGCTTCGAGGTGGTGCCCTTCAGCCGCGAGTTGAGCCGGCGGTGGTTCGGAAGCGAGGAATTGTCGTCGGCCAGCGCCCTGCCGGCGAATCTGCTGGCGCGGATCGCACAGGAGTACGCGGCGGATGCGGTGCTGTTCGTCGACCTCACCGAGTATCGGACCGTCCGCCCGCTCGCCGTCGGCTTCCGCGCCAAGCTCGCGACGGTTCGCGAGGTGCGTCTGGTCTGGACTTTCGATGAAATCGTTTCGGCCGCCGATCCGACCGTGGCCAACCGGATCCGCCGCGACACGCAGGTCGCAGACCGCTCCCGCGAACCGCTCGATCTCAGCGAGCTGGTGTTTCTCAGCCCCGTGCGTTTCGCGGGTTTCGCGGCCAGCGCCATGTTCGAGACCCTGCCCGGGCGGTAGTGAAATCTTTCTCTTTCTCTTACTCTTTCTCGTTCTCGGATCCGATTTTGACCGCGTACAAGAACATCGAGAAAGAGTAAGAGTAAGAGAAAGAGAAAGATTGGTTTACTCCGGGGCCGGGGAGCCGATCCCCACCGTTCTTCCTAAAGTTTCTCCCGGCTGTTCCGATATCCTTCCCATTGACGGCGTTCCCTGTAGTCCGACCATCAGCGGCTGACCGTTCTCACGAAGAACTGCCATGATCCAATCCACTCACTCCTCCGACCGGACTCCCCGGCCGGATCTCAACGCCCAGCCGGGCGCGCGGCCCGCGGCCCGCTCCCCGCAGGCCGATCATTTCTCCGCCGACGGTGCCGCCGCCCTTCGGGCTTCGCTGCAAAGCCAGCCCGAAATCCGTCCCGAGGTCGTGGCCCGCGGTCGCGCCCTCGCCGCCGATCCGGGTTATCCCTCCCGCGAAATCCTCACGCGCATCGGCCGGGCCATCCTGGCCGCGCCGGACCTGAGCGAGGACGCCTCTTGAGTCGCCCGGCCATGGTCGCCCTCGACCACGCGCGGACCTACCGCGTCAATTCCGTCCTTACCGCCAGTCCCGGCCAGCTGGTGCTGATGCTGTACGACGGGGCGCTCCGCGCCCTGCGCCTCGCCCGCGAGGGTTTTGCGCAGTCGGACGCCGATCCCCGCCGCTACGAGGGCATCAACACCAACCTGCTCAAGGCCCAGGCCATCATCGGCGAGCTGCAGGACACGCTCGATCACGAAGCCGGCGGCGAATTCGCCGCGACGATGCACCGCCTCTACGATTACTACAATCGTCGCCTGCTCGAGGCGAACATCCGCAAGGACGCCCAGCCCGTCGCCGAGGTGGAACGTCTCCTGCGCGAAGTGCGCGACGCCTGGGCGGAGATGCTCCTCAAGCAGGAGCCTTCCCGCATCGAGGGACTGCGCGGGGTCGCCTGATTGGCAGTCATGGAGACGCCGCGCGCCACCGCCGATCGTCTGGTTGCCGCCCTGGAGCAACTCGCCGGGCGCGAAGGCGTGCTGCTGCGCTCGCTCGATCTGATCGAGGCGGTGGATCTCGGCGCGCAGGCCGAACCCCTGGTGCGGAAACTCTGCGCCCTGGCGGACGATCCGACCGTGGTCCCGCTGCGCGGTCGCATCGAGGAACTCGTAGCGCGCCGCCGCCGGCACGCGGCCACCCTCGACACTCAGATCGCCCGCCTGCAGGCCGAGCTGCGCCGCCTCAACGAGGCGAGCCAGCGCCTTTCCCGCATGGCGCCCGTCTATGCCCCGGCGCCGCCGGCGCCCGTCCGCTCGCGCCTGAACACGGCGGCGTGATTTCGTCGCGGTTCGGGGTTCGCGATTCGGGTTTTGAGTTCAGGGTTCAGGGTTCAGAGTTCAGAGTTCAGGGTTCAGGGTTCAGGGTTTTGAGTTTTGGGTTCTGGAGTTGAAACCCTGAACTGGGAACTCTGAACCAAGAACACCGCCGGCTTGCCGGCGGCGGGTAGGGCTGAAGCGGTGCTTCAGCCGCGATTATTTTCGGGCGGTCCGATCCCGGATTGGTTTCACGCCAAGGAGGCGCTGCGCGCCAAGGCAAAGAGCGCCATGGTTCGGACTCGGAGAGAAGAACGCTGGTTCGCCGATCTGCGCCGATCTTCGCTAATTTTCCGGGAGGAGCTCGAAACTGTAGGAGCGGCTTTACGCCGCGATGATTTGCTGTGGTCGGGATGCCCTTACCCCCGAACGATACGTTGCCGGCCGGGCAAAGCCTGGCTCGGAATCCTGAATGGGGCCGGTCGCTGCAAGAAACCGAGATGCGCCCCGCGGAGTCGCGGCCGCACAAAACTGTTCGACATCGGATCGGATCGATCTAGAGGAATTCCTGCCCGCGACCCGCGATGTGCACTGCATCCCAGGGCCGCGGCAACCCCCTATGAACTCCCCGACATTGTCCTCTCGTCTCCTGTTCGCCGCTCTCGGCTCGGCTGCCCTCGGATTCTTCAGCACTCTGCCCGTCGCCAACGCCCAACCGGCCGCGCCCGCCGCGGCTCCTGCCGCCGCCCCGGCTGCAGCCGGACCAGCCGCCCCGGCCGCGGGTGCACCCGCGGGTCGCGGTGGCGGTGCCGGCGCCCGCGGTGGACGCGGTGGCGGCGGCGGCGGCGGTGCGTCCGATACCATTCCTCCCGCCCCGGAGCCGATGCTGCTTTACACCGAAACCCATGCCGCGGCCTCCACGATCCAGGACCGCGATCCGGGCTACCGTCCGTCCTATCTGGTCTACGCCGACACGCAGCGCACCGCCGACGACGCGAAGAAGCTGGTCGAGGCGCTGGGTCTGCCCGCGCACCTGCTCGACTACAAGACGCAGGTCTTCGTTTACGGTCCGGCCAACGGCACTGCCTATGAACCGGCCGCCGATCTCGCGGCGTTCAAGAACTTCCTCCGCGCCCACCGCTCCTCGAACCTGAAGGTCATCGGCGTCGGCGCGGGCGCCACGTTCGTGAACAATGTGATCTCGCATCACGCCTATGCCGTCGCCGGCATCCTCACCTACGGCGGCGCCGTCCAGGGCACCTCGACCATGCCCGTCCCGGCGTATGTGCACGCCGCCGAAGCCGCCGTCGGCAACCTCTACGTCACGGCGAACGGCGCGACCAACAAGACCGAGACGGACGAGGCGACGATCTATGCGAATCCCGGCGCCTACAAGGAGCTGCAGCGCGTCGTCGTCAGCAAACTCGGCGACGACAAGGAGAACCTGGCCCAGGCCTTTCAGAACGCCTGGAAGACGGTTTTCAGCAAAAACTTCAGGTACTACATGAGCGAGATCGAGTCCTACAATCCGGGCTTCGATCCCACGGAGCACGCCGAGCCCTGGGAGATCGAGCCGTACGTCATGTACGATGCGCTCAACATGAGCTACCAGGCGATCGTCGAGCCGCTGCCGGAACTTGCGCGGCCCGCGACACCCGCCACCGCCACCACGCCGGAGGTGCCGGCCGTGGCCGCGCCGCTCTCCCTGCGCTATGAGTATGTCCCGAAGGCCGCCCTGAACGCGCCCCGGCAGAGCGTGCCGCTCGTCGTCATGATGCATGGCAACATGAACGATCCGCGCACCCAGGGCGAAAGCAGCGGCTGGGTCGAAGTCGCCGCCAAGAACAACATCATCCTCATCTCGGTCGAATGGCAGGGCCGCACCGCCCAGGGCACGACCTATGCCGCCATCGGCGAGCGGGGGACGATGGCGCTCATCGACCGGACGATCGCCAAATTCCCGCAGATCGACCCGAGCCGGGTGTATTTCACGGGACTCTCCGCCGGGGCCGCGAATTCGATGAGCTATGGCTTGAACAACATCTCGCGCATCGCCGCGATCGCGCCGGCTTCGGCCCCGTTCGGATCCGCCATGGATGCCGCGCAGCGGGTCAAGAAGGACGGCAACTACCTGCCGATGTTTTTCATCGCGGGCACACATGACCAGTACAAGCCCCTCCCGGTGGCCACCGGCGGCCGGAGCCTGTACGGCGCGATCCGCGCCTTCGCCTTCCTCAACGATATCACCGTGCCGGAGAATCCGGATCTCAACGCCAACGAGATCTTCGGCCTCAAGCTCGAGAACCAGGCCTGGACCGTCTTCGCCTTCAGCCGCGCGATGGTCGGCACGCTCTCGAACAAACAGGGCGAGATGATCAAGCTCGTCGGCCTCGACCCGTACAGTCACTGGAACTACAAGCCGGCCGCGACCGAGATGTGGGCCTTCATGTCGAAATTCCGCCGCGATCTCGCCACGGGCAAACTGCTGGTCGTTCCCACCCGCTGAAAAACGAACGGGGCGCCGGACGACGACGCCCCGGGCAAAGCGCGAAAATCCTTTCGACCGGCCGCCCTTCCTCGGCCGCCGGCTGAGCCCATTCCCGCCGTCATTCCTGTCTGTTGACCCGTTCCCTCCCTCCCTCCGCTTGACCATGAACTCCCGCTTCCCTCGTGCCGTCCTGTTTTCACTGGTGGTGTTTTTTGCCGCTGCGACCGCCTGGGCGCAGACGCCGCCGGCGCCTGCGCCAGGGGCCGCGCCGGGCGGTGCGGCCCCGGCCCGTGGCGGTGGCGGAGGGGGCGGGGCGGGCGGACGCGGCGGTGGCCGGGGCCAGCCGGCGGGACCGGCGCTTCCCAGCCCGACGGCATTTCCCTCCTCCGGTCTTTATACCAACACCACCGGCATCTCCCTGCTGACCAGCGAACCGGGCGCGGAAATTCACTATACGATGGATGGCAGCAATCCGAGTGCCGCCAGTCCGCTGTTCGACCAGCGTCAGGTGATGTTCCTCACTGGCGTCTACGAAGGCGACCGCGGCCTGAAGACGGCCTACACCATCCGGGCCGTCGCGACCAAGGAGGGTTTTTCGGCGAGTCCCGCAGCGACATTCGTCTACCAGATGGAACGGCGGGACCGGACCGCCTACGTGTCCGAGATCGTCGCTCCGGGTGTCCGGATGATTCGCGATTCCGACAACGACAAGATGTTTCTGGTCGAAGGCACGAAGGCGTTCGCCCTCATTGACAGCGGCCAGGGCCGCGGCGACCTCAAGGCCTACCTGACTCAATTCACGCACGGCCTGCCGATCCACGGCGTCTTCACCCACAGTCACGGCGATCACATCGGCCAGGCTTACGCGGTCGCCGAATGGACGGAATACATCGGCACGCCGGACCGCATGGGCCTGCTGAATTCGCTGCGCCAGCGGAACGTCCCTGCGGAAAATCTCGAGGCCATGGTCAAGGGCGTGGGGGACGGCGACACCGTCGACCTCGGCGACCGGGCCCTGGAGATTTACACCGCCCCCGGCCATACCCCCGGCTCGATCGTGATCCTCGATCCCAAGGGCGGCATCCTGTTCTCCGGCGATTCCATCGGAAACAATTCGGCGCTCCCGCCCGACGTGCTCTGGATGCAGGGCTCGCGTCAGCCGCTCGACGAGTATTATGCCACGGTGCTCGCGGTCCGTCATCTCCTCGGCGACCGCGTGAAGCTGATCCTCACGGGCCACAACGACCGCCCGCTGGTGGGCACGAAGTATTTCGATAACCTCTTCGCCACGCTCCAGAACCTCATGGACAAGGGCGAGGGCGCGCTCACGCCATCGCTCCGGCCCGCCGGCATCGTCCAGTCGTTTGTGGGCGACCGCATGACCGATCCGGATTGGTTCGGCATGAACCTGAACCGGCAGACCTTCATGTCCGCCCCGCCGGACCAACTCGCCTCCATCGTGGACCTGCAACTCACCGGCGCGAAGCTCGAGGGCCGGGTCAACCCGCGCACCATGGAATATGCCGCCACGGTCCCCGCGAACGGAACGGTGAAAGTCACGGTGCGTCCGGCGTCTTCCCTCATCAAGAACCTGACCATCGACGGCAAAGCCGCGACGGCCAACCAACCGGTCGAGATCCCGCTGTCGGGCGGCGCCCGCACGGTGCCGATCGTGGTGACGGCCGCGGATGGCACGACCACCGCCACCTATCAGTTGACGCTGAAGCGGCCGTGACGGGTGGGGTGGCCCAAACGGAATTCGGGCGAGGGAACGCTGATCGGCGCTGACCTTCGCTGATTCAGAAACCGGGTTTCATCAGCCCGGTTTCAAAAATCCTGTAGCCGGGGTCGGTGACCCCGGTTCGGCAGGTTTCATTCGTGGCTCTCAGGCGCCGGGGTCACCGACCCCGGCTACAGAAGATTATCGTGGACGGGCGCTCTCGCTTCCGAGTCACCCACCTTGGCGATCTTTGCCTTGGCCCAGCCGGGCCTTCTTGGCGTGCAACCAATCCGGGGGTCGAGACTACAAGGCCCGGGGCTCTGCTCGCCGCGGCGAAGACGGGTGCTCTTTGCGCCTCTGGGGCAAAATCAGTTTGGTCGGGGTAGGGCGGGACGGGTCGGCCCGCCTTCCGTATGCGGAGAAATCTTTCTTTCACCTGTTCGGTTCGATGCCCGAGTGGCAGCTTGATCCCGACAGGCATGAATTCCCCGGAATCCACGGCACGACCCAACCCCCTCCGACTCGCGCTCCGCGGTCTGGCGGCGGCAGGGCTTGTGGCCGGTCTGACGCTGATCGTCGACGCCGTGTTGCTGTCCTGGCTGCCGCTGCCGTCGATGCGGAAGGATCTCTTCGATTATCTCGACTGGATCTCCTTTGCCCAACGATGGGAGCTTTTCCGCGCCGTCTGTCTGGTCGTGGTCGGGGTGCCGGCCTTGGTTTTTGTCGTGCGCCGGGCGGCCACGCGATCGCTCCGCGGCTGGGTGATTTTCGGGCTGCTGGCGGGGTGCACTACCGTCGCCGCGCTGGTGCTGGCAGCGGCGTATGCGCAGGTGCTGGACGGGTTCGAGCAACTGTTCGCGGGATTCAAGGTGGGTGAAGAGTGGTGGCAGCCGGGGGTTGTGCCGCTGTTTGCCCTGCTCGTGGTGGTGCCGGTCGCGGTCGCGGGTCTGATCTGGTGGCGGCGGTGGCATTCCTGGCGATGGATCGGCGGCGGTTACGCCGTGCTGCTTCCGGTCTTCGCCTATCTGGCGCACGATGACGCGAAGATCCTGCGTCCGCTCACGCCGGACGAAATCGCTCCGTCCTTCGCGGGGGCCGACCGGAGCTATGCCGTGCTGATGCGCTACGCGAGATGGCATCCCAGCGACGAGGCGAAGGCGTTCGAAACCTGGGAGCCCAAGTATCGACCGTTGCCAGGCGGGCCCGACCAACCCGCGGAATGGACCGCCTACCTCCAGGCGCATCGGGCCGAGATCGAGGCGGATTGGGTCGAACTGGCGCCGCAACGCCGCTGGCTCGATGAGCTCAATTCCTTCGATCGGATCGGCGACCTCTTCGAGGACAAGCCCGGTGCCGATTACATCGCCTTCAAGGTGTGGCGGCAGCTCTCCATGCATGCCTCGGCCCTCGCCGGTTTGCAGGCGCTCGACGGACGGGGCGACGAGGCGTTCGCGACCCTGCTCCCGATCCTACAGGTCAGCCGCAAGCTGGAGCCGTTCTCGCGGTACGTGGTTCGCTATTCGATTGCGCGTTCCATCCAGCGCGAGCCCATGGCCGTCCTGGGTTTTGTACTCGACCACACCTCGGTCTCACGGGTCGCCCGGGAAAATCTGGTGGCAGCGATCGGGGACGGCGACAGCGCGGGCGGATCGGGCCGGTTTTTCGCCCTCCAGTATGCGCATTGGGTGGGTTATCCGATCAGCCTTCGGTATACGGACGTGTTTTTGGATGTCTCCGGGGACCACGGAAGCCCGGTCTGGGCGGCGCTGAATCTCGTGAGCCTCGTTTTCTACAACCCTCGGCGCACGGCGAACGAGTTGGGGGCATTGACGGCTGAGATGACCGAACTCGCCGCGCATCGGGAGATCGAAAAAATGGCCCTCCGTCTGCAGGAATTCGACGTACTGAAGCACTTGCCCCTCAAGAATCCCCTGGGTGCCTTGTTGGTGGGGCAACGGTGGGATCTCGACAAGATTGCCGCGTCCTATTGGAAACTGGAGGACCAGCGCACCGCGATTCACGACCGCCTTGTGGCGGGCGGACCCCGCTAAACCGGATCCATGGAGGGAATTCGGAGAGGGAACGCTAATCTTCGCTGATTCGGAAATCGGTTTTTCCCGAGCGCAGTTTGGAGTAGATTAAGATTTTCTGTAGCCGGGGTTGTTGACCCCGGTGCTCGGAAGCGGCCGATGAAGCGTGGCTGACCGGGGGGCCGACCCCGGCTACAGTATTTTTGAAACCGCTCCAGCTTGGATTGGCGTTCCCTCTCTTCCGAGTCAGGCACCTTGGCGATCTTTGCCTTGGCCCAGCCGGGCCTTCTTGGCGTGAAACCAATCCGGGGATCCGAAACCCAGACAACGAGTCCGGGGCTCTGCTTGTCACGGCGAAGGGCAGCGAAGACAGGGGCTCTGCGTGTCTCTGCGGCAAAAACCGGTTCGGCACTGTGAGCGCTTAACCCACGGGCACCGCCCGCGGCCGGCCGGTCGGGGAGACGACCGGTTCCAGCAAGGGTGCGCTGGCCGCGGGGACGAGCGGAATCGGTGGGACGGAACGCGGCGCGAGCTCGGGGTCGAGCCCGGCTTCCTTGCACATCAGGCGGAAGATATCGGGAATCGCCCGGATCTCCTCCGGCACGTCGGGCTGGTTGCTGAGGAGCACGGCGTAGCTGTGGGGATCGTGCGGGTGGTAGCCGTGCATCGCGCGGATCGGACGTTCGCCCATGTGGCTGGGGACGATGAGCACGCCTTCCTGCACGAGGAAGATGAGTTCGCCGAAATATTTGTCCGGGAAAAGCGTGCCCATCTCCTCGAGCTCCGCATCGCGGAGCACGCGGCCTTCCGGGATCCGGCGGAGGCGTTCGGTCACCAGGCGCCGGGCGGCGTCGTTGAAGAACCAGAAGCGCGCCATGGTGGAGTCGTACACGACGGAATAATCCTTTCCCATGGTCAGGGGCAGGGCGTCGATCTGCGCGCGCAGGTCGAGGTGCTCGTCGCAGTTGGCCATGCCGTGGTCGCTGAAGACATACAGCTTCACCTCGGCGTAATGCCGCCGGGCCACGGCGAGGAGTTCCTCGATCCTCTCCTCGTAGGAGCGGAGTTTGGCGGGGATCTCGGGGGACTGGTTGCCCACGCGGTGGAGGAGACCGTCGAGGTCGGGCCAGTAGAGAAAGGCGAACTCGATGTCCTCGGCCTGGATCCGTTCCTTCAGCGCCGCGAGATTGGCGGCCTCTCCCGCCGCCGGTTCGCTGACATGGTAGGCGACGCCGGCCTCCTCCAGCCGGTCAAAGATGTTCGGTCCGCGGTTCAGGCCCCGGGGTTCGAGCGGATTCTTCTTCTCCGAAAAATCGAACGACGCGATGTGGCGGAACGGCAGGTTGTAGAGATCGAAATACCCGCGGAACTTCAGCGGTCCGCGGACCAGGCGCGACAGCAGGCAGCGGAAGCGGCGCCGGCTGGTGAGGGCCTTGGGCAGCCAGCGGAGCCAGCGGAGCGGACGGAAGGGCGAATGCGCCGGGTCGTGCACGAAATAACACCAGTTGCGGTGCTCCACCGGCCAGCGGCCCGACAGGATCGAGGGGATGCAGGCGGAGCTGTAGCCGAAGACCGACTCCAGCCGGCGGCGGTGCGGCGCGAACGTCCGCGCAAAGGGGTCATGCTTGATGATTTCCCAGCCGCAGGCGTCGATGAACACGAAAAGAGGGAGGGTGGGTTTCATGATTGGGGGTCGAAGGAGTCGCGCGAGCCGATGATCACGTAGAGGTGATGGAGCCGGGCGAGTTCGAGGAGATGGCGGATCTCGGGCAGCGGATCGAGGAGCCGCAGCGACACCTGGGGCGCGTGGGCCACGCACCAGTGGTGCAGCTCGAGGAGCGCCCCGATTCCGCCGCCGTCGGTGACGGCGGTGTCGGAGAAATCCAGCTCGAGCACGCGCAGCTGCGGTGTGACGGAGGCCTCGGCTTCGGCGAGAAAGGTGGTGGCGGCCTCCCCGCGAAAATCGCGGGGGGCATGGAGGGTGATGAGATCGGTGTCGATGGCGGGTTTCATGGCAGGCGAATGGAGGGCGGACGATCGATGGCCGGGATGGTGCCCAGCGCCGGGCGGGAGGCCGGCGAGATCCAGGGCAGTTTCCATTTCCAGGGGCGCCGCGCGGTCTCGGGCGCCGGCGGCGGACCGAGGCTGCAGAGCAGGAAGGGATCGGTGACTTCCACGCGGCTGCCGTCGCGCCAGTTGACCAGCGTGGCGCCGGCGGCAAGGGAATCGTTTAATTCGCAGAGCCCGCCGACGAACGTGTTCGGTCCCACGACGCTGTGACCGACGACCGCGCCGGGATCGATCCACGCGCGGTCCTCGATCACGGCATTGGGTCCGATCACGGCTCCCGCGCCGATGCGGGCGTGGGCGCCGATCCAGACCGGGCCGTGAAAGGTCACGTCCGCGGCGACATGGGTGTGGAGGCCGGCCCAGACATCCGGGGCGATCTCATGCATGCCGATGCGGGCGGGCGTGCGCGCCCGCGGCAGCCACGCGATGAGCGCGGCGAACCACGCGGCATAACTGGTGAAGAGAGGGAAGTCAGGGAGGCCGGGCAGGTGGTCGAGACGGCGCACGTCGGAATCCGGCCCGTAACGGGCGGTGGCCTTTGCCGGGGTGAACTCCTCGCCGAGGGCGTCGACCTCGACGCGCAGACCCCAGCGCGTGCCTTCGCCGGCGATCGCCCCCACGGCTTCCGGCCGATCGGACACGAGCAGATGCACTTGGGTCGAACCCTGGAGGGCGAGATGTTCGAGCCAGAATTCCAGCGGGCTCGCGCCAAGCAGCGGAGCGCACACGAGCGGACCCGAGGTCGCGAGGGCGGCCAGGGCATCGGTCCGATCCGGGCAAATGAGAATCGTGCGCATGTCAGTAGGCGCCGCGGCCGGAGATCACCGCCAGCGGCGTGCGGAGGAGAATGGCCAGATCGGTGGCGAGGCTCTGGTGCTCGATGTAGGCGACGTCGAGGCGGACCTGGCCGGAAAAGTCGATCGTGGCGCGGCCGCCGATCTGCCAGAGGCAGGTCAGGCCCGGCTTGACCGCCAGGCGGCGCCGGTCGGCGAGCGAATAGAGGGCCACCTCGCGCGGCACCGGCGGACGCGGGCCGACGAGCGACATGTCGCCGGCGAGGACGTTGAAGAACTGGGGCAGCTCATCGAGCGAGAAGCGGCGCAGCCACCGGCCGGTGCGCGTGATGCGCGGATCCTCGCGGAGCTTGAAGGTCACGCCGTCGGCATGGTGGTTCCGCGCCAGCAGCTCGGCCAGGCGCTGCTCGGCGTCGAGGCACATCGAACGAAACTTCAGCATGCGGAAGACCCGGCCGTGCCGGCCCACGCGCGTCTGGATGAAGAAGACGGGACCGCCGTCCTCCACCTTGATGGCGAACGCGATCGCGAGGTAGAGCGGACTGAAGACGAGCAGAAAGAGAATGGCGCCGCTCAGATCGAGGATCCGCCGCGCGGTGGCGTCGCCGGCCACGAGCCAGCGCCAGGCGAGGCGTTTGGCGCGGACGCAGCAGTTGAGCCACCAGCGACCGAGCGGCCGGCTGGCGAGGGCATGGTGGTACGTCAGGCGGAGGGAGGGGCGGGAGGCAATCATGGCGGAAGAAAACGGGGGCGTGGTCAGGCGGACGCCGGGGAACCGGTCCGCACGCGGGCGAGGAGGTTCTCGATGCCGTCGATATAGCGGGAGAAATCGTACTGCCGGGCGACGAGTTCGCGGGCCCGCTCGCCCAGGCGGCGGGCGCGCGCCTTGTCGAGCAGGAGGAACTCGATGCGGCGCGCGAATCCCTCGCGGTCCATCCAAGGGGCGAGCAGGCCGTTCTCGCCGTCGCGGAGCCACTCGCGGATGGCGCCGGCGTCGAAGGCGACCACGGGCAGGCCATGGTGCATGGCCTCGAGGCCCACGGCGCCGAAGGGTTCGGGCCAGACGGAGCTGAGCACGGCCGCGCTGGCGTCGCGGTAATACTCGGCCACACGGGCCTGGGGAAGGTAGCCGTGGAAATGCACGCGGTCCGTCAGCCCGAGCTCCCGGCAAAGCCGCTCACAGTAAGGACGGTGGTGGCCGTCGCCGAGGATCGCACACTCGAAGGGCACGCGGACGAGGGCGAGCGCCTCGAGCAGCACGTCCACGCCCTTGCCGCGGGCGATCTGCCCGGCGTACACGAGCAGGTTGCGCGGGCCGAACGTGGCCCCCGCCCGGACACCGGCCGGCGGCGGGACGGGCGGATGGATCTCGATGCGCGCCGGGTCGAAGCCGTTCCGGATGAGTTCATCCTGCATGTAGGCGCTCGCCACGATCAGGCGGTGAAAATGCCGGTGCAGTTCGAGGGTCCGCTTGTGTTCGCCGTAGCCGACCCATTTCACGGGAAGGAAACCCTCGCGGTCGCGCGCGAGGGAGGCGCCGCAGGGAAAGAGACAGAAAGGCGAGAAGGCGCGGGTGCAGATCCAGCGGTTGAGGACATGGTATTTGTAGCCGCGCATGCAGGTGAGCTGGTGATCGTGGATCATCCGCACGAGCGGCACGCCGGTTCCCAGCAGCGTCTCGGTCACCGCGGACCCGCCGAGGTTGTGGACGTAGATCGCCTCGGGCCCGAAGGCGGCCACGGCGGCGGCGACGGCCGCGACCGGTTCCGGATCGAGGGAGAAGCGCGGATCGAAGACCTCCCGCCAGGCGTCCTCGCCCTGACCGGTGGCCGGCCCGTGCAGCAGGCCGACGACGTGGCCGCGCCGCTTGAGGGCCGCCGCGGTGTGCCAGGCATTGGACTCCGCGCCGGCGAACGAGCCGAATTTTTCGTGGGCAAAGAGAAGTCTCATGATCGTTACCTCGATTTCACACCGCCACGGTACGCCATCGCGGCGGAACCCGGCAGTGGGTGAAGACCCGAATGCCCCCCTGCGGGGACCCCATGCGGAGGTGGGCAGCGGGCAGTAGGCGGCGGCCGGGGCTTCTCTTACCCGGAACAATTCAGTTGGGCCCGCGAATGGACGCCAATGGCCGCGAATGGCGGAGGAAAGCCATTTCTCTCGATTCAACGAAGGTGACGCACCATTCGGTGGCTCAAATCGGCCCGACTGGATTGTCCGCTTTCATTCGCGTGAATTCGCGTCCATTCGCGGGGGAACTGCATTGTTCCGGCTTACTCTTTCTCATTCTTCATTCTCGGACATGGGCCGCGTCCTGCTTTTCCGGCGCGGATTTCGCGGCGGAACCTGCGATCTCCGCCGTCGCGAACACCCGCCGGCCGTCGCCCGCCTGCAGTTCGGCTTCCACCCAGCGGGGCTGTGCTCCGGGTTGGGTAGGGTTATCCCTGACCTGCCGCGTGGGGGTCGGAGCGGAGCCCGCCGGCGCATCCTGCAGGACCAGGGCGTCGGCCATGACGGGCGGCCGGCCGGCGGTTTCCCAGAGAAGGTGCGTGCCGGCACCGACGATTCCGCGCAGCACCGCCAGGTTCGGATCGAGCACCAGCGAGACGGTGGTTCTGCCGTCGGACGTTTCCCCGGACGCGGGCGAAAACGTCAGGCGTGCCGGCGCCGTCCCCGCCCGCAGCGCCCACGGCTGGCTTTTCAAGGGCGAACGGGCCATGAGCCAGGCCGCGGCGGCGAGGGCGCGGGCCTGATTCGTCACGACGCTTTCGGTGGTGACATTGAAGGCGTCGCTCCAGCGGTCGTAGATCGCGTAGGGCGCCGTGGGATCGCCATCGGAAGGAAAGCTGAGTCCGCCGAGTTCCGCCTTGTAGAGGTTCACCCATCCGTAATTCGCCTGGATGTTGCCGACGAGCAGGCCGTCGGGCGGCAGCGCCCGGCGGTCGTTCGCGGCGTACTGGCTGACGATTTCGCGCGGCCGGTTCCAGCCCAGGCCGGTGATGTAGGACACGTTCACCGGATTCGCCCCCGTGGCGTAGTTGAAATTGCTCAGGAGCGCGGCAAGCAGCCGCTCGCGCAGCGGCCGGAGCGACGGCGGGTCGAGCTGCAGGGCGACGACGAGGTCGAATGCCGCATCCGTGGAAAAATACCAGCCGCCGCCCCGCACCTGCTTGGTCGGCTGCGGAAAACTCGTGCCATAGGCGCTCTCCTCCGCCCAGCGCAGGTTGTCGCGCGCGGCGGTGGCGATTTCCGCCTCGCAGCGGGCGAGAAAACCGGGATCCAGCTGCGCGGCCCGCAGCCGGCCGCTGCGCGCGGCGAAGGCATAACTCCGGATCGCGTTGCCGTAGCTTTCCGAGAGATGCCACCAGGTCCAGCGCCAGGTCGCGGGACTGGACGGGTCGAACCAGGTCAGCAGGGTCTCCTGGTAGGCGGACTCGCCCGTGGCCAGGTACATTTCCGTGGCGGCCCAGGCGAGTTCGTCGTCGTGGGTGAAATTGTCGCCGTAGTGGGTGATCTTCTGGTACGCGCCGGCCTTGCCGTGGCGCGCGATCGCGGCCTCGAGAAACTGCCAGCCGTGGCGCGCCTGTTCCAGGTAGCGCGCCGCCGCGGCGGGAAATGCCTTGCGGAAGGCCGGCGAGGAGGCGGTCTGGGCGAGGGCGGCGACGGCGGCCGCGGTCGCCGCGGTGTTTTTTGGCCAGACCACCTGGGCGTCGCCGTGTTCGGGCAGCACGTCGGTCTCGTAGGCGCGCGTCTGCGGGTAAACGAGGAAATAGAAACCGCCGTCGTCATCCTGCATCTTCGCGAGGAAGTCGGCCTCTTCCTTGGCCTCCTGCAGCAGGTCGCCGATGCCGTCGCCGCTTTCGGGCAGCCCGAGATTGTCGAGCGCGCCGGCGCCGGCCAGCGAGTCGGCGGCGAAAATCAGGGTGTGCACGAGCGCGGCGCTGTTGACGGTGTACTTGCTGTAGTCGCCCGCGTCGTGATGCCCACCCGAGACGTCGACCGGCCCGCGCTTCACGAAGGGAAAGAGCTGGGTTTCCGGACTGACGAGCCGCGGTGCCAGCTGGGCGGGGTTGTCGGGATTCCCGTTTTTCGTCTCGTTGCCGATTTCCTGCCACGTGAAGGGATTCTCCGGCTGCGTCGCGGGCACGGCGGCGGGAGCGAGGTGGCAGGCGTCATGGACAAACCGGGTGAAAGGCAGGGCGTTGTCCGCGCCGCAGCGCAGATGGTACAGGCCGAGCGCGAACGTCCGCGCGTAATTGGCGGCCAGGCCGTCGCCGATGGTGAAGGGCGCGGAAGCGCCGAGGCCGGGAACGCTCAGGCGGTAGGTGCCGGGAGTGCGAAAACCGCTGAAGTCGGCCTCGATCACCCGCTGGTAGGACCGGAACGGGAACCCGTGGTCGGGCCGGGGCCGCAGGGCGCCGCGGTGCACGATCGTGCCGGAGGCGGCCTCCACCAGCTGGAAGCCGGCGTCTTCCGGCACCGCGAGTTCGCCGAGGCTGCCCAGATAACTTCCCACCAGCGCGAGTTTCGGCAGGGCGGGATCGTAGCCCGCCTGGTTGACATGAATGGCCGGACTCAGGCGAAGCGGCGCCGCCTCGGCCGTCCACATCCAGTTTGCGGGCCAGAGTTTCCCATCGGGGTTCTCGACCCGCACGGACTCGCCCGGTCCGACCGGAGTCTCGAGCTGAAGATACAACGAACTGCCGATCCGGAGATCGCGTCCGCCGAGCGGGGCATAGGTGGTGCGCCGGCGGAAGCCGACCGCGACCACGCGGACCGGCGGCCGGTTCCCGACCGTGACGACGAACTGCGTGGGGTCGGGCAATCTGGCGCTTCCATCGGCGGCGACAAAATCCCAGTTCTCCAGGCGGGCGGGATCGGGGGCCTTGGTTTGCACGAGATTCAATTCGAGCAGCACTGGAGTCAGCACGCGCAGTTCCCGGCTCCCGGGTAACTCCATTTCGGACCAGAATTCTCCCGGGGCCTCGGCGGCGAGGGTGGGCCGCACGAGGCACAGCAGCGGCAGGAGCAGGATGAAAACGGTGCGGCAGGCGGAATGATTCATGGGAGTGGCGGCAGAGCCGGCGGGCTGCGCCGACCCGCATCGGCGCAGGAGGTCCCGCGGCTCCGAGTTGGGTAATACCCTCATTTCCGAAGGGATTTGGCCCCGGGTCCCGGGGTAGGGTGGAGATTCCCCGGGCGGCATCGGGGGCTTCTACCTGACTATGTGCCGCGTCCCCCCCCCGGTTTACCGGGAGGTTCGACTCTGACATGATGGGGTCAGCAACCACCTCCAGCTACCGAGCAGTTCACCTCAACCGGTCGGATTTTCCACTTATGCAAAAAATCAAAATTCTCTTGGCCGACGATCATACCGTCGTCCGTCAGGGCCTGCGCGGCCTGCTGGCCGCCGAGACAGACATGGAGGTGGTGGGCGAGGCCGAGAGCGGCCGCCAGGCCGTCCAGTTGGCGCGCCGCCTCCTGCCCGATGTGCTGGTGATGGATATCGCGATGCCGCTGCTGAACGGCCTCCAGGCCACCCGGCAGATCACCCAGGAGGTTCCCTCGATCCGCATCATCATCCTTTCCTCCTATGACGAGGATCACTTCGTCCAGCAGCTGACCGACGCCGGGGCGATCGGCTACCTGCTCAAGGACACCGCCTCGACCGAGTTGATCAAAGCGATCCGCGAGGCGAAGCAGGGCAACGCCTACTTCAGTCCGAGCGTGTCGAAGCGCCTGCTCGAGTGTTACCGCCGGGCCTTCCTGAACGGCCAGCCGGTGCGCCGGAACAGCGAAACCCTGACGTCCCGCGAATCGGAGGTGCTCCAGCTCATCGCCGAGGGCAAATCCAACAAGCAGATCGCGGCGGAGCTCTTCATCAGCATCAAGACCGTCGAGAAGCACCGCCAGCAGGTCATGGACAAGTTGAATATCCACGACATCGCCGGCCTCACGCGCTACGCGATTTCGATGGGCGTCATCGAGAGCAAGGCCCCTCTGGCCGACATGGCACCCACGATGGCCGCCGCGGGAACCGGCAAATGAACCGGTGAAAGTGAAGGTGAAGGTCCGGGTGAAGGTCAGGGTGAAAGTGCGCGTGAAAATCGGCGACGAGCCGCCGCTTCCCGACGGCCAGCCGCCGCCGATGGACCGCGCCTGGCTCTGGCACCGGGCGTTTCTCTGCTGACTGTCGCGTCCCGTCCGGCCGCCTCCGCCATTTTCGAATGGGACGGCTTGAAAAATACTGTAGCCGGGGTCGGTGGCCCCGGTCCGGCAGGTTTCATTCGTAGCCCTCAGGCACCGGGGTCACCGACCCCGGCTACAATATTTTCGAAACCGCACTAAGCGCGAAGCGATAGTGAAAGGGGAAAGTGAGTGGAAAGCGGTGAGTGAGAGTGCCTGACACTTTCATCCTCACTTTCCACCCACTTTCTCTCTCCCTTTCACTTCGGGGGTGGGCGCCTCTCAATTCCCTGCGGTCCGGATGGCCGGCGTCTTGGCTGCGGTGGGATCCGCGCCGGCGCTGCCATACCACACGTGGAGCGAGGCCTTGGTCGGGACGGCGACGCCGTCGCGCATGACCGGCGAGAACCGCCATTCGTTGAGGGCGTCCAGGATCGGCATCACGAACCCGGTCTCGGGCGAACCGCTGGTCACTCCCACATTCTTGGGACGGCCATCGGCGCCGACGGTGAAGAGCAGGTCGACGTAATTGCCCGCGTACAGCTTGCTCATCCTGGGCACGGTGATTTCGACGGGATATAGCGTTCCCGCCTCCCGGCTGTAGGAATCGAGGTACCCGCGCTCCATGTTTTCCGGCGTCACCGAAACCGGCGGCAGCTGGTAGGTCCGTGCAGTGACGGCTTCCTGGGCGACGGCGCCGGCTGGCAGCAAGGCCAGCAGGCTCAGCAGTAGGGCGATGTTTTTTGTTTTCATGATGTGAACTCCGCGAACGGAGCCTCCTGGTTTCGATTTTTCCAGCCCTCCGGCACGCACCGGCGTGCGGCGGTCCGGCGTCCGGCGCGTCGAATTCCGGCACCCGGTCCGGTCCCGGGAACGGCGCTTCCAGACATGGTCTTTTCGTTCCCTGAGATTTCACCGCGCCGAAAAGGGTTCCCCGCCCGGCTTGGGGGATCGCTCGACCCCGACCCTGGGGCGCAGACCCGGGGGAGCGTTAACCGGCACCATGCCGTTTGCTGGCGAGTGGACGCGATACCAGCATCCCCAGGCCGCCCGGAGCGGCGCCCACGGAGTGGACGCCCTACCAGGATGTTTCTTAGCAGCGAAGCAAAGGTAACGAAGGGGTTCGAGCCTCGGAGTGGTTTCACGCCAAGACGCCACGACCCCAAGTTCGGAGAAAGACCCGCAGCAAAAACGCACTTTTCCGAGCTTCGCGTCTTGGCGTCTTTGCGTGCCCAACTTCCGATCCCGGTCGCCCCGGCACGACCTTTCGGGATTGAAAAAAACACGAACCCTCCCGGTAGGGCGCTCACTCCGTGAGCGCCGGGATGTGCCCGGAACGGCGCCCACGGAGTGGACGCCCTACCAGGGGGATGTTTCTTGCCAGGGTTGTGAAAACGTTCCTTCAGGGTGCCGCGGTTTTTCCGGCGAGGTCCCAGGCGGCGCGGCCGTCGTAGCAGGTGACGCTCATGCCGTTCAGCGTGGCGCCTTCGAGATCGACGAGACTGGCGGGCACTTCGAGGCGCACCCAGCCTCCGGCGGCGGGCAGGGCGCCCATCGGGCGGAGACTGGCGGTGCCGGAAGTGCCATAGGGGATCAGGTTCTCGCCCCAATAGGCCCGGTGTTCCCACGATCCATCGTTGAAGCTCAGCATGATTTCCCGCGGGCGATTCGCCGGATCGAGATAGACATAAATAAAGAGCTTTTCCCCGGCGCCGGGCGTCAGCGTCGCCGTCGCCCAGGTGAACGCGTGGTCGTGGATGCCCGGACTCAGGCTCGACATGTGCGCGAGCGTGCCGGAATAGGGCGCCGTGAGCGGATTCGACCAGTCCCAGTTCCAGGCATCGCCACCGCTCGCGCTGGGTTGCGCCCCGGCGGGCAGCGCATCGTCGTACCAGATCGTGTCGGATGACGGCGGTGGCGGCGGAGGAGGAGGAGGGGGCGGTGGCGGAGGCGGCGGAGAGGCGTTGCCCGCGAAATTCGCGTGGTCGAAGGTCGCGGTCGCGAGCACGCCATTCCGGTGGCTGGTGACGGCGCAACCGGCCTCCAGCTCCGCCGGCAGGGAGAGTGTCACGGGCGATCCGACCGGCGTCCAGCTGACGCCATCGTTGGAATCGTAGGCCTGAAAGGAATCCGCCGTTCGGACGAGACGGAGCCAGTGCGGGAGGGACGGGCGCCATTCCATGCTGGAGTGGGTGGTGCCGTTGACGGTGCTGCGCCATTGTACGATCGGATAACCGTTCGCGCTGGCGAAGACGCCGACATAGCGCGCGCCGGGAGCGAGTCCGTCGCGCAGCATCAGGCCGGCCTTGGCCCAGGCATCCGTGAAGGTGAGGCTCGCCACCCGCACGATCAGCTCGCGGTCGCCGTCTGCTGCCCCGTGCAGAAAATGGAACGCGTCGGCCGTGTCCCAGATATCCGCGCCGGCTCCATTCACGGTGTAGGTGCCGGTGTCCGAATCGTAACTCGAGGAACCGGCGGCACCGACAGGGCCGATGTCGGTCGCGGTGAGCGCGACGGAAGCGGACGACGTGGTGGCGGACGCGGTGTTGCTGTAGGCGGAGACGCTGGTGTCGCGTCCGGCGCGCACCCGATAGAAATAGGACGTGGCGGGCTGCAGGTTGCCGTGCGTGTACGTGGTGGTGCCGGCGGGAAGCGAGGCCAGCGGAGCGAAGGCGATGCCGTCGGCCGAAACTTCCACCTCGAAGCGGGTTTCGTCGGTGGAGTTGTCGCTCCACGCCAGGTCGATCGCGGTGGCGGAAGTCGCGCTCGCGACCAGCAGGCTGGGGGCGACGGGTGCGACCGGGGGCGGCGGGGCGATCGCCGCGGCCAGGTTGAGGCGGCCGCCGCTGACGGTCTTTCCCTGCAGATCGGGCAGCGGATCGACGGTGGTGAGAAGGCGCTGTTTGATCTGGGCCGGAGTCTCGGCCGGATATTGCGCCTCGAGCAGCGCGACCGCGCCGGTGACATGCGGGGCGGCCATCGAGGTGCCGCTCCAATAGCGATAGTCGCTGTTCGAGCCGTTCCAGGCGGAAAAGACCGGGTCGCCCGGCGCGCCCAGGTCGACAGTGGTCGCGCCGTAGTTGGAGAAGGAGGCCCGGCCGTCGTTGCGGTTGGTGGCGGCGACCGCGATGACGTGGGCGAATTCGTAGCTGGCGGGATAAAGCGGCTGCGCGTCGTTGTTCACGTTGTCGTTGCCCGCCGCGGCCACGAAGAGAATGCCGGCATCGCTCAGGTCGTTGATCGCATCGCGCAGGGCGAGGGAGGTGAAGCTGTAGCCGCCCCAGCTCGCGTTGATCACCTTTGCCCCGTGGGCGCGGGCGTAGGCGATGCACTCGATGGCGTCGGAAATCGTGCCGTTGCCCTGCGGGTCGATGAACTTGAGCGGCATGAGCGAGGCCTGCCAGGCCACGCCGACCACGCCGACGCCGTTGTTGCCGACGGCACCGATGATGGCCGCGACGTGGGTGCCGTGGCCGTAGTCGTCGGTCGGATCGCCGGTGCCCGTGATGGCGTTGATGCCGTGCACATCGTCGATGTAGCCGTCGGCGTCGTCATCCACGCCATTCGTCGCCTTCGGGCGATGCTGGGCATCGAGGCCGGTCTCGCCCGGATTGGTCCAGAGATTGCCCGCGATGTCCTCGTGGGTGAGGCGGGCACCCGTGTCGATGACGGCGACGGTGACGCTGGCGGCCGAGGTGCGGATGTCCCAGGCGGCGGCGGCGTGGATATCGGCGCCGACCGTGCCGCCATAGATCCCGGTATTTTTCAGGTTCCACTGCGATTGATCCCAGAAACGGAAATCGTTCGGTTCGGCCAGCACGTGGAGGGTGACATCGGGTTCGGCGTACCGGACGAGTCCGCTGGCGCGGTAAAGTTCTTCCGCCCGCTCCGGCGTGAGAGAGGGAGGCAGTTCCACGACCTGAAGCCCCGCGGGCTGCGCGAACGAATTTTTTACCGTGACGCCCAGCGTGGTGTGGAATGCGGCAAGTTCAGCCGGATCGATCCCTGAGGCGAGGCGGACGAGGAGGCGATCAGGCTGGGCCGGGCGCGAAACCGCGGCCGGCCCGGAGCCGGCGACTGGAGCGGAGAGGCTGCTCGGATCGTTCTCCTCCGCGGCGGGTGTCGGGGGAAATTCGGTCTGGACGATTTCGGCCGCAAGCAGGGAAGGATGAACCGGAGCGGGAGCGCGCCGCGTCGCCGCCGCTGTGCGCCATTGCAGAATGGCCGGCAAAAGAATCACGGCCGCCACGAGGAGCAGACCCAGCCATCGGTAGCGCCGGCGAATATTTTCCCTGGAGGATGAATGGGCGGTCGGGGACGGGCGGGGGTGGAGTTTCATATTTCGATGAGTTCACGACCGGCGGCGCGCAGACGGATCCCCGGTCGCGTCCATGAAACTCCTAAAGCGGGCGGCCGCGAAGAGGGGTGAAGCCCGCAGATTGGAGTCGGGAGCACCCCAGTCGTTTTGCGGGGGCAGACGGGCAGACGAACTCCGAACTCCGAACGCCGAACGCCGAACTCCGAACTCTGAACTCCGGGGCGCATTTCAATTTCTTGCAGATCCTCGTAGAGTCGCCGCTCGCGGCGGACTTGGATCCACGATCCGGCCCTGCGCAAGCGCAGGCCCTACGAACGTTCCCGTCCGGTCGCTGCAAGAAACTGAGATGCGCCCTGAACTCCGAACTCCGAACGTCGAACGTCGAACCGCCGGACACTGAAGGCTGAAGCGGTCGCGCTGGGGAGGTAGGAGCCTGCTTGCAGGCGAGGATTGGGGTTTCGGTAGGGCGGCGATTCCGCTCGCCGCCGGGCAGGCATCAAGGCGGCGAATTCTCCTGCGAGATCTCCTCGGCGCGGACGGAGTCCGCGCCCTACCGACAGAGGCGGGATTCTCAAATTAGGACACTACCGAACGCCGAATGCAGGAAATAATGTAGGACAAACGTGGACAGAAGCGGCGACGCACATCCTACAGGAGTCTCGGACGGACGTGGATAAAAGGATTCGCGGGGTTTTGTTAGTTTGGGCGGCATGAACCCGCTTACTCGTGCCGTTACCGGCCTACTCGCGCTCGTGGTCACCCTCGTTACCGCCCGCGCTGTCGAGCCCACCTGGAATTATGCCGTCCAGGTCGAGGCGACTGTTCAGTCCTCCCCCGCCCAGATCTCCCTGAGCTGGCCGCAGGACACTTCGGTCACCCCTGTCAGCTACACCGTTTATCGGAAAACGCCCTCCGCGACCGCGTGGGGCTCGGCCGTCGCCCTGGCGGGCACGGCGACCAACTATGTCGACACCACCGTCGCCGCCGGGACCGCCTATGAATATCAGGTCGTCAAGAACTCCGGCAGCTACACCGGCTACGGCTACATCGAAGCCGGCGTGAATGTCCCGCTCGTCGAAAGCCGCGGCAAGGCCGTGCTGCTCGTCGACAACACGCAGGCCGGTCCGCTCGCCGCGGAACTCGCCCGGCTGCAGCAGGACCTCGCCGGCGACGGCTGGACCGTGCTGCGCCACGACGTGGCCCGGAACGATTCCGTCACGAACGTGAAGGCGATCATCAAGGCCGACTACCAGGCCGATCCCGCCAACGTGAAAGCGGTCTTCCTTTTCGGCCATGTGCCGGTGCCCTATTCGGGCCTGCAGAATCCCGACGGGCATCCCGACCATATCGGCGCCTGGCCGGCCGACGTCTATTATGGCGACATGGACGGCACCTGGACCGATTCGTCCGTGAACTACATCCAGACCGCCAACACCGATCCGGCCGATGCCGCCCGTCTCACCAATGTCCCCGGCGACGGCAAGTTCGACCAGACCACGCTTCCCTCCGCGGTGGAACTGCAGGTCGGCCGCGTCGACCTCGCCAACATGCCGGGCCGCACCACCTGGGGCGGGCCCGCGACCTTCCCGAACGAGACGGAGCTGCTCCGCAATTATCTCAACAAGGACCACGACTTCCGCCACCGGATCATGAACGTCCCGCAGCGCGCGGTCGTGGACGACAAGTTCGGCATCCGTGACGGCGAGGCTTTCGCCGCCAGCGGCTACCGGAGTTTCGCGCCGATCGTCGGATCCGCCAACATCACGAACCTGAATCTTCAGACCAACGGCGCGCTCGGCGTCTGGATTCCCGACCTCGCCGCCCACAGCTATCTCCTCTCCTACGCCAACGGCCCCGGCAGCTACAAGACGATCGGCGGCCTCGGCAACGTCGGCCAGTACAACGACACCAACACCGTCGAGCTGGTTTCGAACGACGTGCACGCCGTTTTCCACATGCTCTTCGGCAGCTGGCTGGGCGATTGGGACAACGAGGACAACATCCTCCGCGCCCCGCTCGCGACCCGCACCAACGGCCTCGCGGCCATGTGGTCCGGCCGTCCCCATTGGTTCACGCAGGGCCTCGGCCTCGGTGAAACGATCGGCTACACGGCGCGCCTCAGCCAGAACAACGCCGGCCTTTATCAGAGCCAGGTCAACAACGCCGCCAACCGCATCCACGTCGCGCTGATGGGCGATCCCACCCTCCGCGCCCTCCCGGTCGCTCCCGCGACCTCGCTGAGCGGCTCGTTCAGCGGCTCGACCGCGAGCCTGAACTGGAACGCCTCGGCCGACTCCGTCCTGGGCTATCACGTTTACCGCGGCACCTCCGCCGCCGGTCCGTTCACCCGGCTCACCAGCTCGCCGGTGACCGCCACCAGCTTCACCGACTCCGCCGCGATCGCCGGCGCCACCTACATGGTGCGGGCCGTGCAGCTCGCGCGGTCGCCCAGCGGCACCTACTACGACGCCAGCCAGGGCGCCTTCTGGTCCACCGGCGGCACTGCGCCGACCGACACCACCGCCCCGACTGTCGCCCTGAGCGCCCCGACGGGCGGCAACGTCTCCGGCTCCCTCGCCGTCACCGCCACCGCCACCGACAATCTCGGGGTGGTGGGCGTGCAGTTCAAACTCGACGGCGCCAACCTCGGCAGCGAAGTGACCGGCGCGCCTTACACGACGACCTGGAATTCCACCGCGACCGCCAACGGCGCGCATGCCCTGACCGCCGTCGCGCGTGACGCCGCCGGCAACCAGCGCACCTCCGCTTCCGTGACGGTCAACGTCAGCAACACCGTCGCCACCGGCACGCCGCCCGCTCCGGGCTCCGGCACCGTGCTGTGGGTCGACGACGCGATGCCGGCCGGTGCCGGCGGCAGCGCCTCCGGCGGCGACAGCTGGAACTGGGTCCGTTCCAGCCCCGCTCCCTGGGCCGGCGTCCAAGCCCACCAGTCCAACCTCGCCGCGGGCCTGCACGAGCACGCCTTCAACTGGGCCAGCACCACCCTCGCGGTGGGCACCGGCGATACGTTCTTCACGTTCGTCTATCTCGATCCCGCGAATCCCCCGACCGAGCTCATGCTCAGCTGGGTCGCCGACAACTGGGAGCACCGCGCTTATTGGGGCAGCGACCGCATCCTGTACGGCACCAACAACACCGCCAGCCGGCGTTACATGGGCGGTCTGCCCCCGGCCGGACAATGGGTGCGGCTCGACATTCCCGCCAGCGCCGTCGGCCTCGAAGGCCAGACCGTCACCGGCATGTCCTTCTCGCTCTTCGACGGACGCGCCACCTGGGACTACACCGGCAAGGCCGCCGCTTCCGCCGCCGCCACGGTGAGCGTGGCCGCCACCGATGGCGTCGCCGCCATCGGCACGAGCGACAACGCCGTCCTCACCTTCACGCGCACCGGCAGCACCGCGGCGCCCCTCACGGTCAACTACACCCTCGGCGGCAATGCCGTGAAGTGGATCGATTACCGCCGCGTCGAGGGCGACATGCCCGTCTCCGTGACGATTCCGGCCGGTTCCGCGAGCGCGACGATGACCATCGCCGCCATCGCCAATGCGACGAACGCGAATCCGGAAACCGCCGTGTTCACGCTCGCGGCTGACGCGGCCTACACCGTGGGTTCCGCGAACAGCGCCACGATCACGCTCTCGGGCGGGACCACGGTCTCTCCGACCACACCCATTGCGGTGATTCCCACGCCCGTGACGACCACCACGCCCACTGCCGGCACGATCTGGTTCGACGACGCCCTGCCCTCCGGCGCCAGCGGCAGCGGCACGGGCGGCGACGGCTGGAACTGGATTTCCGGCAGCCCCACGCCGTTCTCCGGCTCCAAGGCCCATCAGTCCAACCTCGCCTCGGGTCTGCACGAGCATTCCTTCAACTGGGCGAGCACGATTCTCGGGGTGAACACCAGCGACACGCTCTTCGCCTACGTTTACCTCGACCCGGCCAACCCGCCGACCGAGCTGATGCTCAGCTGGAAGGGCGATAACTGGGAGCACCGCGCCTATTGGGGCGCCAATACCATCACCTACGGCACCAACGGCACCGCCAGCCGCCGCTCGATGGGCGCGCTTCCCGCGAAGGGCCAGTGGGTCCGGCTCGAGGTCCCCGCCAGCGCGGTCGGCCTCGAAGGCCAGTCCGTCACCGGCATGGCGTTCTCGCTCCAGGGCGGACGCGCCACGTGGGATGCCGTCGGCAAGGGTTCGCAACTGCTCGCGGGCACGGCGCAGCCGACCGTGACGGTCGCGGCGACCGATGGCACGGCGACGATCAACTCGACCGACAACGCCAGGCTGACCTTCACCCGTACCGGCAGCACGACCGCGGCCCTGACCGTGAACTACACGCTCGGCGGCACCGCCGTGAAGTGGATCGACTACCGCCGCGTCGAGGGCGACATGCCGGTCTCGATCACCATCCCGGCCGGCGCGACCACCGCGACGATGAATCTCGTGGCCGTGGCGAACGTCACGAACGCGAATCCCGCCACCGCGGTCTTCACGCTCGCCCCTGACCCGGCTTACACCGTCGGCCCGGCCACGGCGGCGACGGTCACCCTCGCCAGCGGTTCCGCGACGGGCGGAACGTCCGGCGGCACCTCCGGCGGAACGGTCACGTCATCCGGTGGCTCTTCGTCCGGCGGCACGTCGTCGGGCGGCACCACCTACAATCTCGCCACGATGCCGGTTTCCGACCGCGGCGACTACACCACGCTGAACCTGCCCCAGGTCGGCAGCTCCCTGCTGCATGTCCTGGCGCCGACCACGGTCGAACTCGTGCGCATCAACACGGAAACCGCGGGATCCACCATGGTGGACAGCTGGAACTTTGTGGATGCGGCCGGACGTTTCACCGCCCCGGCAACGAGCAAGTTCGCCGTGACCGTCAACGGCCAACCCGTGGCCGTGCAGCAGGTCGGCTTCAAGCGCCGCCCGCTCTACGCGCCCCTCGTGGTCCGCGATCTCCGCATCGCCAGCACGCTCGAGCTCCAGCTCGCCGCGCCGGTGCCCGAGGGCGCGGCCGTCGAGGTGAAGAATCCCGACGGCTCGCTCTGGTCCGCCGCGATGACGTTCGCCGGCACGGCGCATCCCCTGCGCTACAGCCCCGCCATTCACGTGAACCAGGAAGGTTACGCCCCGAACTGGCCGAAACAGGCCGCGGTCGGCTACTACCTCGGCAGCCTCGGCGAAATGAACGTGGGCGCCACCTCGTTCTCGCTCGTGGACAACCTGACGGGCGCCACCGTCTTCCAGGGCACGCTCACCAGCCGGCCCGACCAGGGCTGGACCTACTCGCCCACGCCGTACCAGAAGGTTTACGAGGCGGACTTCAGCGCCTTCACCACGCCCGGCGAATACCTGCTCGTCGTTCCCGGGCTCGGCGCCTCGCTGCCCTTCATGATCGACCAGGGCCTCGGCATGGACTTCGCCCGCACCTATGCGCTCGGCCTCTATGCCCAGCGCTGCGGCTTCGCGAACCTCGCGCCGTTCACCCGCTTCGTGCACGAGATCTGTCACGACGAGCCCGCCGAGGTGCCGTCGCCCGCGTCGAGCTACGCCTTCACGTGGACCACGATCGCGGCCTACGCCAACACGATCAATTCGAACAACCCGGCGCAAATCGCGCCGCGGCTCACCAGCGAGTCCGCGCAGCTCTATCCGTTCGTCAACCGCGGCCCGGTCGACGTCACCGGCGGCCACCATGACGCCGGCGACTACAGCAAGTACACCATCAACAGCGCCTCGCTGGTCCACTTCCTCATGTTTGCGGTGGATTCCCTGCCCGGCGTCGCGAACCTCGACAATCTCGGCCTGCCCGAGAGCGGCGACGGCATCAGCGACGTGATGCAGGAGGCGAAGTGGGAGACGGACTTCCTCGCGAAGATGCAGGACGCCGACGGCGGCTTCTACTTCCTCGTCTACCCGAAGAACCGGGAATACGAGAGCAACGTGCTCCCTGACCACGGCGACCAGCAGGTCGTCTGGCCGAAGAACACGGCGGCCACCGCCGCCGCGGTCGCCGCGCTCGCGGAGGCCGGCTCCTCGCCGCGCTTCAAGGCCCGGTATCCCGCCGAAGCCGCCCTCTACCTGCAGAAGGCCCAGCTCGGCTGGCAGTTCCTCGCCAACGCCATCGCCCGCTACGGCAAGGCCGGCGCGTACCAGAAGATCACGCACTACGGCGACGACTTCACGCACGACGACGAACTCGCCTGGGCGGCCGCCGCGATGTTCGCCGCGACGGGCGACGCCTCGTACCAGCAGACCCTGAAGTCCTGGTTCGATCCGTCCGATCCCGCCAACTGGCGCTGGGGCTGGTGGCATGGCTACATGGGCTTCGGCAACGCCGAGCGCACCTACGCCTTTGCCGTCCGCAGCGGCCGCCTCTTCGCCAATCAGGTGGACAGCGCCTACCTCGCGAAATGCGAGGCGGAACTCCGCGCCGCCGGTGACGACGCCCTCACCTGGTCGAACCAGAGCGCCTACGGCACGAGCTTCCCGCTCGAGAGCAAGCACGTGCAGAGCGCGGGCTGGTACTTCTCGGGGGCGCAGACCTTCGACCTGACCGTCGCCTACCAGCTCGACGCCCGGGCCGATTACTTCAACGCGATCGTGCGCAACGCCAACTACGAGGCCGGCAGCAACCCGGTGAACGTTTCCTACGTGACCGGCCTCGGCTGGAAGCGGCAGCAGGAGATCGTGCACCAGTACGCCCAGAACGACCGCCGCATGCTCCCGCCGAACGGCATCCCGCTCGGCAACATCCAGACGGGCCCGGTCTACACCTCGACCTACGGCACCGAGCTGGCGGCCCTCACGTTCCCCCGGGACAACGACGGCTCCGCGCCGACGCCGTTCTACGATCGCTGGAGCGACACGTTCAACGTCACCACCGAGTTCGTGCACCTCGACCAGGCGCGCGCGTTCGCGACCTACGCCTTCCTCGGAGCCCAGAGCCCCGGGGCGACGCAGGCCTGGACCTCCGCCGCCGGCACGATCACGGGCCTGCCCGACACCGTCGCGCAGAACACGCCCGTGACCGCCAGGTTCGAGGTGCCGGGCATGGACCTGAGCGCCGCGCGCATCCTCTGGGAGGCGAAGGGGCAGCAGCCGGCCTACGGACCGACCTTCACCTTCGTGCCGACCGGCAACGGAGACCAGTGGGTCGAGGCCGAGGCCCAGTGGGCCGACGGTCGTCGCGTGGTCGGTGTCGCGAGCATCTTCTCCGCCAACGGCCTGCCGACTGTCACGGTGGCCGCCACCGATGCCACCGCGACCCTCGGCAACTCCGCCGACACCGCCACGTGGACGTTCACCCGCACCGGCGACACCAGCGCGCCGCTCACCGTTAACTTCGCCTTCACCGGCAGCGCGGCGAAGTGGACCGATTACCGGCGGCCGCAAGGCGACATGCCCGAGACCCTCACGATTCCCGCCGGCGCCGCGTCAGCCACGCTGACGATCTACGCCGTCGCGAACTCCACCGGTGCCAATCCGGAAACCGTGACGCTCACCCTGGTCGACACTCCGGCGGCCTACAACACGGGCGCGTCCTACCGCGGCACGATCACCATCAAATGAAAAAGGCCCGGTCCGGCGGTTGCTGCCGCCGGACCGGGCCCATTCCCCTTTCGGGTTCCCGAACGGGATGTCCTTGGCGCAAGCTGACGTCCCGTGGTTAGCGCAGGGCGGGGTTTCGCGAAACCCCGCCCTGCTTTTTTTTATAGTCCCGCGTTCATCGGGTTGGTTCCCGGTCGGAGGTCGGGTTTTTTCCCGGTGGCTCCGGCGATGATTGGGGTTTGGCTTTTCATAAGCCCTATGGGGCCCATGGGGCTTATAGGCCCTATGTTTTCAACCGCCCCCGCAGGGCCCAAGCCGTCGGCGCGACCGTCGCCCTCCGTCCGGCCATCCAAACTCCGAGCACTCCTGCCAGCAGCGCGAACCCGAGTCCCCAGCGCCCGAACCAGCCCGCGATCGCTGCGGCCGGGCCGGGTGGGCTGCCCGGGGCCGTCACCGCGCGGGGAAGCACCGGCTGCAGCGCCGGGTCGTCAAGTAGGTCGAAAAAGGTCTGGGGATCGTCCTCGAAGATGATCGACCGGTACAGCTCCCGGTCCAGGAGCACCGCATGGTCGTGGGCGACATAGTAGCGCTGCATGACCTCGAGGACCTGGGCGGGAAATTTCCGGTTCATCTGCAGGACGGTCGATCCCACCGCGGACATGTAACCCACGGCGAAGAGAACCCCCCACGCCGCCATCCACCGGCGCAGTTTTGGGGCGTGGTGGAGCACCACCCAGGCGGAGACGAGCGACACCAGGGCGGCGAGAATCACGTGATCGAGAAAACGGACCGCCACCGTGGTCTGGTTCGCGCGCGCGAGCGCCGTCGCCACGATCATCAGCAGGGCGAAGGTGCCGAGGCCGAGCAGGCCCTGGACGGCGGCGAACGGAATCCGTCGGCGGGAGACGAACAGCACCAGGGCCGCGCCCGGTGCCGCCAGCGCGAGAGCGAACGGAAAACCGAGGCCGCGCACGACGCCCGGGTGATGACGGAGCCAGTCCAGGATTCGTCCGAGCCAGTGCAGCGCCGGCGGCGGATCGTTCAGCCAGGCCAGGGCCGTCACATCCGTTCTGCCGGACATCCGAACCAGGCCGGCGAACCAGTCGTTGAAGGGCCAGGCATAGAGCTGGAACACCGTTGTCACCTTGTCGGCGACGGAACCCGGATGGGGCGCCGCCTCGTTCGTGTGCAATGAGAGGCCGAACAGCACGATGGCGCCGGCGGCCAAGGTCACAAAGAGAGCGCGGGACCGCGCCAGCGTTCCGCGCCGCCAGGCGGCAATGAGGAAGGGAACAAAGCTCGCGCAGACCAGGGGGCCGGCGCCGTTGGTGAAGAGCGCGAGAAACCCGCAGCCGAGCGCGAGGGTGGTGCGGCCCGACACGAGCGCGAGCCAGCCGAGCGCGGCGGTGAGAAACAGGAAATCGAACGTCGAGGCCACTCCCCAGAGCAGATTGTGCCAGTTGAAGGGGAAGGCGAAGAGCGCGGCCAACAGCCCGGCCACGGTCAGCCGCCGGCGGGAAAGCGGGCCCGCGAGGAGGTGAATCATGATCGTCGCCGCGGCCGCGAAAACCGCGGCGTTGGCGAACATGACGAGCTTCGGGTCCCAGCTGCCGTTGAGTTCGAACCAGAAAATTTCCCAGAGCCGGGTGAACGCCGCCGGATGATCGCCGTTGTGCGGCGCGAAAAGGGCGCGCAGCGTCAGCACTCCCCGTTCCCAGGCCGCGAGCGTGTCGCGGCCGGTGAGATCCCACTCCGGCACGAGCGGCACGCTCGCGCCGAATCGTTCGATGAAGAATGCCCGCACTCCCAGGATCGCCGCGAAACAGCAGCAGAGAATCCGGCGCCACTCCACCGGGGTGCCGGTGGAAACGGGACGCAGTCCGGGCAGCGCGTTCATTTTTCACCATTTTGTCATCCGGCCGTTTTGCCGCGCAGTAGGCGTTCACCCCAATCGGGGTTTCGGGGGGAGGCGGTACGGGCGGGGCCGAATGGCAGAGGCTGCCTTCATAGGCCCTATAGGGCCCATAGGGCATATAGGGCCTATGGGCCGCAATCTCCGCACCCGAACTTCTCTAATAGCGGCGCCAGAAAGGAGCCACCACCGCCGGCACCACCGTCGTTCTGCTCGGCGGCGCTGGTGGCGCCGGCGGCGGTGTCGTGACGGTCGGCACCGTCGGGGGCGGCGCCGGCGGTTCCGGCTGGGGGGGAAGCTCGATCTGAACCGGTGCTGCCGGTGCCGGTGTCTCCGGCGCGCCGTCGAACGCGCCTTGGCTGGGATTGTAATAGCTGCCGCTCGCCGTGGTTTCGAGTTTCACGGCGCGGACCATGTAGTGGGGAGTGGATCCGGGATCGTTGTCCACGAATGTCGTCCCGGTCGTCAGCGTTCCGAGATGCCCGGCGAAAGGTCCGTCGGCGGTCGTGCTCCGCGAGACATAATAGCCGATGACGTCGCGGTCCGGCGACGCGGTCCAAGTCACGACGACACGACCGCCGTCGCGGCCGGCGTGGACCGCGCCGGGCGGAGCGACATAATCCTGGCGAAGCGTCGGGTCGCCCAGCAGGGCGATGTGGAATGCCCGCGCGTACCGGAGAGCCGGCGTCTGATAAAAGATCCCGTCATTGTTTTGGCTGAGCCGGATCCCCTGGCCGATGGTGTCGCCCATCCCCATCCCGTGAAAATACAGGTACGGGCGGCCCGCCCAGGTGGAGGCGAGGCCGTCGCCGCCGATCAGGGCCGCGCGGAGAATATTGTCGTCGGAAGACCAGTCCGGCAGCCAGCTGCCCAACAGGAGGTAGAACGTTCCCTTGGGCGGATTCGCATAAAAGTCGAAGTAGGTGAGGATCCCGTTTTCGCCTTCGTTGCCCAGACCGACCATGCCGGAATAGGGCGGCCCGATCCCCGCGCCGCTGCCATAGACCCAGCGAAAATCGTCGCGGATGAGGCGCGTGAACCAGCGCAGTCCCGGCTGCGGGCTGGAAACGACCAGGCGGTCCGGCTCGATGCCGACGAGTCCGCCGAAATTCCGGTAGCCCACCACCGCCGGAGCCTCGCCTCCGAGGTCGCCGAAGCCGTCCCCCAGCAGGGCGCGATGGGCCGGCTGGCGCACCGCCTGGCGGTAGGCGTGATCCTTTTGCAGATATCCGCGCAACAGCTCCGCCTCCGTCGTCCGAAGGATCGCCAGCGTGTCCGGCATTCCGGCGAAGTCCACCCGGCCGACCTCGAGCTCCACGGCGGACGGAATCTGGGTCTGGGAAGCCAGATAGACGCCATCCCGATCCGGCCCGCCCCACTGCCCGTCGAGATCCCCGTAGAAGGCGTCGGCCGGCATTTTTCGTTCGGCATGGCCGTCGGGATTCGAGCGGCCGGCATAGACGATCGGAAAGTGACCGAGCAGCAGGACGGTTCGAAGCGTACGGTCCTGCTGGAATTCGCGCTGGATGCGGCTCCGCATGTCCTCGGGGGTGTTGTCCCGGCCCAGGTCGCCGACGAGCGTGACCTTCCACCCGTCGCCGATCAGATCGGATTTCAGGATTCGCACCGGATCCGCGAGGTCATTCCCCACGGCGCGGTCGACGAGGAGCAGGACGGTGCCCCGCGATTCGGTGGCGGGAACGCCGATGCCGGAACGGAGGTAGCCGTAGCCCGTGTACTTGATCCCGTGGTTGAACTCCTTGACCACCTTGTACTCGTACGGAGTTCCGAGCGTGACCTGCCGGTCCTCGTAAAGATGGTTCACCGCGTCGCCCATTCCGAGTTCGGTCCAGCCGTTGTCCGACAGCTGCCGACGGTAGATGGTGTACGCCGGAAAATAATCGCTGCCGTAGATCCGGTCGTTCGGATCCGGCTTCCAGTGCAAAACGATCCGGGGGGCGGATTCGTCGACCTCGGCTGCCATCTCGACGGCGAGGGTCCAAGGGGTGTCGGCCCGAAGGCCGGCGCGGCCGAGCAGCAATGCCAGACCGAGAACCAGCACGATGCGGATGCTTCGCCGGCTCCCGCCGGCATGACGGAGCGAGTTCGTTTGGGGGAGGAAGAAGATGGAATTCATGGTTGGATCTTTCCGATCCGGGTAGGGCGGCGACTCCGCTCGCCGCCGGGTTGGCTTGCGACTCCGAAGCAACCGGGTGGTCGTTCCCGGCGCGGAACGGAGTCCGCGCCCTACCGGGCATAATTGAATTGGGAGCATTTCGGCCTCAGTTGTGCGGCGGCGTGACGTGCACCAAGCGCGGTTTTTTCACCGCCGGTTTGCGTTTCTCCTGGGTCTGCCGGACCGGCCGCCGATCCCGGCGCCAGGGCTCAAGCCGGATCGCGCGGCCTTCCGCGGCCGAGGCGAAGATCGCCTCGATGACCCCCAGGTCCGCGATGCCCTCGAGGGCGGACGGCTCCGGTTCGCGGTCCTCGAGGACACAGCGCGAGAAAGCCTCGATCTCCCCGCCAAACTGGTCCGTGCGCGGGAAACTTTTTTCCTCCGTTTTCCCGCCGATCGTCACGACCCGCTTCAAGCCCTCGGAATACTCGAAGGCCGGCTCGAGCACGACCCGGCCCTTCGTGCCGACGATTTCGTAGCGGGAGGCGTCGCCCGCGCCGAAACTGACGACGAAGGTCGCGAGGCGCCCGCGGGGAAAACGCAGCAGGACCGCGGCGGATTCCTCGACCTCGTCGAACCGGCGGTCGCCGGTCTTGGCGAGGAAGGCCGAAACCTCGACGGGTTCGTCCTCCATCATCATGCGCGCGGCGTTGAGGCAGTAGATGCCGATGTCGTAGAGCGGACCTCCGCCGCGTTCGTCCTGCAGCCGGATGTTGTTCGCGTCCTCCAGTTGATAGCTGAAGGTCGAGCTGAAGTAGCGCAGGTCGCCGAGGCGCCCGGCGCGCACCAGCTCCAAGGTGGAGAGGGTGGCCGGTTCGTGATGGAGCCGGTAGGCGGTCATCAGCCGGACGCCGTGACTGGCGGCGGCCTCCGCCATGGTCCTTCCGTCACGGGCGAAAAGCGCCAGGGGCTTTTCGCAGAGGATGTGCTTGCCGGCCTCGATGCCGCGCAGGGCGCAGTCGAGGTGCAGATCGTTGGGAAGGGCAATATAGAGCGCGTCAATTTCCGGATCCGCGAGGCAGCGGTCGAACTCTTCGTAGGAGTAGGTTCGCGGCACGCGGTATTTTTTGGCGAGGGCGCGGAGCTTGCGCGGATCGCCGGAAACGAGCGCCGCCAGTTCGGAATCACCCGCCTGGGCGAAGCCGGGCAGGACGGCGACCTGCGCGATGTGACCGAGTCCCACGACTGCATAGCGCACCCGGGGGGCGGACGAGGCGGGGGACCCGGCCGACTCACGGGTCGGGCGAACGGAGGAATTTTTTTTCATGATTTTTGAGACGCTCTAGCGACCGGACCACCCGCCGGAACGGGAGGTTTCACCGCGCCGGCTCCGGGAATCTTCGCGGCCCTGGGAGCCGCGATATCCCTGATCGCCCCGATAGCCTTGCTGGTTCGAGCTGCCGCGATATCCGCGGTCGTCCTGCTCGCGTTCGTAACGCCCGCCTTGGTCGTAGGCGTCGCGGCCTTGGTGCTGCTGTTCCCGGTCCTGATTGCGGTACTCCGAATCGTTGCGATCGTCCGCCACCCGGTAGTTCGACGGATCGCGCGAGCTGCGATAGTCGCGATCGTTGTCCTCATCGGTCTGACGATCGCCGCGGTATTCCCTGTCCTCGTCGTCGAAGTCCATCGCTTCGCGGCGGTCATCCTCTTCGTAATCTCCGGGATCGCGGCCGGCGCCGATCTCGTCCCCATCCGTCCAACGCGTGGACTGGCCCTGCCACGGCTCCCGCTCGGAGGAGGATTCCCGGCGCGACAGGGAATCGTCCCAGTCGTTCCGCGAGCCGCCCGAATTGGACTCGCGGCCCTGAAAATCGCGCCACCGGCGCTGCTCGTCGTACCCCTCGCGATCCTGGCGGTCCCCGCCCCGGCTCTGCCCGGAGTAGCGTTCCTCCTCCTGCCAGCCGCCTTGGCGCCGCTCGTCGCCTCGCTCTCCCCGGTAGTCCTGACGATAGGGCTGGTCGTAGGCCCGGCGCTCCTCATGCCCGCCTCCGCGGTACTGTTCGCCGTACCGGCTGAACTGACTGCCCCCCTGCTCCTGGCCGCGGCTGCGGCCCCGATTGCCATGGCTGGCGTGCCCGCCGCGCGCGGCGATGGAACGGCGCTGGTCGGGTGAAAGCGCGGCGAATCCGCGGCGGTCGCCGGACTGATGGCGGGAGGCACTCTGCGAGCCGGACTGGGAACGATTGGAGCGGTTGCCGCCGCTCGGGCGCGATTGCTGCCGGGATGACGAGGAATGGGAGTGGGATTTCTGATTCATGGCTGTCCTTTTTTCTTGATGGTTTTGATCGAAGGGTGGGAAGAAGCCGGAACGGTCGAAACGGTTTGGCTGGGACGGCCCTCAGGGCTGGCGTGAAGCGGAGCGTCCCGCGGTGTCTTCTTATCTTAAAGCATCGCGAGGCCGACCGGCATCCGGCGGAGAATGTAGGAATCGATGGAGTGGGTTCCCCTTTTCCGGTCCGCGCCCTCACCACCGGCGCTGCGGTGGTTTCCCGGATGTCTCCGGGCCTTCGGGGGCGAAAACGTTCGGCCGGATTCCAAGCCGGCTTGGCCACGAAAGGCCCAAGGTGGCCAGCCGCAACCAACCAAACTGTAGCCCGTAGCCCGCCGCGGGAGCGGCGGGAGGCGGGAAAAAGATCCCTGCCCTCCCGACAGGGCGACCTTGGCGACTCAGATCGGCGGGACCGCGGGCGCCTCGGCGAGAACGGCCGCGGCGGGAGTTGAAGACGAATGGGCCGGCGCGAGCGGCGACGTGGCCGGACCGCAAATGACGTGGCCGTCCGCGGTGAAGCGCGAGCCGTGGCAGGGACAATCCCATGTGTGTTCGACGTCGTTCCAGCTCACCACGCAGCCAAGGTGCGGGCACACCGCGGAGTGTTCGTGCAGGCCGCCGGACTCGTCGCGGCAGGCTGCCACCTTGTGCAGGCCGCGTTGAATGACGCGCCCCGTGCCGGGCAGGATTGCGGCGGTGTCGTCCGCCGCATCGGCGTGGCCATACTTGAAATACTGCCGCGCAACATTGGCGTTTTCCCGGGCGAAGGTGCCGGCCGCGGGCAGCGTGATCCGTCCGGGGCTGTAGAGTTTCTCCCAGGGGTTTTCGCGATCCTGGATCAGGTCGGTCAGCAACATTCCGGCGATCGTGCCATGGGTCAGCCCCATGCCGGAATCGCCGGTGGCCACATAGATGTTGTCCGGGCTGCCCGGATTGCGGCCGATGAACGCGAGGCCGTCGACCGTCTCCAGCACCTGTCCCGACCAGCGGTGCGTGATTGCCCCGGCGGCCGGGAACGTGGCCCGCGCCCAGCTTTCCAGCCGGGCGAATCTTTCCCCGGCATCGTGCGCCTGACCGGTCTTGTGATCCTCGCCCCCCACGAGCAGGAGCTCGTCGGTCGTCGTTTCCGGCAGGAGCCGCGCATAGTGGTAGGGATCCTCCAGGTCCCAGTAGAGGGCGGGCTCGATCGCGCCGCGCGGCACCCGCAGGGCGATGACGTAGCTGCGGTAGGGGGCCTGCTTGGTGTGCAGCGCAAAACGATTGTTCACAGGCGTGTTGGTCGCCACGACGACATGCCGGGCGCGGATGAGGGAACCGTTCTCGGCGCGGACGACCGCGTCCAGGCCCTCGCGGATTTCCACAATCCGCGTGCCCCCGTACACCCGGCCATCGTGCAGCCGCAGCCGGCGGCGCAGGCCCGCGAGGTAGGCGAGCGGCGAAATCTGGGCCTGCCGCGGAAAGCGCAGGGCGCGGGCGAGTTCGACGCCGGCCGGTCCGTCGCCGTCCTCGATCAGCGTCGCTTCGAGATCGAGCTCGCGGACCGCGGCGAATTCCTGCTCCAGAGCATTCGGGGCGGAATGGCCCGATTCGAACAGGTAGCCGTCGACGCGGAGGAAGTCGCACTCGATGTCGAGGTCCGCGACCAATGCCTCGATCTGGCCGATGGCGGCGGCATGACTGTGTGCGGCGCGGCGCGCGTTTTCGATGCCATGCCAGCGGATGAGATTGTGGAAACGATCATCGATCACGCTCGAGAGATGAGCGCTGGTCCGGGAAGTCTCGCCGCCCCCGGGCTCCGCGGCGTCGAGCAGGATGACTTCCCGGCCTTCCTGCGCCAGCAGGAGCGCCGTGGTGGTGCCCGCGATGCCGGCTCCAATGACGCAGACCTCGGTCAACATATCCCGCGTCAGGGGATGCGAAGCGATTTCCGGTTCATGCCCGGCCCAATAGGAAAGAGTTTGAGGGGAGCTCATAGTATGAATGTGCGGCCAGTCGCCTGCGCCGTACCCGACGGAGCACGGCACCCGGCAAAACCGGCTGTTCCACCTTCCCCCACGTCCCGCGATTCGGCCATCGGGCGGTTCCCGCGCCGCGACAACCGGCCCATGCCCGGGGCGAGCGAAAAGTTTGCACCCGCAAGACAGGGTGCCTTTTGGAATGAGCATTCGGATTTCAGTTCGGCGAATGCCCGCGTAGGGAATTCCCCGATGCGCAATCCGGGAATATTCCGTTTTGCGCTTCCCTGCTTGTTGCCATTTTAGTGCAACTGCTCCTCGCGCATGAATCCCGCTCCCGCCGCCCCCACCATCCTGATCGTCGATGACGATCGTGATGGCACCTTCTTCACCGAGCGCATGCTCCGCAAGCACCTCGGCCCGTGTTTCCTCCTGACGGCGGCCGGCGTCGACGCGGCGCTGCCTCTGCTCAGAAAGGCGCGGATCGACGCGATCGTCACCGATCACCACCTCGGCCCGCGAACCGGCTGCGATTTCGTCGCCGAGGCCCGGTACCTGGGCATCGCGTGCCCGATCCTGCTGGTGACGGCCAGCGATAATCCCCACGTGGCAGCGGAGGCTTACGGAGCGGGCGCCACCAAGGTTTTCCCCGCGGGCCGGGAGGATTTTGCGCTCTTCCTGCAGCAGTTGCTCCAGGGTGGCAAGGCGCTCCCCGTGCGCCTGCTGGTTCCCGACGCCTCGTAGGATCGCAGCCTGGAAGCGAAACCCGGTCGGCGTCGCAGCCTCGCACTTCGACTGTGGGCCGGTGGGTTATGGGTGAGTCGTCATTTGAAAATCCCGGCTCCGCCGGTAGGGCGTCCGCTCCGTGGGCGCCGTTCCGGGGCGCATCTCGGCGCTTCCGTCGCGCGCCTTACCTTACCGCGACCGCCACCACGAAATTCCGGGTCTGGCCGGGTGGCACCTGCTGCAGGCCTTGGCTGGTGTCGTTGGCGCCGGGGAGGCCCATCCAGGGCTCGACGCAATAGAAGGGGGAGTCGGCTTTTTCGGTCCAGGTTACGAAGGTCGAGCCGGCGGCGGGTTTTTTCGTGGTGCCGAGGCGGATGCCGATGTCGCCGGGGCGGCCTTTTTCGCCGAAGACGGTTTCGTTGCTGCGGAGTCCGGTATGAAGCAGATCGAGCAGGAGCGGATCGGCGAGGGTCGTCTCGAGCCCCGGGCCGGGAGCCGGCGCAAGCTGTCCGGCGGCGTCCTGGCGCAGGTGCTGCGTTGCCGGCACGTGGATCAGATAATCGGAGCGGCTCGCGCCTTCGCTCCACGGGACGGTGAAATAGAAGTGATGGCCCGGACGCCACGGGATGGGCTCGCTGCCGAGGTTCTGGAGCGTGAACTCGCAGCTGAAGGCGAGCGGATCGAAACGGTAGGTGACGGTGAACTCGTAGTCGAACGGGTAGACGGCGCGGGCCTCGTCGTCCGGCTGGAACCGCGCGGCAAAGCCGTGGCTGTCGAGCCGGCTGAGCGCGAATGCACCCTGGCGGGCGAAGCCGTGGCGCGGCATCGGGCGGCGGATGCCGTCGGCGGCCCGCCAGTGATCGGCGGCGTGGCCGTCGAACGATCGTCCGGCGAAGGGAAACAGGATCGGATTGCCGCCGCGAACCTTGGGGAATTCATCGAGCGAGCCGAGCTCCGGCCAGTACAGGATGTCGCGCACCGAGCCGTCGCCGAGGACGAGGTTCCAGTTCATCAGCCGCGCGCCCCGCTCGGGAAGGGCCAGGAAAGTGGATTTGCCCACCTTCCAGCGAAGGAGCGTTGCGCCGAGATACGGAATCTTTTCCACGTCCCGTTCGTAGCGCGATCCGGCGCTGAATCCATGAAATACTGCGCATCACCCGGTAGGGCGACCACTCCGTGACCCCATATCCGGCGCCGACGGAGTCGCCGCCCTACCGGGGGCCGCGAACACTCCAAAATGGAAACGGGCGGGGCGCATTCCGTGCGGCCGGTGCTTGCTAGGCACAGACGGGTCCTTAGGGTCGCGGCCGTGATTCGCCCCTGGTTGCTTGGTTTCCTGGCCTTGTTGTCGCTGCCGTTGCGGGCGGCGGCCGAGGTTGCCGCCGCGCCCCAGGGTCCGGCGCGCGTCGTCGTGATTCCGCTGCGGGACGAGGTGGCCGAGCCGATGTTCTACATTCTCCGGCGGGGCCTGAAGCAGGCCATCGCGGACGGGGCCGACACCGTGGTGCTCGACCTCAAGACCCCGGGCGGAGCGCTCGATGTGACCTTCGAAATGATGGAGGCGATCGCCAAGTTTCCCGGAAAGACCCTCACCTACGTGAACGACGAGGCGATGTCCGCGGGAGCATTCATTTCGGCGACCACCGACGAGATCTGGTTTGCGCCCAAGGGCGTGATCGGGGCGGCGGCGCCGGTGCAGTCCACCGGCGCGGACGTCGAGGCCACGATGAAACAGAAGGTCACCAGTTACCTGAAGGCGAGGATTCGCGCCATTTCCGAGGACAAGGGTTATCGCGGGCAGGTGGTCTCGGCCATGATCGACTCCGAACTGGAGCTGAAGATCGACGACAAGGTGCTGAAGGGAAAGGGCGAGCTGCTCTCGCTGACCGCCACCGAGGCCGGCAAGGTCTACGGCAATCCGCCGCAGCCCCTGCTCTCGGCGGGCATCGCGGAGAACATCGACGCTTTGCTGAAGCAGCGTTTCGGCACCCGGCCTTTCACGGTGACGACCCTGGAGGAAACGTGGTCGGAGGATTTTGCGAAATGGCTCCAGCGGGTGTCGGCGCTGCTGCTCGGGCTGGGTCTGGTGGCGCTCTACATCGAATTCAAGACGCCGGGCTTCGGAATTTTTGGAATTTCCGGGATCGTGCTGCTGTCCCTCGTTTTTCTTGGCAACTACGCCGCCGGGCTCTCCGGCCATGAACCGATGCTGGTTTTTGTCGTCGGCGTGCTGCTGGTGGCGCTCGAATTGTTTTTGTTTCCGGGCGTCGCCGTGGTCGCGGTCCTCGGAATTGCGCTGATGCTCGGCTCGCTCGTCTGGTCGATGGCGGATCTCTGGCCGAACGAACCCATCAGCGTGGCCTGGTCGGGCGACGCCTTTGTCGGCCCGATGGCCAATCTCGGCCTGGGACTGCTGCTCGCCGTGGTCATGGTGCTGGCACTGGCACGCTTCCTTCCGAAGGGATGGATCTGGGACCGTTTGGTCGTGCAGTCCGCCGTGGACGGTGCGGCGCAACGGTCCGGCGGCGCGCCGGAAGGTGCGGCCGGTCTGGCTTCGCTGGTGGGCCGGCGGGGCGTGGCGGTGGCGGCGTTGCGGCCCGGCGGACAGGTTGAGGTGGACGGCCGGCGTTACGAGGCCAGCGTGGCGCTCGGCGCCGTCCAGCCGGGCGAGGCGATCGTGGTGCGGGGACGAACGGACTTCGGGCTGCTGGTGGAAAAGGCGGACGCATGACCCTGATCCTGACGCTGTTTCTCGTCGGAATCGTGCTGCTCGCGGCCGACCTTTTCCTTTCCGGCCTGATTCCGGCGGTGCTCGGCGGCCTGGCGATGGTGGGGGCGACGGCGCTGGCCTACCGCGATTTCGGTTTTGTCGCGGCCATGCTGGCCGGAGGCGCGGCGGTCGGGCTGCTCGTCCTCGCGATTTATCTCGAGCTGGTCTGGCTGCCGAAAACCCGATTCGGGCGCGGACTGGTCATCCAGTCCACGGTCAGCGCCACCAGCCAGCCGCCGCCGGCCGCCGCCGCGGAGGTCGTCGGCCGGTCCGCCGAGGCGGCGACCACGCTCGCGCCCAGCGGGGTGGTGATTGTGAACGGCCGCCGCTACGAGGCCTTCAGCCAGAGCGGGCATGTGGCGCGGGGGACGGCGCTGCAGGTCGTCGGCGTCGATAATTTCCGTCTCATCGTCACCAAGGTCTGATTCATTTTCCAACTCCATGAACAATCCATCGCTTATCGTCATTGTCCCCCTGGCCATCGCCGTCCTGGTCTTTGCCGGGGTGTTTCTCTCGTTCGTCGGCACCTGGCTGAAGGCCCGCCTGAACGGCGCGCCGGTGGGATTCTTCAATCTCCTGGGCATGCGCCTCGGCGGCGTGCCCTACGGTCTGGTGGTCCAGGCCCGCATCACGGCGGTGAAGGCCGGCATCGAAGTCACGACCGACAAGATCTCGGCGCACTTCCTCGCCGGCGGCAACGTGGTGCCGACCGTCCAGGCCCTGGTGGCGGCGCAGAAGGCGGGCATCGAACTCAACTGGGACCGCGCCTGCGCGATCGATCTCGCGACCAAGGGTTCGAACAAGAGCGTGCTGGAGGCGGTGCGCACCTCGGTCGATCCGAAGGTCATCGATTGCCCCAATCCGGAGAGCGGACGGACGACGATCGACGGCGTGGCGAAGGACGGCATCCAGGTGAAGGTGAAGGCCCGGGTGACGGTACGCACGCATCTCGACCGCTTCGTCGGTGGCGCCAAGGAGGAAACCATCATCGCCCGCGTCGGAGAGGGCATCGTCTCCACCATCGGCGTGGCCGAGAGCTACAAGCACGTGCTGGAGTCCCCCGACTCGATCTCGAAGACCGTGCTCGCGCGCGGCCTCGACGTGGGCTCGGCCTTTGAGATTCTTTCGATCGACATTGCCGATGTGGATGTCGGCGAGAACGTCGGCGCCAAACTGCAGGAGGCGCAGGCCGAGGCGAACAAGAGCATCGCGCAGGCGCAGGCCGAAATCCGCCGCGCCGCCGCGGTGGCCGTCGAGCAGGAAATGCGGGCCCGCGTGCAGGAGATGCAGGCGAAGGTCGTCGAGGCCCAGGCCCAGGTGCCGCTGGCGATGGCCGAGGCGTTCCGCAGCGGACGCCTGGGCGTGATGGACTATTACAAGATGCAGAATGTGCAGGCCGACACCGCCATGCGCGAATCGATCGCGCAGCCGGAAGGGAAGAAATAATCCGGGTTGAAGCCGGTTTTTAGCCGCGAATGCACGCCAATGGACGCGAATTTCGGAGAGGGACCGGGTGCATCTCCCGAGGGGGATCCCCCATTCTCATTCGCGTGAATTTGCGTCCATTCGCGGTTAAAACAATCTGACCGTTTCTCCGCGATGAATTGGATCCTCGAACACTTTCAGCTCGTCATCGTCATTGCCGGTGCGGTGGCGGCGTGGCTGAACCAGCGGAAGAAAGGCGGCCCGATGGAGGACGACGGCGAGGCTCCCTCGACGAGCGTCACGGGGGAGGACGACCAGACGCGCCGCATCCAGGAAGAGATCCGACGCAAGATCGCGGAGCGGCGGGGCCAGACCCTGCCCGAACCGGCGGCGCCGGTGCAGCCGCGTCCGGCTCCGTCGCCCGTTCCCCCGGTGCTCGCGCCGCGGCCAATCGCGCGGGAAATCTCGCCGTCGTTGCGCGAGCGATTGGAAGCGAAGCTGGCGCAGGCCCGGGCCCGCGACGAGGCCGCCGCCCGCGCCCGGTCACTGGCGCTTCAGGAAATGACCCGGCGGTCGGAGGCCGAGGAGAGGGCGGCGGTCAGGCTGGAAAATGAGGCGCGCCACCGCGAGGTTCTCGCCGGCCGCGCCAGCGAGTCCGCGGCGGCCGTCACCGCGGCCAATGTGCGCGCGGTCTGGCTGACCCAGCTGCGCCAGCCGCAGCAGGTCCGCCAGGCAATCGTGCTGCGCGAAATCCTCGGCCCGCCGGTGGGACTTCAGTAGCTTGGATCCTATCCCGTGATGGCTTAGCGGCCAGGGGATTTAGCGCAGAAACGAGGGCGTGAGTGCGGACTTTGCGTCCCTTGGATTGGCGCGCAATCAATCCGATACGAGCGCCTCCAGACAGGCGCCGAGACCCTAAGGCGGTTTCAAAATACTGTAGCCGGGGTCGGTGACCCCGGTGCCTGAGGGCCACGAATGAAACCTACCGGACCGGGGTCACCGACCCCGGCTACAGTATTTTGAAACCGCTCCAGCTTGGGAAATCTGAACTGCCTCAGGGGCCTTGGAGCAGCCCCTGCTTATAGCCGGTAAAGCCAACGCCGATCCGGTTGCCGTTCACCTCCAGCTGCAGGTTGGCGCCTTCTGAAGCAGTGATCAAGAGGGGCCCCTTCCAAGGCACAACACGGCTGTCATTGGCGCGCAGTTCGGTGTTGGGCAGGATGAGAGCCCCGCTTGTGCCATCGGCATTCGCCTCGTTGACTTGGACACGCACGGTCTGGATCGCGACGAGCCGGATGGTTTTTTCCGCGGCGATCTGCGTGGCCGGTGTCTTGGGAGGCGCCGGGAGATCGGCCGTTTTCTTTCCGAAGATCTCTTTGATGCCCCAGATCAGGAGCACGACGACGAGCAGGGCGGCGAGGCCGATGGCTCCCTTGATCACGTGACCGGGATTGATCCAGCGGCCGGGCGGCATGCCGCTGCCGGCGGGGCGTTTGAAGGCCGGGGCGGTGCGGCGCACGGCCGGGACTCCGGAGTCGCCGCCCTCGGCGTCGTCGGCTTCCTTTTGGGCGGCGGCCTCGTCCGCCGTGGCGAGCGACAGATCCATGCGACCGTAGACCTCGCGGCTGGGGGCCTTTGGCCGTGCCCCGAAGCCGAGGCCGTTGAGATCGTTGACGATTTTCTCGGCCGGCAGCTTCAGAAACTGGGCATAGCTGCGGAGAAATCCGCGGACGTAGATCTCGGCGAGATTGAGATCGAACTGGTTGCTCTCGAATTTCTGCAGGTAGTCGCCCCGGATCTTGGTGGCTTCCGCCGCTTCGCGAATGGAGATGCCTTTGCGCTTTCTCGCTTCCTCAAGGCGTTCGCCGATGGTCTGCATGGGTTGATTCAGTTAGGGGTCGCCGCCCTTGATGTCACCACGAAAGAAGCAACCGTCGCAAATGCGCCGGAGTAGTTGGTAATTGGGAATTGGAAGTTGGTCGCAGGCGTTGGCGATGGGACGGGTTTTCTCTCTTCAGAGACCAACTACCAATTCCCAATTACCAACTACTCCGGCCGAAGGCCGGCTACAATTTATCCAGATCGGCCAGGATCTCGCGCGGGCTCGACCCGTTCTCGGGGCCGACGATGCCCTTGTCCTCCATCAGGTCCATGATGCGAGCGGCGCGGTTGTAGCCGATGCGGAGGCGGCGTTGAATCATCGAGGTGCTGGCGCGCCGGGTGGACTTGAGGACATCGAGCGCCTGACGGTAAAGGTCCTCGTCGTCGCCCATGTCGCCGTCCTCGCCTTCGCCGTCTTCGGCATCGGGGTCGTCCTCCTTGGCGGCGCGGTCGATCTGGGCCTGGACATCGTTGGCGTAAACCGGCGGGCCATTGACCTTGAGGAAATCGACCAGGCCCTGGACCTCCTCGTCGGAGACGAAAGCGCCCTGGGCCCGGACGAGCCGGGAGGTGCCCGGGGGCGAGAAGAGCATGTCGCCCCGGCCGATCAGCGTTTCGGCTCCCTTGCCGTCGAGGATGGTCCGGGAGTCGACCTGCGAGGCGACCTGGAAGGCGATGCGGGAGGGAAGGTTCGCCTTGATCACGCCCGTGATGACGTTCACCGACGGACGCTGGGTGGCGATGATGAGATGGATGCCGGCGGCGCGGGCGAGCTGGGCGAGTCGCGCGATGCTCGTCTCGATCTCGGCGGGTGCGACCATCATGAGGTCGGCGAGTTCGTCGACGATGGCGACGATGTAAGGGAGGCGTTCCGGGATCTCGAGCTCGTCCGCCAGGGGATCGACGCCGGTGAGGGCGCCCTGCGCGGGTGGCGGAGGCGGTTCGGAGGTTTTTTTGCGGGCGTTGAAGCCGGCGATGTTGCGGACGTTGACCTTGGCGAACTGCTGGTAGCGCTGCTCCATTTCGCCGAGCAGCCACTTGAGCGCGGCCGGAACCTTCTTCGGTTCCGTCACGACCGGAATGAGCATGTGCGGGAGCGAATTGAAGATCTTCAGCTCGACGACCTTGGGGTCGACCATCAGCAGGCGGAGGTCCTTCGGACTCTTCGAATAGAGGATGGAGGCGACGATCGAGTTGATGCAGACCGACTTTCCGGAACCGGTGGCGCCGGCGATCAGGAGGTGGGGCATCTTCGAGAGATCCGAGACGAGCGGTTTGCCGGAGACGTCCTTGCCGAGGGCGATGGGGATGTCGGACTTGGCGCCGGCCCAGTCCTCGCTCTCGAGGATTTCGCGCATGCCGACGGGGGTGGGGTGCTGGTTCGGGACTTCGACGCCCACGGCGGCCTTCCCGGGGATGGGGGCGAGGATGCGCACGGACTGCGCGCGCATGCCGAGGGCGATGTTCTTGTCGAGACCGGCGATCTTCTCGACCCGCACGCCGGCGGCGGGGATCAACTCGTAGCGGGTGATGACGGGGCCCACGTGGATTTCACCGAGGGTGACCTCCACGCCGAATTCGCGCAGGATGCGCAGAAGGTTCTCGGCGTTGCGCCGATGCTCCTCCTCGGAATTGTCGGCGGGCGCGATGCGTTCCTTGAGCAGCTTGAGCGGCGGGAACTGGTAGTCGGTGTCCGTGCTCTGCGGCACGGTGGCCTTGGCCGCCTTTTTGGGTTCCTCGGGCTTGACGATGTTGAGCTCGAGCTTGGGCGGGGGCGTGGCGGTCTTGCCAACCTCGGGCTTCGGCGCCGGGGCCGGCTTCGCGGGGACGGCCAGTTTGGGCTCGGGCGGGAGCGTTGGCTTTGGCTCGGCGGGGGGCCGGGTGCCGCTGGCTTTCGCGAGCGGGTCTTCCGCCGGCTTGGCGAACGTCGGTTTGTTGCCCGTGGGCCCGATGGTCGCAACCGGCGCGGCGGCGGGTTTGGCGAGCACGGCGGGAGCCGGCTTGCCCTTGGCCTGCACCTCGCGGGCCTCGAGGCGGGCGGCGGCGAGCGCGGCCTTGCGCTCTTCGCGGGCCTTGCGGCGGGTCCGCATCCACTCGGCGATCTTGGCGAATTCCGCACCGATATCGACCGTGAGGATGAAGACGATCGAGGCGACGTAGAGCGTGCCGAGCATCAGACCGGCTCCGAACCCACCCATCGTGTCCTTGAGCAATTGTCCGTACAGCACCTTGCCGATCCAGCCGCCGATCCCATTCGGGAAATAATAGCTGGTATCGAAGCCGACCGAAGGGGCGGCGAGCGTGGCGAGGCCTGCGCCGCAGACCAGCGCCACCAGCAGCGCGGCGAAGCGGGTGCCGGCGAGGCGCCGGGCGCGGCGCATCGCCAGGTAGCAGAACCAGAGCAGCGACAGGGGCAGCAGCCAGCCGCTTACGCCGAGAACAAAAAAGGTGATGAAGGACGACGTCGCCCCGAAGGTGCCGACCGGATTCGGGGGGACCTTCGGGTCCGGGTTGGACGTGAAATACGACGTCTGTTCCGGGTTATAGAACCCGAACGCGACCAGCAGCAAGGTGCCGAGAAGGAAGCAGATGACCGCGGTGACCCAATCGGGTCGTTCCCGGACCGCTTGGAAAGGCGGGTTGCTTTTGTTTCGGTTTGAACTCTCGGACTTGCCCATTTGTTTGCTCTTCCTTCGGCGTGGGATAGCACTCTAAAGGTCGGGTCGGTCAAATGTAAACCCCCTGCGAAGATTTTGACGAAAAACTCATTTCCCCGCCTGTGATGATGCGCGACCTGTTGCGATTCCGTCCGATCTATCAGGAAAGGGTCTGGGGCGGCCGGCTCCTGGAAAGTTCGCTCGGGCGCGAACTGCCCCCGCGTCAGCCGATCGGCGAAAGCTGGGAGATCGTCGACCGCGGAGCGATCCAGTCCGTCGTCCGCTGCGGGCCTTTTGAAGGCTGGACGCTCCGCACCCTGATCGAGCGGCACGGCGCCGGGTTGATGGGTCCGGGCTGGAGGCCCGACCGGGCGTTTCCGCTCCTCGTCAAGTGGCTCGACTGCCGCGAGCGTCTCAGCCTGCAGGTCCATCCCGTGGTTCGGGAAGGCGGCGCCGAACCGAAAACCGAATGCTGGCTGGTGGCCGAGACCGCGCCGGGGGCGCAGCTTTTCGCCGGCTTCAGGGCCGGCGTGACCCGGGAGCATTTTGAAGCCGCGCTGCGTGACGGCACGGTCGAGGAATGCCTGCATCGTTGCGCCGTGATGGCGGGAGACTCGCTGTTCGTGCCGAGCGGCCGGCTGCACGCGATCGACGCCGGCAATCTCATCCTCGAGATCCAGGAGAATTCCGACACCACCTATCGCGTCTTCGACTGGGGGCGGACGGGTCTCGATGGGAAGCCCCGGCAACTCCATCTCGCGGAATCCCTGCGCGCGATTGCGTGGGATGATTTCGAACCCGAGCCGGTTCGCGCGGCTCCCACCTCGGCGGTGCTGGCGGACTGCCCGCAATTCCTGATCCGCCGCGCCGTCCTGGGCAAGGGGGAGCGGCTCACGCTCGCCGCCGGCGAGCAGCCGCGTCTCGTCGGGGTCGTGTCCGGTCGCGTCCATGCCGGCGGCGACACCCTGGGACGCGGCGAGAACGCCCTCGTGCCCTACGGCGCCGAGTGCAGCCTGCTGGCGCCCGACATGGCGATCCTGCTCGTGACGGAGAATTTCGCGGTGGGGTAGGCTTTTGCCATGGGGCGCAGAGCCCGCGAAGGCCGGAAATTTTGGGAACGCTGATCTTCGCTAATCTCCGCTCATCAAATCCGACACTTCGCGATCAGCGCGGATTAGCGAAGATCAGGGCAGTTTAAAATTTTCTGTAGCCGGGGTCGGTGCCCCCGGTGTTTGAGGGCAACGAATGCAACCTACCGGACCGGGGTCGCCGACCCCGGCTACAGTATTTTTGCAACCGCTTTAGGGTTCCCCAAGGTTTGGTGCCTATCCGATCCGAGTCTCCACGATCAGAGCCGCCGGACCCCAGGCGGTCCGAATGGCGGCCGTAATTTCCTCGACCGGCGATTTGTCGCCCAGCAGCGCGAAACACGCACTGCCGCTGCCACTCATGGCGGCATGCAGGCCGGATTTTTTTCGCAGCTCAGCCAGCAGCACCGGCAGGGCGACGAATTTTTCGAAAACCACCGCCTCGAAACTGTTGAAAAGAAGCTCCTCCGCCGACGCCCCCGGGTCGTCGCACCAGCCGGCGAGCCGATCCTCCGCGGCCAGTGTGGGCAGGTAGGTGTGCGGCGCGCCGGCCGCGAGGCGCGCGTAGGCCCACGGGGTCGGCACCGCGAAGCTGGGCTTGAAGAGGAGCACCCGCCGGCCGCGCAGGCGTGCGGCCGGCGAGCCGGCGAGCGTTTGCACGAGTTCGCCCCGGCCGCGCATGATCACGGGCCCGCCGGGAAGAAAAAGCGCACAGTCGGAGCCGATCGTCGCCGCGAGGTCGCCGAGCGCCTTGGGCGACAGCGGTTCCGCTGCGAGCCGATTCAGCGCGCGCAGGGCCGCGACCGCGTTGCTGCTCCCGCCGCCGAGCCCCGCACCCATCGGGATGCGTTTCTCCAAGTCGAAATGCGCGCCGCCCGGCCAGCCCGTGGCGGAGCGGAATGCCTCGGCGGCCCTGAGCACCAGATTGGTGGCGTCGACCGGCACGGCCGGATCGGAGCAGGTGAGCGAGAACGTTTCCGCCGGCGTGACGCGCAACTCGTCACCCCAGGCCAGCGGTACCGCGACCGACACGAGGTCGTGGAAGTGGTCGGACCGCTTCCCCGTGACCGCGAGGAAAAGGTTCAACTTGGCGGGGGAGGGGATGGTCACGTTCGACACCGGAGGCCGCGAGTCATGAAGGGGATTGACGCCCGAGGGGAGCGAAAAGCGCCGGTGAACCACCCGACGGGGCCCTGCCCAGCAGGTCACGTATTGCGTTACACGCTGGGCAGGGCCCCGTCGGGTTGCGGGGAACCCTTTTTTGTCGGCGCGCAGCGGATTGTGGCGGCGGGGTCGAATAGATTCCATTCAACGGGCGAATAAATGCGGGCGGGGGCAAGGGTCGGCGTTTCCGCCTTGGGTCGCTCCGGTTTCTTGCCCACTCCTTTTTCAACATGCCCTGCGAACTCATCCTGGTCCTCGATGCTCAGTCGGCTCGCGATGTCACCCCCGCTCTCGAGCGCCTCTCCGGCACGGTCACATGGGTGAAGATCGGTCTGGAAATGTTCACGGCGTGCGGACCCGACTGCGTGCGCGAGGTGGCCGGCCTCGGCTTCAAGGTTTTTCTCGACCTCAAGCTGCACGACATTCCCAACACCGTCGCGAAATCCGTCGAGTCCGTCGCGAAGCTCCCCATCGGCATGCTCACGATCCACACCGGCGGCGGCCGCGAAATGATGGCCTGGGCGGTCAAGGCGCAGCAGCAGCACGCGCCCCAGCTGCGGCTGCTCGGAGTCACGGTGCTGACCTCGATGGGCGCGAAGGATCTGGCCGAGGTCGGGGTTGACGCCGCGCCCGAGGCGCAGGTGCTCCGACTCGGTCAGCTGGCCGTCGACGCCGGGCTCCGCGGTCTCGTGTGCTCACCTCTCGAACTTGCGTCGCTGCGCCGCGTGCTGCCGGCCGACGTGGCGCTCGTCACCCCCGGCATCCGCCCGCGCGACGCGGGCCTGGATGACCAGACCCGCGTGATGACTCCCGGCGAGGCCGCCCGCGCGGGCTCCAGCTTCATCGTGGTCGGCCGTCCGATCTGGAAGGCGCCGGATCCGGTGATCGCGGCGAGGGCCATCCTCGCCGAGTTGAAGGGATAAGTTGAAGTTGAAGGATCGGATCGCGATCCGATGGCGGGATCTTGGAGCAGGGCCGGCGCTGGCGCCTGCCCGCAGTCCGTTCTTTCCACTTTCAACTTTCCACTGTCAACTGGCGATCACGCCACCATGAGTCGCACTGCCGCCATCCTCCTCGCCGCCGGCCAGGGCCGCCGCATGCAGGAGGCGGTGGCCGACAAAGTGCTGGCGCCGCTCGCGTGCCGGCCGGTGTTTGCGCATTCGGTGGCCGCATTCATGACCAGCGGCGTCGCCGATTTCTATGTCGTCGTCTATCGCGACCAGGCGCAGATGCTGCGGCTTTCGGCCTATTCTCCGACGCCCTCGGTGCATGTGCGCGGCGGGCGCGAGCGTCAGGATTCGGTGGCGAATGCGCTCGCGGTGCTGCCAGCCGACATCGCCCACGTTTTCATCCACGACTGCGCCCGGCCGCTGGTCCGCCCCGAGCAGCTGGTCGCCCTGCACAAGATCGTCCGCCGTGAGGGGGCGGTGGTGCTGGCGCACCGCGTGACTGACACCATCAAGATCCATTCCGACTCCGGCCGGCTGCGCTCGCTCGATCGCTCGCGCCTCTGGGCGATGGAGACGCCGCAGGTTTTCGAGCGCGCCCTCATCGTCAAGGCCTATGCCAAGGTGCAGGCGAAGGGCCTACGCGTGACCGATGACGCCTCGGTCGTCGAACTTCTCGACCACCCGGTCGCGCTACTCGAAAACCCGCATCCGAACCCGAAGCTCACCACTCCGGCGGATTTGCCTTACCTGGAGTTTCTGCTGGGGCAGAATCGAAGGGATTGAAACATCGGCAGCACTTCGGTGCCCGGCTGCGCGGCCAAACCGATCATCGACATCATGGCCATCGCTGAGTCCATGGAGGTTTACCGCGCTGAAACACAGTCTGCGGGACCCTGCCTTCCGAGCGAACTACATCCAACTTAAACGTGAACTGGCCGCAGGGCATGGCTACGATCTGGCCGCTTACAATCTTGGGAAACATCCGCTCGTCCGAATGGCTGTAGGTGGATAAAGAAACGACGTTGCGCGGGTGCTTTGCTGTCGGTCCAAATCAATTCTGCGGCCATAGGCCGGTAGTGTCGTTTCCGCTGATAGCGGCAAGAATCGCGGGGAATAGCACATATTTTAGATCCTACCTGTAAATCACTTACGTGAAATATTGCAAAACTGGTATCTATTGCCTTAAATGCAAAGATGATCGAAAGACGCATTTATCCCAACCTGCTGAAGTCGGTTGAACGAAATCCGGCCGTGGGTCTGCTTGGGCCGCGGCAAACCGGCAAAACCACGCTCGCCTTGGCGATTGGCGCGAAGCGCCCCTCGGTTTACCTCGATCTCGAGGATCCCGCCGACCGCGCGAAGCTGGCCGACGCAAAGGGGTACCTGTTGGGACATGCCGACAAGCTGGTGATTCTCGATGAGGTCCACCGCGCGCCGGAGATTTTCCAAACTTTGCGGGGACTGATCGACACCGGGAGGCGGCAGGGAAGAACGGTAGGCCAGTTTCTCCTCTTGGGATCGGCCTCGGTCGATCTGCTCCGGCAGGCCGGAGAAACTCTCGCAGGCCGCATCTCCTATTTGGAGCTGACGCCGTTCGACGTCCTGGAGGCCCCGGCGAGCGACTTGGACCGTCTGTGGGTGCGCGGCGGATTTCCCGGCAGTTTTCTCGCTGCCGACGATGCCGACAGCATGGCGTGGCGCGGGGATTTCATCCGCACCTATTTGGAAAGGGATGTGCCGCAGTTCGGCTCCCGCGTGCCGGCAGAGACCTTGCGGCGTTTCTGGACCATGCTCGCCCACCATCAGGCCGGATTGCTGAACGCCGCGGCTTGGGCCGCAGGTCTGGGCGTGGACGGCAAGACGGTCACCCGCTACCTCGATCTGCTGGTCGATCTCCTCTTGGTACGGCGTCTGCCGGCCTGGCACCGGAACGAGGGGAAACGTCTCGTGAAATCGCCGAAGACGTACATTCGCGACAGCGGAATTGCGCACACCCTGCTGCGGATCGGCGACAAGGAGCAACTGCTCGGCCATCCCGTGGCGGGAGCCAGTTGGGAGGCCTTCGTCATCGAATCCCTGATCGCCGTCGCGCCGCGCGGCACCGAGGCGAACTTCTACCGCACGTCCAATGGCAACGAGATCGATCTGCTCCTGACTCTGCCGGACGGCAAGCTATGGGCGATCGAGATCAAACGCAGCTCGTCGCCCAATGTGGAAAAGGGATTCCATCTCGCTTGCGCAGACCTCCAGCCGGATCGGCGCTGGATCGTCTACTCCGGTACGGAACGCCACGCGCTGGACGAACAAACCACGGCCCTGGGTCTGGAGGAGTTGTGTCGTCTGCTGCAGGATTCGCATCAGGCTCCGGCCTGAAGCATGAGAAAAAACGATGCATGAAAACCCTCTGCCGAGCGATAATCCGGAGCGCCTGCTTTCTCGAGTTGTCGGCCGATTTTTTTTGCGCTTTCCCCGGCTTTTCGCGGCCATAGCCACCGATGAAACTGCGCATCGGCCACGGTTATGACATCCACCGGATTGTCCCGGGGCGCCCGCTTGTTCTGGGCGGCGTGCGGTTCGAGGCCGATTACGGGCTCGAGGGGCATTCCGACGCCGACTGCGTGACCCATGCGATTTGCGACGCGTTGCTGGGCGCGGCCGGCCTGCCCGACATCGGGCATTTTTTTCCGAACACCGACCCGGCCTACCGGGACATCGATTCGCAGATCCTTCTCCAGCGCGTCTGCGCCGAAATCGCCAAGCTCGGCTACAATATCGCGAATCTCGACGTCTCGGTGATCGCCGAAAAACCGAAGCTTTACCCGCGGCTCACCGAGATGAAGGCCGTGCTTGCCCGGTCGACCGGACTGCTGGCCGACGAAATCGGCCTGAAGGCCACGACCAACGAGGGTGTGGACGAAATCGGCCGCGGTCTGGCGATCGCCGCGCACGCGGTCTGCCTGCTCACCCGCAGCTGAACGGATTGATGGCCACAAAACGCACAAAAATGCACGAAAAGCGGATCGGATCCTTTTTGTGCCTTTTTTTTGTGCTTTTCGTGACCAACGCCTTCCTGGCCGGCTGCGGCAAACGCGAGACCCCGGTTGAAATCGGCAACCGCAGCCAGGTGCTGCACCGCGGCCTTGGCCAGGATATCAAGGATCTCGATCCGCATCTCGCCACCGCCGCGGACGACTACAATGTCCTCTCCGCACTCTTCGAGGGTCTCGTGGGCGAGGATCCGGTCGACCTGCATCCCGTGCCGGGCGTGGCGGAGTCGTGGGACGCCCCCGACGGCCTCACCTATGTCTTTCATCTCCGGGGGAACGCGAAATGGTCGAACGGCGATCCGGTGACCGCCCAGGATTTTGTCGGCTCAATCCGCCGGGTTCTTACTCCGGCTTTCGCGGCACCCAACGCCCCGGCGCTGTATGTCATCCGCGGCGCGGAGGATTTTCATCGGGGACGCGAGACCGACTTTGCCAAGGTGGGAGTCACCGCGCCGGATGCCCGCACGCTGCGGATCACGCTGGCGCATCCGACGGACACCTTCCTGGCTCAGCTCAACCAGGCGGTCTGGTTCCCGGTGCATCTGGCGTCGATCGAGAAGAACGGCTCCGCCACCGATCACGCCAACGCCTGGGCCCGGCCCGGCAAGCTGGTCGGGAACGGTCCCTTCAAACTTGAGGCGTGGAATCTCGGCCAGGAAATCGTCGTCGCGAAGGCGGCCACCTACTGGGACGCCGCGACCGTCCGGCTGAACGGCATTCATTTCCATACGCTGGAAGGCGTGGACGGGGCGGAGCGCGCCTATCGGGCCGGCCAGCTGCATCTGACCGACTCCCTGCCGGTGGGGAAAATCGACACCTATCAGCGGGAATCGCCGGGCGAGCTGCGCATCGATCCGCTGCTCAACACCTATTTCTACCGGCTCAACGTGAGGAAGCCCGCCTTGCGCGACGTGCGCGTGCGCCGGGCGCTCTCGCTCGGGGTCGACCGCAACGCGATCGTGGAAAAAATCCTGCGCGGCGGCCAGCTGCCGGCCCGCGCCTTCACGCCGCCCGGCACCGCTGGCTATACGTTTCCGGTGACGGCCACCGATCACGCCGCCGACCTCGCCAGCGCGCGGCGGCTGCTGGCCGAGGCGGGTTTCCCCGAGGGCCGCGGCCTGCCGCCGCTCGAACTGCTCTATAACACCTCGGAGAACCACCGCCTGATCGCCGAAGCCATCCAGGAAATGTGGCGGCGCGATCTCGGCGTGGAAGTGCGCCTCGCGAACCAGGAGTTGAACAGCACCCTCGAGGCCCGGCGCACGGGGGCCTATGACATCCTGCGCTCCTCATGGTCGGCGGACTACGCCGATCCCGCGTCGTTCCTCGATATTTTCCGCTCAGACAGCGGCAATAATTTCACCGGCTGGTCGAGCCCCGAGTACGACGCGGCGCTGACGGCGGCGTCACGAGCGACCGCCCGCGCCGAACGCCATGCGCTCTGGCAAAAGGCCGAGGCGCTCCTGCTCGAGGCCGCTCCCATCATTCCGCTCTACCATTACACCCACGTTTTCGTGATCCGCCCCGAGGTGAAAGGATGGAACCCGACCCTCCTCGATCATCATCCATACAAGGCGGTCTGGCTGGAGGCGCCGCGCTGAGCGCGCCGCCAATTCACGGGCAACGCTCAACGCAGAACGCTCAACTCTCATGTCGGCATCATTCACCTGGTTCATTACTTGAGCGGCAAGAGTTGAGCGTTGAACGTTGAGCGTTCGGACCGAACTTCTCCGACCTCCGACCTCTGCCTTCCGCCCTCCCGTCACTCGTCACTTGTCACCCGCCGCGCCCCCGCCCTAAATCCCGCCCGTGCTCCGCTTCATCGTCCGCCGCCTGCTTGAGACGGTTCCGGTCCTGCTGATCATCGTCACCGCGACGTTCTTCATGATCCGGTTCGTGCCGGGCGGGCCGTTCACTTCGGAGAAAGCGGTGTCGCCCGAGGTCCTGCGCAACCTGGAGCGGGCCTACCATCTCGACCAGCCGCTGTGGCGGCAGTACACGACCTATCTCGGCCAGGTGATGCTGCACGGGGATCTCGGGCCGTCGTTCAAGTATCCCAATCGCACGGTCAACGAGATCATTGCGGACAAGCTCCCCGTGTCGCTCGAGCTGGGCGGTTTCGCGCTGGTGGCCGCCCTCGTCGTCGGCATTCCTCTCGGCGTGCTTGCCGCCGCCCGGCGCAACACCTGGCTGGATTATCTGGCGTCCTCGACGACGATGCTCGGCATCTGCGTCCCGAGTTTCGTCCTCGGGCCGATCCTGGTGCTGGTGTTCGCGATCAAGTTCCAATGGTTCAACGCCTCGGGCTGGTACTCGCCGGCCGACCGGGTGCTGCCCGTCGTCACGCTGGCCTGTTTCTACGCCGCGTTCGTCGCCCGGCTCACGCGGGCCGGCATGCTCGAGATCCTCGGCCAGGATTTCATCCGCACGGCCCGGGCGAAGGGCGCGGGGGAGTTCCGCATCGTGGTTCGCCACGCCCTGCGCGGCGGCATCCTGCCGGTCGTGGCCTTCCTCGGGCCGGGGGCCGCGGGCATCCTCACGGGCTCGTTCGTGATCGAGACCATTTTCCAGATTCCCGGCCTGGGCCGGGAGTTCGTGAACAGCGCCTTCAGCCGCGACTACACCGTGATCCTCGGCACCGTCCTGCTCTACGCCGCCATGATCGTGTTCTTCAACCTGCTCGTCGACCTCGTGCAGGTCTGGCTCAACCCGCGGTTGAAATTCGAATGACGGGAATCCGAACCATGAGGGCCCACGAAACACACGAAAAACACGAAAGGTTCGGATGCCTCCGTGAGGTTTCGTGTCTTTTCGGGTGTTTCGTGGGCAACACCTGCTGATGGTTTTCCAACCGACACTCGTGCTTAAAGCTGTTCAACCCGATCGCGGCCGCTCGCCGTGGCAGGACGCATGGCGACGCCTGCGCCGGAACCGTCTGGCCGTCGCGGGCGGGGTCATCGCCCTCGGGTTTGCGGTGCTTTGCGCCTTCGGTCCGCTTTTCGCCCAGTCCTACCAGGCGCAGAACCTCACCCTCGGCGCCACCGGACCGGGCGCGGCGCACTGGCTCGGCACCGACACGCTCGGACGGGACTTGCTGGCCCGCATCCTTTACGGCGGGCGCATCTCGCTCCTCGTGGGCCTGGTCGCGACCGGTGTCGCCCTGCTCATCGGGGTCACCTACGGTTCCATCTCGGGCTATGTCGGCGGAATGACGGACCGCGTGATGATGCGCGCGGTGGACATCCTGTATGCGCTGCCGTTCACGATCTTTGTCATCCTGACGATGGTCTTCCTGAAGGAGCCGATGCAGTCGGTCGACGCGTGGCTGCGCAACGTCGACCTCTTCGGCGCGCGGCCCTTTGCCAGCCTGCAGGGAATCGGCAAGATCATGCTGCTCTTCGCGGCGATCGGCGCGGTCGAGTGGCTGACGATGGCGCGGATCGTCCGGGGCCAGGTACTTTCGCTCAAGCGGATGGAATACATCGACGCGGCCCGCACGATCGGCGTGGGCAACCGCCGGCTCATCTTCCGTCACATGCTGCCCAATCTGCTCGGCCCGGTGATGGTGTACACCTCGCTGACCTTTCCGGCGGTCATCATGCTCGAGTCGTTCCTCAGTTTTCTCGGCCTCGGGGTCGACGCCCCGATGAGCTCGCTCGGCACGCTGATCAAGGACGGCGCCGAGAAGATGGAGGAGTACTGGTGGCTGCTGGTGTTTCCCGGCGGCGCCTTCTCGCTCACGCTCTTCGCCCTGAACTTCCTCGGCGACGGCCTGCGGGACGCGCTGGACGTGCGGTCGTCCCGGAGCTGAGGCCCATAAATCTTCACCACGGATTTGGAACCCTGTCGTTGCGACCGGTAACGCGGATTGCACGGATGCTTCGGAAGGTAGCGTGGGACGGGTTGGTCCGTCGGATCGATCACGGGTTTTTGCCACAGAGGCGCAGAGAGCACGGAGCCCAAGCCTCGTTGTTTTTGGATCTGGTTTCCGGCCCATAGGGCATCCGTCCTCTGCGAGCTCTGTACTACTGTATTGGAGGATCGCTCATTTTTGGGAGGATTTTTATGTGCGAGCTAGGCCGCGAGTTGCGTGAGCTGATCAACGTCGGCTTGGCGCGCGGCGAGCAAGGCGGTGACGATGCGCCGGCCATTGTCGGTCAGGATCCAGCGATGGGTTCCGGAGACTTTCCTGATCAGGCCGTGCGCGCGGAGCAGGGCGAGCTTGCGGGTGACGGCGGCAGACTGGCGGCGTTGTTCGGCCGAGTCGTCCGTTCTCGGGTAGAGTTCCCGGCGGACATCGCGGTTGCGCAGGCCGTTGAGCGCAAACTCACCGCGGCTGATGAGTTCGAGCAGGGGGGCATCCGCAGCCCAGGGATTGAGGGCACGGTAGCGCTGGCCGTCGATGGTCACGACCTCGCACGCGGGCTGGGCCACCTTCTGCAACGGGGTTTTCTCGGTGACGCTGGCCAGGGCCGAGAGGTAGCGCGTGTTGGCGGCCCGGCTGACTTCCGCCCGCCGATGCAGGTCGGCCACGCCCCGGCGCATCTGCATCCACTTGTTTTCGCCTCCAGGATTGGTCTCGCTCGGCCGGTAGACCCGGAACTCGCGCGGGTTGACGATGGTGGTCTCGACCCGCAGGAGTTGCCCTTCCTTGTCATAGATCTTGATCGAGTTGCCGTTGACCAGGTGCTTCAACCGCACGCCCTCGGGCCGGCGCTTGAGGGTGGAGGTAATCTCGCCGCGAAAGGCGGCCGGGCAACGCTGACCGAGGTAACGCAGCACATCGGCACTGGCAAACGTGCGGATGCCGTGGTGCAGCCATTGCGGGTACAGGGTGGCGAGCACGGCCGGATCCCGGAACATGACATCGGTGGCGTACTCGGTCTGGCTCGCACTCCAGTAGTAGCACTGGCCGTGGGGTGCTTCGAGTTCGGGGTGCAAGGGATGGGCGGCCGTGAGCAGGGCATCGAGCGCCTTGGGCCAGTCCGTCTTCAGCTGGTCGTCCAACAGCGCCTGGGCCCGGATCGGGTCACTCACGCGCACGAAGCAGTTGTCGCGTTGGTCGAAGCGGAGCCCGGCTTGGGTCATCTGGCGGGCGAGCCACTGCCGGCCGTTCAGACAGATATCGACGGTGAAGGGGAACCAGGTCTGCACCCGCACGTGGCACAGCCCGAACTGCTCATGCAGAAAGTAATGGTAAAGATGCGTGCACCGGCTCGATTGCAGGACCAGCTGGAGCTTTTTGGTCTCACGGTTGCCGCGCACGGTGTAGGAGGTGCACGGTTCGACCGCGCTGAACACCGCAATCAGGCCCGTTTTGATCCGATCCTTGCGGGCAATCTCGCGGGCCAGGTCTTCCTTCGACTGGGCCGAACTGGCCAGATAACGCTCCGGTCGGCCGGCGGCCACGGCCGCCTCGCTCGCCAGCGCCTTGACGCGAGCGGTCAGCATCTGCGCGAACTCTTTCCAGCACATTGGGATCCTAAGCTTAGAATTCCACGTGGACAAGTTGTCGCG
>JADMIO011184593.1_pt1 | contig 79886 bp, 77 predicted proteins | sample 8958161 | NCBI WGS metagenome assembly JADMIO01 (sample SAMN16585339, study PRJNA669376) | soil metagenome | isolation source: Crop rotation soil | place: USA: Cullars Rotation, Alabama | collected 2011 | reverse complement strand
AAGAGAGGTTGGAGGTCGTTCAGGAGAAGTTGGAGGTCGTTCAGGAGAGGTTGGAGGTCGTTCAGGAGAAGTTGGAGGTCGTTCAGGAGAGGTTGGAAGTCGTTCAAGAGAGGGTGCAGGTTGTTCAAAGGAGGGTACAGGTTGTTCAAAAGAGGGTACAGGTTGTTCAAAGGAGGGTACAGGTCGTTCAAAGGAGGGTACAGGTTGTTCAAAAGAGGGTACAGGTTGTTCAAAAGAGGGTGCAGGTTGTTCAAAAGAGGGTGCAGGTTGTTCAAAAGAGGGTGCAGGTCGTTCAAAGGAGGGTACAGGTCGTTCAAAGGAGGGTGCAGGTTGTTCAAAAGAGGGTGTAGGTCTATTAAGAAAACCTACGAGCCATTCAGGAGAGCATCGATGCTGTTCGATAGAGCATTAATGCCGTTTAATACGGCGAGCGTGCCATTCAGAAGGAGAATTTGGTCATAAAATGCAGCAACAGGGCAATAAAAAACGCCGGTCAGTTTATGACCGGCGTTCTGCTTTATTTATTTAAAAGATTAATTGGCGTTTTGAGAAAGTACCACTTCTGTAGCCAGATCTTTTTGTTCTTTTTTGGCAGCGCGTTTGTCTTTTCTTCTTTGAATTTTAGCCAATCCGCGGTCAACAATCATATAGATTGCCGGAACTACCACAAGCGTAAGCAACAGCGAACTGGTAAGACCACCGATGATTACCCATGCCATACCGTTCTTCACCTCGGCACCTGCACCATGCGCCATCGCAATTGGTAGCATACCTACGATCATCGCGATTGTAGTCATCAGGATTGGACGGAGACGCTCCTGACCTGCTTCAATAAGCGCATCTTTAACAGCCATACCTTTTTCTTTAAGGTGGTTGGCAAAGTCAACAATCAGGATGGCGTTCTTAGTTACCAGACCAATCAACATGATCATACCTACGATGGAGAAGATGGTAAGACTTTCCATAGTTAATGCCAGTGCAAGGAACGCACCCACAGTAGCCACAGGGATAGCGAACAGTACCACGAACGGGTACACAACGCTTTCGTACAGCGCAACCATGATGAAGTACACAAGCAGGATAGCGAGGATGAGTGCAATACCAAGACTGCCGAAGGCGTCGCCCTGGTTTTTCATATCACCCATATACTCGATCTGGATACCGGCAGGCAGTTTTTTACCGTCGATGATCTTTTTGATTTCGCCACCTACTGTACCGCTCGGACGACCAATTACAGAAGCCTGAACGTTGATAGAAGACAAACGGTCGGTACGCTTCAGCATACTTTCACCCATCGTTTCGCTAACGGTAGCAAAATCACTAAGGGTTAGTACCTGGCCTCGGTTATTAACGAAGGTGAGGTTCTTAACGTCGTTGATGTTGGATTTATCCAGCTTGTCAACGCTCACCATGATGTCGTACTCTTCACCGTTATCCTTAAACTTGGCGTTATTATTACCACGGAAGGCATTCTGAACAACCATACCAACTTGTGTTGCATCCAAGCCAAGTTGTGACATACGCTCGCGGTCAAGTTTTACGTCAATCTGAGGCAGCGGATCGTCGGTGCCAAATTTCACGTATTCGGTACCCGGTACGCTTGCTACAACTTCTTTTACCATTGCAGCAGTTTTGCGGATGTCATCCATATTGGTACCCTTAACAGAGATGTCGATTTGGCTTTGGTTGGCATTACCGGTAATGCTGATTGGCATTACGGTAACCTTAACACCAGGAATCTTAGCAATCTCATCTCTTACCTTAAGACCAAAATCATCGGCGCTAATGGAACGTTCTTTCTTATCAACCATGATAACAGTAAGCTCCGCCTTGTTAGGGTTGCTACCATTAGGGTTGAAAGAAGAGTAACCGATATTGCTGAACACCTTTGCTACTTCAGGCTTAGCGAGCAGAATCTTTTCGACCTGCTGAGCAACCTGGTTGGTGTGGTATAAAGAAGTTTCAGAAGCCATTTCAATGTTCACACTCAGCTCGCCACGGTCGCCATTGGTGATAAACGCACCACCAATGAAACCTTTTGCCACCAGCAGGAATGAACTAAAGAAAAGGACAATAGTACCACCAAGTACATATCGCTTATGACCGAGTGTCCATCTAAGCACTTTACCGTATTGCACTTTAAGGTTGTCAATGATGCTTTCGAAGCCCAGGTTAAGACGACCCCAAAGTGTTCCTTTAGTTAAATGTTCCAGTCTACCGAAACGTGAAGCCAGAAGCGGCGTAACGGTGAAGGAAACGAAAAGACTCATTAGGGTAGAAGCCACAACTACAAGAGAGAACTCGCGGAGGATATTACCAATCAAACCACCTGCAAATGCCAGCGGCACAAACACCACAACGTCCACAAGGGTAATGGCAACGGCAGTAAAGCCGATTTCGCTACGACCTTCAAGTGCTGCACGACGTTTGTCCTTACCCATTTCCATATGGCGGTAAATGTTTTCCAATACCACGATGCTATCATCCACAAGAATACCTACTACAAGAGAAAGTGCCATCAGCGTCATCAGGTTCAGAGAGAAACCGAAGATGTACATGAAGATGAACGTAGGAATCATGGAAGATGGAAGCGCTACGAGTACGAACATAGAACTGCGCATACTGTGCAGGAACATGAGCATTACCACAGCAACGATGAGTACGGCCAAACCTAAGTCGTCCATTACCGCAGTAGCAGAAGCCAGGGTATAGATAGATTGGTCGGCAGCGATATCGAATTTGAGGTGCTGTGCAGCATATTGCGTTTCGATTGCTGCAATCTTGGCTTTTACGCCTTTACTTACTTCTACTGCGTTGGCGTCACTTTGCTTAACAATGAGAATACCGATTGCAGGCAGACCGTTGATGTGGTTGATATTAATAGCTTCCACAGCACCATCGGTAATCTCTGCAAGATCTTTCAGATAAACTTTACTACCATTTGGCTGTTGCGCAATGATAAGGTCGCGCATTTCATCCAGGTTGGTAAGCTTCGCATCGTACTTAATGGATTGCTGGTTAGCGTTTGTTTCAATCTTACCGGCAGGGAAAGACTGGTTAGCCATAGAGATAGCACTTGCCACCTGAGTAGCAGAAATCTTGTAAGCCTGGAGCTTGTCCTGGTTAAGGTTGATCTTGATTTCACGCTTTTCACCACCTACCAATGTTACCTGGCCTACACCCGGAACGTTGGAAAGAAGAGGTTTGATCTGCTGATCCATCAAATCGTACAATGCCTTAGGCGCCATGTTGGCCGCAACACCCATTTTAAGGATAGGCGTTTCGTCAAGCGAAAACTTGTTCACCATTGAGCGGTCGGCACCGTCAGGAAGCATGGCAGTTATCTGGTCAACCTTACGTTGTGCATCTTGCTGAGCTTTGTCAACGTTAGCACCGTTTTTCAGTTGAACCATTACAGAAGACATACCTTCTGTAGAAGTTGACATGATCTTGTCAATGCCTTCGATTGAGGAAATGGCGTCCTCAACGTTTTTGGTAACCGTACTTTCAATTTCCTCGGCAGAGGCACCACGGTAAGGAGTGGCGATGGTGATTACGTTCACCTCAAACTTTGGAAGCAGGTTGTAGTTAAGACTTTTATAGCTGAGGAAACCGAACAGTATCAGCACCGTAAAAATAACGGTGATGAGCAACGGCCTTTTGACAGCGAGATCTGTTATTGACATAGTTTTTATTTTAAATGCACAATTGACAATGCAAAATGGACAATTGTGTTACGCCTTGAATTAATGGTTAAATTGAATTCTATTTAACTAATTCCCCTTATGAATAATCCTCTTGTTGAAAAGTCAATGTCTTTTGCCATTCAGGTAGTCACTGTTTATAAATCTTTAGCCGGTGAAAAGTCTGAATATGTAATGAGTAGGCAACTTTTGAGATCAGGCACATCCATCGGAGCTAATATTCGGGAGGCTCAACATGCAGAATCCAAAATTGACTTTATTCATAAACTCAACATTTCACTGAAAGAAGCAAATGAAACGGAATATTGGCTTGAGTTACTACATAGAACCAACTACTTGCCTGATTCAAACTTTCAATCACTTCAAATTGATTTAAAAGAACTATTAAGAATGCTCATCAGCAGTATTAACACCACTAAAAGAAACCTGATAAAGAAAGAATAACCATATAGCACAGTTGACAATGGACAATTCACAATTGTATGTCTGATATCCACGTTCCACTATTGTGCATTGTCCACTGTGCATTGTGCATTATTTAACGATTTCAACGTTTGAACCTTCGCTCAAGTTGATTTGGCCGGTGATAATTACTTGTTCACCTGCTTGTAAGCCGCCGGTAACTTCAATATTTTCACCAAGTGCACGGCCCACCTGGATTTTACGAATCTTAGCCTTGTTGTTTTCGATTACGTATACGTAAGGATTCTTTACGCTTTCAGGTAATGCCTGACGTGGAATCTGCAGTACGTTTTCTGTAGTCTCGCGAGAGAAATCAGCATAGATGAACGTACCTGCTTTTAATGGTTGTTTGCCATTGTTAGCGATTACTATTTCAACCGGGTAGTTGTGTGCAGCATCACCCTGAGGACTTACGAAGCTGATTTTACCGGTAAATACTTCATTAGGGTAGATATCTGTAGTTACCTTAACTGTTTGGCCAAGTTTCAGCTGATAAGCATCTGATTCGCCAACCATCACCTGAACTTTCAGACGGGAAACATCCACCATTTTACCGATAACGGTACCAGGGCTTACAAACTCACCCGGAACAGTATTTTTTTGAATGATGGTACCGCTGATTGGTGCAAGTACACTATTATCTGTGATTTGTTTTCTGATTTGATCAACCTGGTTTTTAGCATTGTCAAGATTCAGTTTAATCTCATCAACTCTGCTTTGGGTAGTACCATCACCAGCCAACAGTTCTTTATAAGTTTTGTAGTCATTTTCCAGTTTCTGAACGCGTTGTTGCGCATCAGATAGGGAAAGCTGTTTCAATTGAACGTCAACAGTTGCAAGAACGGCACCTTTTGAAGTAGATGAACCCAAATCAAAACGAAGGGCAGTAACCTTACCTTGTGCAGTTGCAATGATATCAGCTTCATCAAATGGATTCAACACACCTGTTTTCACCATTTTGTTAGCAACCGTTTCATTTGTAGCAGCTACAACGGTAACAGGGATTTTCACGTTACTGTGGTCGGCAGGTTTTTTCTTTTCATCAATCTGGTGTTTGTTACTTGCCAGTTTAAAAGCCATAAGGCCAACAAGCAGCAAACCAACTACAGCTATTATTAGATTCTTTTTCATTGAAAAATATTTGAGGTCGTTGTGTGATTATTAATTGAGTGAGTTATAAAACTGATTGAGTGTACCGTTTGCTTTTTCCAGGTCCAGCTTTGCCTGATAGTAATTCAACAGGGTTTTGATGAAAGTGGACTGTGCATCTTTTAATGACTGATCAGCATTCAATACATCCGAGAATGGATTAACACCTTTCTGATATTGCAGCGAGGTTGTATTGAACACCTTTTGAGCAAGCAGAATATTACGCTTGTTATTTTCCAGTGTCAATTGGGTTTGGCTCAATTGAGTGAATGCATTCTCATACTGAAGTCGAGCGGCAGCTTCATTCAGTTTCAAATTTTCACGTGCGCTGGAAATATTCCACATCGTTTGCTTGTATTGACTGTTTCTGTTGAAACCATCAAAAATTGGAATACTCAGTCTCAAACCCACTGCAGAATAATCGTAGAGGTTATTATACAGTTTTCCGAAGTCGTTATTCATTGCTTGCGCTCCATAGTTAGCATACATGGAAAGCTTAGGCAAACCACCAGCTCTTATGTGCTCGGCATCAAGTTCTTGTAGGCGGATGGTTGTCTGTTGCAATTTGTAATTTGTCTGCTGCATGTAATCGAAAGCCATAACCTTCTTGATTTCAGGCATCACACCTTCCAGAACAGAGGTATCTGCAAGAACAAGCTCGCTACCATCGTCATAAATCCCCATTTGGAACTTTAATGAGTTATTAGCCTGGGCAATGATGTTTTTAGTGGCAGTTATCTGGGAAAGGGTGTTGTTAAGATTAACATTTACCTTATCTAACTCCACTTTTGCAGTTACACCTTTGTCTACCTGTAACTGAATTACCGGTAATAGTTTATCATACATTTCCTCATTATGTTCCAAAAGTCTCAACTGAGCTTTTGATATCAGGATTTGATAATAAGCCTGAGAAACAGTGTAAATGATGTTTTCATCATTCTGGCGTGCGCTCAGTTCAGCATAGTCTTTATTTGGTTTGCTTGCCTTAATGCCCACCAGTAAAGCCTGATCATAAATAGTTTGAGTAAGTTGAGCACTCATGGTACTCAAGTATTGTGTACCAAATGCCACTTTCACAGGTTCAGGACCAAAAGTTCCTGCAGGCAAAACTGAAACCTGACGCTTCACATTATCATCAAGGCTTGCATTACCATTAACCTGAGGCAGGTAACTGGAAACAGCCTGACGTGCTCTTTGATCGGCCACATGCTTTTCGTTCTGATAAACCTTCACACTGATCTGATTTTTCAGACCATGTGCAATGCATTGTTTTAAGGTCCAGGCTTGTTCCTGAGCCTGCGCCTGACTAATCATCGAAAAAATGACGACTGCTGAGGCTATTATTTTCTTCATCATTGGATGGTTATGTAATTGAATAGTTGATGTATCAACCAGATATTCCAGAATTTGTATTTGCTATTTAACTCGGTTATTCATTTCAATTTTAGCCAAAAGTGTCATTAAGGTTGACTTTTCATCTTCTGTAAGACATGAGAACAACTCTTCGTTATTGCTAATCATCTCGTCTTCAATAAGGGTAGCCAGATTTTTGCCTTCTTTCGTTAAATGGACTATTAGTTTTCTCTTGTCAAAAGGATCTGCTGCAACCTCAACCCATTTATGCTTAAGGAAATAGGAAATAGTCCTCTGTACTGAAGATTTATCCCTGTCTGCCTTTTCTGCAATATCCTTTTGGGTTGTATCACCCAGATAATGAAGCATCATTAATACTGGAATCTGAGTAAGATCTATCTCCAAGCCATGCTTTTTGAAAGATTTATTTGCCTGTATGCACATGATTCTGTTGACAAGCCCAAAACGAAAGAAGATCAGATCCCTGATTTTTTTGGCATTTCCATAGAATTTTTCAAAATCATTCATCGCCGCAAAATTATTTTTAGTTGACACATCAACCAAATTATTCACAAAAAATTTACCTTTGCGGCCTCTTATTTTAACGTTTTGATAGCCAAGGAAAAAATTTCCTTGCAATCGGTAGGGGTAAATGAGGAGAATATCGTTTTAACAAAAACTCTGGAAATGCAAGCCCGTAAAACAGTTTCAAACATTGAAACCATAAAACATCTTTACGATTTGTTTAATCAGCGTAAATGGCAGGAAATAGCCAATTTATGTACAGAAGATATAGAGGTGCTAAACCCTAAAAACGGAGAACAGTTTCAGGTTAAAAAGAGCACAGAACTTCCTCAGCGTATTGCGGCAATAGCTCATAAACACCCTGGAATAACTGAAAAAATTCTTTACATACAGGAAAGTGGTAACCTTGTTTATGTTCAGTTTCTAACAAAAGGACAATCCAAAAATGGAACTCACTGGGAACAACTAGCATGGAATATTTTTACAGTTGATACTGGCAAAATCACTAAAGTCGCTACTTATTCCAACCTTCCATAATTTGGAAAATGGTCAAACTGGCTGATTCACTAAAGAATCAGCCAGTTTTTTATATACTACTTGCTTCGATTTTGGAAACATATTTCAAATAGTGTGAACAGAATCGAATTGTCAGGGGGAACAAACATTGACGATAGAGAAAAGCAGATAGATAATAGTATAAACTATTTTATACAACGACTAGCAAATAAAAAAGGTAGCAATTTTTGCTACCTTTTTTATTTGAATAGATATTTGTTACTAATAATAAGCTCCTTTCTCAAGGTAATTCAGGACATAATCCCGAACTCCTTTTTCAAGTGAATAGAAAGATTCTTTATAGCCGGCTTTTTTGAGTTTACTCATATCAGCTTCGGTGAAATATTGGTATTTGCCTCTTATATCTTCCGGAGTATCTACAAACACGATGTTTGGTTCTTCTGCCAACGTATCATAGATGGCAAGTACAAGATCCTTAAACGTACGTGCCGTACCGGTACCGATATTATACAAACCGCTTTCCGGTTGGTTTTCCATCAGCCAGGTACACATACTTACTACATCCTTTACGTAAACGAAATCGCGGATTTGCTCTCCGTCCTTGTATTTCGGATTGTGAGAACGGAACAATTTTACCTCTCCGTTTTTCTTAATCTGGTTGTAGGCATGCATTATCACTGATGCCATTCGGCCTTTGTGATATTCATTTGGGCCATAAACGTTGAAGAATTTAACACCTGCCCAGAAAGGTGGCGTATGCTTTTGCTCCAATGCCCAAATGTCAAAATCATTCTTCGACTGGCCGTACGGATTGAGTGGATGTAGTTGCTCCACAATATCATGGCTGTCTACGTAACCATGTTCACCATTGCCGTAGGTGGCTGCAGAAGAAGCATAAACCAGTGGTATATTTTGTTGAGTGCAGATTTCCCAGATCATTTTTGAATAATCCAGGTTCCATTTTTTATGCACATTGTAATCCATTTCGGTCGTATCTGTGCGTGCTCCGAGATGGAAAATATATTGGATGCTTCCGGGATGACGCTCACACCATTCTCCGAATTGTTCGCGGTGTACTTTATGGAGGTACTTTTTACCAGTATCGTTGTGCACTTTTTTCTCGTTAGAGAAGTCATCTACCAGAATCAGGTTTTCAAAACCCATTTCATTGAGATAACCGGCAAGAACGCTCCCGATAAATCCCGCGGCACCGGTAATGGCTATGGTGTCTTTTTTTTCCATGTGCATGTAAGTGGCGGTTAACTGCAATTATTCGTGAGTGTTAGTAGTATCTGCTACATGTTCAGCGGCAGGTTGTTCAGCAGCGTGTTCACCTTCTTTCTGATTTTCAGTGTGTGCAGCTTCAGGAGCTGTAGTTGGAGTTACTTCATGAGCTTCGCCGTGAACTTCAGTTGCACCTTCATGATGTTGTTCAGTAGCTGCATGTTCTTCTTCACCGCTTTTGCTTTCTACACTTACGAAGTTGATGGCTGCGACAAAGAGACCAACAAGGATCAGTACAAACCAAAATGCAGAAAATAAAGAGATTTTAGGAGTAGCTTCTGTGTCGTGGTGGTGATGACCTTCTTCGTGATGTGTTTCGTGTGCCATGTAATTTTTTATTTGTTTAAATGAGTTTGCAAAAATAATCTATTGCCGCTACTAATTGAACGGCAATAGATACAAATGTTTTGGGAGCCTTGATTTATTTTTTTGGAGCCGGTGGCTGCATTACTGTACCACACTTTTTGCAGGTACGTTTGCTTTCATCAGAATAGAAACGTTCCATTATTGGTGGCAACTGAGTAACGATGTCGGTAAGATTTAGAAACTCTTCATACAGTTTTTCATGACAGTTTTCGCAGAACCACATGAATCCGTCAATCTCATTTCCTTTCCGAACTTTTTCGATTACCAGACCTACCGTGTTTGCTCCACGCTGAGGAGAGTGGGGAACCTTACCCGGCAACAGGAATATTTCACCTGCCTTAATTGGTACGTCTACGATTTTACCTTCATCCTGGATACGAACTACAACATCACCTTCAAGTTGATAGAAAAGCTCTTCGCTTTCATTATAGTGAAAATCCTTTCGGCTATTAGGGCCGCCAACCACCATTACGATAAAATCACCAGTGTTTTTATAAATAGTAGCGTTGCCAACAGGTGGCTTCAGTAGGTGACGGTTCTCTTCAATCCATTGATGGAGATTAAAAGGAAGTGTAACTGCCATATTGTTGATTTGAGAATTGATATTAGAAAGAGTGTGCTATTTAAGCACTTTCATTTTTACTGTTTCGATGCGGGTATCGCTCACCAACAGGATGTCGAACTCATACTTTTCAACGATAATCCTGTCTTTTATTTTAGGAATGGTTTCGTGATGGGCAATGATATAACCAGATAAAGTTTCAGATTCATCGGTCGGAAAAATAAAATTGTATTTCTCGTTCAGATAATCCAATTCAAGACGGCCTGAGAAGATAAACTCATTTTCAGAGATCTGCTTCTCAACATGTTCCTGAACATCGTATTCATCATTGATATCACCAAAGATTTCTTCCAGTACGTCTTCCATAGTTACAATACCGGCAGTACCTCCAAACTCATCAATTACCCATGCAATACTTTTTCTTTCACGGGTAAAACGATTCATCAGGTCTACTGCACTCATTGCTTCCGGTGCCGCAGTTATGGTATGCAATACTTCACGTATTTCCTTCGGACGGCGATTAAGATCAAGATGGTGTAAGTAACCTACTATATTGTCAATAGAGTTTTCATAAACGATGATCTTGGAAAGTTTTGTGTCAATGAACTTTTTACGAACATCAGGAATTGAAGTTGTGATATCAACTGCCTCAACTTCGTTTCTTGGTACCATACACTTCCGAATCTTCACATTTACCAGGTAAAGGGCATTTTCAAACAATTCAGTATTTAGTTCGCTGCTTTCGCTTTCATGGCCGTGCAAACTCTGTTTAACGAAATGTTCCAAATCAACACGGTTAAAAACGTTTTGATTGTCTTTAATGCGGACGTTGAAAAGATATTTCAGAATGAATTCTGATATAGAAACAAATACTTTCGCCAGCGGGAAGAGTACATAATAAGTCAACAAGATTGGCAGACTGAAAAATGTAAGTGCCTGCTCTGCCTTTGAACGGAAAATTGCTTTAGGTATAAACTCAGCAAAGATGAGTATGATAAGGGTAGCTATTACAGTATCAAGAAAAAGCTTGGAATACTCAAACAGGTTAACGTTGTGCGCTTTCAGTGGTCCAAGAACTCCTTCAAGGAAAGGTTCCGTAAACCTCGTCATCAGGGAACCATAAATTACCAGCAGTATATTAACGCCTATCAGACTGGTACCGATGAATTCGGCAGGGTTTTCCATAAACCGGGATAAAGTCCGTCCGGTAAATGTGCCTTGCTTCTTCTTTAGTTCGATGTTCAGTTTGTTAACGGATACAAAGGCTATTTCAATCCCGGCAAAAAAGCCTATCAGAATGATACAGCTAACAATATATAATACTAGGTGTGAGTCCATAAGAACCAAATTTATAAAAACCTGAAAGCAAGTAAATCCCAAATTATTGTGCCACGGTCACATTCAGGAAGTCTTCTACAACTTTAACAAGTTCCTGTGTTGCCACTTCAAGATCTTCATTAATAATGATTCTATCAAACTGGTCTGCAAATGAGAGCTCATATTTAGCCTTATCAATGCGTTCTTCCAGCGTTTTAGGCGTTTCTGTGCCGCGTGCAATCAGGCGCTCACGGAGCACTTCCAGCGATGGAGCTTCAATAAATAAAGATAGTGATGATGTCGGGTACTTCTTTTGAATAGCAAGTGCTCCCATTACATCAATATCTACCAAAGGATACTGATCATTGGTCCAGATACGATGAACCTCAGAATTTAAGGTGCCATAGTATTTGCCTGTATATACCATTTCCCATTCTACAAATGCATCTTCCTGAATCAGTTTCTTAAATTCCGGTTCTTCGTAGAAGTAATAATCCTTACCATGAACCTCGCCCGGACGGGGAATTCTTGTGCAGGCTGAAATGGAAAATGCCAGTTTGGGGTATGCTGCCAATAAACGTTTTACGAGCGTTGTTTTACCCGAACCTGAGGGGGCAGTAATTATGATAATCTTTTCTGGAGCCAATGGATAATGAAATGAATTGGCTGCGAATATTGGAATAAATTCCCGAAATGACAACGATTAGTTGATTGGGTAATAAGTTGATTTGTTAATAAGTAGGGTAGTAAAACGGTTTATTCTTCTGGTATTATGGCAAAAAAAGATAGGATAATGTTACTAATGACTGCTCTCTCTTGAACATTATCCTATCCCTACTTCAAGCAATTCTACTCTATTATGCAGCCTTACGCATAGTATCGCTGCCGGTAGTGCTATCAGAACCTTTACCGGTAAGTGATTGGATCAGGTTTTCCAACTTCAACTCACCTGACTTCATTTGTTTTTTGGTACATCCTAGTTTTGTACCACTGCCTGCTGTCTAAATTGTTTGATCAGTTGCTTCAATTGTCCAACACGGTAATTTATTTTAAAGCATCATAGAATCTAAGCAGGGGGATGTTTTTAGCTACTTTCTTTTGTAGTTACATGTTTCTATGTATTTAGTTTACCGGGCACTCTGTGTTCAGGCTCTTTTCGCTTCATTAGCATTTTTCCTTTCAGTTCTTGCTGCCTGTTTTGTGCGGATATGTTTGTGTCGTATAGTTTTAAGGCCTCCTTCAAGGGCTCCTTTTGCTGCCAGGGCCCTTCTTCCATGACCTTTTTTGCCACGATGAAAATCAGTTGGGGATGCGCTTGCTTGTTTGGATTGTGCACTTGCCCTGGTGCTCATTAAAACACCTGCTGTAAATAAGCCACCTATAACGCCTAGCACCAATGTTGCAGCAATTGTTCTGGCAGTTGGTTTACTAATGTTAAACTTCTGCGACATGCCGCTTACCATTCCTTCCGAAAGTCTTCTGATCATACTCTGGTTTGTATCGGGAAGCTTACCGCTTTTAAACATTTGGGCTAATTGGTTCATTTTGCCATTTGCCTTTAATTTTTTTATGCCTGCCTGTAGCGTTTTACGAGCTTCGTTTACAACCGCTTTTTTATGATTCTCGGGCACTTCGGGGTTTTGATTCACTAGTTTCTCTCCGTATTCCCGTATAAGCTGCTTGAATTGTGAAAACATGACTTGGATAGTTTATTCTATCAAAGAACAGCGTCAGCGGCCGAAGGTTTGCCTTGTTTAAGATAATAGCAGGCATTTAACCTTGCTTAAACATATACTTCGGTGAACGTACTGATTGCATGGTCAATTTCGGCACCATATAGTACGGCGTATCGATGACCATACCGATTTTGTGATAGGAAGAGAGCTAAGGGTTTGATGGATAGCCTAATTATTAGAAGAAGTCATTTCAGGCATAAAACCATTCTTCATAATTCTGTACTAAAGCAAAAAAGCAAACCCGATGCGAGTTCGCTTTTTATTCATGCATTAATACGAAGTTGGTAGAGTATATGCAGCTTTAAATAACACCTATGCTTGCAGCACTCCCACGCAATATTTCCTCTATTTCCTTTTCTCTTTTTCTTAATTGTAACCTTAACGGGCTGAATGTCCATCCCGTGCGTAGGCGTGCAAGTCTATCCTGAGGAGGCAGGAAGATGAGTCGCTTTACCCAGCCCCATGGTACAAAATGCCTGAAGGTTTGAGATAGCTGTACATAATAGATAATGGTTGAGGCATCGCATTGTGCCAGCAGGCGACTTAGCTCTCCGGGATCGGTAAGGGAGGATATGCATAGTACGGTACCATGGCGGGCATCGAAATACTCGGCAACCGATACGTCTTTTTGCCAGCTACTGTTACTGATAGTTCGTGTGGCGCGTTCCCTGTCCGAAAGATGATCGGGATAAGAGAACTGTTGGTCAGGTATATAACGCAGGTTCCATTCTTTACGTGATAAAGTGTCGTAAATGGTCCACACATTGTTTTTGTAATAGTTCAGCATTTCTTTCAGAAAGCCTTCTGAGCCCCATGGAGCATTTAATGAGTCATCAAACGAAGCATAGAAGTAAAGATGGGAGGCGTATGGTTCAAACAATTCGGGCACTCGTACAACCAGGTCACGGTTGCGGGCGTACACCTTCCAAACAATGCGGCGCACGTCATCGCCCGATTCAAAGTCTTTATAGTTAAAGTAATCTCCCTGCACACGGCGTAGTTGATCTATACGGACGTCGGTAGTTTCTGTTTTCCTGGGATAAACCTCCTGTTCCTGTTCTTCGCGTAAAACGGGTGGCTGGTAAAACTGTCCCACCACTGGCTGACGCACAGCAAGGGAGAACAAATGCAGCATATCCTCGAAATAGATGAAACCACCTTTTAGCTGATATTCTTTAATGTCCGGCAATTCCAAAAGACTACGGCCTGTAATTGCCAGTCGCATCAAACTGTTCTCTTTTCTTTTATTGGAAAGCAGGCTGAATTTATCGGTCATCCCCAAATCGTCATAAAACAGGCGCCCGTTTACAAAACCAAGTACCGGACGAAAAACACCTTCAAGCAATGCATTCAGATACAACCTGCTTTTCTTCCCTTCGCGGCTCTGGTTGTCAAACTGTACTTGCAAGCCTATATTCTTTTTCTTCCTGAGCCACAGGTAATATAACCAGCATATAAAAGTGCTCAGTACCGAGAGTGCAACTAAAGCGACAAAGAAACCAAAGGCAAGTTTTGCCATCAGTATCACTATCTGGCGGAATGAATCAGTGTCTTCCGTTGCTTTAGCAGGGGAGTGGGAATACAATAGCTTCCATGCCACCCAACTCGCAGCTACGTATAAAAAGGTATTGAGGGTAAAAGGGAAAAACTGGGCGTAATAACGGAGCTGCCATTTAATCTGTTTCCATTTCATAAGTCGTAAGTCGGATTGAAGCAATAAGTGCCTGATGATAAAGGATTAGGGAAAGTAAATAAATAGCTGTTATCAGGAAGCAAAATCTTTTCTTTTTTCCTAAATGGGGAGTATCATATACGCATTCAACCTTTGTAGTTTTTCACCATAAGGCAAAATTTTTTTCAACACTTATGGTGGGTTTTCACCATAGGGCAAAAACTTTTTCAACCCTTATGGTGGGTTTTCACCATAGGGCAAAAACTTTTTCAACCCTTATGGTGGGTTTTCACCATAGGGCAAAAACTTTTTCAACCCTTATGGTGGGTTTCCGCCATAGGGCAAAAACTTTTTCAACCCTTATGGTGGGTTTCCGCCATAGGACAAAAACTTTTTCAACCCTTATGGTGAGTTTTCACCATAAGGCAAAATTTTTTTCAACCCTTATTGTCATTTTTCACCATAAGGCAAAATTTTTTTCAACCCTTATGGTCGTTTTTCACCATAAGGCAAAAACTTTTTCAACCCTTATTGTCGTTTTTCATCATAGGGCAAAAACTTTTTCAACCCTTATTGTCGTTTTTGGCAAAGGGATTAGAACTATCTTAACCTACTTTGAATTTTTCGTAGAGTTATTGGCAATTATTAGTAAGAGAAAAGCCAGACCATATCAATGGGAAAAGTTAATTATGTGCTCCAGGTTTTTATAATCGGAACGTATAAACATCCAAAAATCAATATAGTTCTATTTGTTGACTTATTTGCCTGAAGGCAGCTATGGCATTCCGCTATATATTTTACCGTTAGCTTTGCTATAATATCTGAGGCTCATTTCCCCCATATCTGAGCATTCTATAAAATCCTATGACATGAAGAAGCTAATCATACTTTGTGTTTTGATGCTGACCTTCCTGCAATCGCCCAAAGCACAGTACGGCACCATCAGTTTCCAGACTTTTTATGATGAACTAAGCCCTTACGGCACATGGACTAACTATCCTACATATGGTTATGTATGGATACCGAACGTAGGCCGTGACTTTAAACCTTATTCAACCCATGGTTACTGGGAGTATACAGAATTCGGATGGACATGGATATCGGATTATTATTGGGGATGGGCTCCATTCCATTATGGCAGATGGGTGTATAACAGTTACTGGGGCTGGATGTGGGTTCCCGGTTATGAGTGGGCACCGGCATGGGTTGTATGGGGCAATTACGGCAATAATTATTTGTGGGCTCCATTAGGATACGGCATAGGTGTCTCCTATGGATTTGGCTGGTGGCCTCCATCATCGTTTTGGTGGACGTCGGTGCCGTGTAACAGGTTCTATGGACGCAATTGGTACAATTACAGAACTCCACCTCCACAGGCACAGCGAAACATCAGGGTAATCAAGGATGTATATAACGACCGTAGCTCCGGCAGGCCTGTGGCATGGCAACGTGGCCCTCAAGTAAGAGAAGTTGAAAATTTTAACCGGACCCAAATCAGGCCTTTACCGGTAGCAACAACAAGAAATCCCGGTGTAACTCGTGTAGACAGAAATAATGTGACAATGTTCAGGCCTGTAGTTGAAACTAAGCCTGCTAATGTAGTAAGACCTGCCAATCCGCAGCCATTAAACCAGGTAAGGACTGTACAAAAGCTTCCGGCAACTGATCCAGACATTAACTTCAGGCCAGCGCCAGCAGTCACCCGTCCTGTTGCACCAGTTGAACGGCCTGTTACACAGCCTGCTCCTCAACCATCTACACGTCCTGTGTCTCCTACTGTACCACCGGCTACAAGACCAGCACCACGACCTTCAGAACAACTGCCACCAGTGTCAAGGCCGGTGCCGCAACCTTCACAACCACCGGTATCAAGACCAGCTCCACAACCGATGCCTCAACCGTCGAGGCCTGCTCCTGCACCACCGGTATCTAGGCCTGCACCTATGCCAAGACCGGCTCCTGCACCAATGCCTAGGCCTGCACCGGCACCCATGCCAAGACCAGCTCCTACGCCAATGCCTGCGCCAAGGCGATAAACTAAAGATGAACATCCCGAACTGTGCTCAGATAAGTGCTACGGTTCGGGATGTCTATTTAAACTGCCTGGATATTATTGAGATAAACTTTGCAAGGCTGCTACTCAAACCTAACGTACATAGATTCGAAGTTGATGACCATTTCATCAAATTGTTCCATCAGGTCCTGCCCAATATTGCCGTAAACCAATTCAGAACTTGTCTTAATAGGATGAGTTAGTACGCTGATACGAGGAATGGTAGCTCTTTTATCGCCTATATAAATACGGAAGTCTTTAAGCTCAAATGCGTCCATCTTCCTGGAGCCGCCGGCGCTGCCAAATTCAACAACCTTGTGTTTACCTTTTCTGAGCACGTATTTTTTATATCGGTTAAAATAGGTGTCAAAAAGATCAGACACTTTGGCGCCGGTATCGAAGTGAAAGGTTAGTAAATCATGATCGATACCAAGTTGAATTAAAGGGTAGAGTCCATGCAATGCAAGATTAGCAGTCTGTCCGGCAGGCAATGGCTGCGGCGTTTCAGGAATTACGATGTTGCCTTTCTTATATATCCGCACCTCTTTCATTGCATTAATTACCGGGAAGCCGATAATACCTTTAATAGCATAGTCTATTTGTGGAAATGTAAGTGCTTCATCGGGCATGATCATAAATACTACATTACGCACGATCATGGTACCCAGCTGGATACTGTCGGCAATGCCCAGCGTAGTAGTGATGCTTGTACCCTGAAAGCCATGCACGTTAAAACTTGTAGGCAACCGCCTAAGCTGCATACGCTTAGCAGATGATTCTGTAACGGTAGAAATATTGGCACCTGTATCGAAGATGAAATCATCATTTAAATCAGCCGCCTGAACCTTAACTGTCCACAAATTTGCCTTGTCTTTTGTACTGGTCAAATTGACATCTCCATGCGCATCAATACTCTGAGGGGGGACACCAGATAATGCTTCCCATATTTTATTGCTATTGGCAAGATCTACTGCTATTGAAGGATCAATCGCCTGTTTATAACTGGAAAGTAGATACCGACCAGTCATGGCTGCTTCCTTATAATGGTATGTCTTCAGGTAATTATCACGTTGCATTTGCAGCAATTCAGCAATTTCACTGTCGTACCAGTCATCCTTACGTAAGCGTAGAAAAGAGTCTACTTTGCGGCTGCTTAGCTCGTTGCGATTAAAAGCATTGTCAATAAATGCAGAGAAGTAAAGTCTGATGTCCTGCTCAAGATGATATTCATGGACCTTAAAACTATCTCTGAGCGAAAAGAAATCAGCAACATCAAGAGATGCTCTGAGTGAATGTTGTGCGTTTACTTTAACCGGAAATGTGATGATAATGATCAGGAGGGTATAAAGGTATCTCATGCTTTATTGAGGCTTTCTTCTACTTTGCGAGTCAGCATTTGTTTTATTTCCGGCCATTCATCATCAACGATACTGAAGATAAAAGAGTCGCGGGTAATGCCATCATTGCCAACGCGATCTTTACGAAGAATGCCTTCCTGTTTGGCTCCGATTTTTAATATAGCTGCACGGGAGCGTAAGTTAGCGTCTCTTGTTTTGAATTGTATACGCTGAAGGCCAAGGGTTTCAAAACAATAAGTAAGTAGCAGCAGTTTGGTTTCGGTATTATGTCCTTTACCCCATGTAGCAGGATCGGTCCATGTCCATCCTATTTCCAGTTTTTTATGCTCGGGATAAATATCAAAGAGTCGGGTGCTGCCAATGATTTTATTGCGATACGTGTCAATTATGGTAAATGGATATTGGTCGCAATTGAGCCTACGGATCAATGCGGATTGTAATTCAGCTATTAACTCTTGTGTGCTAGATCCGTTGCAAGGCAGGTATGTCCATATTTCAGGATGGCGGCCCACCTGCAGTAGCTCGTCAAAATGAGTTTTGTCAAGTGGTATAAGGCGAACCATTTTGCCTTCAAGTATTACGGGATGTTGTAGCCATTGAAACATAGAAAAAGCGGTTGAGGGTAAAATTATTAAGTCATTTAAATAAAGAGAGTTCTAATCGAAAGCATACAACGCCAACCAGATCAGATTGTTTAAGTAGTGAGGTATTATTTTTTAAATAAAAACTGTTTAGCTTTTTAAATGATTTTGCCGTTCCTAAGAGCAATTATTCCGTTCGGAACGGCAAAATCCTGGTCGGAAACGCCAAATTCCTCCTTATCTACCAGAAATTGCTCCTTAATAAGGAGGATTTGCTGGTTCGGAACGAGGAGTTGCTCGTTAATGAGGAGAACTTTCTGGTTGTTGAGGAGGAATTGCTAGTCTTTAACGAGCAATTCCTGGTTAAAGACCAGCAACAGGGCGTTCGGAACGAGGAATTAGCTGTTTTTAATCAGCCTAAAGAGTTGTTCAAGAAATTAACCAATAACTCCTTTAACTAAGAAGCTGTTTAGAGTAATTATTTCGCACAAAACAACTTTAATAAAAAAACCTGCCGCGAACATTTAAAAATTCTCGGCAGGCTAGTATCCATCAAAGGGGATATTTAAAAGTTGATAGTTGCGTTTTGCATCAAAGGCTGAGTCTGATCTTTTTCCGAAACAATGGCATTAGCCATATCTATTTTCCAGTCAATATTCAACGTTGGATCGGCATAGTAGATACCTCCTTCAGAGGATTTGTCGTAGAAATTATCGCATTTGTAAAAAACTTCTGCGGTATCACTCAAAACGGAATAACCATGAGCAAAGCCTCGTGGGATGAGAAACTGGCGTTTATTTTCAGCAGATAACTCTACACCATACCATTGACCATAAGTTTTACTACCCGGACGGATATCTACTACAACATCCCAAATCACGCCTTCAAGTGCACGAATCAGTTTAGTTTGCGGTGTAGGCTCATTTTGATAGTGCAGACCTCGCAGTACATTCTTTACAGAGCGTGCCTGGTTGTCCTGTACCAGTGGAATATCGAAGCCGGTTTTCTCTTTTAATGTCTTTTGGTTAAAGCTTTCGTAGAAATAACCACGATCATCATGAAAAACTTTAGGTTCAAGTATGTACAGCCCTTCGAAAGGAGTGGAAATTACGTTCATCTTTGATTAACTCAGTTTAGCTACTACTTCAAGGAAATTGCTGCTTACGTATTCCAACTCTTCCTGGGTGAACTCAGTATGAATTGGCAGGGAAATAACGCAATCAGTAAGCATATCTGTAACCGGGAGTTCCTGTTGATTTTCAGCAAACGCTTTGAGCATGTTTTGCTTATGGCTTGGAACAGGGTAGTAGATCATAGAAGGAATTTCTTTCTCAGCCAGCAGTTCCTGTACCTTATCACGGTTCACGTTTTTCAGTTGCAGTGTGTACTGGTGGAAAACGTGGTAGCTGTTTGCAGCACGGAAAGGAGTGATAATGTTTGGATTGGCTTTGAAAGCATTGTCATAATGATCAGCTACTGCACGGCGGGCAGCACAGTACTCATCCAGTTTGCCCAGCTTGATACGCAAGATTGCTGCCTGAATACTATCTAGACGGCTGTTGCAACCTACCATTTCGTGATAATAGCGCACTTTCTGACCGTGGTTGGCAATCATACGCAGCTTTTCAGCAAGCGCGTCGTCACTAGTAAAGATAGCGCCGCCATCTCCGTAGCAACCAAGGTTTTTGGAAGGGAAGAAAGAAGTACAGCCAATAACACCCATGCTACCGTTCATCTTTTTGGTACCATCGGCAAAAGTGTAATAGCCACCTATTGCCTGCGCATTATCTTCTACTACAGGGATGTTATGTTCTTTAGCCAAAGCCAAAAGCGGTTCCATATCAACACTTTGACCATAAAGATGCACTGGAATGATTGCTTTGGTTTTAGGCGTAATTGCCTTTTTAACGCTTTCTACATCCATGTTAAAGGTGTCAGGATGTACATCTACAAACACTGGTTTAAGACGAAGCAATGCAACTACTTCTACAGTAGCAATATAAGTATAAGAAGGGGTGATTACTTCATCACCTGGCTGAAGGCCCAGGGCCATAAGAGAAATCTGAAGAGCATCCGTACCATTAGCACAAGGGATTACATGCTTAACGCCAAGATATTGAGCTAACTCACTGCCAAAATGGTGTACATCGGGTCCCCCAATGAAGCCGGTGCTGTTCAGTACATTTTGAATGGCAACATCAACTTCGGGCTTTATTTTCTCATATTGACGCTTGAGGTCAACCATTTGTAATTTATGCATAGGAAGATTTTCGCGGCTGCAAACATAAACGTTTTGCAGCAGATAGAGATACCCAAAGCGCATTAGTAAACAGTGGTATATGGGCGGTTTCCGGCGATTTTAAGGCAAATTTGACATTTCCCTGAACCTGCAACGATTAGTTATTCCTACCTTCATGCCCCTCAAATAAGGATTTGTACATGCGGCGAATTGCATTTTTACTTTTCTGTCTGGCTTTCTTAAATGTACAGGCAAATGCACAGGATGATCTTTTCGGAACTAAAGGTGGAGATCAACAAGTTAAATTACATAGTGGTTGGGTGATCGGTGTTAATGGCGATTATGATATTCCCATGGCCGATATGGCAAAGCGTTTCGGTAACAACTTCAGAGTTGGCGGTTCACTTTCCTATAAAACAAAGAATAACTGGCTGATTGGCGCTAAAGGTGATTTTATATTCGGCGACAAAATCAAGGAAGACTCATTGATGCTCAACATTAAGACTGATGGAGGATTCCTTGATCAGAATGGCCAGTTGCTGAATGCAGGTATTGGAGAGCGTGGTTATATGGTGGGTCTTCAGGCAGGTAAAATCTTTAACCTCACTAAAACCAAATCCGATAACGGCTTGTTGGTTATGACAGGCGCCGGTTTTATCCAGCATAAAATCAGGATTTGGGATAAAGACGGCACCATTCCTGAAATCCGTGGCCAGTATGTAAAAGGATACGACAGGCTCACCAATGGCTGGTACCTGGAACAATATGTTGGTTACAACCACTTTGGAGGAAGCGGTCTGTTTAATTACCATATCGGTCTCGACTTTGTTGCTGCATTTACAGAAGGTCGCCGTACCTGGTTATTCGACGTAAATCGTCCAGGCAGCGGACAACGTCTTGATATGCTGATTGGTATCCGTGCCGGTTGGTATCTTCCTATCTTCAATCGTAAATCAGACGAATACTTTTTTCAATAATAATGGGTGCAGCTTTTTATTGGGTTGGCATTCGTTCTTATGCTCTTGTGCTGCGTCTTGCAGCACTTTTCCATCCTAAGGCAAAACTATTTATTGAGGGCCGTAAGGATCTGTTGTCAAAAATTAGGTATGCACTGATAGGTGAACGCAGACCGCGTATCTGGATGCATTGCTCTTCACTTGGTGAGTTTGAGCAGGGAAGACCTGTACTTGAACAGCTTAGGAAGCAACATCCTGATCATGCATTTGTACTCACGTTCTTTTCTCCTTCGGGTTATGAAGTGAGGAAGAATTATGAAGGCGCAGAATACATCTTTTATCTCCCGATCGACAGTCCGCGAAACGCACGTCTATTTCTTGATGCAGTTCAGCCAGCATTTTGTCTCTTCGTAAAATATGATCTCTGGTATTTTCTTCTTTCAGAGATGGTACGTCGCCAGATTCCGTCTGTATTGATTTCTGCAATTTTCAGAAAGAAACAGTCCTTCTTTAAATGGTATGGCGGATTACAACGTCTTATGCTGCATGCATTTAATCACATCTTTGTTCAGGATGCTGCTTCCGAAAGACTTTTACACCAGATCGGGATTGAAGAAGTAACCGTTGCCGGAGATACCCGTTTTGATAGGGTAGTTGAAGCTGTCCAGCAGCAAAAAGAATTACCAATTGCTACCGAGTTTGCCCAAGATCATAAGATTATTGTAGCAGGAAGCACCTGGCCTGATGATGAACGATTCCTTGAAAAGGCATTGAAACAGTTGCCGGAACACTGGAAGTTGATTCTTGTTCCGCATGAAGTTCATGAGTCGCACATCAGCGACTTGGAACATTTGTTTGGGACGGATGCCGTTAAATGGTCGGCCTGGAATGGAGAGGTGGGTAAAAGGGTATTGATTGTTGATACTGTGGGCGTATTGTTGCAACTATATCGTTTTGCGGATGTTGCCTGGATAGGTGGAGGGTTTGGCAAAGCCGGTATTCATAACGTTCTGGAAGCTGCAGTTTACCGTATTCCCTGCGCTTTTGGCCCCGTATATCATAAGTTCCTGGAAGCCGAAGCACTCATAAATAATGGTGGCGCCTTTGAAATTGACCGTCCTGAATTGTTTGTACAATTAATTAAGGAATGGGAAATTGATGAAGAAGGTTATCATATAGCAGCCGATAATGCGGGTAATTATGTGTATGCCAACTCGGGAGCTACAGTAAAAATCCTGAATTACCTTGACCGGAAGAACTGGCTAAGTAAAACATAAAACGATTTTACTGTTTCATCGTCTTCTTCCCAGCCGTAAGGAAAATGGACATTTTCGTGCAACCATCTTTTTGCGGTAAAAATGTCTTTCATAGCGCTGATTTGTGTTATGGCGTGTTCATAAGCATCTATATCTCCTGCAAATAATTGTCGCATAAAGAGGAATCGCTCGTTGATGCTGATTTTAGTCCGGAAATCATATTTAGGTACTTCAACAACGGATGCCTCAGTTTCTGAATGATTGTGTATTTCTACAGTGGCTGTATCCGTTTGTTGAATTTCAACCACTTCTTCTTCGGCAGGTTCGGGAATTATTATCCTCGCGATTGTTTCCGGTGGCGTTACATTTTCTACAATTATGGTTTCAGGCATTTCCGGCTTGATGATCATATCCATCCTTGTTTGTCTTAAATCCAGCAATCTGGAATATAATTCCCTGGTAATGTCCATCATAACATCATAATCGATAGTCGTTTTGGGATGTTGATTGTTGAGGTTCTCCAGTTTTTCAAGAAGAATAGTGATGTATTCCATGAGTTTTTGTTTTGAAACAAATATATAATGTATGTGCTTTCTATGACCAGACGAATTGAATGATGTGTAGCATTACAAAAGCTATTCCGAAAACATTTGACTGAAAGTTCTTTATATGACCTGTTGCTGAATTCCCAACTTTCGGAAAGGTCATCCTACACGTGTAGACCATGCTTCCTAAAAATGGAAAGGTCATCCTACACGTGTAGACCATGTCTTCCAAAAATGGAAAGGTTATCCTACGGCTGTAGACCATGTCTTCCAAAAATGGAAAGGTTATCCTACGGCTGTAGACTATACATCTTAAATAAGGAAAAGATATCCTGAATTCTTTTTTGCATAATCCGGGGAGAATTAAAACAGCGCTGTTCATCCAGTTAAGGACTCAAATACTATTAAAACCGATTATTGTTTCTTCAAGAGATTCTTTAGGTAGTCATTCATAAACAATTATTTTTGCCGGATGCGTCGTTTATTTTCCATTACGCTTTTCCTTTCGGCCTGCATTGCAGGTACTGCAGCATCGGCACAATCCGATGAAGTATGGACCTTGCAGCGTTGTGTGCAATATGCTGTTGATCATAACATTTCTATACAGCAAAACGTACTGAACGAAAGACTGTCGAAGCTTACTTTATTGCAAAGCAGATTGTCGCAGATACCCAGTGCAAATGGTAATGTAGGTGCTGGGCGTAGCTTTGGTCGTTCCATCGATCCGACTACAAACCAGTTTGTGGATGGCAGCTATGACTTTACCAGCATATCAGGAACTTCAAATGTGCTTTTATTTGGCTGGTTCCAGACACGTAATACCATCAGTAAGAATAAATACGCATTACAGGCTGCCCAGGCGGATCTGGACCAACTAAAAAACGATGTTTCGCTCAACGTTGCAACCGGATTTTTAAGATCGTTGCTTGCCCAGGAGCAGATTAAGGTTAATGAGAAACAAGTAGAACTCTCTAAAGCACAACTGGATCAAACCAGGAAATTTGCAACGGCAGGCCGCGTACCTGAACTGAATGTTGCCCAACTGGAATCGCAACTGGCAACGGATAGTTCCAATCTTATTTCAGCAATTTCAGATTACAACGCTTCCATTCTTGACTTAAAGGCATTATTGAACCTCGATTTTGCACTTCCTTTTGCTGTTCAGCCTCCTCAAATCAGTATTGCAGATCAGATCTCATTGAATGATCTGAATCCTGAAATGATTTTTGTACAGGCAAGCAAGCATTTCGGAGCTATGAAAAGCAGTGAGTTTAAAGTATCTGCAGCTAAAAAAGCATTAGCCGCATCGAAAGGTGCACTTTATCCTCAGCTTGGATTGACGGCTCAATTGGGTACCAACTCTGCAAGTACTTATAAGGAGGTTGCCGGCTTCAACAATTTGGGCTATCAGCAGTCTGTTGCTTATGTTGATATCGACGGAAACAAGCAATATGTTTATCAGCCAAACGTTGAGCCAATCTATACAAGTCCTAGTATTGGAAAGCAATGGAATAACAACTTCCGTCAGACTGTTTCCATCAATTTGAATATTCCTTTGTTCAATGCCTGGCAATCAAGCTATATGGTTCAGCAAAACCGTATTAATGTAGCTTCATCAGAATTGAATCAGTATCAGACACAGTTAAAACTGAAACAGGATATCTATAAGGCATATAATGATGCCCGCAATTCCATTCAGAAATATAATGCGGCACAACGTGCGGCCGACGCAGCAACAAGAGCTTATGTGTTTGCACAGAAGCGCTACGACTTAGGACTCACAAATACAATCGAATATCTCACTACTCAAAACAATCAATATCGTGCTGATGCCAGTTTGCTCAGTGCGAAATATGATCTTATCTTCCGCCTCAAGGTAATTGACTATTACCTGGGTAAGGAACTCAAACTCTGATAAATGGCTGATATTAAACAAGCACTACTGGAAGCTGCATATGCTGCCGGTGAAATTATTCTGGAATATTTCCAGGGAACCTTTCGCATTGAAAACAAAGAAGGAATCAATAATCTGGTAACAGAAGTTGATAGACTGGCAGAGACAAGGATCATTGAGGTGATCAAAAAGCACTTCCCTGCTCACAGCATTGTTAGTGAGGAAATAGGAGAGTTAACTCAGGATTCTCCTTATCAATGGATCATAGACCCGATAGACGGCACTGTAAATTTTGCACATGGTATTCCTATCTGTTGTGTAAGCATTGGTGTAAAGCATAAAGATGAAATGATTTTTGGCGCCGTGTACAATCCTGTTATGGATGAATTCTTCTTTGCTGAAAAGGGTAAAGGCGCATTTCTGAATGAGACTCCGATCCATGTTTCTAAAAAAGCTGAATTTAAAAAGGCCTGTCTTGTTACCGGCTTTCCTTATAAATGGCCTACAACCAAGGAGCATCCAATTAAGGTATTTGAACGCTTTATTCTTCAGGGGCTTCCTGTACGCAGGTTAGGATCTGCTGCAATTGACCTTTGCTGGGTTGCATGTGGTCGTTTTGATGGTTTCTGGGAATACAACCTGAATGCGTGGGATATTGCTGCCGGTTACCTTATAGTGGAAGAAGCGGGTGGTAAGATTACCAACTTTAAAGGTGATCCTTACAATGTTTTTGATAAGGAAACGTTAGCCACCAATGGCCTTATTCACGATGAAATGTTGCGTGAGATTAATTTTCAGGGATAGGTTGTAACCAACTTAAAATAATTACACTACTAAATAAATATGCAGGAACAGGAACGTACGGAAATAGCCTCACTGGGAGAGTTCGGATTAATTGACCATCTGACTAGAAATAATGAAACGGTGCAGGCAAGTACTTTACTTAGCGTGGGCGATGATGCAGCTGTTATCGATCATTTTGGTCGTCAGACGGTAATTTCTACAGACATGTTGGTTGAAGGCGTCCACTTCGACCTGATGTACACACCTCTGAAACATCTTGGTTATAAATCTGTGGTCGTGAATCTGTCGGATATCTATGCGATGAATGCCACGCCTACACAGATAACTGTAAACATTGCCATTTCCAATAAGTTCTCAGTAGAGGCGTTGGATGAATTCTATAATGGTATTTATGCTGCATGTGAAAGATTTAATGTCGATTTGATTGGCGGCGATACTACTAGTTCGCAGAAAGGTTTTGTAATCAGTGTTACCGCTATAGGAGAAGTTGCTCCTAATAAATTCGTAACCCGTAACGGTGCGAAGAAAAATGACCTGATTTGCGTATCAGGTGATCTTGGTGGTGCATATCTGGGTCTTCAGTTAATGGAAAGGGAAAAGAAATTGTTCCTTGAAAATCCTAACATTCAACCTGATCTGGAAAACCGCGCTTATATCGTAGGTCGCATCCTGAAGCCTGAGCCGCGTGCCGACATTATTGAATGGTTGCAGAAAAATGAAGTCATGCCTACGTCAATGATTGACATTAGCGATGGTTTAAGCTCTGAACTGCTTCATATCTGTAAGCAAAGTGAAGTAGGGTGTATTCTTTATGACGAGAAGATTCCTATCCATACCGAATCAAAAGAAATGGCTATGGAGTTTAATATGGATGCAACTGCATGTGCTTTAAGTGGTGGCGAAGATTATGAACTGCTTTTCACTATTCGCCAAGAAGATTATGAAAAAATCGCCTTGAATGAGTCTGTTAGCGTAGTAGGTTACATTACAGAAGCTTCTGAAGGCACTAACCTTATTACCCGTCAGGGAAATAAACATGCCTTAAAGGCACAGGGTTGGAATGCTTTTAATGGATAAAAAATCTGTTGAAACTTTTGAACTATCATAATTTTTGTATTTTGGTTTGAAATAATTGCTTTGATGAAACTTTTTAAACATACTTTAATCACGGCTTGCGCCTTTGTTGGTATCGCTTCTTCAGTATTATATACTGCTTGTGAAAAGGATGCCTGTACTGATCTTCAATGTAAAAATGGCGGTTCATGTGCCGATGGTTATTGCCGCTGTCCTTCTGGTTATGAAGGTGCAAGCTGCGAAACCCGTATCGTAGATCGTTTTATCGGTTCTTACATTGGTACTACCCGTTGTAATGAATTACCTCCGCTTACCGATACTTTAGATGTATTCTTCTCTCAGGCGCCTACAACTGTCGGAATGGTTTATCGTTCAAAACCTACTGATACTACCTACGGTACTTGTTCAGACAAGCAGATCGTTGTTCCTGCTAAAGAAGGTAATAACCAAAAACGTACTTACAACATTGTGCTTTCTGATACCAAGAAGCTTACCTACTGGGATCAAAACATTTATGATGTTAAAGGCAAAAAACAGAATGTTTGCACATTCGTTGGAATCAGGCCTTAATACTTAATTCCAAATACTTTACAGCCGGTCCTTAGAGGCCGGCTTTTTTGTGATTTTACCTATTCAAACTACATCTCAAAATCATTAGATTTGCGGCCTATGTCCATCAGTGTATCCTCGCTTACAAAAATTTACGGAACGCAGACTGCCGTCAACCATATTTCATTTGAATTAAAGAAAGGAGAAATTGTAGGTTTTCTTGGCCCCAATGGTGCCGGAAAGTCAACAACCATGAAGATGATTACCGGTTACCTGCCGCCAACCGAAGGAACTGCAACCGTTTGTGGCTTTGATATCCAGCAGTCACCGATGGAAGTTCGTAAACGCCTTGGCTATCTTCCTGAAGCTAATCCTCTGTACTTTGACATGTACGTGCGCGAATACCTTGAGTTTAGCGCCAGCATTCATAAACTGGGTAAGGAAACAAAATCAAGGGTTGAGGAGATGATTTCCCTCACCGGCCTTACCAAAGAAGCGCATAAAAAGATCGGCGCCCTTTCTAAAGGTTATAAGCAACGTGTTGGTCTTGCACAGGCAATGTTGCATAATCCTGAAGTGCTAATTCTTGACGAACCAACTTCAGGTCTTGACCCTAACCAGATTGTAGAGATCCGTGAATTGATCAGCCGCATTGGTAAGGAAAAGACCGTATTGCTTTCTACCCACATCATGCAGGAAGTTCAGGCAATGTGTAGCCGCGTTATTATCATCAGTAACGGAAATATTGTTGCCGATGACACCATTGATCGTCTGCAACAGGCAAATGTTCAGGGTGCTTTGATAGTTTCTTTTGAAAAGGAACTGGAAGCTGGAGCATTCAACAGTCTGAAGAACATGAAACGTCTTGAAAACCTCGGCGGCAAATCATGGAGACTGTATACAGACAAACCGGAAGTGTTGCGTAAGGAAGTAATGCAATGGGCGCTTCAGAACGATATCAATATCCGTTCGCTGCAGGAAGAAACCCAAAGTCTTGAAGAAGTATTCCGTAGCCTGACGACCAATCCATCCACTAAAAAATAATAGCTCATTTGTATTTTACAGTAAAGGCTGCCTCTTCATTAAGGCAGCCTTTTATTTAAACATCATTTTCAAATTTTCAAATCGCCAAATTTTCAAATTAGAAAGATGAGTACTGCTGAAAATTCTATTCTGGGGCTGAAAATGCCAACCGATCCGCGTTGGGTGGATCTTGCTGCTATTTCATTGGAGGATATTCTTACCGATCATGCTTTTTGCGAACAGAAAGCGGCAACTCAATGTATTTCCTTAATTCAGCGTTTCCCCGAAAAACTAGAATTGGTAGATGCACTTTCGCCTATAGTTACCGAAGAGTGGGGACACTTTCGCATGGTTTGGGCTGAGATGCGGAAACGAGGTTTTGTATTAGGTAAGCAGCGTAAGGACGATTACGTGAACCTGCTGCTAAAACATGAACCATCAGGATTAGGCCGTGACGAAGTACTGCTGCACAAACTGATGGTCTGTGCACTCATCGAAGCAAGAAGCTGTGAACGTTTCCGCCTGCTTTCTGAAAATCTGGAAGAGGAAGCGCTTCGTAAGTTCTATTATAAGTTCATGATTTCGGAAGCAGGACATTATCGCCTGTTTATCGATCTCGCCAATATCTATTATCCAACCGAGGTTGTGCGTGCAGCATGGCATCAATGGCTGAAAAATGAAGAAGCTGTTTTGAAGGAGTTAGAACCAAGAGGCGATAGGATGCATTAATTAAGGCTTATGAAATAAAAGAACAAAAAGGTCAACCAGTTTCCTGTTGACCTTTTTGTTTTTGATAAAAGCAAAAAACGACGTTTTATGCTATGGAAAGAAGTTTCTATAAGGCAAAAACATTTCAGGATGTCATGGAAAGAAGTTGCCATAGGGTAAAGACATTTCAGGGTGTCATGGAAAGAAGTTGCCATAGGGCAAAGACATTTCAGGGTGCTATGGAAAGAAGTTGCCATAGGGTAAAAACATTTCAGGGTGTTATGGAAAGAAGTTGCCATAGGGCAAAGACAATTCAGGGTACTATGGAAAGAATTTGCCATAGGGTAAAGACATTTCAGGATGCCATGGAAAGAAGTTGCTATAAGGCAAATTCTTTTAAGCTAATAATTATAAAAGTTGGTATCAAAAACAAAAGCCGCTGGATTATTCCAGCGGCTTTTTCTTATAAATCTATACTAACGTCTTGACGAACCTATCAACTAGCGTAACAAAGTAACATTGCCCGTATAGTGTTCTTTAACACCGTTGGCAAATGCTACATCTATTACATAAACGTACACACCTTCAGGTTGTGGTTTATCATTGTATTTACCATCCCATCCGCGACCGTTGGTGTTGGTAGTTTCAAAAATGATTTGTCCCCAACGGTTATAAATCTGCATACGAAACATTACAACCGATTTAGAAAGGAACTGACGCGGGAAGAAATAATCGTTTCCGCCATCATTGTTTGGAGTAAACGAGTTTGGAATGTCGATGTAACAATCTTTCATTACCTCAATTTCATCAGATGAAGAACATCCATCCATTGTTCCGGTAACGGAATAAATACCGGGTTCTTTAGCCATGATAAATGCAGTTGAATCTCCTGTATTCCATTTCCACGATACATCAGTAAAGCTGTTACCTGCGCGGTTTGTAATCATGATAGGCCCTGCATTAGGACACATAACAGTATCTCTGCCCAGGTCTACTTTAGGGAATGGTTTAACGATAATATCTTTCTTATAAGAAGTGTCGGGACAAACGCGGTAATGACCTGTGAATTTAATAGTGAACGTGCCGGAAGTATCATAGGCATGTTGCGCAGGATTGATGTTGCTGATAATGTTGCCGTCTCCAAAATCCCATACGATGCTATTGTTGCCAATGGCTTCAAAGTTTGCAGACAGATTGATTGTAGTGCCTGCGCAAATAACGCTATCCATTGCAGCGAACTCAACAAAAGGAATGGTGTCTATAAATACAGTACGATACGCAGTATCGGTACAAGGAACGAAATTGGTAACAGCCATTTTTACAGTATATATGCCTGCCTTAGTAAAAGTATGGGTTGGATCTTTTGCGGTTTCGGTTGCGCCATCTCCAAAATCCCAGAAATAAGTTGGATCAATATTGTTTCCTGAAGTAGCTGTTGATGTATTGGTGAATGTAATTGTAGCCCCCTGGCAAATAGTATCCTTGTCTACTTTGAAGTCTGCTTTAAGCGGATGGTTCAGATCAATTGTTTTGGTTGTAGAATCCTTACAAAAGCCGCCTGAATTTTTCAGCTGCACTACAAAGTTGTTCTGGGAATAATAAATATGGGTTAGGTCCGATGTGGTTGAACCTGTACCATCACCAAAGCTCCATTGATAATTGCCGCCGCCAAGCGAAAGGTTGGTAAACTCAACGGTATCCTCGCTGCAACCATATTTTATCTGGTAACTGAAATCTGCTTTTGCACCATCATGTACCTCGACGTTGAGTGGCGTGCGTGGACTTTCACAAACACCGCTTCCCTGGCTTACATACCATGTAGAAGTTCCTGCAACTGCTGTTGACGGAATAGGTGCTGTTGTTGATGGCGTACCTCCTGATAAAGCAGTGTACCATTTTAGGTTGGTACCTGTGGCAGTTAATGCAGGAGCATTATCGCCAGTGCAATATTTTAACGGAGAAACGACAGTTGGAGGAGTTGGATTATTGCCTACATAAATATTCCAGGTTACAGTATCAACAGGACAAGTACCATTGCTCAGGTAACATTTTACCGTTTGAGCACCTGTTGTTGACCACGAAACAGTAGGGTTGGGCAGGGTAGAAGTTGTAGAAGGATTCGTTCCGGTAGGGAAATCCCAGTTATAGGTAATACCTGTAGCAGGAAGATTATTAACAGTGAAAGTAAAAGGCGAATTCTGACAAACGGTATCAACTCCTGCAATTGCCGGCGGATTGACAAACGTGAGACTGAAGTCATCTACAATCATACCCAGAGTAGAATATCCGGTTGTGTTGTCTGTAAGGGTAATTTTTAGTCTTACTATGGTTGTACCGGTTGGGATGGAAATAGTTGGGATACCTGTTACAGGTGTAAGCGAAAAGGTAGTGTTGGTTCTGGTAAAATCCATATCAACAAACGGAGTGCCTACTACGGTATTAGCTGCGTTGAGTCCTTCAATTTTAATGTGCGTAGTCGTAGGGTTAGGACCAGCACCATTGCTGGTTCTTCGCGATGCTTTCATATCGAAAGTGTAGTCGCAGCCTGGAAGAATGCATACACTCTGGTAAAAACAGGATTCATCATCTACTTCAGCAACACGGTTGGTGCTTACTGTTCCTCCATAAGTGGTTTCGGTATAAGCAGCTTCAATGGATGTACATGCTGTGGTCCAGTTAGTACTGGTGGAATTAAAATTTCCGTTTTTAAGAAGCTGCTGCGCAGAGGCCATACCTATGCCAGCTAATAGAAAATAGGATAAGAGGAAAAATTTCTTGTTTAAGCGGAGGGTAGTATTCATCTATTAATCCCTGATTAAGATTTTAAGACGCCAAAATAATGAATGCAATCCTGGTATGCAATGCCTATTCTATAACGATAACAACCAATTAATGTATGTTTGAGGTCTATGCAACCAATCACTGTATCATTACCATCACTGCTCGATAATGACTTTTATAAGTTCACCATGCAGCAGGCGGTTATCAAGTTATTTCCCAAGGCAAAGGTTGAATACGAGTTTATCAATCGCGGCAAACATTTATTCCCGCATGGTTTTGCCGAAGCATTGCGCCGTTCAGTTGATGCGATGGCTACCTTAAGGCTGACGCATGAGGAGAAAGCTTTCCTGGCAGAAAAATGTCCTTACCTCGATCCTGTTTACCTCGATTTTCTGCAAGGCTATCGTTACGATCCTTCTGAAGTTTCCATCAAACAGAATGATGAACATGTTACCATCACTATTTCCGGTTACTGGTACCGTACCATATTGTGGGAAGTTCCTCTGCTGGCATTGGTCAGCGAATTGTACTACAGGCTTCGTGAGATGGAAAGGGTAGACGATGAAACGGTTAAAAGAATTACGATTGATAAGATAGAAAAGTATGAAGCCCTTGGTGTAACTGTAGCAGAGTTTGGTACCCGTCGTCGTCATAGCTACCAGGTGCACAGGTTGGTGATGGAGGCATTAAGTCAGCATGTAGGTCAAAGTTTTATCGGTACCAGTAACATGCACATGGCCATGCTGTACAAAACGAAGCCAATAGGTACACACGCCCACGAATGGTTTATGTTTCATGCTGCGAAGTATGGGTTTAAAATGGCCAACACAATGGCTCTGGAACATTGGGTAGATGTTTATCGTGGCGATCTGGGGATTGCACTTTCTGACACTTATACTACCGATGTATTTTTCAAAAGCTTTGATAAGAAGTTTGCCAAACTATTTGATGGTGTGCGCCATGACAGCGGCGATCCTTTATCTTTTGCAGATAAAACCATCAGTCATTATGAAATGATGGGTATTAACCCAAAGTTCAAAACGATCATCTTTTCTGATTCGTTGCGTTATGACAGAGTTGCAGAAATAGCCAATTATTGTAAAGGACGTATCGGTATATCCTTTGGTATTGGTACCGATCTTACTAATGATGTTGGCTTGCAGCCTATGAATATTGTCATCAAGCTTAATAAAGCACAGCCAGATGAAGCAGAATGGATTTCAACCGTTAAACTTTCTGATGAGCCTGGGAAATATACCGGAGATAAAAAGATGATTGCACTGACCAAAATCGTCTTTCAGATTGAATAAGCTTACTAAGCAGTGGCAAAAAGCCAAGGCAACACTGCTATTAACTTTTAGTTTTTAGCTTTTATCTTTCATTTATTCTCCTTTTGCAAACCAGTATTCTTTATTGTCGAGTAAGGGATGTTTGCCCCTTAGTGCTGTTCCTTTATAGCGGAGTTGATAATTGTGGAAGAATACTTCAAATATCCACGGCTCGAAACGGAATTCGTAGTAGTTTTTTGATTTGTCCTTAACAGGAAATATTGAATACCTGTCGGGGCAAAACTCAAAGATCAATCCCATGGAGTCAACATCATTAGCGTCAAACATGGCAATTCCTTCGGCATCGGCATTCCTTTCTATTCTCCCTTCTTTTTTTGAGTAGATAACGAAACTTACATGTTGCAATAGGTGTTCATTTTCTTCGGTAATCTTCATGATAAATTTTCCGAAGCCTACAGTTTTGCTATCTACAATTCTAAAATCAGCATCTGGTCTTTTTTTGCTTTCAAATATTATAGTGCTATCGTTCTTCATTTTCCATTTACCGGTACCAAACCGGTCAAGTGCACCGTAGGTAAAGAAGAATTGAAAGGTAGAATCCGGCATTAGTTTAAATCCGCTGGCTGTTTCCATTACTCCCTGCAGGTAATATTCTCCTGTAACTCCTTCAGTTTTCTTCTGTGCAGACATCGACAGATAGTCTACCATAAACATCAGGATGAAGAATACCTTTTTCATAACTGAAATGATTTTAAAACAAAGGGTGAAAGAAAAGTATTATAGTTTAAATTATAACTATTTTAGTTGCTAAACTGCATATTTTATGAAGCAAATGTTTGCAATAGCAATTCCAATTCCTGCCGATAAAAAGGAATCATGGAATAAGTTCATTGATGAACTGAAAACGAACAGGCATGAAGAATTTAAAACCTCGCGAATGAAATTAGGTGTTAGGGAAAGAACCTTTCTTCAATCAACGCCAATGGGCGAATTTGTTGTGGTAACACTGGAAGGGGAGCATCCACAGGAGGCCTTCTCCAACTTTGGAAAAGGAGATGATGAGTTTACCAAATGGTTTGTTGCCCAGGTTAAGGACATTCATGGAATTGACCTTAATAATCCTCCAAAAGGATCAATGCCAGATTTGACGCTAGATTCGGGAGAGATTTAGAACAACATTTCACATCATTCATATTTAGCCAAAATGAGGATTAGCTGATGAAAATCGCGATCCTCATTTTTATTTTATGCCATTTCATTGACCAACCTGACTTCGCTATAAGCAATGTTTGAAGTATTCCGAGGTAAGTTAGAAACGTTCTAAGCAATGTTAGAAGTATTCCGAGGTAAGTTAGAAACGTTCTAAGCAATGTTAGAAGTGTTCCGAGGAAAGTTGGAAACGTTCTAAGCAATGTTAGAAGTGTTCTGAGGTAAGTTGGAAACGTTCTAAGTAATGTTAGAAGCGTTGTGAGGGAAGTTAGAAACGTTCTGAGCGATTTTAGAAGTGTTCTGAAGTTAGTTTAAAACGTTCTGAGGAATGTTAGAAGCGTTCTGAGGGAAGTTAGAAACGTTCTGAGCAATGTTAGAAGTGTTCTGAGGTTAGTTTAAAACGTTCCGGAATTATCTGAACTTCTTCAAAAGCTATCTGAAGTTGTTCGCGAATTTGCCTGTCTTGTTTTTAATTTATCTAAAATCGTTTCGGGGCCTTTTAACGTTGTTTCGGGGCAAAAGGAAGTTTGCTTGGAGGAAGTTGGAAGTCATTTCCCGATTTTTAGCTCTTTTACGATGTTGTTTTGTAGTTTAATTATTGATAATATGGGCGTAAAAGGCAAATAAAGCGTTAAAAAACAGGATTTGCCCTCGTTAATGACTATATTTGCGGGGTCTTTTTAATACCCATTTATGGATCAAAACAACCAGGATTTAACCCCGCAGGATTCAGCCAACGATTCGAATAAAATCATCCAGGTAAACATTGAGGAACAAATGAAGACGGCCTATATCGACTATTCTATGTCGGTAATCGTAGGTCGCGCTCTTCCTGATGTACGAGATGGTTTGAAACCGGTACATCGTAGGGTGCTGTTTGCTATGCACGAGTTGGGTATCAACTACAACAAACCTTATAAAAAATCTGCCCGTATCGTGGGTGAGGTGTTAGGTAAGTATCACCCTCACGGCGATAAGTCGGTATATGATACAATGGTGCGTATGGCCCAGCCCTGGAACATGCGCTATATGATGGTGGATGGTCAGGGTAACTATGGTTCTCAGGATGGTGACGGACCAGCTGCTATGCGTTATACCGAAGCCCGTTTGCAACGCTTTGGTGAAAGTATGCTGGAGGATATCGAAAAAGAAACCGTTGACTTTACACTCAACTTCGATGATTCGCTTGAAGAACCTACTGTACTTCCAAGCCGTATTCCTCAACTGTTGGTAAATGGTTCATCAGGTATTGCGGTTGGTATGGCTACCAACATTATGCCGCATAACCTTTCTGAAGTTGTTGACGGCTGTGTTGCATACATCGACAATAAAGAAATTACTATCGACGAGCTGATGAAGCACGTAAAAGCGCCAGACTTTCCAACAGGTGGTGTTATTTACGGTATCGATGGTATCAAAGCAGGCTTTAACACAGGTCGCGGCAGGGTAGTGCTTCGTGGTAAAACAACTATCGAAACACTGAAAAACGGCAAGGAACAAATCGTAATCACGGAAGTTCCTTACCAGGTTAGCCGCGATGCGTTGGCTGAAAAAATTGGTACGCTGGTAAATAACAAGGTGATTGAAGGAATTACCCATGTTGCCAACGAATCTAATAAAGATGGTACCCGCATTGTGGTAGAGCTGCGCCGCGATGTTGTAGCTCAGGTTATCGTCAACCAGCTGTTTAAATACAGCGAACTCCAAACTTCTTATGGTATCAATAACGTGGCGCTTGTAAATGGCCGTCCGCGTACATTGAACCTGAAGGATATGATTTCCGAGTTCGTAAACTTCCGTCATGAAGTAGTAGTACGTCGTACTAAATACGAATTGCGCGAAGCAGAGAAACGTGCCCACATCCTTGAAGGTTTCCTGATTGCACTCGACCATCTGGATGAAGTAATTTCTCTTATTCGCAATTCAGCCAATCCAGATGAAGCAAAAGAAGGATTGATCAGCAAGTTTGGCATGAGTGAAATTCAGGCTAAAGCTGTTCTGGAATTGCGTTTGCAACGTCTTACCGGCATGGAACGCGATAAGATTCGCGAAGAACATGGCGAGTTGATGACGACAATTGCAGGTCTTCAGGAAATTCTTGGTAATGAAGAGTTACGTTTCCAGATCATTAAAGATGAACTGGCTGAGGTTAAGAAGAAATTCGGTGACGAACGTAAATCAGAAATCCAATACCTGGCAAACGAAATGCGTATTGAAGATCTGATTGAAGAGGAAGATGTGGTAATTACCGTTTCCCACCTTGGTTATATCAAACGTACTTCAGTTGCTGAATATCGTGCACAACGCCGTGGTGGCCGTGGTGCAATGGGCGGGCGTACCCGTGAAGCAGATTACATTGAACATCTGTTTGTGGCGTCTACCCACCATACTTTAATGTTCTTTACAGAAAAAGGTCGTTTGTACTGGCTGAAGGTGTACGAAATCCCTGAAACGGATAAGAATGCAAAAGGCCGTGCCATCCAGAACCTGATTCAACTTCCTCAGGATGATAAGATCCGTACGGTAATGGATATTCCTAAACTTGATGACAAAGAGTTTGTAACCAATCATTGGATCATGCTTTGCACCAAAAAAGGTATCATTAAGAAAACAATTCTTGAAGATTTCAGCCGTCCACGTGCAAATGGTATCAATGCCATTACCATCCAGGAAGGAGATCAACTGCTGGACGTTTCACTGGTTACTAAGGACAGCTATATTATGATGGCAGTACGCTCAGGCCGTGCAATTTGTTTTGAAGAAGGTAAAGTAAGAGAAACGGGCAGGGGAGCAATTGGTGTTTACGGTATTGAGCTGGATGATGATAATGATGCTGTAATTGGCATGGTTTGTTTGAAGAAGGAAGAACACAGCAAACAAATCCTTGTGGTATCAGAAAAAGGTCTTGGTAAACGTACTCCGTTCCTTGAATTACTTGGCGAAGATGCAAGTGAAGATGAAAAAGCCAAAGCGGTTACAATAAAAGATGAGAATGGCGTTGAACAACTGTATCAACTTTCTTATCGTATCACAAACCGTGGTGGTAAAGGTGTGAAAACCATTAACATTACTGAGAAGACAGGCGCACTGGTAGGTTTACTCTCTGTTCAGGAAAGCGATGACCTGATGATTACATGTAAATCAGGTATTACCATCCGTATGAAAGTTGCTAACATTCGTGAGGCTGGCCGTGCAACACAGGGGGTAAAACTGATTAATATTGATGAAGGTGATGAAATTGCAGCGATTGCTCGTATTGACGAACAGGAAGTGCCTTCTGCAGAGCTTTTTGATGAAGAAGGAAATCCGATAATAAAAGCTGAAGAGGGTGTAATAACTGAAGAAAATGCAGAAGCCGAGGGGAGTGCAGAAACTCCGGAGGTAGAAGCTTAGTAAATGAATCATAAAACTCCCACCTATAGCAGGTGGGGGTTTTATAAAATAGTCCAACAAATAAAAATCACAATTCAATGAAAAAAGTACTTCTTATTGCTGCTGGTTTAAGCTTAAGCTTTATGGGCATAGCGCAAAAGAAAAATGTTACAACTGCAATTCAGGCATTAGCCAATGATGAATTTACGGAAGCGAAGAAAGCAATTGATGCTGCTGTACTTGATGAGTCAACTAAAGATGATCCAAAAGCATGGTCTACACGTGGCGACGTATATTCCCGCATGATGGCAAAAAATCTGATGCCTGAATCAGAAGCACTTCCGGAAATTACAAAATCATACCTGAAAGCTGCTCAGTTAAAGCCAGATTATCAACGTGATGAAATGGATAAGCGTTTGATGAACATTGCGTACACTTACTATAATGTTGGTATTAATTCTTACAATGCCAAGAAGTATGCTGATGCTTCTGCTGCTTTGAAAAATACAGTTGATATTCATGATCTGGAGGGTGGGAAGCGTTTTGCCGCTAATAAATCATTTGATACAATTGCAACCGAAGCACAACGTATCAGAGCATATAGCGCTTACTATTCCAATAGTTATGATGAAGCTGCAACTTTACTGACAGGATTGAATGCCAACCCTATTTCAAAAGATCCTAATAATTATCTGATGCTTGCGGATATTTATAAGAAGCAAAACAAAGATGCTCAGTTTCAGTCAATTATCGAAGAAGGTCGTAAGCAATACCCTGAAAACTCTGCTTTAAGAAATGAAGAATTGAACCTTTATATTAAATCAGGTAAGCAAGATGAACTAGTAAAAAAACTTGAAGTAGCAGTTGCATCTGAAAAAGATGAAAAAACTAAAGCAGATTTGATGTTTAATCTTGCGAATGCTTATAACAATATGGCATTCCCTAAAGATGCAAGTGGTAAGGATATCAAAAAGCCAGCAAATTACCAGGAACTGATTGGTAAAGCAGAGACAAATTATCTTGGTGCTTTAAAAATTAGCCCTAATAAAGCAGAATACCAATACAATACCGGTGCATTATATTTTAATGAAGCTACAGAGTACAACAATCAGATGAACGCTGTAACCGGAAACTCTGCTGCTGATATGAAAAAATATGAAGACCTGAAAAAGCAAAGAGATGCAATGTTTGCAAAGGCAACACCATACCTTGAGCAAACATTTAACATTCTGGATGCAAAACATCCAAATCTGAGTGAAGAGGATAAATTCACTTATCAGTCTTCAATAATTGCTTTAAGAAACATTTATCTGAAATTGAATCAAACAGATAAAGCTGCTAAAATGAAGCAAAAATTGGATGCTATTAAATAACTTATAGCCACTTTTTTATTTAAAATAGCCGCATTTATGCGGCTATTTTTTTAACCTTAACAGTATAGTTTCCAAATAAACTTAACTTTGCCAAAATTTGAAAAATTGGGCAACACTGTTGAAAAACTGAGCATTGTACGCTTTGCTCCCAGAAAAGGAGAAGGTTTTTACGATACATTGAAAGAAAGAATAAACACTTATTTTACTACTAATAATGTGGAGATACATGGCGATAGCTCCATGGTTGTGAAAACAATTATTATGGTATCGTTATATGCCCTTCCATATTTTGGACTACTGGCAGGTCTCGGAGAATCAAGCTCCTGGATGTTTTACGGCTTATGGTTCATGATGGGTATAGGTATGGTGGGTATAGGTTGTGGTGTAATGCATGACTCTAATCACGGTACTTATTCCAGCAATAACAATGTGAATAAGTATATGGGTAAAATTATTGCCTTAGTAGGAGGCTATGAGCCTAACTGGCGTATCCAGCACAATATTCTGCATCATACATATACAAATATTGAGGGTCTGGACCATGATCTGGATGCAGGTGTTTTCCTTCGTTTTTCACCTCATGCCAAGCATTACAAATTGCACCGTTTTCAGCATTTGTACGCATGGTTCCTGTACGGTTTATTGACTCTTCAATGGGCTACTATAAAAGATTTTAGACAAATTATACAATATGAAAAACTTGATTTGCTGCGTAAAGAAAAGCTTACGCTTAAAAAAGCAATGATTCAGGTTACTACTTATAAGGTGATTTATTATACATATCTCTTTATTATACCAATTTTTGTTTTGGGAATGGCGTGGTATCAGGTCTTACTTGGCTTTGTTTTAATGCATTTTGTTGCGGGATTCTCTTTATCTGTAATTTTCCAGTTGGCTCACGTAATGGAAGAATGTGAGTTTCCACAACCCAATGATGATCGTAAAATGGAAAATAACTGGGCTGTACACCAGCTTTTAAATACAGCTAACTTCTCTCCTCGTAGTCCGTTTATGAACTGGTTTGTTGGAGGTTTAAATCATCAGATTGAACATCATTTGTTTCCCCATATCAGTCATATCCATTACCGCCAGATTGCTGGTATTGTTAAACAGACAGCTAAGGAGTATAACCTGCCATACCATGTACAGCCAACATTTTTTCATGCATTGTGGTATCATGCAAAAATGTTGAAGAAACTAGGTAGAAAATAGAATGAGAATTTCAGGTAGAATTTTTTTCGGGGATTTTTTTTATTCAAATGAATTTTTATCTTTGAGATACACATTAATTATTTAATACCATTTCAAAGTGCAAAACGAAAAAATCACCGGAACTGTAAAGTTCTTCAATGAAGGTAAAGGCTTTGGCTTTATCAAACATGACGGATCCAACCAGGAAACATTTGTTCACATTAGTGGACTAAAAGATCAGATCAAAGAAAATGATCGGGTTGAATTCGAAATGCAACAAGGGCGAAAAGGAATGAATGCGGTAAATGTTCGCATTGTAAAATAACACCAACATTGAATTAGTCTAGTTAAGACCGGATAATTCCGGTCTTTTTTGTGCTATAAAAAAATACCAATCTATTATATTATGTTCTCAATTACAGACATTCAACTTAACGGATTAGCTACACATTTTATTGGGAATAAAGCAAACGGTGAATCTTTAGAAATATCTAAAGAACTGGTTGACATCGACAGTATTGAGCTTAGGAACATATTATTACAATATTTTCTTGCTCCATTTCAAAACGTAGAGTCATATAACTTCTGGCATTCTTCTGATTTACAATTACATGAATTGATGCATTATGCTTCAAAAATTTTCAATGATAATTCTGAATTGCAACTACAGTCGGTAAATATTGCAAAACATCTTTATGAAGCAACTAACCTTCCCAATATTAAAAATGGAGAGTTACATGTAGCATTTTTTGCCGGATGTCCAATAGATGGAAGGTTGGTTAATGCAATTGGTATTTACAAAACTGAAACGAAGGAGAGTTTTCTGAAAATGAAACAAACGAATTTAGGATATCAATTTCAATCTGATGAGGGAATTAGTCTAAATAAGCTGGATAAAGGTTGTCTAATTTTTAATGTAGATGAAGAAATAGGTTACCGTATTCATATTGTAGATAAGACAAACAAAAGTGGAGGAGCTCAGTTCTGGAAAGATACCTTTTTAAAAGTACGTGCAGCTTCTGATAACTACCATCAGACAAATGATTATTTGCAGCTCTGTAAAGAGTTTATTGTTGAAAAGGTGCCTACTGTTTATGAAGTTAATAAGGTTGAGCAAATTGATTTACTTAATAAGTCTGTGAATTATTTTAAGAAGAATGAGCAGTTTAACAAGGAGGATTTTCAACAAGAAGTTTTTGGATCGGAAGAACTGATTCGTTCTTTTGATGCTTATGAAACTGAATTTAAATCAAACTACGAAGTTGATTTTCAGGATGAATTTGAGATTTCAAACAATGCGGTAAAGAAACAGGCAAGGGGGATGAGAAACATTTTAAAGCTTGATAAGAACTTTCATATTTATGTTCATGGGGATAGTAGTTTGATAGAAAAAGGTTATGATGAGGAAAGTGGAATGAGTTACTATAAATTATATTTCAATGATGAAAGTTAATTAAGCCTGCTGCTTTATTTAACATAATCCAAATTATGGATTTATATTAACAATAAGTAAGCATAAAAAATCTCTAGGGCTTTTTACGCTTAAAACTTTATTCTTTAGAAAGGTAATAAAATCGTGGCAAGACGCTATCTTTGCGCCGCTAAAAACAGGTTCTTTACTTATTATGATAAGCCGCAGAAATATCCGGGTGAAGGTGATGCAGACATTGTACACATTGGCAACTATGGAGCCCGGAACAACAGAAGCGAACAAAAGACTCGCTCCTTCTCTTCTAAACGAAAAACTTTCCCGCTCGCTCGACCTTTTTACTCTTTCAATTCTTTACACGATCCGTGTTGCACAGTATGCTGAAGAAGATGCACGCCACCGTGCTTCTAAATATCTGCCTACTAAAGAAGATTTGAACGTTAGTACAAAAATAGCAGGTAATATCTACATGTGGCAAATCCTGGAAAATCCAACTTTCAATGAAAAAATCAAGGAAGCTAAACTTGAAGCTTTTGTTGACGAAGAATGGGTTAAGAAAATTTATCAGGAACTAGTAAAAACTGATGAATACCAGGATTACATTGCAGATAACGAACGCGACGCGAAGTCTGAGAAAGCGATCATCCAGTCCATTTGGGAAAAACTGGTTTTACCGAATGAAGGTCTGCAGGAATATTTTTCTGAAGAACTGCCAGGATGGGAAGATGATAAGGACATGACCACAATGCTGATGGATAATTTCTTCCGTAACAACAGCAAGGTTAACTTCCTGAACCTCGTTTCTGCTGAGAAAAGAGAATATGCTCAAGATTTGCTGCGTACCGTAATCGAGAAAGAAGATTACTGTATGGAACTTATCCAACCTAAACTCCAGAACTGGGATGCAGAACGTGTTGCGTTAATCGACTTGCTCTTGCTGCGTATGGGCGTTTGCGAAATGCTTTATTTTCCTACTATTCCTACAAAAGTTACTATTAACGAATACATCGAGGTTGCTAAGATGTACAGCACGCCACAAAGCGGTCAGTTTGTGAACGGCGTATTGGATAACATTTTAAAAGATCTTGAAAAAGAAAACCTTATTCGTAAGCAGGAACGTGCTTCACGTAAGTCTTAATTTTACAGGAATTTTCCAAAGATGAAAAGATACTTGTTTACAGCCCTCGTAATTGGTCTTACTGCTTGTGGCAATAAAAAATCGGAAACCGCTAAGAATCCGAACCTGTTACCTACAGACCTGGTTGAAAATCCTAGCACTGCTTCCGGTACTGATACTGTAGCGTTTGAAAGAATGCCTACCATGGATTTCAGGGATTCAATGCATGATTTCGGCGCCATACACGAAGGTGAAACTGTTGAGTATGATTTTGCTTTCACCAACAATGGTAAAACGCCGCTTGTAATTGGCAATGCGGTTGGCTCATGCGGTTGTACTGTTGCAGATTTCCCTAAGGAGCCAATTGCACCAGGAAAAAGTGGAGTACTTAAGGTGAAGTTCAACTCTACTGACAAAACTGGCCATCAGGAAAAGACTGTAACCATTAATACAAACTCCCAACGCGGTGTACAAATGCTGTTTATTAAAGCCGAAGTAACTGCGGATAACAAATAACTATTTTAACAACACATTAATTCAAATACTATGCAAGTAAATCTTCAAACTGTATTACTGCAGGCACAACAACCAAGTTCTATGCCTTCACTGTTTATCATGATTGGTATGATCGTGGTTATGTATTTCTTCATGATTCGTCCGCAACAGAAACGTGCTAAGGACCAAAAGAAATTTGCTGAAAGCATGAACCCTGGCGACAAAATCGTTACTACTGCCGGTATTCATGCTACTATCCGTAACATTAACGAAGACGGTACGCTGAAGGTTGAAATCAGCAATAACACTTTCATGACCATCGAACGTTCTGCGATCTCTATGGAAATGACTGCTGCTTACCGCAAAAAAGCAGAAGGTACTACCGTTAAATAAGCTTGATCTTATAATTTCAATAGAAAAGCACGGCCAGGTTTGGTCGTGCTTTTCTATTTCCGCTCTCCCCCCACCTATTATAATGCCTTCATTACCCTATTTTCAGACGTCACATTTAATACCTATGATACAAAAAAAGAACCTCATCGTATTTGATATTGACGGTACGTTGACCGATACGGTAACAATACATCAAACAGCGTTTAAACAATCTCTTAATCTTATAGGAGTTGAAAAATTTGACGACAGGTTTGGCTCGTATAAGCATCATACAGATTCCCACATCGCCAAAGTGATCTATGAAATAGCAACTCAAAAGCAATTCAATCAACCGGTATTTGACCAGTTTGAATGTTCCCTTTTCGAGTTATTGGAGCAAAATGAGATAAAGGAAATAAACGGAGCTCAACGCATCGTTAATCATATCGAGGCTGAAACTGAATTCGGAATTTGCTACCCGACTGGCTCACTGTATCGTCCTGCAAAATTGAAACTGGAAAGGATTGGCATCAACTTTCATCCAATGCAATTAGTTGCATCAAACGAAATTGAAGTAAGAGAAAGAATCGTTAGTAAAGCAATTGAACAAGTTCACAAGCATTATAATGTTGAAAAGTTTGAAAGAATCATCTCCATCGGTGACGGTCTTTGGGACTTGAAAACAGCCGAAAACCTTTCTCTTGAATTCATTGGAATTGGCAAAACCAATGAAGCTGTTTTGAAAGCTAACGGAATGAAAAAGCATTTTCACAACTTTGAAAATGTAACGGTAAGCGAATGGTAAAGTCGGATTTATCAATATTCAGCACAAATAAAAAGCAGGCAACACGCCTGCTTTTATTTTATTGAGATATAGCTGTTCTCAACTTTCCTCTACTCAATCTTCAGAATTAACATGTTCGACCTTAGGAATAGATTCATCAAGATTTTCTTCCGCCTTTGTAGGACGTTTGTACAATAATATTCCGATTAATATACCACTTAAGAGTCCACCAATATGAGCAGCATTGTCAATGCCTCCTGTTATTCCCCAAACAAGGTTAAGTGTTATATAAAATACAATTCCCAGGATTGCTTTTATTCGATTATTGCTTTCAAGCGGAAATGCATTTATTAAAAGAAGTCCCAACATAGCACCATTCAGACCAAAAATTGCACCTGAAGCACCAACACTTAATGTGTTTGAATGCCACCAGATACTTGCAAGGCTTCCGCAAATTCCTGAAAGTAGATAAAGGATAAAATACTTTTTGCGCCCAAGCAAAGGCTCAATAAAAATGGAAACAATCACGAGTCCATAGATATTTAAAAACAGGTGCATGATACCCCCATGTAAAAACACACTTGAAAGTAAACGCCACCATTCGCCATTAACAACTTCAAATCGTCTGTTTGCACCCCATAACAGTAAAATATCTCCATCAGGCGAAAATAAATTGGCACCTGAAATAACCATCAAGATGAAAACCAGGATGGTCAGGTCTAAAATGATTGATGAGGCAAAATGATTTCCTTTAGGAACAAGGAATTTAAGGAGGTCAACTAAATCATCCTGCTTAATCTTTTCTCTTGCTAAAAAACGTCTTCTCTCTTCTTCATCATAGCCAGGAACATTTATAAAAATGGATAAGACAATTAAGCCAATACCAAAAGCTTTAAATATCCAAAGCAATTTTTCGCCTTTTCTGTCTTCATATCTTTCTCTGATTGGTTCTAGAACAATAAAACTATTGTCAGTAGCTTGTTTGGTTTTTGCCTCAATTGCTTTTAAATAATTATCTCTATTGTTTGAAGTTGGAGTTCTTTCAAAATGGTCTAAAGAGTGAAAATCATAATAATTAATTTTTTCGACACACTCGTTATAGAATGCTAGGTACCGACTTTCTCTCTCGGCTTCCTTTTCCCTGTTATTGACTACTTTACTGAATCTGACACCATACCAATATTTGGGAATTGATGTGATTTTCTGAGAACTGTCAGCAAGGATAGCTGTAACAAAATATGCATCTAAATACAAATTCAATTTATCTCTTTCACTTGTGCTAATCGTAAAGTAAGCCCCTCGTAAATTGGAATCGGTGAAAAAGTTCTTTAGTTTATAATAACGGACGTTTTCTACATTCTCAATGTCATTTATGGTTGAAAGTTGTTGAAGTTTGGCGGTTGCTTCTGTTAAGTATACCTGAGTAATGGAAGACATTGCTGAAATAACCATCCAGGAAATCATTAAGAATCCATATCTACCTTTATCCGGGTCCTTTTTGAAAGTCAGGATTCTAAATCGAGGCCTCAACCAAATTAAAATTGGTATCCAAGGTAAAATAACCGGCAACAAAATCTGCCACGTATCTTCTTCAATGTCAATAATTGGAAACTGAATAGCGAAAATCCACCTAATTAATACAAGAAAGAGTACTGTTCCAAACGCTACGGTGATAAAGGTTGGAAGGATGTGTTTTAGTTTTAGAAGGTAGGTTTTCATTAGTCTTAAATTAGAGGTTTTAAAGCAACGAAAATATCTTGCATAATAAAAGCAGGCTACTCGCCTGCTTTTATTTAATTAACTCTCTAATCAAAAATTCGCCATAATCACATTCCCCTTCTTCTCCTGGTAATACTTATTCCCCTTAATAAAATCACTCACCAGGTAAGCAATCAATTTAGCAGTAGAAGCATCAGTGCGGCCATCTCTCAACTGAGTAGCACCCTCGGTAAGATGCAGATAAGCAACATTCACCAGTTGTCCGCAGAAGGTAACATAATGACGCGCCTGAAGCGGTGTAATACCACAAGGCGTCATAGCGCTCGATAATGTTCTTTCAATACAATCAAGATCCAACTCAATGCCTGTTGGTTTGCCTTCGCAATGTGCAATTGCTTTATCAATGGCCTCGCGGTAATTGAATTCATCCCAGATGAAAATATCCTCGTAAAGCGAGTAATGAATGTCTTCATTAGCTGTTAGCTCATTCACTATGTACTGACTATTGTAGTTTTCGTGCAGGCCAATGATGGCATATTTATCTAAAAAGCCTTCTTCCTTCGCGTATCTGAAACCATTACCACTGTGGCGGCCTTCCATGATCCGGAAATCGCTGTGCGCATCCAGGTTAATGCAATTAATAGAACCACCCATTGGCATAGATGCTCCGTTTAGCAACGGAAAACAATTGTTATGACCACCGCCAATCACAATAGGCTTTTTACCCGCAGCAACTATCAATTGTATAACCGGTGCCACAACCTCATCAATCTGCTCCACCATCACCCGCAATTGGTCCACACCCATATCTTTCGATTCCTCCATCCAGTCGTTGAAGTCGAAAGCACCAAGCACCAGCAACTCTTCGCCGCTAAATAAATCGGTGCTCTGAATATTAAGCAACGCTTTCAAAGCAGGCTCCCATGCAGTATGTGCGCCCCCTACCCCATGGTTGGCGCGCACGCCAATATCTTCGGGTATGCCAAGCAACACATATTTCGCACTGCTCGCATGCAGTTCGCGGTCCCATTTTTCAGGGCTTACAACTTTTACGTTTTCTCCAAGCTTAGTTTCACCCTCGCGCTTTGCAATCAATGCATCAATCGCATCACGCGTAGCTATTTTTAAATCCGGCATAATCTTATATCATTTAGTCTTCTTAAAACGCTTCATAAAACAGATCTAAACGCAAAGAGCGCTAAGAATACGCTAAGTACCGCAAAGAAGTGTACAAGTTCTTTGCGATTCTTTTGCGTGCTCCACGCAAAGACTTTGCGCAACTTTGCGAATCCTTCGTGCTCTTTGCGTTTAAAGCCATACCACGTAAGGTTTTTTTGAGCGTTTATTGGTGTTATTGTTTGTTTTTAGCCCAACCCACTAATTTTTCCTGCAAAATCTGCAACGGTACACAACCATCTTTCAGCACTTCATCATGGAAAGAAGCAATGTCAAACTTCTGACCAAGCTCTTTAGTATATTTCTCACGCTCTGCACTGATGGTCATCTGTCCAATCTTGTACGAAAGCGCCTGACCCGGAATAGCCATGTAACGTTCAATCTCCTGCGTTGCTTCCTCTTTAGTTATTCTTTCATGAGCAGTCATATACGCCACCGCTTCTTCGCGGCTCATGCCTTTATGATGCAAACCTACATCCACAACAAGGCGAATTGCACGGTGAATAGCATCACTCAGATGACCAAAGTATTGATAAGGATTTTTAAACAACCCAAGTTCCTTACCCAATGTTTCGGAATACATCGCCCATCCTTCTCCATATGAACCATACCACAAAAAGCGGCGGAACTTAGGCAGGTTCTTATTCTCTTGTTGCAATGAAATCTGGTAATGATGGCCCGGAATTGCTTCATGCAAAAACAAAGTTTCCATACCAACGGCATTAAACTTCTTAGCATCCAGAATCGGCACATAAAATATACCCGGACGGCTGCCATCTTCCGATCCCGGATTATATTCGGCACTTGCCGAAGCAGCACGAAACGCTTCCGTCTGGCGAATAGTAAACGGCGACTTTGGTACAAGATGAAACAGACGTTTTAACTCAGGATCCTCCTGCTTTTTAATAGCCCAAAAACTATCCAGCACCTGCTTAGGCTCGGTAAAAGGGAAAAACTGTTTGTCTTTATTCAGGAATTCAAAGAAATCTTTCAACTCACCTTTAAAACCGGTTTCTTCTTTCACACGATTCATCTCAGCCTCCAGTCTTGCCACTTCGCGCATACCTATATTATATATGCTGTCGGGGCTTTGATTGGTAGTTGTCCAGTAGCGAATGCAATAATTGTAATAATCTGCACCACCCGGCAATGCATTAATGCCACTCGTAGCACGCGAAGCAGGCAGGTATTCTTTTTCAAAGAAATCGTACAGCTTTTTATACGACGGCTCAACCCAATTTTTAACCGCTGTCAGATACTCCGATTTTAAGCGCGTCTTTGCATCAGCATTAAAACTATCAGGCATCAAATTCACCGAACCATAAAAGATGTTCTTTTCAGGAGCATCGGTAAACATCGGCTTCAATTGCGGAAGGATTTTTACAACAAGCGCTTTCGGCAACACCCAACCATGCTTCATCCCCTCGCGCATGTTATAAATTGCAGTATCGCACCATGCAGGGAATACTGACAAACGTTTCAGGAAGTTATCGTAATCCTTAACCGTTTTAAACGGCTGATTCCCTGCCCCTGATGCCAGTTGCGGGAAATCTAACGTTGTTGACCAAAACTGGTTGATGGGCAAATAATGAGTAGGATACTTCAACCCCTCAAGATTCATATCCATCTCATAATTAAAAAGGCGGTAACTCATCAGGTCAGTACCATTCAGCTTTGCACTATCAACATCATGAAGCTGATGCTGGTAATTTTCATAAAACCGTTTCAGACTATCGCGGAAACTTTGCGCAATCGTGATCGTCATACGGTCGTTATAGCGGTTATCGCCATTGGCAGTAGCCTCTAACGGAAAAAGCTGCATCCGCTCATCCCAATAGCGGTCAAGCATTTTATTGAATGCCTCGTTGGCAGGCTGGTTAGTCCCCTGCCCTTGCTGCTGCTGATTTTTACACGAGAATAAAAAACAACTGACAGCAAGTATCAAAGCTGATCTTTTCATAATGAAATTATTTTCGGCGTTGAAGATAGCCTGAAGAACTGAAAATGAAAAAGCTACGACATACGTAATTACGATTATCCACCTAAGCATCATTTCATATCAACCATGTTTAAAATTTGCAGAGCCACATGTATTCTTTGCAGAGGCACATGTATTGTTTGCAGAGGCATGTGTATCCTTTGCAGGAGCACGTGTATTGTTTGCAGAGCCACATGTATTCTTTGCAGAGGCACATGTATTGTTTGCAGAGGCATGTGTATCCTTTGCAGGAGCACGTGTATTGTTTGCAGAGCCATATGTATCCTTTGCCGAGGCACGTGTGTTGTTTGCAGGGCCACATGTATCCTTTGCAGAGGCACGTGTATTGTTTGCAGAGCCGCATGTTTCCTTTGCAGAGGCATGTGAGTTTCTTGCAGAACGATATGATTTGTTTGCAGAGACACAAACGCCGGAAATAGATAAGCTCCTAACTCTTTCTGTTAGCTATTAACTATTAGAATGTCGGCTTGAGTGCTACTATTAAGTTCTGGTGGCGTTGGCACCGTTCAGCAGTAGGAATCCTGTTCAGCTTTTTCCATTTTTCCTGTCCAACATCAAACAACAATGCACATAAAAAAAGAAGCATCGTATGGATGCTCCTTAAAATCAAAAATCTCAAATCAAAAATCACAAATTCCAAATCATAATTTCCCTACGTAATCATCAACATTCGAAAACAGGAACTCAGGGTACTCGCTTCTAAACTTCAGACAAACAAAACCACCCAACAACGGACGCGCAGCAGGTTGTTGCAAAGCTTCGGTATTCATTGCCACCAAATCATAATCCGCCTGCGGGAAGTATTTCAATACACGCAGCGCCAGTTCTACACGGTTCATATAATCGGTACCACCGGTATGGTAAACACCTTTTTTACCATCACGCAGCAACAGGAACATCGCACGGGCAATATCCATAGCATTTGTAGGCGATGCAAACTGATCGTAAGGAAGTTTCAGCGTCAGCTTATTGCCATCCTTGCATTGCTGCACAATGCGCGCAACAAAGTTCTTCCCTCTTGCCTCATCACCATAAACATTGGTAATACGCAGCACCAACGAATCCGCCAGTTCATCAAGCACCATTTGCTCCGCCTCCAGTTTATGACGACCATAGACACTAATCGGATTTAAAGGCGCATCTTCCGTATACGGACCCTGTTTACCATCAAAAACATAATCGGTAGAGATGTACACCATTTTAGCCTTACAAGCCTTAGCAACCTGAATCAGGTTAATGGTGCTCTGTACAGTTTGCGTATAGCTTTCTTCAGGATGCGTTTCGCAATAATCAACGTGCGTAAGCGCGCCGCAATGCACAATCACATCAGGAGCAAAAGCCGCAATGTCGAAATTGTTAGGATCGGCAGGTTGCAGCGTGTTATAATAAACGGTATCAGGAGTAGCGTAAGAAAAATAAGAGCCTTTCACATCCCAGCCTTGTTCCGTAAAATGTTTCTGGCAGTTACTTCCCAGCAAACCCGATGCTCCCGCAATAAAAACTTTCATTGATAAAAATTTGTGGCCGCGAAAATATAAAAACTGAACAGAGTACAGTTAACAACGTACAGAGAATGTGAAGTGAACAGTTAGATTATTTACATTAACTGTCCACTATTAATTGCGCACTTTTCGCTGTAATCTGTTCATTATTAAGTATCTTGCAACGGCATGGCAAAAAAGAGAAAGACACTGGGAATACTATTTTGGCAAAAGATTAAACGCGTTTTTCTGATACTATTAGGAGCATCGTTAGCCTACGTTTTAATCTGTAAATGGATTTTCCCACCATTCACCATAACTCAGGCAACTGCACTTTTTAGTGGCGATGGATTGAAAAGGGATTATGTAAGCTGGGACGAAATTTCAAGAAACGTAAAACTTGCTGCCATAGCCAGCGAAGACCAACTGTTTGCAGAACATGGCGGCTTTGACTGGAAAGCAATTGAAAAAAGTATTGAGGGAAGTAAAACTACCCGCAAAAAAAAGAAACGTGCACTTGGCGCAGCTGCAAGTACAATCAGCCAGCAAACAGCGAAAAATGTTTTCTTATGGCAAGGCAACGGCATTGGTAAATATGTTCGTAAGGTGCCTGAAGCCTTTTACACCAAAATGATAGAATGGGTTTGGGGTAAACAGCGGATTATGGAAGTTTATCTGAACGTTATTGAAATGGGTAAAGGCGTTTACGGTATTGAGGCGGCGGCAAATAAATATTTCCATAAGTCGGCAAAGAACTTAACCCGCCAGGAAGCTGCAATGATTATTGCCTGTCTGCCTAATCCTAAAAAGTTTACAGTTGTGCCGATGAGCACCCGTGTGCGTTGGCGCTATCCAAAGATTATGAAACAAATGAACAACATTGACGGCGACGAAGATGTTGAAGCGCTTATCGACTAGAAATTAAAAGCTAAAAGTGAATAGTTTGTAGTTCACTTTTAGCTAGAAAAAGCTTTTCTCTATTAACTTTTAGCTTTTAACTAAAAAAAATGCTTTCCATTCGCAACGCTAATCTTTCTGACATTCCCGCCATCCGTGTACTTTCCCAACAAACCTGGCCGGATACTTATGGTGAGATCCTTACACCAGAACAACTGATTTATATGCTGGACATGATGTACAGCGATGAGTCGTTGAAGGAACAAATGGAGAAAGGACAGCAGTTCCTTCTTTGCCTTGAAAATGACATTCCTGTAGGTTTTGCATCTTTTTCAGAAACAGAAAGCAGAATCTGGAAACTACACAAGATTTATGTACTACCTAATCAACAAGGAAAAGGCATTGGCAAAAAGCTGGTAGATCATATAATTGAAATAATCCGGCCCCAACATGCAAAGGCGTTGCAACTAAATGTGAACCGCCATAATAAAGCCAAGTCTTTTTATGAAAGACTTGGCTTTACAATCATCCGCGATGAAGATATCAATATCGGTAACGGCTATTACATGAACGACTATGTGATGGAGTTACCCTTGTAATATTAATGGGCAACAACAAAAGGATATGTAGTCTGAGAATTGTCTGCACCGATGATTTTTACAAAGTAATTTCCTGATGCAAGATTAGAAACCGGAATCTGTTTAGTGTAAATGTTTGTTGCCTTCTCATTCCATTGCATTAACGGACGTCCTTGCAAATCAAAAACAACCACATTGAATGCCTGTGGTTTTATCCAGTTAAGTTTAAGATTCACAGATTCACTTGCAGGCGAAGGATATACGCTGATGTTCAAATTACTCACGTTAATGTCTGCAACAGCAGTAGGTGTGTATGATTCGTAGTAGAAGTTCTTTTGGTAATCGTAAGCAGCAAAACTCCAGGTACTATTTGCTACATTCCACGAATTGGTAGTGATTGAAAGCGGTTGATTACTGGAATTGTAAGTCCACTCAATTCTTGATGCATTTACAAAACTTCCGGAATTCCATTCCTGGTTAATGTCTGAAAGCTTGTTATGTTGGGCATCGTAAGTGTAGGTATGAAATTCTTTATTTACCCAACTGTTATTACTCCATTCTTTCAATATAGCAGTTGCAACATCATTGCCTGCTGAAACATAATCAAACTCCCAACGTTCTGAGTTCTTCCATGTTGAAGAGAAAGCATCCCACCTTTGTGTAACCTGTGCTGCTACCCTATGTTGTGCATCGTATATAAAGCTATCAAGCTTATCATATTGGGATAATTGCGACGGAGAACTGTAAGCATCCTTCGAAACGATAAGATCATTGTTACTATTGTAAGTAAAATACATATCGTACGTAGGTGAATGCATCAAAACAATATTATTGTTTGCATCAAAACTGTTTACGTACTGAACATTATTATGCCAACCGTTAGCATACCAAATGTTGAGGTCCATACGCGAAAGCTCACCATTGCTGTTAAAATTATAGAGATAACGCACTGAATCCTTCCATGTATTATTTGAAGCACCTTTTGGCTGATGGCTCAATACTGATATACGGTTGCGAACATCGTATTGCTGAATGCGTCGAAAAGTATTTTGAAAACTCTTAGCGGAAGAATTAAAAGAAAAGGAATAGCTACTATCAAAAAAAACATTGTCGTCGTTTTTATCCATTATTTCAGGATTTCCGGAACGACCACTTGTATAAATATATCTGGTAGAATCTACCGGCAGTAATGCGCTTCCATTGTGTACATAGTATGACTTACTTACCAGTCGCGAATAAGCAATGATTGCTGTTGTTGAATTTCCATCAGAATTAAAATGTGGGTATAAACCTGAAACGGAAGCTCCGGTAACCTTCGCAAAGGAAAGATTAGCTGCAACAATATTAGTGAGTGTAAGGAGTAATAATTTTTTCATACTGTATGGATTAAAAATGCCGCTAAATGGGTTAAAGTGATCTTTTAAAAATACCAGTATTTCTTAATTATCCAAACTGTCACTTCTTATTTTACCTGAAAATGACAAGATTTTGAGTTTTTATGACATTCCGCATTCAGGAAATGAGTAAAAACCAGTGCATCTAAATTGTCATTTGTTGAATTGCATCATTGTCAAAGAATTTTTTCAGGATGACCTTCCAAATTTTGGAACAAGACAAAAACTTTTCAAGATGACCTTCCAAATTTTGGAACAAGGCAAAAACTTTTCAGGATGACCTTCCAAATTTTGGAACAAGGCAAAAACTTTTCAGGATGACCTTCCAAATTTTGGAACAGGACAAAAACTTTTCAGGATGACCTTCCAAAATTTGGAACAGGACAAAACTTTTCAGGATGACCTTCCAAAGCTTGGAGAACATGCACGTAATAAAAAAGCCCCGCACTATTGTACGGGGCTTTTTATTGGTTTAAATCAATTAACTCACCTCTAAATCCCTTTTGCCGCTCAGCAGGTAAATTACCGCCATGCGGATCGCTACCCCATTCTCTACCTGATCAAGAATAATGGACTGTTTACTGTCAGCGGCATCAGATGCAAGTTCCACACCGCGGTTAATTGGACCTGGGTGCATAATCACGATTTCTTTTTCCAAGCTATCCAACATGCTCTTATTAACACCGTAATAAAGTCCGTACTCGCGCAGTGTGCTGAATAATGGTTTATGCTGACGTTCGAGCTGAATACGGAGAACGTTGGCTACATCGCACCATTCGAGCGCTTTCTTCAGATTATATTCAACACGCACACCCAGATCCTGGATATGTTTAGGAATCAAAGTTGGCGGGCCAGAAACAACCACTTCTGCACCTAGTTTGGTAAGGCAATAAATATTGCTAAGCGCAACTCGGCTGTGCATGATATCGCCAAGGATGGCAACACGTTTACCTTTTACTTCTCCAAGACGTTCGCGGATGGAAAATGCATCGAGCAAAGCCTGCGTAGGATGCTCGTTAATACCATCACCCGCATTGATAATGCTGGCATCGATATGGTTGGCAAGGAACCATGGTGCACCACTTGCCGAGTGACGCATCACTACCATATCCACCTTCATGGAAAGAATGTTGTTAACGGTATCAATCAACGTCTCCCCTTTTGAAACCGAAGAGGAAGATGCTGCAAAATTGACAGTATCGGCACCGAGGCGTTTTTCGGCCAGCTCAAAAGAGGTACGGGTACGAGTGGAGTTCTCGAAAAATATATTGGCAATAGTAGTGTCGCGAAGCGTCGGCACTTTTTTAATAGGCCTTTGTAATACCTGCTTGAAATTGTCGGCGGTTTGGAAAATGCGTTCAATATCCTGAGTGTTCAGTTCTTTTATCCCGAGCAGATGTTTTACGGAAAGCGACATGATTATTGAATTGAAAATTATTAATTGGTTATTCTAAAAAGAAGCGGCCATTAAAGCCGCTTATTATCAGTTAATCTAAAAGTGCTACTTCGTCTTTCTGGTCTTTTTCGTTCCAGAAAACCTTCACCTTCTGAGTGATAATCGTATCCACAGACAAGCCGACGAAATCGGGCTGAATAGGTAATTCACGACTGTAGTGACGGTCGATCAATACCATTAATTCAACACTTTTAGGACGGCCAAAGTCGAGCAATGCATCCATAGCAGCACGGATGGTGCGACCTGTATGTAGTACGTCGTCGATAAGAATTACGGAACGGTTTTCAACACTGAAAGAAATGTCTGTCTGAGCCGGTACTTGAATACCATTAGCCTGACGAACATCATCACGGTAAAATGTGATATCCAGTTTACCATAGTCAATATGCTGACCATTGGTAATATTTTTTAGAATCTGAACAATCCGGTTGGAGAGCCAGATGCCACGTGGCTGCAAACCAATGATGACAGTATTTTTAAAATCCTGATGATTTTCCACCAGTTGGTGAGCAAGACGCTTAAGCGTAATATCGAGTTGATTCTGATCCAGCAGGGTTTTCAAAATGTTGCGAGATTTGGCGCCAAAATTAATCAGCTCAGGCTACTTTTTGAATAAACAAGGGAAAAATGTTTTTACACCATATAATGTAGTTAACAGAATGAAGTACTTTCGCCCGGTTATAAATAGTGACACTTATGCCTATAAATACAAATGCCATGGAGCGGGTAAGTCTTTTTTTCGACTCTTACACCCGGGCGCTTTCAAATTTTGACCCCAAAATGATGGCACATCATTTTATGATGCCTGCCATGCTTGTATCGGATGATGTTTCAACGATGTTTCCTGAGTCAAATTCTTTAGAGGGTCTTTTTGTTCAAGGCATAAGCTTCTATAAGCAAAATGGCATCCGTCATGCCCGTCCTGAGATTTGGAGTAAAAAGCCGCTTGCAAAAAACCTGGTTCAGGTAAAAGTAAAATGGAAATACTTCGACGCTAACAATACATTAATGTACGATTGTGACGACCATTACGTTCTTAAGTTGGATAAACATGGTGAGTGGAAAATCCAGGTAATGATTTCGGTTAATGAACGCGAGCGGATGGAAACCTGGATGGCTTCAAAAAACAAATAAATGCAATTAATACGTTCTTTTCGTGAACAATATGCTTCTTTCGGAATACCTGTTATAGCCGCATATTGTTATCTTCTTCTGGTGGGTGGTATCTGGTTATGGGTAACAAAGAGTTGGCCTGCAGCTGTATTCCTTATAATAATGGCCGCACTGTTTTACTTTAAAAACAAGCTGGCCAACCTGATAACCGGTGTTGTCTTTCTGTTTCTTTCCATTGGTTTGCTTCTTGAAGTATTATCAAAAATTGGAGACCCAAATGTAGATGTGCGTTTAAAACTTGTCATAAGTATCTGTAACGTGATCTTCTCGGGAATTTTGATTGTAAGTTTCCAGAAAGCAGCTTTAAAAGAAATTGATTCAAAATGAAACAAATAAAAAAGCCCGGATTAACCGGGCTTTTTTATTTTGAGTATGCTGTTGTTACTATTTGAATGCGTTGAAACCAGTAACATCCTGACCTGTAATGAGCAGGTGGATATCGTGGGTACCTTCGTAAGTAACTACTGATTCAAGGTTCATCATATGGCGCATAATGCTGTATTCGCCGGTGATACCCATGCCACCCAGGATTTGACGGGCTTCGCGGGATACGTTCAGCGCAGTTTCGCAGCTATTACGTTTAGCCATAGAGATTTGAGCAGGAGTAGCACGATGTTCGTTGCGAAGAACACCAAGGCGCCATACCAGCAGTTGACCTTTCGTGATTTCAGTAATCATTTCAGCCAGTTTCTTCTGAGTCAATTGGAAAGCACCAATTGGTTTGTCGAACTGGATACGTTGCTGAGAGTAACGCAGTGCAGTATCATAACAATCCATAGCACAACCCAGTGCACCCCATGCAATACCAAAACGAGCGCTTGATAGACAGCCCAAAGGACCTGCAAGACCAAGAGCATTAGGAAGGATATTTTCTTTAGGAACTTTTACGTTGTCGAAAACCAGTTCACCTGTAGCAGAAGCACGCAGACTCCATTTACCATGAGTTTCAGGAGTTGTAAAACCTTCCATGCCACGCTCAACGATCAAACCCTGGATTTTACCATCAGGATTCTTAGCCCATACTACAGCGATATCAGCGAAAGGAGCGTTGGAAATCCACATTTTAGAACCGTTCAGGATAACGTGGTCGCCCGCATCGGTAAAGTTAGTAAGCATACCTGCTGGGTTAGAACCGAAGTTTGGTTCAGTAAGGCCGAAGCAACCCATCCACTCACCGGTAGCAAGCTTAGGAAGATATTTCTTCTTTTGCTCTTCGCTACCATAGGTATAGATAGGATACATTACCAGGGAACCTTGAACAGAAGCAGTAGAACGGATACCGGAATCACCACGTTCCAATTCCTGCATCATGATACCGTAGGAGATATAATCGAGTCCCGCACCACCATATTCCTGAGGAACAAACGGACCGAAGCAGCCTAATTCGCCTAAGCCCTTGATAATCTGTTTAGGGAAAGCAGCTCTTTGTGCATAATCTTCAATAATCGGAGAAATCTCCTTTTTAACATAGGCACGAACCGCATCGCGGATCAATTTGTGTTCATCTGTTAAAAGTTCGTCTAAGAGATAATAATCCGGATGTTGATATAGATCTTTTTGCATAAAATGTTAAAGGTTGTCAAAAGATGTGCGCAAAGGTAGCATTTTTGAAATACGGGTTATAGTTTTGTGAATCAGGAAAAAAGCGTTAAATCCGGCAGTATTATACTATCATAGGTAAATTCCATCACTTCCCCTATAACAAAATGGTACCTTTCGCAGTTAATAGTCTGTATTCAAAATGCTCTGGAATGCCCGAAAATAAAGGGAAGTAGAAAATTCTTAACAGATAGTTGAATGTTTCTCAAAAATATTTCCGCCTTTTTCTTTGAATATTAGTAACCGGGAAAGTATATTTAAACAAAATCGTATAGTTTATGAGGCAGTTAAAAATTGCCACGCAGATAACCAACAGGGACTCTCAAGCCGTGGAAAAATATCTTCAGGAGATCAGTAAAATCTCTATGATTACTCCTGAAGAGGAAACTACGTTGGCACAAAGAATCCGTACCAACGATCAACGGGCGTTGGAAAAACTGGTGAAAGCCAACCTTCGCTTCGTTGTTTCTGTGGCCAAACAATACCAACACCAGGGTCTTTCCCTGAGTGACTTGATTAACGAAGGAAACCTGGGTCTGATTAAAGCAGCTCAGCGTTTCGATGAAACTAAGGGTTTTAAATTTATCTCTTACGCCGTATGGTGGATCCGTCAGTCCATCCTGCAGGCTCTGGCAGAACAAGGCCGCCTGGTACGTCTTCCTCAAAACAAGATCGGTACCTACAACAAGGCAAATAAAGCTTTTATCGCTTTTGAACAGGAACATGAACGCGAACCTTCTACCGAAGAACTCGCTGACATCCTGGAAATGAGTGAAACTGAAGTAACTAATATCTTCACTAGCAATACACGTCACACTTCTCTTGATGCTCCGGTTCACGAAGCTGAAGACGTAGCAATGGGTGACCTGCTAGAAGGTAGCGCTGATACTGACGAAGATGTAATGAAAGATTCTCTCCGTGCAGAAATCAAGCGTATCCTTAAATCTTTAAGCATCCGTGAAGCTGAAATTCTTTCCGCTTATTTCGGTCTTGAAGGTGATAACGGTCCTTCTATCGAGGAAATTGGTGAGAAATATGATCTTACAAAAGAACGTATCCGCCAGATTAAGGAACGCGCTATCAAACGCCTGCAAAAAGCACGTTATAGCAACGCCTTAAAAGTTTATTTAGGATAAATTCTAAATAGCATTTATAATAAAAGCCGTCCAAATTGGACGGCTTTTCGTTTTTGTATTAACTCAAGACTTTCTCTTTCCTCCCCGATACTATTAATAATAAATAAGTAAGTAGAAATGTCAGTATTCCAAGACCTGAAGCCAGTACCGTCCCTCCCAAAAAGAATGCAGTCCCGTCAGCTTTCACCTGCTCCAATGTTAACGTATGCCAGTCGGGCAGGATGATAGGACTCTTCAACAACCACTTCCCTACTCCAAGGCTTGCCATAAACCAGAAAGCCGTGAAAGGAAAAATACTCACGTTAGCAGCCAGGATAAACAAACCTTTATTCAGTCTAAACAGAATAGATAAAGGAATACCAATTGCCAATTGAAAGCCCCAGATAGGCACAATCCCCATAAACACCCCAAAACCCATCGATGCCGCCTTTCTGGCGTTACTTTCTTCAGGATGATAGAAAACCGCCTTGAAAATCTTCTGCCAGCCTTCTTTGCTAAAAAGCATCTTCACAAAATCTCTTGGCTTGATATACAAGAAGGTAATCAACACCAACACCGTATTCAGAATACTAATCCTTGTAAAATCCTTAAACGGCCTGAAATGTGAAACCCTTTCATCTGCCGGCGGATAATAAACAGAGACAGGAACAGACACCACAGGTATCCCACTCCAAGCTGCCCTTACAATCACCTCTATCTCAAATTCATACTTCCTGGTAATGTATTTCTTCTTTGCCAGCGCCTTTAAAGGATACAACCTGTAACCCGATTGCGTATCAGGCATTTTAATACCAGTCTCTACCCAAAACCAGAAGTTGGAAAACCTGTTACCGAAACTACTTTTCTGAGGCACATTCTCAACCGTCATATTCCGCGCACCGATGATCAATGAACCCGGCACTTCTTCCAGCTTTTTCAGGAAAACCGTCAGGTCTTCGGCATAATGCTGACCATCGCTATCCATCACGATAGCATAATCATAACCCAATTCCGCAGCTACTCTGATACCTTTCCTAAGCGCATACCCCTTCCCTCTATTTTGCTCATACTGAACCGCATAAACTTCCGGAAACTCCTTTAAAATTTCTGCAGTCCCATCGGTTGAACCATCATTCACCACAATCACCCTTCCTGTATAGGCCAACACTTTTTCCAGAACCTCTCTTAATGTTCCCGCATTATTATAAGTAGGTATCAGCACACAGGCATTATGTTTCACAAACATTGCTGCTTCTGCATTATGCATTGTGCACTGTTCATTGTGCATTACAATATTCGCCATCAATTAATGTTTAGGGTGTTTACAAGCTTCTATCTTCTTCGCAATCGCCTCACGTTCATTCACAGTTGCCACTTCCATCGTCAAAGCCTTTTCATAATAACCTATCGCGGCACTGTTCCAACCTTTCTGACTGCAATAATCTCCCGCAATCCTGTAAGCATCATAAAACTTCGGATTACTACGCACAACTTCCGCCGTATCAACAGGCAACTTCGCCAACAAAGCCATTTTATTCTTTCTGAATTGCAGGAAGTTTTGAAACGTATCCGTCTTTAGGAAGTTATCGGGTGCAATGTTCCTGTTGAAATCCGCAACCTCTACATCCTTCTGCAAGCCTTTCATTGCAAACACCCTCTTCAAATCATAACAAACATAACTGCCCAGTTGCCAAGGCTCCGTACTCACCCACATTCTTAAACTATCGGGTTGAAAAATAACCGAATGATGCGCAATCAACTGGTTCACCGCCTTTTCATTCCCTTCACCAATATTTTCACCCTTCAAACCCTTCCTATCTCTTAAAATCGTTGCAACCTTATCCGCTGTCAACGGATAATTTTCCTGCATCAGTTCATCAAGTCTTTGATAACGATACACCGACGCACTCTTTTCCATCTGCTCCTTGTTCAAATCCTGATCCTTATACTTCTTGCTCTGATAGTGATTCGTACAAAGCACATGATCCGAGTTCGGGTCGTAAACATCAAGGTCCTTAGGCGTCTTTTCAATCACAACCGCCTTATGATCAGCCGCACTACCCACTAAAATGCTTTCCGAAACAAACATTTCACGCTTCCTTGCAATCGCCTCAGCCTCTTTTATATTACTTGCATACTGCAAAATCTCCCTTGCAACCAACGACACAGGCGTTGCCGCACCAAACGGAATCGAAGACTTCGCCGCATTGATAGTCACCGTCAAACCCTTATCATTCATGCCCGAAGCCACGCCTACAAAACCGCCCCAGGTTACAAACGCAAAACGATTACCCTTTTCAGGACGGAAAAACGCCACCATTTTTTTTGCAGCAAACTGATCGCCAACCCAAAAATCGAAATTGCGCCCCAGTAACATCGACCCGTCAGTCGTCTTCGAGTCCCATGCACCAAACGACGTACAACCCACAAGCATCATATTCTGCAACGCATGACCAATGTCGTGTGCCGCATGGTAATTCAGCAGTCGCGCATAATTATTTCCAATCCAATTAAATGAATCCGCCGCAGCCATCGACTCTCCATAGATCTCCTCTTTATACTCTTCATTTACATGCTCAGGCAAATCGCGATTCATAAACCCAACCACATACTTCAAAAACTTCAGGTACGAAGCCGAAGGAATCATCTGCTTAATCTGGCTGGTAAAAGCATCTTCCTGGCTGGTAATCAGCTCCTGCGAAAGCTTACCATTCTTTACCCCCATCTCAAAAGGACTACCCGAAACATACATTTCATAAAGCCCCGACTCACTATGTCTGAACCAGTTATCATCTATAGTATATAAAGAACCCTCCACGTGCACTTTTTGCAGTTTGCGGGCAGCCTCATTGGCAACCACCGGAGGATGGATGTCGGATACCTTCCAGACGTATAAACAGAAAAAAACGAGAAGCAACAACAGGGCAGCGATAGTAAAACCTATGAATTTCAACACCCTTTTCAAAAACAGCATGCGCAAAAATACCCTATTCATTTGCGATTTCTAATTGTTGATTTTTGATTTCAACCATATTATGACAAACCCACAAAGGTTTAACATTTGGAATTTGTGATTTGGAGAATGATTTTGGTCCAGGCATGATTGCTACTATGAAGCCTGATTTGCGATAGCACCGTTCAACTTTTAGGAATGCTATTCAGCTTTTTCCATGTGATGTATCTCACATAACGTACACAATTCGCAACACCCGAAATGCAGCAATAGAGCCTGTAACTATCACCCTTTTTTTGTCCAACATGCAATGCTAACCTTGTAGTTTATAAAGACAATAAAAAAACGACCAATAAGGTCGTTAATTGATTTGGTGTAATGTTTTTCGTTAAAGAAACTGTTGCATTTAGTTGGTTTCGAGAAGTTTCTTCTTTTGTTTATCAAATTCGTCCTGGTTAATCACACCTTCATCTAAAAGCTTCTTCAACTTTGACAGCTCATCTGAAACGCTAAATGATGCAGCAGTACTTATTTCCTTTTTAGGCTGATACTGCTCAGGCAATTCCAATTCGCCGGCTTTTAATGCATTTTCCACATCAATTTCATATTTAACCAAACCAAACGGATTGTCAGTTCCAATCAAGCCACCTGGGTTAATAACAGCATAATAAACGTATCCATGCTTCTTACTGCCTTTCTTTTCAAAGCGTATGATCTCGTATTTCAAATTGGCGTACCTACTATTCAGCGCATTAGCATCATTAGACTCGTTAGGAGTTGCAGAAGTGTTTCTAAAAATAGATTTTGAGCTTATTCTAATAAACTTAAAATCACCATCAGGCTTTGTCCCTAACCCTAATTTAATCGACTCCCCTTTAAATAGTTTATATCCAAAGGAAGTTACAAGCGCATCACCATTCATATGCGGCTCATGTTTTTCCTGAGCAATAGCGCTCAACGACAGCATTGTTGCAATCAATCCCAGACAGAGGTGTTTCTTCATTTTTTGTGGTTTTATTATGAAAGTGGAATGTCGAATTCCAAGAAAGATGCCAAAATGGGCCTTTCGTAAGCTGCTTTATTGAATAATGGAAAGATGATTTGCATATCATCTAATCAATAAAGCCTTTCTAAAAATTACCCCTTCAAAAAAAATGCTGCAAACCCTCGTCTCTGATTCGCAAACTCGTGTACGGAACTCACAAATTCGCATACAGAACTCATAAACTCGCGTACGGAGCTCACAAACTCGAGTACGGAACTCACGAACTCGAATACGGAACTCACGAACTCGCGTACGGAACTCACGAACTCACGTACGGAACTCACGAACTCGCATGCGGAACTCACGAACTCACGTACCAACTTCACAAACTCGCGTACAAACTTCACAAACTATGATACGATCAACCTAATTCTCCATTTTCAATCCTCAATTTGATACTACAACCTCTCATTCCCTTCCAATTTGAATTACTTTTGGCTCCTCACAATGATTTGACAATGCGCACACTTATAAGAAACATCCACCAACTCTGCCAGGTTGAAACCGGAAACGACCGGAAGACACGCGTAAAAGGTCATGAGATGGCTGAACTCCCATATCTGGAAAACGCATGGCTGCTAATTGAAGGCGACCGCATCCATAGCTTCGGCCGCATGGCCGAATTGCCGGATGTTGTTGCCGATAAGACGATTGATGCGCACGGAAGGCTTGTCCTCCCTGCCTGGTGCGACAGTCACACTCACCTTGTCTTTGCCGCACCCCGCGAACATGAGTTTGAAAACCGTATTAAAGGACTCAGCTACGAAGAAATTGCTCGTCGCGGTGGTGGTATCCTCAACTCTGCCCGCAAACTGAACGAGGCATCTGAAGAATTTTTGTTTGAACAAAGCCTTCGCCGCCTCCACGAAGTAAAATCACAAGGCACCGGTGCAATAGAAATCAAAAGCGGTTACGGACTGAATACCGAAAGTGAGCTAAAGATGCTCCGCGTTATCCGCAAGCTGAAGGAAACCAACCTAATGCCTGTTAAGGCTACGTTCCTTGCAGCCCACGCCTACCCGCTTGAATATAAAAACGACCATGAGGGTTACATCAAACTGATTATAGATGAAATGCTTCCGCGAGTGGCTGGCGAAGGTCTCGCAGATTATATCGATGCTTTCTGTGAAGAAGGTTTCTTTAGCGTTGATGATACCGCAAGACTGATGGAAGCAGGCGCGAAATACGGTCTGAAACCAAAGATCCATGCTAACCAGTTGCATTTCAGCGGTGGCGTTCAAGTAGGCGTTAAACACGGTGCCATCAGCGTTGATCATCTTGAATGTGTAGGCGCAGAAGAGATTGAAGCATTAAGAGGCAGTGAAACGATTCCTACCCTGCTGCCAGGTGCGGCATTTTTCCTGGGTATGCACTATCAACCGGCCCGCGCAATTATAGATGCAGGCCTCCCGGTTTGCCTTGCAACGGATTATAATCCGGGTAGCTGCCCTTCGGGTAATATTCCCTTGATGTTAACCATTGCGTGCACACAATTAAAGATGACACCTGAAGAAGCAATTAACTCGGTGACCATCAACGGTGCCGCAGCCATGGAACTGGAACAGGAAATGGGTACCATTGCTGCCGGTAAGCTTGCTAATCTGATCATAACAAAGCCAATGCCTTCGGTTGCCTACATCCCATATGATTATGGCAACAACCCGGTTGAAACAATGATCCTTTCAGGAAAACTTAGTTAACAAACGATTTTACAGGCATCAGCCTGTTAATAAAAGGAGACCGTTTTATTGTCCGTTAACAGGACAGTAAAACGGTTTTTTTGTGCCGTTTTCTTTTCGTTGAAACAACAAATCACTAAACATCAACTATTTAGTATAACAGATAGTTCCTTAAAGGGACCATCTGTTGATAAATAATACTCTCTTAACAAAGGTCTTTGCTAAAAACAGCTCGGTTAACAAGCAATTTGGAAATGCTTTCTACCATTTTTAGGCCGAAAGTCGCTACAGGCAAGTGTTTGAGCGGAATTTTACTTTGTTAACAAGGTTTCGCCTTTAAAAGAACTTTGTTAACTGCTTGTTTCTTAGATACAAAGCTCGTGTTAATGGGCTGAAAATCATTGTTCAGAATGTTTGGCGGGTACATCTTTGCATCATCAACAACGATAAAAGCAAAACACAAACAACAAATAACAACAACATTTAAAAACAAGTTTTATGAAAAAAATCATCCTCGCAGCAGCATCTTTCGTAGCATTCGCATTCAACGCAAACGCAGACACTAAAACTCAATCTCAAACTGTTACTCTTGCATTAACAGACGCAATTGAGCTCACTTTCACCGGTGCAACTACCAGCGCAGTATCTATGCCATTCACAACTGTAAACGATTACGCAAATGGTGTTACTTCAGCTGATCAAACACTGAAAGTGCGTTCTAACAAACAATTCACTGTTAAAGTAAAAGCAAACGCCGCCAACTTCACTTATACCGGAACTGCTACTCCTACGCCAACAATGCCTGTTACAGGTGTTCTGAAACTAATGGTATCAGCAAACTCTACAGGCGGTACGATAGCTTCTCCTTTTACCGGTACTACCTTTTCTACTTTGACAAATGCAGATCAAAACCTGCTGACTACCTGCAGCAATGGTAATAACCAAACTTTTGCAGTACAATATCAGGCAACTCCTGGCTTTACTTACCCTGGTGGTACCTATACTGTTGATGTAGTTTATACTGCTACCACAAACTAATAACAGTCTTAATCCAAAGGTCCTGATGTTAGCAAATAGCCTCAGGACCTTTTTTAATAAACCACCCACTTTCAATCCTTCAACTTTTATAATGAATACAACAACTACAAAACATTTAAATAACTCAAAGCTGGTACAACTGTATCTTACTTTGGTGTTGTTATTGTTTTGTGGTATTGCATCCGCACAAAGCCCTTCATTAATCACATCCAAAATTCTTGAGGATTCAGTTCTTGTAAGCAGTAATAAAGAGTTTGTTTACAACTCTCTTTCACTTACCAATAATACCGGCAACAAACTAAACCTGCTGTTGCGTGCAGAAATGCCTGAGAACTGGCAACTGGTTAGCCAAATCAATGGCAACATTCAGCTGCAACCAAATGAAACCACTATTATTCCAATCAGGATTGCATCAGGTGCAAGAGCTAAATCTGAATGGCAGCCTGTAAACATCATTTCTACAATTGAAGGAAACGCTGAAACTCATACAGATGTTTACTATGTAAAGCTTAAAGAGTATTCCAAAATAAAGGCAAACCTCTCTACTCCCAGTATCATCATTCCTGCATATCAGCAAACTATCAATATTCCTCTTCATTTAAAAAATGCAGGAAATACACAGTTGCCATGTGAGTTTTCCTATAAAAATGATTTTTTCCGTCTTGATGGAACACAAACAATTTCATTAGCTGCCGGACGAGATACGCTTATTTCAATTCCTGTAACAATGGACGAATCTCATTGGTCCAGATTAACCAATGAGAATATAAGATTTACAATCAGTGCCGGAGGTGAAGCATATAATGTAACTCAAAACATTTCCCGAATCGGCTCTATCCTTAAAGAGCATAATTCTGCTTACCAACAAATGCCGCTTGAAGTTGAAGCTGGTGTAACCTACCAAGGTAAAAATATTGCGCCTCTTTACTACGGTGGTATCCATGGTAAAGTAGATTTAGGCAAAGATCAAAGTCTTGCTTTCGTTTACAGAACAGGTTCCTTAAGCAAAAACTTTACATTAAATAACCAACAAGTAAGACTGGATTATCAAAACCGTCAGTGGGATGTTAGTGCCGGTAATATCATGGCATCTACATTATTTATTTCAGACGGTTATGGTTTGAAAGGCGGATTTAGATGGAATAAAGGAAAGGCAGAAGTCTACTCTGTACTTAAAAGCTTAACAGGAGATCGTAAACTTACAGGTGCAAGTGTCAACTATGTAATTCGTGATGAAGTATCTGTTCGTCATACAGCTGAAGTATTCAATGATTATGTTGAGAAGGTAAATGGTAACATCATATCCAACACTGCTGATGTCAAATTGCCTGGCAACGGAAATCTTAGTCTGAAGGCTGGTGTTGGTATGGAACAAAGTATTGCAGAACCTAAAGCCGGTGATAGGTTATGGGGAAGCAGCCTAGGTTATAATTTACAATGGAGCAATAAAAGACTCTTCGTTTTATCAAACATCATGTTGAATAGTAATAGTTTTCCTGGTTTCTTAAAAGGACAGCGTTTACAAGTACATGAGCTTCGTTTGTTAAACAAACAATTATTCGTTGGCGGCTTTTATGAATATAACTCCAGAAGCCAAAGCTATTTTACTGATTCCATCCTGGTAAAAGATGCATTTAATGTTTTAAACAGAAATTATGGCATTCGTTCGGGTTGGTCAACAAACCGTGGGAGTTTCATTATTTCTGGTGGTAAACAATATCAGGAGCAAGCAAATGAAGCAAGTCTTAAGATTGACTATAAATACGTTAATCTGAACGCTACGTACAAACCGTCAAACAATAGCTTTATCAACGTTAATGCTTCAGCAGGATTAGGTTCTGCGCTTAATTATACACAAGCTTCAAACGTTTTTATCAGCACTATTCAAAGCACAGTTCAGGTGCATAATGCAGGCTTTACATTACGTTATGATAAAGGACCGTTTTATTACTCCGACTTTGCCACATACGTTCAAAGCCCTCAGGATTTTCAGCGGATCATTTTTAGCCCATATGCAAGCACTAGCATTTTAAAAAAGAACCTGGATGTAAAAGTTCAATGGAATTATTCTCATTCAACTCCAAGTCAAATGCAGAGCTCTAATATTATGCTCAACCTGGCATATCATAGCAATGAGCATGGATGGAATGCTCAGTTGTCTGGTATAATACCTTTTCAGCCTAAAGAAGCAAATCCATATATAAGCTTATCGGTGCGTAAACAATTAGTTGCTCCGCTGCCAATTCAGAAATATCATCAGCTTAAAATCATCTTATTTAAAGACAAAAACTGCAACGGCATTTTTGATTCAGGAGAAGAAAGAATTGCAGGACAGACCGTACGTTTAAATGGTAACTTGTTTGAATCGAACCAAGACGGAGAGATTTACTATAAAAACATTGACAACGGAAACTATAAACTGGAATTCAGTAGTTCGGTAAAAAAATGGTCACCAACTGCCGGTCAAATTCAAAATGTTACTGTTGCAGGAAATACTATTGTACGTGTTCCATTTTGCCGCAGTCGATTATTACAAGGTAGCTTGGTTGCTGTAAAAGATTCTCTTAGCACAAACAATTTTAACCCTGCTAACATCCGCGTTAAAGCAATTGGTTCAAATAACGATGTGTACACTACATTGACTAATGAAAAAGGTGAATTCTTCTTTAACCTGCCTGCAGATAATTATACTGTTATCTTAAATGAAGGAGCATTTGATGAAAAATTTCGTCCATCACAATTCTCTCAAATTGCCAACCTGAATGATAACCAGGACAAAAACTTGCAGTTTAATGTGGTTGAGAGAAAACGTGTGATGAATATTAACAGGATTCCTTCACACTAATATCCAACTGCATTAAGGAAGTGTTGCAGTACATACTACATTGCCGGTCATATTCTTCAATAAAGAATGATTTTCATTGGAAGATTGATAGGCAATGTAAAATTGCTGATCACTTCCGTTTTCACAGCTTTTAACAAGCGGCTTGGTTGAGGTTACTTTTGTTAGATTCTTGAAAACATTTCCAGAACCAGCTTCATTAACATGGTTTTCGACAATAAGCAAAGAAAATTTATCGTCAAATCTCTGTACGCTTTGCTTTGTAGTTACCGGCTCAATGCTTATAATAAATCTCTTGTTTGCATTAATACTGATGCCACAATCTGGGATTTTACCTTTAGCCATTGCATCAGTAGCATTTAAGTTTTGCTCAACAGCCTCGAGGTTAATAAAGCTGATATCGATGACCGGCTGCAATTGAAGTGAAATAGCTTGGCCTGTGTTGCCTGTGCTTTGAGCATTAGCTGCCACCCCAAAGAATAAAATACTTAAGATTAAAACGACAGCTTTTGTATTCATACAAGCTAGGAGTTTAAAGTTTCATTCTAATTTTTATAGTTTCTAAGGGGTATTGTTTGCTTTCAGGAAAACTCACTAAAAGTTTTCGGGATTAAAGCTAAACCGTTAACAACTAATTTACAAATTGGTTTAAATTTTCAGGGCGCAATTCGCTGAATATTTCAAAAAAATGGAAATCCGAAGGATTTAGATGCTCCGGTAATCACTTTACTCGTTTTTAATCCAAGACTACATACAAGCAATAAACCTTTTACACTCGCTGCATCCTCTTGGACAGATTTTAAATATCTCATACAAGTACATTTGGCAATAAGCACATCATTATCAATAACAATTACTTCATCTCTACTCCAAAACACCTCAAAAAATGAGTCTGTAAATACCATTCTCGACGAAGGGAACGGCATTTACAGACTCATTTTTGTCATTCCCGACGAAGGGAATGGTATTTACAGACTCATTATTGCCATTCCCGACGAAGGGAATGGCTTTTACAGACTCATTATTGTCGTTCCCGACGAAGGGAATGACATTTACAGACTCATTATTGTCGTTCCCGCCGACGGTAATGGTATTTACGAATGATTTTTTAGCCTATTTCCAAGGCTAAAGGGTATGAAAAAGGAGATTGCTTCTTAATTGTCACTCCTGTTTAAACAGGTTTAAGGACTGTTTAAACTTTTGATTTTGGACAAAAAAATAGAGCATCCTTCGGATTCCGGATAAAATCTAAATGGTGTCATTAGATTATAAACATCTAACAAAAAAAGGTTGCTCTTGAGAGCAACCTTTCTTCAGTATCAATTAAAGACAATCTAAACAAACTGTCAGGCTAATAAAAAAATGCATTATTTAATTTCAATAGTTTGTTCAGCAGCTTCCGGCGCCATATCTTCTCCGGCATCTATAACAGCCAATGAGGAATATTTTCCTTTAGCTAAATCCGCAGGGAGTTTAAAATCAACATACCGTGTTTGTTGAGGAAACATAGGAAACTCTGGTACTTCAACTTTAGTTCGTTTACTTGTAGCAAGAGATGCCAGTTCGAGATAAGCATTGCAAGTCAGCATTACTTCGCCGGTATTTTTACAAATAAGTCGGTAAATACGGTTTTTAGGATCCAATAATTTAAAATCCTCAACTTTTACCTGTTTTTGAGTAAGGCCAGGAGGCGTTTCATAAATATGAACGCCAATGCGCATGATGTTATTTATTGAAGTCTTTGCTGCTTTAGATTTATCATCTTTTTTTTCCTGAACAGTTTCAACAAAAAGCATGGCCCATTTCATTTCTTTTACCGAATCTGGAACCTGTAGTTTAACACCTACCTGGGTTGATTGCCCTGGCTCTAATTCTACAAATGATTTACTTAAGCTGACCCATTTAGCACAAGATCTTGAAATCGTGTTAGGTTCCATGTATTCATGTCCACCAGTCGTATCGCGTAGCCAGTCATTAAGGTATAACCTGAATTGCAGTTTTTGGTTAGAGCTGTTCGACAAATTAATGTTCTGTGTCTCGCTTTGATTTGGAGCCACATGGAAATCAAGTATAGAAGGGAAAATGCCAATATTTTGACCAAAAACATTACTTGGTATGCCTAAAATAATTACAATTACAAACAGATAACAAAATCGGCTTCTTAGCATAATGAACAAGGGGAAAAAGTGACTAATTTTGAAATAATTATCACAAAATAAGAAGATTATACCATGCGCTGGAGCCTATCGTTTCTAATATTTCTAATTATCATTTTTGGCTCTGTTAATGTTTTTGCTCAACAATCAGGAAGTGGTAACAATTATCTTGCTCTTACAGTGAACAATTCATTGACATTTAGTTTTAAGAATACAACTGATCTTGAAACTACTCAAACCATTGCCAATGCCCTAACAGTATCTCTTCGTTCCAAAGATTATAACTGTACCGTTTCTGCAAAGGCTTCAATTAACAGTAACACAACTACTCCATTACCAGAAAATATGTTGATTCTTCAGTACACAGGTACTTCGTCAACCAATGGAAGTCCTGTTACAACCCCAATTACATTAAGCACAGGCAACACGCAATTATTTACACAACCTAAAACAAGCGCGGGTAACACTGTTAATTATAATTACGATTTAAAAATGTCCCCACTTGGCTATACTTATGCACCCGGCACTTACAATATTTCACTCACCTTCACAATGACACAACAATGAAAATATTTTTATTCTTAGCGTTAATTCTATTTGGTTCATTAGTCTGTCACGCCCAATCTACTTTTATAGTTAACACATCCGGTACTGCTACAATTGATCCTATCCAGAATATTTCGATGACGAATCTGATAAACCTTACAACTTTCAGTACAATTAGCGATTATCAGAATGGAATAACTAATAATAACTATGCAAGTTTTGCCATTAAAAGCAATGTGCCCTGGATGGTAAACGTGGCAGCCCAAAGTGCTTTTTTTAATGCTTTAACTCCTGGCGCAAGTACAGATATGCCTGCAAATATTCTCGGCATCCGCATAAATGGCACAACTAATTTTTCTACAATTTCAACTTCAAACGCTCAACTAAAAACAGGAAGCCGGGGAGATGCTTCTTCTTCAGGTAATACCTTTTATGTAGACTTAAAGTTTTCCCCCGGCTTCAATTACAAAGGAGGCCAGTATAGCATTAATCTGCTTTATACGCTTACAACCAATTAAAGTATACTCGCCTATTAAAATGCCACGTACTCTTCCAAGTGTCTTGCTGCATACTCTACCAGGCAATGCATCGTGTGTGTTTCGTATTGTTCAAAGCGTGCATCCAACTCCGTAAACTCGGGCAATTCATTGTAAAGGCGGGCAAACTCTTCAACTGTAGTTTCTTTTTCAAGCTTATCTACGTTTTTTACGTAAGCTTTTAAAACATCGTCAAGCAGTATACCCATTTCGTGGGCGCCAATGCTTTCCATCCATCCGGGCATTGGAGGCAGCAGGCTTACATATCCATTTTGTAAAAACTGAATAAATCCACCCTGTTTTACCTGCCCCGTGATATAATCGTAAGAGATAAACATCTGTTGTCCCGGCGAGAGATCTTCAAGAAAATCAAAAGTTTGTCTGCGATATAGCTCATTGTGTAAAGGCTGCGTCAATAATTCAAAGAAATCGCTGTCAATACTTTTGAGCTTTACCTCTGTTAATTTATCTTCTGATATCCGAGGCAGAAATCGACTTTTACTCAACATACACACTTGTTTTTCATCGTTAAAGATAATCTCCTAACCTCAAGTATCCTGCCGAAAAAGAATAAATAGCTTTGCATCATAAACACTTTTTACATGAAAAACGTCCAGGATAACTTTTCGGAGGTGGCTAAAAGCTATTCCAAATATCGTCCCCATTATCCCGTCTCCCTTTATCATTTTATCTATCGTCATGTATCTCATTTTGATACAGCGTGGGACTGCGGCACAGGGAACGGACAGGTTGCAGCCGCTCTTGCCGAACGTTTTAAACTGGTTTACGCCACCGACATCAGCGAAAACCAATTGGCACATGCCATTCAAAAAGAGAACATTATTTATAAAGTTTCGAGAGCAGAAAAAACAGACTTTGCCGACAATTCATTTGACCTGATCACCATTGGCACGGCACTTCATTGGTTTGATTTCGATGCCTTTTATAAGGAAGTGAAACGTGTTGCAAAACCAGATGCAATTATTGCCGCATGGTCGTATAGCCTTTTGAAAGCCGATGCTGCAACCAATAGTGTGATTGACAATTTTTACACAAAAATTATTGGGCCTTATTGGGATCCGGAAAGAAAATACGTAGACGAAGCTTACACTACTATTCCTTTCCCTTTTGATGAAATTATGCCTCCAGAAATGGAAATTACCGATGAGTGGTCGTTACAACATTTGATTGGTTATTTGGAATCGTGGTCGGCTGTGCAGCATTATAAGGAGAAAAATGGCAGCGATCCTGTTGACCAGATTCGTACGGCACTTTCTGCCAATTGGGATGAAGGTGAATACAGAAAAGTGACTTTTCCACTTCATATGAGAATAGGTAGGGTAAAGAAAGATTAGGATTAAAGGATAAAGAGGATAGTTTTTGACTCATCACATGGTTGGAGACGTTCCGCAAGTGAAAATTGACCTTAACCACGTGGTTAAGTATGTTCTGAAGAAAGGAATTGACCTTAACCACATGGTTGAGCATGATCTGAAGAAAGGAATTGACCTTAACCACATGGTTGAGCATGATCTGAAGAAAGGAATTGACCTTAACCACGTGGTTGAGCATGATCTGAAGAAAGGAATTGACCTTAACCATGTGTTGTGTAATCTGGAGAAGCCAGCATGGCGTCTCTACCAGGTGTGGCGAACAGATAATGACGGCAAATAGCATGGAAAAAGATGAATAGACTTCCCCAAAGTTGAAGAGTGCGACGCAACGGATGCTTTACCGGAGATACTAAGCTGGAACCATCATCATTTTTGATTTCAGGATTTTTGATTTCAGATTTTGCTGTTTCAAGGTCAAAAAACTGCTTAATGATCTTACGATTAATAACGAAGCTGACAAGAATCATCTTTTTGGCTTTCGCATTTCGTGTTTTGACTTTTACCTTTGGGGCCATTATTTTAAAATAACGACATGGAAAAAAAGGAACGCGCACCGGTTTATTATAGCGAATACCTGCAACTGGATAAAATCCTTAATGCACAGCTGCCCGAAAGTTCTAAGGAAGGAATCAAGGCTGATGATGAGATGTTGTTTATCATTATCCATCAGGCTTATGAACTGTGGTTTAAACAAATCCTGCACGAACTGACCGTTGTTCGCGACATTTTCAAACAGGAAAGCATCCCTAATAACTCCCCTGATATTTTTAATAGCGTTCACCGTCTGAACCGCGTTTGCAAGATTCTTGAAATCGCGGTGATGCAAATGAACGTTATGGAAACGATGACGCCGCTGGACTTCCTGGATTTCCGCGATCTGCTGCGTCCGGCTTCCGGTTTCCAAAGCATTCAATTCAAAATGATTGAGGCGACTCTGGGTCTTACTTACGATGCGCGTCATGGTAAAGGTTATTACCTGAGTCAACTGAACCAGGGTGATATTGACCGTGTAAAGCATGCTGAAGAAGAAGTGTCGTTGCTAGTGTTGATTAACAGATGGCTGGAACGTATGCCTTTCGTTAAAAACACAGAATCGTGGATCAGCGAAAACGGTAAAACTTTCTGGCAACAGTATCATGATATTTATAAGTCTGGTCTGGCACCTGCAGAAATGGCTAACCTGGAGATGTTTGAAACATTGTTCATGAACGATGCAAACTACCCTGCTGAGCGTCGCCTGAGTCCGGAGGCTAACCGTAGCGCTTTGTTCATCATGCTTTATCGTGATCAACCTATGTTGCACCTGCCTTACGAACTGCTGAATACCTTGCTTGAAATTGACGAGCAACTGGCTATGTGGCGTCATCGTCATATTAACATGGTACAGCGTACTATCGGTAAGCGTATTGGTACGGGTGGCAGCACCGGTGCTCAATACCTGAGAGCCGCAGCTGAATCGCACTATATCTTTAAAGAGCTTGCAGAATTGACTTCTTTCCTGCTGCCTCGCAATCAGTTGCCTAAATTGCCGGCACAGGTGATTAAGGAACTTAGCTATAATTAGTTGATTGGTTAATCAGTTAACTGGTTAATTAGTCAGTGATGATATAACGGGCTGTCTCAGAAGTTGAGACAGCCTTTTTTTATTCGGGATACTTATGGCGAATTGTATTACCCCTACAGTCAGACAAATCAACAAGTAAATCAATCAACCAATCAACTATTTACCTAATTTGTAGACTATATGCCAATCGCCATTGAAATAGAAAATCTGAAAAAGCATTACAGGGGTGCAATTACCCCTGCACTCGATGGCCTCTCTCTTACAGTTCCACAAAACAAGATTACCGGCCTGCTTGGACCAAACGGTGCAGGTAAAACAACAACCATTAATATTATTTGTGGACTTATTACGGCCGATTCGGGTAAGGCTACCATCTTCGGAAAGGATTGTACCAAACAGACAATGACTATAAGGGGTGAAATAGGTGTCGTTCCCCAGCAGATTGCACTTTTCCCGAACCTGACGGCATGGGAAAACTATGAGTACATAGGACGGCTGTATGGGATGAGCCTACAATCTATCCGTTTGCGTGTGGGTACCTTATTAACAAGGCTGGGATTAGAAAAGCATGCTGATAAACAGATTGGCAAATACAGCGGCGGGATGAAAAGAAGGGCAAATATTATTGCCGGATTACTACATGAGCCTGAACTACTCATTCTTGATGAACCTACTGCCGGTGTAGATGTTCAGTCAAGAGCAATGATTCTTGATTTTCTGCAAGAGTATAACAAGCGTGGAAATACTATATTATATACATCGCATCTGCTTGAAGAAGCACAGAAGCTTTGTGACAAGGTGGTCATTATTGACGAAGGGAAATTCATCGTCAGTGGTTCGCCTGAAGAGTTAATTGCGAAAACTAATGATTGTAAGAATCTGGAAGATGTGTTCCTGTATTATACAGGACACTCTGTAAGAGATTAAACGAACGTATTAACCTCCTAACAAGGGCATGGTTAAAAAAATTCTTGCCACGGTTAAAAAAGAATGGCTCCTGCTAAGCAGGGACATTGCAGGCTTAGCGCTTTTATTGCTGATGCCTGCAACGCTTATAATTGTAATGGCATTAGTGCAGGATGCCCCCTTTCGCGACTACCAGGAAACAAGTTTTGATCTCTTGCTTGCAGATAATGATCATGGAAGCTTGGCCCGGGAAATTAAAACCGGACTTCGCAAAAGCCGCAACTTCAAAGTTATTGATACAATAAAAGGAGAACCAGTAAGTGAGACTCAACTAAAAGTATTGCTTAATAAAGGAGAATACCATATTGGTATTGTAATTCCTGAGGGTGCAACTGCCGAAGTGATAAATTCTGCAAATCTTATTGCCAACGATATTTCTGATAAACTAGGGATGCCCAAACTCCCTGCCCGCCAAAGCCGTGACAGCATGTATGTACGGATGTATTTTGATCCGGTAACTAAACCTACATTTCGCATGTCCGTAAGCAACGCCCTTGATAAATATATAACCTACTCATGCAGTAACCTGCTAGTACAAAGGCTTTCGCAAATGGGTAAAAGCATAAGCGACACTAATGAAACGACAGAGGATTTTAAAAAAGTCTTTAGCGGAATTGGCATTCGGGAAGAACAGCTGAGCGGAAAAATTGCAGGTAAAGAATTAATTAATTCGGTTCAACATAATGTGCCCGCCTGGGCTATTTTCGGAATGTACTTTATTGTTGTAACAATTGCAGGGCAAATGATCCGTGAGCGTGACGAAGGCGGTAACATGCGTGTGATGCTTATTCCTAACACACTGATTCCCGTTGCGCTCGGGAAAATCTATTTCTATGTGGCTGTTTGCAGTATCCAGTTTCTGGTGATGCTTTGCATAGGTATTTGGGCAATGCCAGTTTTTGGATTGCCTTCTTTGTACCTGGGCCTTCATCCATTAGTATTAATTCCTGTCATTTTTTGCATTGCATTGGCAGCTACATCTTTCGGCTATTTCATTGGTAGTGTATTTAAAACTACCAACCAAGCATTACCGGTCGGCTCTATTTCTATTGTAATTCTTTCTGCATTAGGTGGCATATGGGTTCCGGTAGAAATTTTGCCTTCTGTACTGCAAAAAATTGCTTTGATTTCTCCCCTTCACTGGAGTCTTGATGCTGTAAATCAGGTACTTCTACGCAACCTTGGTTTCTCGTCCGTTACTAAACATTTATACGTGCTGCTAGCTTTCAGTTTTATTTTATGGATAATTAGCACTATTCTTAACTCGAGAAGAGCAAAATCCATCTAACAACAATAATTAAATGAGTGTAATTGACAAGCTTGCATCCTCACTTAATCAAAGAAGTGATGAAGTAAATAAAATACTTGCTGAAGAAATCGCCAATAATAATGATAGTCAAGCCGTTCAGGAATTGGTAATAAACCTGACCAATAAGAAAAAAGACATACAAAGCGACTGTATTAAAACACTTTATGAGATTGGCGAACTAAAACCTGCATTAATCTCAGACTATATAAATGAACTCGCAGCCTTGTTGTCCAGTAAAAACAATCGCATGCAATGGGGTGCAATGACTGCTCTCGATTTTATTACAATTGAGCGGCCTGAGGCCATTTATAACATATTGGGTGACATTATGGCTGCAGTAAATACCGGTTCTGTAATTACTCGCGATCATGCTGTAAATATCCTTATCAGATTATGTGCAATTCCTAAATATGCTGATGAAACATTTCCATTACTTATTGAACAATTACTGAGCTGTCCGCCCAACCAACTTCCTGCCTATGCTGAGAATACATTGCCGGTCATAAACGGTAATAACAAGGCCACATTCCTTAATACCATTACTTCACGTCTTGAAGACATGGAAAAGGAATCAAAGCGTAAAAGAGTAGAAAAAGTAATCAGGAAGGCAAATAGTTTGTAATCTTTTTGGTCTATTGTTCCCAAAAGTGGGATACATGATCGTTTTGAAAATTTCAATACAACTCATTATCATCAATATTTATCAGTTTTTAAAACTAATTCTGTCAGGAACAAGCCAGAAGGCAATAACTAATTGAAATACTATCTTTTCCAGTTCATTTATTAATTTTGTCGCGTTTTAAATAATTAACCTTTGATGCAACGTATTTACTTCGACAATGCTGCAACTACTGCCTTAGCTCCAGAAGTTTTGGATGCCATGATGCCATACCTGACCGAAAAGTTCGGTAATCCTTCTTCCATATACTCTTATGGTAGAGAATCGAAAATGGCTATTGAAACGGCACGTAAAACTGTTGCCCGCATTCTTAACTGCACTCCGGGTGAAATTTTCTTTACCTCTGGAGGTACTGAAAGCAGTAATACAGCCATCAATGCATCGATTAATGACCTTGGTTGTAAGCACATTATCACTTCACCTATTGAACACCATGCTACACTCCATACAGTTGAAACAATTGCAAAAAAAGGTCTGGCTCGTCTCAGTTTTGTAAAACTTACCGACTTGGGCCATATCGATATGGAGGATCTTGAAGCATTACTTGCCAATAGTCCTGAAAAAACACTGGTTACCTTAATGCACGCTAATAATGAGGTAGGTAACATTCTGGATATCCATTCTGTAGGCGAGCTGTGTAAAAAATACAATGCAATTTTCCATAGCGACACTGTTCAAACTGTTGGTCACTACCCTTTTGATCTCAAAAACACCTATGTACATTTTATCAACGGTGCGGGTCACAAATTCCACGGACCTAAGGGCGTTGGTATTTTGTATGTAAATGAAAACATTCGAATCAACCCATTAATCAATGGAGGTTCTCAGGAAAGGAATATGCGTGCCGGTACTGAAAACCTTTATGGTATTGTTGGTTTTGCCAAAGCACTTGAATTGGCTACAGAAAGATTTGAAAACGATAGTAATTACATTAACGAGCTCAAATCGTACATGCATGACCGCCTGAACGAAATTTTTGAAAATATTACTTGCAATGGCGACACTACCGGCCGTAGCCTTTACACTGTTTTAAATGTTTCTTTCTCTAAAACAGAAAAATCAGACATGCTGCTGTTCAATCTTGATATGGCAGGTATTTGTGTAAGCGGTGGAAGTGCCTGTAGCAGTGGGGCAAGCTCAGTAAGTCATGTAATAAAAGCTATTCACAACGGGAAATCTGAAAAAATGGTTCCTATCCGTTTTTCATTCTCCCGCCACAACACTAAGGAAGAAGTTGATCAAGTTGTAGAAAAGCTGAAATCACTAATTTAATACAACATTTAATAAAGAAAAGAGACCGATAATGGTCTCTTTTCTTTATTAAATAACTCCTTTTGAAAGGATTCTTGTTAGGGTATGACAAAAACCAACTGATCAACACTGTTCCCTTATTTGGAATTGAAAAAAACCAATTGATCAACTCCGTTCCCTTATTTAGGATTGACAAAAATCAACTGATCAACTCCGTTCCCTTATTTAGGATTGACAAAAATC
>JADMIO011460590.1_pt1 | contig 79892 bp, 51 predicted proteins | sample 8958161 | NCBI WGS metagenome assembly JADMIO01 (sample SAMN16585339, study PRJNA669376) | soil metagenome | isolation source: Crop rotation soil | place: USA: Cullars Rotation, Alabama | collected 2011 | reverse complement strand
CCCGCCAATGTCCATCCAGTCGGCCACTCGTGGAAATAGTCGCGGCACAGCCAGAAAACGAGACAGAACGGCAGAAATGCAACGGCATAGTACACCAGCTTGTGAGCAACGCGGTGCCAGAACAGATAGTCCAGCAGGTCGATTGGCTGAATCAAAAACTTCTTGATGGCGCCTTCTCGAACGTCGCGCGCAATGCCGGTGGTCAGACCCGGCATCGATGAAAACGCACGTCCGACCATGACCAGCAGCGAATAGGCAACCATGTCACCGAATGTGTAATGGTTGATCGAACGCGTATCACGGGGCCCGCTGGCTTGGTAGATCGCGGACCACAGAAAAACCTGTGTGACAATGGGTAGAAAACGGACAAGCGTCGCGAAGGCAAAATCGGCTCGATAGACCAATCGTTCTTCAATGGACGTTCGCAGAATGCACCATTTCGTGCGAAGTGAAAGGTCCATGATGGGGATCAACCCTTGTTCTCTTGCGAAAAGAGCTCGGCGATCACCTCTTCCAGTGGCCGCTCCTGAACTCCAACGTCTTCGATGGGATAACGGTCCAGAAGCGCGGCGAGGACCTTGGGAATTTCCTGACGGGGAACTTCCAACGTGACGCGGGGAGGAACCTGTTCGAGAACTTTGCCGTATTTCGCAAGGTCATTGGGGGCCTCGATCCCCGCGAATTGCAAATGGATCTGCTTGACGCTGCTGAACCGGTCGACGATTTCAGCCAGGGGACCGTCATGCTTGATCTCCCCCTGGTTAATGATGATCGCGCGGCGGCAGAGTGCCTCGACGTCCTTCATGTAATGGCTGGTCAGCAGCACGGTCATCTGCTGACGCGCCTGGTAATGACGCAAAAAGTCTTGCACGCGGCGCTGGGAAACAACATCCAGACCAATCGTCGGTTCATCCAGAAACAATACTTCGGGCGAATGTAACAAGGATGCGATCAACTCCATTCGCATCCGCTCGCCCAACGACAGCTCCCGAACAGGCTGCTTGACAAGTTGCCGCACTTCAAGCAAGTCCGTCAGTTCATCCAAGCGCCGGCGAAAGGCGTCAGGCTCGATCCCGTAGATCTCGCGGTGCAAGATGAACGATTCTTGAGCCGGCAGGTCCCACCACAATTGGTTTTTCTGACCCATGACCAGTGAAAAGCGTTTGCGGTAGGCATTCTGCCGTTGCCACGGAATGAATCCCAGGACCGTGGCCGACCCGGATGATGGATAGATCAGCCCCGATAAGAGCTTTAGTGTCGTCGTTTTGCCGGCACCATTCGGGCCGAGGAACGCGACCATTTCGCCGCGTTCGATTTCAAAACTGACATCCTTGACGGCGCGAACCGTGTTGTATTCGCGGTGGAACAGACCCGTCAGCGAGGCTTTCCAGCCTGACTGCTTACGATAGACAAAATAATGTTTCGCGAGTTGGCGAACTTCGATTATCGGCATGGGGGCCGATGATAGCAGGCCCCCCTGAAAAACGCTCGACACCGAAGACGTCTCAACGGAACACGATTTTCTGAGCTTTCAGCAGCGAAACATAGTCCACGGCGATGTGCAGCAATTCGTCGTTGTACTCCGATTTGGGAAAGACAGGGTCCTTATCGTTGCGTGTTTCGTGATCTTCCTCCGCCTTTTCAACTTCCTTGGCGGCTTTTTCTTCCTCGCGTTCACTCCGCAGCTTTTCCTCGTTCAAGGACACTTCCTTGCGGTTCTTTCGGGCCACGAATCGTTCAATGTCCTTCGATGTCTGCTGAAATTTCGTGTCCGACTCGACACGGCGATGACTGGATTCGTTCAGCGAATTCACGATCGGCGCCGTGACATAACCGAAGCGGGTATAATGAGCCGGGGATATGTGATCGAACGCCAAAGCATTATCAAGAAACGATTCGCCCAGGTCCATGTGGTCAATCAGTGATGGAAGAACCACGTCCGATTCGACGCCTCGGTTTTGAGTGCTGTCACCATTCACGCGATAAAATTGGTTGATCGTCAGTTTGAGTGCACCGCGATCTTTGCCCGCGCCCGGAAAGACTCGGAACATTTGCGGGGTGACCGGCATGACGTTCTGGACGGTTCCTTTGCCATGCGTCGTCGTGTCGCCGACGATGATCCCCCGGCCGTAATCTTTGATGGCGCCGGCGAAAATCTCGGAAGCCGATGCCGAAAGACGATTGCAGACGACCACGAGTGGTCCCGTGTAGGCAGCTCCCTGTTCGTCGTCGTCGTGACTCTTAACCCGCCCGTTTTGCTCCTTCACCATCACGACGGGACCATGGTCGATGAACAGTCCCGTGACCTCGATGGCTTCGCTCAGTGCGCCGCCGCCATTCATACGCAAATCGACAACAACCCCGTCGACTCCCGATGACCGGAAATCTTGCAGGACTTTGGCCACGTCACGGGCGGTACTCTTGAAATTGTCTTTGCCCTGCTGGGCTCCTCCGAAATCACGATAGAACGATGGAATGCTGATTACGCCGATGCGGCCCTTCCCACCGGCAACAGAATCATCGATCCGCTCTTGCGTTTCGATGATTTCGCCTTTCACTTCCGACGTCTTCAACTCGATCGTCTGGCGAACAAGGTTGATCATCACGGTTTCGCCCGTGTCCTTAAGAACGCGCAAGCGAACCTTCGTGCCGACTTTGCCCCGGATCAGACGGACAACCCGGTTCAACTTCATATCAACAACATCCTGAACGTCGCCGTCATCCTGGCCAACGCCCATGATCTTGTCGCCCACCTTCAAGTGACCTTCCTTTTCAGCCGCTCCGCCAGAAACGATCTGCGCGACAACGGTCACTCCATCGTCCGATCGCAAAGCCGCGCCAATTCCTTCGAGACTCAAACTCATCACAATCTTGAAATCTTCCACGGACTCAGGCGACATGTAGCTTGAATGAGGATCAAAGCAGTGGGCAAGCGACGAAAGATAGTCTTCCAGCAGCTCGCCATCATCTTTGTCGTGCCGGTCGCGGCGAAGTGTGTCGTATCGCTTAAGCAACCGCTTTTTGGCGTCTTCGACCGAAACCTTATCGAGCGTCAACGAAAGCAATTCGAATTTGACACGTCTTCGCCATCGATCATTGAGCTCTTTCGCATCAGTACACCATGCCAATTGTTCACCATCGATGACTAAAGATTCGTCAACTGTGAAGTCGTGCGGCATATTGACTAATTGTTTTGCATAAGCGACCCGTTCGTCGAGGCGAGTTAAATACAGGTGGTAAGCCTCGTGAGCGAAATTCGTCTGACCTACTTTTAGCAGGTCGTCCAATTGATCCCGATATCGGCTGAACCCATCGATATCTGACTTCAGAAAATACAATTTCTGAGGGTCAAGTTCCTTGATGAACCGTTGCAACAGCATGGCCGAAATGCGGTCGTCGAGGTGTTTCTGGCTGACGTGATACTGCGAGATCATTTGTTGGACGAGTTTCACGGTGGACGCCTCGGACGATTGTGCACCGGCGAACTGCTGGGCACAGATGGTCGTCCCCACGAGAAAGGCAATGCCGACTGTAAGGACTCCAACGGACTTCGAGGGACCGTGTGTTTTCATAAATGAATATCCGCTAACGTGGGCTTCCGGGCATTTTTCACGGGTTCGACCCCGGTCGGACGGCCTGGCCAAGGCAATCGGCAGGGGACCATTTGAATAGTAGCTGAACTGGAAAATCAGGACAAGAGGGGTAGCGCGGCCAACGAGTGATCCTGTCAGAGCTTTCATGCAGCATTACGCCGCAGCATTCTTTGAATGTGTTGCACCGCACCGCAACTGAAAGTTGGTTCATAGATCGAATCAATCGTTCCGAGAATGCGGGTTCTGGTGCTACAAAAACAATTCTTAATCTCTCTACCGCTTTGAATTCAAAGATTTGTACTGTTATAATCTCCACTTAGTGTGGGGGTATTGCCTCTTAATCTTGATGACAACAATGAGGAGATGAGCGGGTATGGCGAAAGCGATGAGTGCCATGAGTGTCGCGGAACTGGAGCAGATACTCGAGGATCGAAAGGTGAGGGCGATTGATCTTGGCAAGCGTCGGGAAGAATTGCAAAAGGAGCTTGACGAGCTCGATCGTCAGATTCTGGAAGTCATGGGTGATAATCGAGTCATCCGTCGAAAGCGGCGTCGATTGAAGAATGAAATGTCGCTGCGATCCCACGTGCTTGACTTGCTGAGCAAAAGCAAAAGAGGCTATTCCATGGCCGATCTCACTTCAAAAATCATGGATGCCGGATACAAATCATCAAGTCGAAACTTCCGAAACGTGCTGTATCAGTGCCTGTACAATACCGAGGGAGTTACGTTCGACCAGGCAACCGGCTGCTACAAGATGAAATAACTCGACCCGCGCTTTTCCCGTCGAGAATTGTGTGCGGCTCATGAGGTAAACGTCCTTCGAGAAGGCCAAGCCTGACACCCGATCGCATGCGTGTTCGTTGAAAAAGATCGCTGGTCTTTTCAACATCAATCATGCCGACCTGCTCTACCTCACCACTGGCCCGTTTCCCGCCAGTGAAGCGATCGCCGAACGGAACTTAAACTCGTTTTGGCAGGGAGTGTTGATCCCACGCAGTGGATTCTCGTTTGCAGAGGGACAGACCGAAGTGGAATTATGATACAGTCGCTAAGTCCTTCCGCTCGATTGTACTTTGTTCTCAATCGTGCGTTCGCCTGATTATCAGTCAGTGGCTTTCTTATCGGATTCCGAGCTTCAATTATGGATGGTCATACAATCGACACGGCTGCGGCACTTGAGCTACTGCCCCGACTGATGTCGGTACCGGGGCGAAGCCGGGAGGAACGAGCGATCGTCGAACTGATTCGTGCCATCCTGCGAGAGTGCGGATTGTCCGACTCGGCAATGGAAATTGATTCTGCATGCACTCGCATTCCTGGCGGCGGTGAAATCGGCAATCTGATTGTCAGGCTACCGGGTACTGTTTCCGGTCCACGGCGGCTGTTGATGGCCCACGTCGATACTGTCCCCATCTGCGTTGGGTGCGATCCCGTGATCGACGGCGATTGTGTTCGCTCAAGGAATCCGCAAACCGGTCTTGGCGGCGATAATCGCGGTGGTGTAGGAGTGATTCTGACAGCGCTCCGCGAGATCCTGAAGCACAAGTATTCCCATCCTCCACTGACGTTCTTTTTCCCTGTCCAGGAAGAAATTGGGCTGAACGGAGCGCGGTATGTGTCCGTTAATCTCCTCGGATCGCCCGAACTCTGTTTTAACTGGGATGGAGGCGATCCGTCGCAGGTTTGTGTGGGCGCCACGGGCGCGTTTGCTTTGGAAATCGACATCGAAGGGCTTGCCAGCCATGCGGGAGTCCATCCGGAACGAGGGATCAGCGCCATTTCGATTGCCGCGCTTGCGATTGCGGAACTCACTCAAAATGGCTGGCATGGATTGATTGAAAAGGGAAATGACAGCGGAACAAGCAATATCGGAGTCATCTCCGGTGGGGAAGCGACGAACGTGGTCACGCCGAACCTTCAGTTGTGTGCCGAGGCACGAAGCCATGATCCAGAATTCCGGCAAAAAATCGTAGATACGTTTCGCGACGCGTTCGAACGAGCCGCGGGACAAGTCCGGTCAGCGGACGGTCGTGCAGGCCGAGTTTCACTTCGATCCGAGCTGAAGTATGAATCGTTCCGATTGTCCACGGATACGCCTGTTGTCCGGCATGCAATGTCGGCCGTTGCCAGTATTGGACTGACACCGGCAACACGCATTGGAAACGGTGGTCTTGATGCAAACTGGATGACCGCTCACGGACTGCCGACCGTGACTCTTGGGTGCGGACAAAACGAGATTCACACGACGAGCGAAACGTTATCCGTTCCCGCTTATTTGCAGGCCTGTCAGGTCGCATTACGATTGGCCTCTGGCGAATAAACAATGCCGCATTGTCCGGCTTCGCCCGTTTTCAGGCATACGTGCGCTGAACCGAGGCAGATTTTTCGCTCGTTCTTCAGAGAACCCCGGTAAATTACATTGGCGCAAGATTTGCGATTGCTTCCTCGTAAGGGGGCAAGGACATGTTTGAGATGCTCGTCGATATCTTTCTTGTCGTGGGCGCATTGACGCCATTAGCCGCCTACGAACAGTGGCGAGAATTCGTTCAATCAAAAGCTTCGTCGCGCGATCAGTCCCCCGTTTGACAATTAACGACAAAGCCATTGCTCGTCCAAAAACTGTCCCAAATCGGCGGATTGGACCTGGGCGATGGCATTGAACTTGATTTGGACCGCGTCTCGACCGTCTTTGCTGGGGACGATCTCGGAAACCAGCCCCAGTTGAGCAACCTGCCCGAGTTGGATAGAGCCTTTCGATACGTAAATGACCAGATCAATCGCGGCAGGTCGTTTTGTGACCAGGCTGGCAACCGGTTGCTTGTCGATGGAATAGTGAACGACAATCTTCTGCGTCCAGTCCACTCGCGCGGCTGGCAGACGCTCGTCAAGCATGTTGATCAGCGCTTCCAGAACGGCCGGTTCCCATTCAATTTCGCCCTGCAGAAAGCCTTTTCGCATCAAGTGCCATTTACGCCCCAGCTTCTTCCACGGAGTCAAATCGGCTAGATCGAGGGCCTCCGGATTGATTCGGTTCAGGAATGATGTCCGGGCGCGGCTGAAAAACTGTTCAAATGCCGGTGTCTGCATTTCCTCGGGTTTGATCAATGTGATCGTGACGTCTTCAAACGGACCGTTGGCCGAAGGGCGAATGCGAACGCGTGGCTGCCGGTTATAGACAGGAAGATCGTCGAGATCGTTGACATCCTTCAGTTCCAGTTCCTCGAGCAACGTCTGTTCGTTGAACTCCTTTTTCGGGACTCGGAATTTGAGACTGAGCAACCATTCATCACCTGTATAAGCGTGCAGGAACCAGCCAATCCCCTTGTTTTTCGCCGTCACTTCCACCGTACTTCGTTCATTCCAATTGACAGGACTGAATCGTTCGTCTGCTTCCAGTTGATCGATCACATCGGCAAGCATGGTTCCTGACCACTGACGTCGTCGGCCATTGTTCGCGAGGCCACTTACCGTATGCCAGTTTCGGCCGTCGATTTCCCAAGGCATTCGCGCGTCGGCTCCGATTTTCGTCGGATCGAGATCACCTGCCTTCTTCTGAAGGGCTGATTCACTATCAAAGGATTCTCGAATCCCCCGCTCACCGTCACGCAAAACGTCCGCCAAGATCTCGCCCGTGAGTGAGCGATGAGGCATCGATGACTGGCTCTGGCGACCGTTTTTCGTGGCGTGCGACGCGAGGTCTTCGGGAGTTCCCTCGGCGACGATCCAACCCCCTTCGGCACCGGCTTGAGGACCAAGATCAATCACCCAATCGGCCGTCTTGATCACATCCAGATTGTGCTCAATCACCACAACGGTGTTTCCTGCGTCGACAAGGCTGTTGAGGATCTTCAATAGTTTTCGGATGTCATCGAAGTGCAAGCCCGTTGTAGGTTCGTCAAGCAAATACAACGTCTTTCCCGTTTGCGGTCGCGCAAGTTCCGCGGCCAGCTTCACTCGCTGCGCTTCGCCGCCGGAGAGAGTCGGGGCCGGCTGACCCAATGTCAGATAATCCAGACCGATCGCGGCGAGAACTGATAATGGTCCGCGAATTTTCGGAATGTTGTCGAACAGTTTCAGTGCCTGCCCGATCGGCATGGCGAGGACATCGGCGATACTTTGGCCCCGGTAAGTGACAGCCAGCGTTTCGGCGTTGTATCGCTTACCACGACAAGCGTCACATTCAACCCAGATGTCCGGCAGAAAATGCATTTCGATCAACTTTTGGCCATTCCCTTCACACGCTTCACAGCGTCCTCCCGCCCGATTAAAGCTGAACCGTGTGGCACTAAATCCGCGAATTTTCGATTCCGGCAACCGTGAGTACAGCTCACGGATGTGTTCGAACACGCCCGTATATGTCGCGGGATTCGACGCGGGCGTCGAACCGAGTGGTTGTTGATCAACGACAATCAGTTTGCTCAGGTACTCAAGCCCGTTCAGTTCTTCATAAGGACCGGGCGACGTCGATGCCCTGTGCAGTTGATGGGCGATCGCCCGCGCGAGCGTGTCATCGATCAGCGAGCTTTTGCCACTTCCGCTGACTCCTGTCACCGCGGTCAGCGTGCCCAACGGAATGCGCAAGTCGACGTTTCGCAAGTTATGGTGTCGCGCTCCGAGCAATTCCAGCCAGCCGCCCGGTGCTGTCACGGTCTTTTCCACCTCGGCGGAAACGGCCGTGGTGTTCGTGACTCGAGCGGATGTGGAAAGATCAGCGGATGGCCCTTTAGCGTTCCGCTTCGGACGCGACTGACGGTTTTGAGGCGGCTCGATCGATGATTCGGCCGACACGATTTCACCATTCGCGGCTCCGTTTTGCGAAACCATGCGACGAGAAGCAGGAATCAGAATTCTTTCCTTGCCCGAAAGATACTTCCCCGTGAGCGATGCATCGTTTTTCTGGACTTCACGTGGCGAACCCTGGGCGGTCACGGTTCCCCCAAATCGACCCGCGCCGGGACCAAAATCATACAGCCGGTCAGCCGCGCGCAATACTTCCCGATCATGTTCGACCATGACAACGGTGTTTCCCAAGTCCCGCAACTGTGTCAGAGCGGACAACAATCGGGCGTTATCGCTGGGATGTAGCCCGATCGTCGGCTCATCAAGCACATAAAGTACTCCCGTCAGAGCTCGACCAATCTGTCCCGCCAGCCGAATCCGTTGCGTTTCGCCGCCCGAGAGAGTCGGAAGCGTCCTGGCGAGCGTTAAGTAGTGCAGTCCCACATCCACGAGGAATTTCAGGCGCGACGTTGCCTCGGTCAACAGATCCCCGGCGATCTTCTGCTGTGAGGCCGTCAGTGACAGTTCGGTGAGGAACGTGACGGCGTCTCGCAACGGCAAGTCGCACAGTTGCTTGATTGTCTTACCCGCAAGTTTCACGGCACTCGCATCGTCGCGCAATCGACTTCCACGGCACTGCGAGCAAGGGACGTCTCCAACAAGTCCGAAAAGTTTCATACGATACGAATATGACAGGCTGGCCGCCTGCTCGATCGCGGGATACAGGCCCTTGTATTGAAATTTGAAACCAGCGGTCGAATTTGAAGCCGCTGTGTCCGACGTTGAACTTGACTTCTGCTTCCTGGCACGAGTGCCGGCGGCGCTTTGCTTCAGCGAAGTAGAGTTCTCAGCCGAGGAGGACGCGGATGACAACGGAATCCAGATTTCTCCGGTTCCATACAGGACATACCGCTGATGGGCCGAATCGAGTTGCGAGAACGGCACATCCAGCGGAATTCCAAACTCAGCAGCCATCGCGGCGAGCATCCGACGGAAAAGCGGCGATTTCGCTGGATCTGGCCAGGCACTGACGGCACCCTCGGACAACGATCGAGTTTCGTCCGAAATCAGCGCCCCCAGATTCGTTCCTTGTTGAATGCCGATTCCTTCGCACATTTCGCACCAGCCCAGAGGGCTGTTAAACGAAAAGTTGTGAGGGACGAGTTCTTCAAAACTGCGTCCGCATTTTTCACATGCGCGAAACAGACTGAACGGTTCGACTTTCCACTTCTTTTCCTCGCGTTCGTCGTCGACAGTCGCAACGCGAATGATTCCCTTACCCAGATCAAACGCCAGTTCAATCGATTCGGCAAGCCGCGCTCGACCATTCTCGTTCACGGTGACTCGATCGACGACGATTTCGACGTTGTGCTTCCGCTTGCGATCAATCTCGGGGACCTGGTCCAGAAGATAAGTGACACTGTCAATTCGAACGCGCCGATATCCCTGTTCCTTCAATCGCTCCCAGAGACGGGCGTATTGCTGGCCGACCGTGACTTCCTGAGGTGCCAGAATCAATAAACGAGGCGGCGAATCGCCCTTCGCGACGTCGACGAGCGGCTGATGTTTTTGCTTAAACTTTTTGTCTGATCCATCGCGGGCGGGAGCAATCGACGTTTTCATGAGCCGGTCGATGACATCATCGATCGTCTGCGACTCGACGGGGATTCCGCAGTCGGGGCAGTGCTGTGTTCCCAGTCGAGCGAACAGAACCCGCAAGTAATCGTAAATCTCGGTGACGGTGCCGACCGTTGAACGGGGTGTGTTTCCAACGGTCTTCTGTTCGATGGCGATCGACGGTTGAAGACCGTGGACGTGTTCGACACGGGGTTTGGGCATTTGACCCAGAAACTGTCGTGCGTACGACGACAAGGATTCGACATAGCGGCGCTGACCTTCGGCGTACAGCGTGTCCATGGCCAGCGAACTTTTGCCCGACCCGCTCGGCCCGCAAAAAACACTGATCAAGTCTCGCGGAATCTCCAGATCAAGATGCTGAAGATTGTGCTGAGACGCACCACGCACGACGATCGATGTTTCCGCTCCTTGTGCAGACTCTTTTAATGCGAGCGATGTCTGCCAGCGTGGCGGAGCTGTTCCGGGCACCGACGCGGAAGACAATGTTTGACTCGGTGACCGACGATTCGCACTGGCTGATTTCGTTTTGCGTTTGACTTCGACTCGCTTATCCGGGAACAGAACTCGACGAAGCGCCTGACCCGTATACGACTCCGTGCATTCCGCGATCTGTTCGGGCGTTCCCGCGGCCAGGATCCGTCCTCCACCCGATCCTCCTTCCGGGCCAAGATCGATAATCCAGTCTGCCGTCTTCACGACGTCCAGATTGTGTTCCACGACGATCACGGTATTGCCCGCGTCGACAAATCCATGCAGCACGCGTAGAAGATGCTCGATGTCGACAAAATGCAGTCCCGTGGTCGGCTCATCGAGAATATAGACCGTCTTTCCCGTCGAGCGCTTGCTGAGCTCCTTGGCCAATTTGATGCGTTGAGCTTCTCCCCCCGACAACGTCGGCGACGGTTGCCCGAGTTTGATGTAATCCATCCCGACGTCATGCAGCGTTTGAAGTGACCGAACCAGTTTTGGATGATTCGCGAAATGATCGATCGCCTGCTGGATATCCATTTCCAGCACGTCATTGATGTTTTTGCCTTTGAAACGGACTTCCAGTGTTTCCTTGTTGAATCGCTTCCCCTGGCAAACGGGACATGTCACCCAGATATCCGCGAGAAAATCCATCTCAAGCTTGTTGGCGCCATTCCCTTCACAGGCTTCACACCGGCCGCCAGGGACATTGAAAGAAAAGCGGCCGGGCTTGAATCCGCGAAGCTTCGATTCGGGCAACTGTGTATAGAGGTCTCGAATCAGATCGAACAATTTGACATACGTCGCGGGATTGGACCGGGGGGTCCGACCGATTGGGCTTTGGTCAATGTCGATTGCCTTGTCGACATGATCGAGACCGAGAATCGACTGATGCGCGCCGGGATGACCAATGCCTCGATTGACATCCCGATTCAGGACTTCCCAGAGAATGTCGTTGACGAGCGAACTTTTGCCGGAGCCGCTGACGCCGGTCACGCAGATGAATTTGCCGAGCGGAAACTGGGACGACACATCCCGCAGATTGTGATGCGTCGCACCGCGGATCTCGATGGCATGCCCGTTTCCCTCGCGGCGCCGCGCCGGAATGCCAATCGTGCGACGATGGCTGAGGAACGCACCGGTCACACTTCGATCGCACTGTTTAATCGTCTCAACGGATCCCCGGGCAACCACCTCGCCGCCCCGAATGCCGGGCCCGGGACCAAAATCGACGATGTAGTCCGCAGCCTTCATTGTCTCGTCATCGTGTTCCACGACAATGACGGTGTTTCCCTGATCGCGCAAGTCCTTCAAGCTGTCGAGCAGCATGGCGTTGTCGCGCGGATGAAGTCCAATCGACGGTTCATCGAGGATGTAGACGACTCCAACCAGGCCACATCCGATCTGCCCCGCCAGCTTGATCCGTTGGCTCTCCCCGCCAGACAGCGTCGGCGCGGTTCGGTCCAAGGTCAGATAGTCCAGGCCACAGCGCAGCAGAAAACCCAATCGTCCGCGAATTTCCTTGAGCGCTTCCGCGGCAATGAACTGCCCAGTCTCCGACAGTTCCAGTTGGCCGAAGAATTCCCAAGCCGCGAGCGTGCTCAGCGAACAGACTTCTGGCAGCGATAACGTCAATGGGCCCGGTTCTTGTCCGTTCGAGTTCGACCGCTTCGACGAACCGGACCTGGCAGCAACCCCGCTGTGCAGCCGCTCGGCGATCGCCCGCTGCGCGCTCGTTGATGTGATACGGTAACTGCCGGCCTGTTTATTCAAACGGCTTCCGCCGCAGGTGGCGCACCCGGTTTCGTGCATGTACTTTTCAAGCTGTACACGGCGCATGGGATTGCGGGTTTTGCGATGTTCATCCAGCAATTCGGGAATGAAACCGCTGTACGTTCCGCCCCGCTTCCACACGCTGCGCCCCGTTCGATACGCGAACGTGATGTTGCGCGAACCGAGTCCATAGAGAAATGCCTTCAGTGCCGGATCCGGCAGTTCGCGCCAGCGCGTCTTCAAGAACGAATCTTCTTCGAGCTCAAAAACGACTTCAATGGCCTGGGCCACGCCTTTCAATATATGTCGACGCCACTTGCCTACGGCACTGAGCTTTCCCAGAACCGCAATCGCTCCCTTCTGGATCGACAGCGAATCATCTGGAACAAGTTGATCGATGGCAAAGTCGTATCGGATTCCGAGTCCGTTACAATCGGGACACATCCCCTGCGGGCTGTTGAAGCTGAACAACTGCGGTGACGGCTGCTCATAACTGATACCGCAGTGAGTGCAGGCATAGTCGCACGAATAAAGCCGGTCATCGTGTGTCTGCGTGACAGGCAACTCGTCGTCGGTCCGATCGTCGGGATCGGTCGAGCGCCGACGGCCTTTGGGGGTTCGCGGCGGGGAAGACGGTGGCTGGCCCTCCGTCGGCAATCGATCGTCGGCTTCGGGAATCACATTGATGATCAACCGGCGGTTGGCGAGTTGCAGTGCCGTTTCCACCGCCTCGGCAACGCGGGCGCGCGGGGTCTTGCCCGCGATCAATCGGTCGACGACGACGTCGATCGTGTGTTTCATTTGTTTATCGAGCTTTAGCTCATCCGTGAGTTGGACCTGCTTCCCGTCAACACGGGCTCGCAGGAAGCCCCGTTTGAGCAGATCCTCGAACAGGTCCTTGAATTCCCCTTTCTGCCGTTGAATCAACGGCGCCATGACCTGGTATTTCGTTTCTGGTGGCAGTCGTAAGACACTATCCAGAATATGCTCGCGCGTTTGCGCCGTAATAGGCCGGCCACACTGGTAACAAGTGGGGGTACCGACGCGAGCAAACAAAACGCGCAGATAGTCGTAAATCTCGGTAATTGTCCCGACCGTGCTGCGAGGATTTCGGCCGCTCGCCTTTTGCTGGATTGAAATTGACGGCGCCAGTCCCGTGATCGAATCCACGTCTGGTTTGGCCATTTGTCCAAGGAATTGGCGCGCATAGGACGACAGCGATTCGATATATCGCCGTTGACCTTCGGCATACAGCGTGTCGAATGCGAGCGAGCTTTTGCCCGATCCGCTGACACCTGTCATCACGATCAATTGGTTGCGCGGCAGAGTCAGACTGACGTCGCGCAAATTGTGCTCGCGAGCGCCGCGAATGACGATGTCGGAAGCAGGCATGGGCAGGTCGACAATGCGAGGAGAATATGGTTGGGTCCGCAATCAAGTTCGTGCGTTGCCTGCACATCGACCTCGGATTGTGTGCCACTGGCTCCGCCAGTCTCTTTTCCAGATGGACACACAACCTGCATCGCACTGGCAAAACCAGTGGCACACCAGTTCCTGGCTGTGACAAAGCACTCGCAGGGAGTATAGACGAGCGACGGCGCCGGGCAACTCTCCCGGACGATCGTGAAACGGTGTTTCACGCGGCGCCGGTGTCTGACGTGCGAGTGCTCATCGGGATGCACTTCACAAAATCACTTTTTCGGACGGAACGCCTTGATCTTTGATTCATCCGTTGTAAGAAACGGACCTCCCAACAGATCAATGCAATAAGGAATGGCCGGAAACACCGCGTCGAGACATTCGTGGATCGCGCGCGGCTGTCCTGGAAGGTTCACGATCAGTCCGTTGCCGCAGATTCCCGCTGTTTGTCTGGACAGGATGGCGGTCGGAACTTTCTCCAAAGAAACCTTCCGCATAAGCTCGCCAAAACCGGGCATCATCTTCTGACAAACAGACTCCGTCGCTTCCGGTGTCACATCTCGCAAAGCAGGGCCCGTTCCACCCGTCGTGATCACGAGACAACACTCTTCTTGATGGCAAAGCTCGCGCAATGTCTGTTCAATGATCGGACGTTCGTCAGGAATGACTCGAGCCACGACTTCATAGGGATTCGTCAGCACCCCGGCGAGGTATTCGACAATCGCCGGTCCACCACGATCGATATACTCACCGCGGCTCGCGCGATCGGAAACAGTCACGATGCCAATCCGGGACATTTGAATTCGGGATACTCCTCCCACAAATGAATTTTAGGGCAAAGGCCGTTAGACCTCCGGGGCGGGCCCTGTGGCGGAGTATTGCGGATCTGCCCTGGCGACCCGGGGCGGAAGGACACGATTTATAGATTGACTTCTGGCATGTTGATCAATTCTTCGTGGGCTCGCAATTCAAGGACCTTTCGTTTGAGCGCTTTGCGCAGATCGGCCCATTGGTTCGCGGCCGAATGAAATTCGTCCGCGACGTCTGCCAGAGACGTTTGAGAATTCGCGCCTTCCGCCATCGTCCGCTGCAGTTCAAGAATCGCCGGTTCAAGCTTCTGCTTCAAAAACTCAAGACAGCCTTTTGAGAGGCGTTCCATGTCTTCGGCAAGATGTTTGACTTCGTAACGATCGTCGTAGCGCTCTGCATCGGTCAATTCCCGGACCATCGAGGGAATTGATCGAGTCTGGTGCGCTTGTGCATTGACAAGCCGGCCGAACGGATTGACTGCCTGTTTGGCTGAATTGTTCGCCTCTTCGGCCTTTTCCAGACCCATCCTGGCCTTTTCGAAATCAGGACGGATCTCGATCGCCTTCTTAAAGTTGATGATCGCCATCGGCAGGTTCTTGATGTCGATATACAGATTGCCGAGGTTATGATAGGCCTCAGCCATCTTCGGGTTCAGCCGAGCGGCTTCCCGATAGGCCGAGATCGCCATATCCCATTGTTTGAGTTTGCGTTGAGCGATTCCAAGATTGTAGTACGCTTCGGCGCTGCGTTTATCCCGTTGAATCGCCTTCCGCAATGCGTCGACGGCCTTCTGGTGTTCGCCCATGCGGTTATAGGTCGCGCCGAGATTCGCGAAGTACCTGGCTTCTGCCGGTTTGAGAAGCGTTAATTTCACATAGTGGCCCGCCGTCGTGGCAAAATCCCCTTCCATGAACGCGAGCGTTGCCAGTCCGTCGTGGGCCGAGACGCAATCGATGTCGGCAGTCACTGCCTTTTCGTATAGTTCCCTTGCTTCGTCGTGCTGCTGTGCCTGAAGGCACTCATGGGCCTGACGACAAAGATCTTCGGCAATACTCATATTCAGCGTACCTTTTGGAACTAGTTTCGCGAGCGACTTCGTCGTTCAAGGCCAGCAGTTGACGGAAGATGTTTCGACAAGAGAGTTTATTATAGAGCCGAATGACGGGGGTCGTCAAAGTCAAGGATTCATCGCTTAGAATTCAACCTTGATTTTTTCGCGGCTGTACAGGGGCAGATGCCGGTAATAGACCTCCAGCGTCATGACGGACAGGCAGGTCATGTACAGCCGGCCTCCCGCGTTGCCGTACGGATCCGAGACGTCCCAACTACCGGCCAGGTGCCCATCTTTTTGCGGATGTTGAGTCCGGATCAGCCTGTCCCGCATCACGGAATTCCAGCGAGTCCATTCTTCGCCGCCCCAATGGTGCATCACCTGAGTGGCGTAGTAGTTGTAATACATATTGTTCGGATCGGGCTTCACCTTGTCCAAATAAGCGACTCCTTCAGCCAGTCTCTTATTCTTGTGGTCCCAACCCAGATACATCCGACAGAGCAGCCCGACGGCGGTCATCGCTGGCGTGGGAGGATCGTTATCGGACCCTAATTCCGCCGTATCCGGGACATACTTGTATCGAGCCCCCTTGTCCGTTTCCGCCAGGTCCAGGAAGTGCTGCACCCTCTCGAATGCCGCGGGGGGAAACCTCAATTTGGCATTTTGCGCGCTCTTGAGCGCCATGACCTGCCATCCGACGACCGATGTATCGCCCGGCTCATCGGGACTTCCCTGATATCGCCAGCCCCCTTCCCTCGGATTCTGGGCCTTCACGATGAACTCGATCGCTCCTTCGGCCGCTTTTCGCACGCGAGAGTCCTTTGTCATTCCCGCGCATTCGCTGAGCGCAATTGTGCACAGGCCCTGAACGTACATTCCCTCGTTGGAAACGACTCGTCCTCGAAAATCCAGGCCCGTGGGAGTGACCTGGCCAGACTTGATCAAAAAGTCGATCCCACGTTTGACATTTCTCTGATAGTCGCCCGATTTGTGCGTATGTCCGCCCCCCAGCAGCGCCAAAAGTGCCAGACCTGTCGCTCCCGTGGGGCAGTTCGTCAACTGCCCATCCTGCGAACACTTTCCTTTGCAATCCAGATGCCTGGAATGCTCGAAGCTCCAGCTTCCATCGGGTAACTGGTGATTCATCAGCCATTTCATTCCGGAAGCGACCGCCGCTTCGCTTGCCGAATTGCCACCGAATTTCGCGACCATCGCCTTCTTCGCTTGCACCGACATTCGGCCCGACGTTTCATTTCCGATCTTGATGTCGGTCAGACCCGACAGGTCGCTTGACGAATCGCGTGCGATCTGCGGAGCGGTATCTCCCAGGTTCAATTCGATCGGTCCCTTCGTTTCGAATTGAAAATTGGAAAGTGATTCGGGCAGCGCCGTTTGATCGACGTCCGAGATTTGTGCCCGCCCCGATTCGGGCATAATCGGCTGTTCGATGATGGGTGTTTCGGACGGTTCCGGTTCCGTAATCGTGGTGAAAATCTCACTCAGAACCCGCGGGGTCCGGAACACGACAAGCGCACATGTTGCCAGGACCAGCAGATGAATGCCGGCACTGATCGCCAGATTCAACGTTTGCTTTTTCCAATCGATTGATCGGTCAAAAAGAAACCGGATTCGGGCAGGTGTTCGAGCTTCCGCTCGGACACGTTCGGTGCGAACGGACGGCGAACGACCGGACGGTGACAGCGTTGTGTCGGAGTCCGGTCGGGACTGCTCTGGTTTCGGCGGATTAAGGGGGGCATTGCTCATGAAACGGTTGGCACGATCAGATCTCGCGCCGGATTGGACCCGTGTTCGCAGTCGGCTTTTCTTGTTTCCTGGGTCTGGAGTTGTCGACGTCGATGAATTTTGGTCCGGCCTTTTGATTGCGCGCGGCGGCGGCAACAACGGGGTTCGGGTTGTAATGGGACTCTTTCCATTCCCAACCCATGGGAACGCCCCGTTCGCGTTCGGCCAGCAACTGCCAGGGAGTGCCGGGATGTTCTTCGATGACTCGATTCAAGTATTCCAAGGCGCGTGCCGCGAGTTTTTTCGTGACGACATCCGCGGTGGACATGTCTTTCGAAGGGACGAGCGTCCACTTGTTGTTGCGTGGAACTTCGAATGGCTTGGGGTTTTGCTTCATTTCCGCGAGGACGGCATTATACCCCCGAGCTCGTGTCCGAAGCGCGAGGGTGCGACCCACCGCCAGATCATAACTGGCCCGCCAGCGTGCTTCCTTCACCTTCGCTCGATCTTTTTCCCCTCTTTCCAGTGTTGTCAGGATCACTTCCAGACTGGCATCCAGCACGGCAACGGGGCGTTGCGCTTCCGTCAGTTCCTGGCGCAACACGGTGTCATTATCCGATCGGAAATCCAGCCGCGGCATGGGGATGTTCAAGACCTTTTGCGCTTGCGCTTCGTTGCTCACCTGTACGCACGTTTCGACAAGGGCCGCTTTGGCTCGATTTTGACGCATTTCGCGTTCAATCACCGTGATGGGACGGTAATCCGGAGTGTAGTTCCGCATGACCGCCGGATCAAAATGGTGTTTTCCCCTTCCTTCGTCGGAAATCAAATAGAGACCATTCGTTTCAGAACACAGACGCGTCAGTGCATACGGCCCAAATCCCGATGACATCTCGTCCAGATCGTAACTGTTCGTCCCCCAGTAACCGAGGCGGACGAGTTCGGGATAAAACGATTCGGGTCCCTTATGCATCACGCCGATGACCGTTTCACCGTTGTCCATTTGAAAAGGGGCTTCGACGGTTTCGCGTCCGAATGGTGCCGAATCGCCGACGCAATAACAACGGATGCCGTACTTACGGCACAAGCCGATGGCTTGATCCAGTCGAGTCGCGTTTCCACTGTCCTGCATCGCCGGGTCCGAGCCTGCTTCGTCCGTCACGATAATGATCATGACGTCGCGATGCTGTTCCGTTCGCGCTGACAGAAAGTGCCTGGCGACCTTGTTGACGGCCGCGAATGTGTATTCGAGCCCCGATGAATCGGATTCGGACTGAATATTCCGGACAGCCTTGATCAACTGTTCGGAATCGTCCACCGGTTTGTCGGTGACGATCTTGCATTTTTCGCCGAACACGGCGACAGCGCTTTTCAGAACCTGATCGGTTGCGACGTTGAGCTGTGTCAATTGCTTGTAGACATTATCGACGCGGTCGGCGATCTTGGCACGACGCTTCGACAACGACGGCGAGACATCGAACAACCAGACAACCAATGTCTTTCGTTCCCGTAACGAATTTGCGATTTCCCAGGCGAGTCGATCAACGGCTCCTTCGACACCTCCTGCGTGTTCAGTCGCTCCGCTGGTCGCGACCGTCGCCAGCAGGTTCGTTTTCGATAGCGCTGGAAGCCCGTCGGAAACGCGGACCGGCACGTCAAAATGGGCGTCGACTTTCCGGTCAATTTCGATGCCGGCATCCTTTGAAAACACAGCAGACGCCGCTTGCGATGGGTCCGTATTTGTGAACAAAGTTTCAGTCCCGATCTGCTCTGAAATTCTCGTGTCAAAGGATTGGGGAACGAAATCCTCCAGGTCTCCTTGCTCCACGACACTCGAAATCGTCGCGAAAACCTCTGTTTTCTGGATGAAGTTGAACAGACTGAGAGACGCCAGCACAAATCCGTGCAGCAGCAAACTCGCGGCACACGTCATCACGAGAGTTCTGGAAACGCGGCCATGTTCGAATGTCATTCCGCGGACTTCGGGCACTGATGCGTCTGTACTCACGGCCTGTTCCCTGAAGTCTTCATCACTGACCGTCGTCACTGAACGGGGTTCGGATTTTGGCGCCGCGGCAACTTAAGTCTACCTTGCACGGACAACCCCCGCAATTGGCTAAACTCGCAAGACTTTCTCCTTGACCTCTCTCTTTTACGAGACCTATGATTAGCCGGGAGTTGTGGCAAGTTCTAGGGATTGTTCCGACTGAATCAATTCTTCCGTCGAAACCCGTCTAAGGATGAGTCAGCGGACAGGTGGAATCCGGTACCGAGAATTCCGAAACGGGAGTTCATAAGACGCAAAGTTTTCCGCGCGTGTTCGTCGTCCATCGCTTGAAAGAATCCGCTGTCGGCATCGTCGTTCACGGGTCGATAAAAAAGCAACTTTGATTCGGCCCGCGACAAGGATCCTGTCATGCATAAATCCGGTAAGTTTGTTGCTGTCCTCGTCGTCCTTTGTGGCGTGGGCGCGGCCGTCTTGACCTCCAAACTGGTTCAGGTCCGCAACAGTTACACCGTCAAATCCGAGGCCTTGAAGAAGAAATACTCCGATACCGTGCCGAAAGTCGAAGAACTGGAAAAGCGGGTCACGGCTCTTCGGAACGAGATTTTCCGGTCGCGGGAGTTGTGGGGTGAATTCTGGCATGGAGTTCCCACGACGGTGGGCCGGGATGGAACATTGCAGCTCGGGCTTGGAGCACAAAACATTCGCGACGGCCTGGTGCTGCACGGATTTGAACTGGCTCCGGACGGTTCGTCGATTTATCGAGGCAGTTTTCTGACGACGGACGTGTCAAACACGCAGTCGTATGCCAAACCAAACTGGCGAGCCACCCCCGAAGAGGTCGCGACCTGGCAGTCAGGAAACTGGCGCTGGCGAAACGCTCTTCCTTCAGGCTATCAGGACAACTTCGATAAGCAGTTGACGAATATTCTGAAGCTGGAAGAAACGCTGAACGACAGACAACTGACGCTCGAAGGGCAAAAGACCCGACTGAACGATGCGAACGCTGCTCTGCGAATGCGAGAAGAAGAACTGGTCGGTGGCGATGGATTGTCCCGGGATCCCAACGTCGAACCTGAAAAACGGGATGGGTTGGTTCCCACGGTCGAAAAAGTCGAAGAAGCACGCAATCATACGCTTGAGAAGATTGACGAACTTCGACGGAAGGTCCGTAAAGTTCAAGCCGACATTGAACAGGCTCAGGCGGAAAACCTTGAACTCGTGAAAAAATTGCCCAAGCCGGCGAACCAGATCACGCAAAAGTGACGGTCGAGATTGAGGGCTTGGCCCGACTTCCAGACCAATACCATCCCCGCGACGGCTGTCGCGAACAAGGTTAACCGACGATCAAAGGTCGACACCGACGATGGGTTCCTCAAATCGCGACTACATGCGCGACGACTTTGACGACAATTCGTCGGGACCTGCTTGGGGCTATGATACTCCCACGACAAAATGGTTGATCATCGTCACGGTGGTCGCCTTCTTTCTGCAGTTTTTCACATCGCATGACAATGCGGTCGTGGAACCTCGGCGTCAGAACGTCGCCAGCGTCGGCCATTTGACCCATGCTGTGATCCACCCCGTAGCCGCAATGGGTATTGGCATTCAATCGTCGTACATTGACGATTGGTTCGCGCTCGACGCGGTCAAGGTTCAATCCGGGCAGGTCTGGCGGCTGATCACTTATGTCTTCTGCCACAACCGAGACAATCCGTTCGGATTGGCCTTCAATATGATTGCGCTGTGGTTCCTCGGCGCCGCACTTGAACGGATGTATGGCTCACGGGAACTGCTGTGGTTCTATCTGGCGACTGCGGCTTTTTGCGGTGTGGTCTTCGCCGCGATTGGCGTCAAAGTGTTTTTGCCGTTTCCTTTGATCGGTGCGAACCCCTGCATTCTTTCGTTGTTGACGCTGTATGCCACTCACTTCCCGCGTCAGGAAATCCTCTTTTGCTGGGTGATCCCGATCCAGATCCGCATATTGCTGATCGTTTACGTGGCAATTGACATCTACATGATCATGGAAGCGTTTTCGGGACAATCCGGTTGGGCCAAGGTCGCATATTCCGCGGAATTGTGGGCTGTCGCCTTTGGCTATGTCTATCGTCGCATGAACTGGCACCTTTCGGGATTCTCGCAATGGTTTGACATCGGGCGGGCAAAACGTGCGTGGCGCCAGGCGCAATCGTCGCGGAAGTTGAAGGTCTTTCAACCTGAACCGGTAGTCGATCTCGACGAACAAGTCGATGCATTGCTCGCCAAGATCCATGAACACGGCTCCGAAAGTCTCACGGACCGCGAGCGGGCCATCCTGCAGAAGGCTAGCGATCGAGCGAAGAACCGCCTGTCGTGATCCCCTCAGGCTTCGTGCTTATCTCGAAAATGGCCTCGACTTCCACGGCCGCGTTCGTGGGAATCTGAGCAAAACCGAGCGCGCTTCGCGCATGATAGCCGTCGGTCTTCTTGCCGAAGATTTCATGCAGCAGATCCGACGCGCCGTTGATGACAAGGTGCTGTTCGTGGAACTCGAAAGTTGAATTGACGCAGCCGAGCAACTTGATGACCCGCAGGCCGTTCAGCGTCCCATGTGCGTCATGGACCGACCGAAGGATTTTGACCGCGCAGTCGCGGGCTGCCTCATATCCTTCCTGAACCGTGACACCCGCGCCAACTTTACCTTTCAAGTCACTGACATGGCCCGAAACGAACAACAGATTTCCGGCGCGGCAGCAAAGATTCAAGTATCCTGGCTCCAGCTTTTCAAACTTCAAGCCCAGTTTCTCGGCAGTTTCTTGTGGAGTCATGGATCAACAGCGTCCTTCTTAACAAAGAGAGTGTGAAAGCACCAAACGGCGGTTCATCAAATGGGTATTTGTTGGCCGGATTCTATCCGCAAGCACGTTGTCGTTCACGCGTCCACGATGTATTGCCAGAAACATCACACGACGTCTGGTCTATTTCGCGTGTGACCATCGCGACCAGGCGAGTCCTGGCTTGTCGACGCGGAATTGCACGAGCCGCGTCTGTTCCACTTCGGTGACATACGCTGTGCGACCGTCGGGACCTCCGAAACAGATGTTGCTTGGCTTCGCACCGAGCACGTCAATCTCGCGGATTTCCTTTCCGGCGGGTGAAAGCACGACGACTGTTCCCTTTCCATATCGAGTGATGTACAGATTGCCATCCACGTCGGCCCGCATCCCGTCGAATCCATGATCGGGGAACTGTTTCAGCAGCTGCTTTTCACCAAGCGTTCCGTCCGCATGAATCGGGAACGACCAGACGTTGCGCTGAACCGATTCGTTGACATAAAGCGTCTTCCCATCGGGACTGACTTCGATCCCGTTTGTCGTCCCCATGCTGCTGGCGACTTTTTGCATTTTGCCGCTCGTATCCACTTTCCAAATCTGGCCCGCTCCATTCTTCCAGTCGGGATCACTGGCATAGATTATTCCGTTGGGAGCGATCGCCAAATCGTTTGGCTGGTTCATTGTGGAATCATGCGCATAGACTTCGATCTTCCGCGTGGTCATATCGATTCGCAGCACATTGTGTCCGACGTAATCCGCGACATACATGTTTTCCCGCGTGTCGAAGACAATGCCATTGCCCGTGCTCGCGTTCGGCAGTGTGACAAACACGGAGGCTTCCCCGGAAGGCGTCACCTTGCCGATTGTCTGCTGTTTTTCGAAGTTGACCGCATAGACGTTCCCCGCGCGATCGCACTGAGGTCCTTCAATGCCAGGCGTAAATTGTTTTGGCTTCGTCAAAGGAGTCGCGACAAACAGTTTTTCGTCTGACTGGCCGGCCAACAGCATGGCAATGAGAATACTCAGCATGAAACACATCTCCGAAGGGTGCTGGCAAATCAAGGTGCCATATCGTGTCCGCGACGGGTGTCGACGTCAATCAACGTGCACCTGGTCGTGAATCGGTCAGCATATTCGTCGTCTTCGTGATGTGCTTGTACTCGATGAGCTTTTTCACGAAATCGTGGGCCACGGGTCCCGCGCTTTTGCCCCCGCCTCCACCGTGTTCCAGCACGACTACAAACGCGATTCGCGGCTGTTCTGCGGGGACGTAGCCCGCGAACCAGGCATGGTCGACTCCCCCATTCGTTTCGGCGGTGCCGGTCTTTCCCGCGATTGTGACCTCTTTCATGCGCACGGTGCTGTAGGCCGTCCCGCGCGGATCGTGCACGACCATGATGAGACCTTCGCGAATGAAGTCCAACGTCGCCGGGTGAAGCCCGTCGATGGGTGTGGGTTCCAGGCCACGCGGCTCGTTCGCGGAGTTGGAATCGAGCAGCGTTGCAGGGCCTGAACCCGCGGCGAGATGCGGTGTCACCAGAAAGCCATCATTGGCGATCGCGGCCATCGCGCGAACCATTTGCAATGGAGTCACCTCGAGCGATGATTGACCGATCGCCATGCCCAGCGTGTCGCCAGGTTTCCAGGATTTCCGCTTTCCGACTGTCTGTTGAGCGTTTGGATCCGGAAGTCTTCCCGCCGATTCAGACGGTAAGTCGATTCCGGTCGGCAGACCGATGCCGAAGCGGCGTGCCCATTCGAACAGTACATGCGGCCCCATGCGCCGCGCCGCGGTGAAGAAATAAACATTGCAAGATCGGCACAACGCATCGGTCAATGTCACATCATGGTGTCCCACATGTTGATGCTTGTACGGAAGACAGCGGTACTGATCGGGCCGGTCCAGATAGCCGCGGCAATGAAACGGCAATTCCGGAGCAATCGCGTTGCTCTCGATCGACGCAACGGCTGAAATGACCTTGAATACAGAACCCGGCGGCAACGCCATGTGAGTCACACGAGAGAACAGCGGACTTCGGCGATCACTGATCACGTCATTCCACTGGTCCGCATCCGGAGTGATCAGAAGATTCAGATCAAACCGCGGTGCCGACGCCGCCGCGACAATGGCCCCCGTGTGGACATCCAGGGCAACCAGGCATCCTCCCTGCGGACACGTGACCGTGCTGTTCGTGCCTCGATTTGATTCAAGATCAATCGTTCCCGCGGCCGTGACTTTTGTTAACGCATGATCCAACAACTGTTCGGCACTTTGCTGAAGGTCGGCGTCCAGCGTCAGCAGCAGATCCTGCCCCTGCCGGGGCTCGAGTGCAATTCGCGAACTGATGACTTCACCACGTCTATTCTTGACACTCATTCGCCGTCCGCGACTCCCTTTAAGATGCGATTCATACGTTTTCTCGAGCCCGCTCAGTCCACATGAATCACCGACGCGATATGTGGCCCAATCGTCTTCTGGAAAATCCTGCTTCCGTTTTCGCAGTTGCTCGTCTGTCAGTCCTTTTCGGACACCAATCAGATGTGACGCCAGTTCGTTTCGAGGATATGTGCGGCGTGTTTGGACTGTAATGCGCGTATAGGGGAACCATTCATCGTGATGCGCTTCAATTTCCGCTCTGGTGTTGCTGTCGACCCCTTTGAGGATTGTGTGATACTCGAGTTCCTCGGCAATCAACCGCGGCCCTTCGACGCGATCCATGGGCTCGCTGAATTCCTGCTGGATTCGCCGCCAGACCCGCGGCCACCAGCTCGCGTCCTGGCTTGATGCAATTGCTAAGTTTGCATCACGGTTGTCTGGTTGCCGGGCGTATCTGGCGTGAACCGATCGCTTGATCCGTTCGACACGATTTTGTTCGCGTTGACGCAATTCGTTCAGTTCACTGATCGGCCGATCAACAAGTTCGGACAATCGATGCCAGAAGGAGTCCAATTCCGCAATGACTTTTTGTTTCTCGGCCGCCAGTTTACGGGGATTCTTCCGTTCTGACCTGCTTAGCCGCTGCCTTGCCTTGTCCTTGATCCACGTTTCGTCGGGGGGATCCTGCAGGGCCGGATAGAAAATAGCAACGTCGAAACGTTCCAGGTCACCAGCCAACAGACTTCCATCGGCAGCCAGTATGCGACCATTGCGCGCAGGCAAGTCTTCATACACTTCCGTTGTCTGTGAAAACGCTGATGCGAAATCATCGCAGTATTGGATCTGCAGTTGTGCGACGCGGCCGACGATTGCAAGAGTCGCCAGAAACATCCCGATCCACAAAACGATTAATCGGCAACGAGGGTCGCGGTCCGTGTCCCAACCTTCTCCGGCGTTGGGAACGTCATCAAACCACCGGGATGTTGGGCTGTTCAGCATCATTGTTTGTCACGATCACGCTGGAATTGAGACGCGAATGCGCTCACCGAGTCAACATTGTCCAGCGGTTATTCAATGAAAGGGCAGATGCGGGAGTTCGCGAACGATTGGCATATCGCAGGATCTGGTGGATCTGAAGCGGAATGCTTGCCAGAAGCGTTGTCACCAACGCGACGCCACCCGAGGCCAGCACCAATTCGCCGACGTCCAATGATGGATGCCTTCCCAAACCGTGAACCAGCGACCTGCAAATTTGCCAGATCAATGTGACGCAAAAAACAGCCAATCCCTTAGGAAGGAATCCTTCTGGTCGATCGTCTCGGAAACAGACGAGGCCGATTCCCGTAATCAGCACGGCAATCGTGAAGTCAATTCCCAATCGCTCGGTGGTCAGGCAGTCGATCGCAAGCCCGAGGATTGCGGACCAAGTCAAACACGTCAGTCTGTCACATCGCAAAAGGCATGTCGCCAGAACAATTCCGGGCAGCCACGGATTCATCGGCCGAAGTACTGAGTTCAAGATCGGGTTCGTTTGAACCACAACCGCGCCATAGACCGCCGCGGCGATCGCAACGTGTCGAGCGATCATTCGGTCTCCAATCGATCTGGATTGACGGTCATTCGCAAGATGCTGACTTTCGTCAAGGGGGTCGGCACCTCGATTGGCTTGACGAGAACCGTCCACTCCCGGTCGTCGATCCCCAGCGATGCTTCGACGACTTCCCCATAGTAGAGAGGCACGGGCCGCGACCCGTCACGGTCAGCCGTATAAACCGCATCGTGTATATGTACCGATTTTTCAGCCGGGATTCCGTCAAGCCTGCAAAGTGGTCCCCCCTGACCTTTCAAGAGCCCTTGGGATTCAAAGACAAAACCGGCGTCCGTTTCCCGAATTAATTGCGCGCGACCTCGATACCGGGGGTCGGTCACCAATAGAAACGTACTTGTCCATCGGCCGACGTGCTCGACCTTTCCGATCACGGCGCGACCGAGCAAAAGCGCGTCTTCAGGCACGATCCGCGAATCCTCGCCAATGTCGATCAGGGCGCGATTCGACGATTTCGATGATAAAACCAGCTCGTGCTCGCGAATTCCGTTCTTCGCACCAAAGTCAATCAGTTTTCCACCACGCCACTGTTCGGCAATGGCATCACCAAGGACGGCCGTTTCGATGAGTGACGGTTTGAGCAGCGGAGGAAACCGCTTGATCGCCGAAGAGCCCTGTTGTTGCAGCAAAAGTTGGTCATTCAGTTCCGCGAGACGGATTTGCAAGATCCGGTTTTTCTGTTTTTCATCGGCCAAGGCCTTTGACAGCCGTTCAACCTCACTGGCCGGTGTTTTCGAAGCCAAACCGTTGGGCAGGGTCCATCGTTCGAGCATCGATTCCGCAGCCACGCGAATTCCCTGTTGACCAGGCCGAATGGTATCCAGCACGGCACCCCGCAACCGCGCAGCGGCGCTGTCAGGAGCGAAATACAGGCCCGCTCCGACAAGCATCAGACAACCGAACATGACTGCTGCCTGGGGCTTCATAGATTTCCATCGTTCGTTTCGAGTCCGTCTTTCCACTGTGCCAGATGTTCGATGCAGATCGCCGCTCCGCGAACGACGCACCGCAGCGGGTCATTCGCGACGCGCACGGGAATCCCCAGTTGCTCCTGGAAAAACAACGGAAGGCCCGGCAAAAGAGCTCCACCGCCGGTCAGAACCATTCCGGTATCCGAAAGGTCAGCGACGAGTTCGGGATCGCATTGTTCGATCACGTTTTTCACGCAGTTGAGGATCGAGTCGAGCGGCCCGCGCAGCGCTTCGCGAACCTGTTCGCTTGTCACGATCGCTTTGCGCGGAACTCCGCTGACAATATCCAGCCCACGGACTTCGCTGGTCTTTTCCTGATCCAGGGGATAGGCACAACCAATTTTGATCTTCAAATGTTCGGCCGTCTGGTCACCAATTCGCAGCGAGAAGTATTGCTTCATATATTCCATGATCGCCTGATCGAGCTCATCGCCGGCGACACGCAACGATTTGCTGGCGACAATTTCGGCCAGGCTCAAGACGGCGACTTCGGTCGTTCCTCCGCCGATATCGCAAATCATGCTCGCAAGCGGTTCTGAAATCGGCAGTCCCGCGCCAATACTGGCGGCCTTGGATTCGTTGATCAGGTAGACGCGCCCCGCACCCGCCCGTTCCGCGCTGTTGAAGACGGCCCGCTTTTCGACCTTCGTAATACCGCCCGGGACGGCGATGACGACCTTCGGCTTGAATCCAGGTGCCGCACGGGCAGCCTTTTGGATAAAGTAACGGAGCATCGCTTCGCACAGTTCGAAGTCGGTGATCACGCCATCCTGAATCGGTCGAACGGTCGTGATGGAATCGGGGGTCCGTCCAAGCATTTGCTTGGCAAGTTTTCCAACGGCCGTTCCCCGCCCCAGGACTTTGCGACTTCCCTTTTGGAGCGCGACGACGGATGGCTCGTCCAGAACGATCCCTTCCCCCTGAATGGCGACGAGCGTGTTGGCCGTCCCCAAATCAATGGCCAGGTCAGGACAGAGCCATCGCCTTAACCGATTCAGCATCCCTGCAACCGCCTTATGAACGTCACATGTGGCCCGTGCGGTCCAATTCCCTGAACACGCTTCGGATTGGCCTTAATTGCGCACAGTGCCGAAGTTTCCCTGACAGTGTGTCATTCGAGCCACGACCCTCAGGGAGTGGTTAATCTCAAATGCAGCACTCCCTTACGGTCGCGGCTCTGTTCCTACCGTGCGCAATTCGGGTTAGGCCAACTTTAGTCGAGAATCGGCAATTTCAGCAAGACGCGTTCGCAGGGACTGACGTCAACGAAGTTTACGGCTGAGCTGTCAAGATGAACGAACCAGTAACGGCGCCATTCACCAGGATTTCCGCGCCAATCCCCGTGATTTTGCCAGTACCATCGTGCGAAATTCGTAGCGGAGGACTAAATTGAGTATTCGTCCGCCAATCGAATCCTGTCGGCATGTTGGGAGGGAAGGTGTAGGCGATATGACCAGTCGCAGATGGAGATAACTTCGCAGTCAGGTTGCCGTCGAATGTGCCAAGCCCGACCGAATCGACTGTTTGTACGACAGTGCCATTTTGAACGATCTGGAGGCCGGTAATTTTCAAGTCGCGCCCGATGATCGTGACGCCGTCGTCCAATTGGCGAAGCGTGACTTGTATCTGGCCTTTAGCCACAGTTCCCTGTGACGTCGTCGATTCAAAATTCCCGGTGAAGACGCCAATCAATGTTCCACGGTTACCAACGCGGCTCTGAGCATCCCCATTTGCGGCTGCTGCCCCGTCTTCACTTTGTTCGAAATTGCCTTGCGCGTCGACTTTGATTTTTGAAAGATCAATGATTTCCTCGGCTTTAGCCTGTTCGGCCGTCTTTTGCCGAGTTACGTATTCCGTCACTGCTTCGGCGGCAGACCTCGTAATGTCTCCATTCGTCTGCACCAGTTCTCTCAAAATATCGGCCTTCGCTTTTTCTTGTTTCGCGAGATCAGCTCCGATCTGCCGGTTGTCATTCAGTTCTTTTTGGATATCGCTGAACGGACCGGAACGAAACGCTTCGAACAAGTCGGTCGTGGTGTTTTGGCGCAAGGCGTCTCGAGTCTGTTGTTCCAAAGCATTGATTTCGGCAATCTTGGCATTCGCGGCGGCGGTGTTCTGCTGTCGTGCCAGCACGCCCTGGTTGGCCAATTCTCGAATGATGGCCGAATTAATCTGGAAGATATTCGCCGCAGGTAGCGTCCGGTCTTCCAATCCCTCAACCGCAAAACCATAAGTACGACGACGTCGTGGCGATTTTTCCATTGTATGGCCCCTCTGTTCCTGAAACCTTCAGCGCGAACCTGAATACGCCAGCTAAGCACGGTAAAACAGCGTGATTGGGGAGGCAAGTCAGGCGGCGTTGGTTATGACGGTATCGTAAGGGAACACGTGTCGTTGATGGACAAGTATTCAAAATTCCCGATAGCAGTTGCCCACTGAAGTCTTACCTCAGGGCTGTCAGCGCACTCATGCGCATTGCGGTAATCGATGGGATCAGGCCTCCGAAAAATCCCATTCCGAGTGCCAGCATCATGCCCAGGGCAATTGTGCTGGCATCGACGATCAGACGCAAAACGACGAATTTGCCTCCTCCGTTTCCTCCCGTCACGATACTGTTCGCGGTGAATCCATCGGACAGTGAACCGACCGCGCAACCGATTGCGCCGCCAATCAGCGCCAATACGATCGATTCCAACAGGAACGACACCAGAATCTGCCATCGCTTGAAACCGAGCAACCGCAAGACACCGATGTCTTTGGTGCGTTGACTGATCGCTGCGAACATTGTGTTCATCACGCCGAACAGGCCTCCGAGCGACATGATCAACGCCACGATCAAGGCCATTCCCAGAAACTGCACGTTCGTGGCGGACAAGTTCGCGAAATAGGTCTTTTCCACTTGAGGACTGACCGCGGCCTTCTTGTATTCCGTTGCAAAGTACTCTTTGAGCAACTCCGCGCCCCATTCAGGCTCGCTGTAGTTCGTTCGTACGTCCTGGCGCCGCGGGTACGGTGCCTCGGGATCCGACTTTCGCAACGTAACCGCTTCGGCATAGGCATCGTCCGCGGTTTTCTTTCGCTGTGCAATCAGTGCGGTCCGTTGGTCACTTCGATATTCGGGACGTGCACGAACACAGAACGTCGTGTAGTTCGATTTTCCGAAAAGCGGTCCAACCTGAGATTGGCGTGTCCAGACTTCGGAGTCGTAAACAGTCCCCGACGACAGAAAGACGCCCGTGACGTACCAGGTTCGCTCGCCGATCTTAAAAGTATCGCCGATCTCAAGCCGGTCTTTGTGCTTCGCACGAGAGAGCTCTTCACCACTCCGATCATGTCCGAGCTCGCGCGCGATCGCCGAGCCGAGCATTGTTTCAATCGCGGTCTCGCCTGTCGTGCCGATCGCTCGAACCCCTGAGTCCGAAAAATATTCACCACCCGGCCCCAGTTGCAGACCGTGAACTTTGACGGACATGGCGGGGTCATCAACGCCGCGCACTTGAAGCAGTCTTCGTTTGTTCCGGCCCGTCCGCGGATCGATCAACTGCTGCGAGATACCAAGATAGGTTTCCCGGCTGACCAGCGGCTGATCGTTTTCGTCACGCGCAATTCCCTCTTGAGTTTCAATCTCCGTGGCGTCGGCAAAACCAAGATTGCTGAATGCTTCGTCCGTCGATCCTTCCGAGAGAATCATCACATTGCCTGGCTGACCGCTCGATTCCGTCATCGCATACATCCCGTTCACAAAGGCCAGGATCACGATCTGCACTCCGATCACAAGCGTGAACGAACCAACCATGAACAGGGTGGTCAGCCACCGAGTCGTCAGATTCATGAGATTGTAGCTGAGCGGGACCTTGCCAATTGCCAGCAGGAACAGGACCAGCAATGCGGCGCCAGCGAAGATACCTTTCAAAATCGGCGACGAGCCGCCAAAGACCTGCCAGGGAGCCGCGGCGAGAAGAATCGTGTCAAGCATGGCAAATTGTCCGATTCGAATCATTCGGAAACTGGTGGTCAAAGTTAACTCGTGCGACGCAATAAAGTCTCGCGCAACAACATCTCAGGCGACTTTCGCGAAAACGTCGGAAACTCGCACGCTTCGAGCCGACCATGCCGGAAAGAAACTTCCTGCGAAGGCGGTCACCGCTCCCATCGCGGCACCCCACCACAGACAATTGATGGGGACGGCGAACTTGGGAAAAAATGCGATGGGAAACGGCAGGCCGCCCCATACCTGGTTAATCACCACGTAGGCCAGCCCCGCGCTCAGCAGCCCCGACAATGTCCCAATCAACAAGGCTTCGCCCAGAACCAGCGTCAGGATCTGCCAGGGAAGAAATCCCAGGACCTTTAGCACGGCGAATTCCGTCCGACGCTCGCGAACGCTGATACTGATCGCATTAGAGATCACGAGTGCAAGGACCAGCATGCATGCCGGAGCCAACAGCCAGCGAACTCCCCAGATGATGTCGCGGTACGCATCCAAAAATGCCGCGATGCCCGTCGATGACGTTTCACACTTCACGGCCGGATTCGAGTACGCCGGCGAGGAAAGGATTTGATCCGAGACCTTTTCAAACGATGGCCGGTTTGGAACCCGCAGCCATACCAGGCTTAGCGTCTTGTCCGCCAATGCGTGGGGCTTGTTGTTGTGCGCGGCCTTGTAGGTATCAAGCTCGGTTTCAAAAAAATCGCGAGCAATGATCGCGCTGTCGGTATACCGAGCCACCTCGGACGGAAATGTGCCGACGATTTCCAATTCCAGATTCACATCGCGGAAGTTGCGTCCAAAAACGGTGATTCGATCGCCAATTTTCTTTTTCAGCTTCGTGAGCCGGCCATCGCCGATGATCACTCCATTGCGAATTTGCTTCATTTTCCTGATCGCGTCGATCAATGGTGCAGCCTGTTCATCCGTGAGCACGTCGATGTCATCAAGCATCGTGCGGGACTTTTCGGGATCCATGATGAAGGCGAAAAACATATTCTCGTAGCCCCGCTTCGCGGGATTGGATTCGGTCGACCCTACGAAAAAACCCCAAGTCATCGAGTCTTGCGGATGCACGGCACTCGCGTCGTTTGGATCAGCCGCCCCGTCGCTGAGTCCCGCGGCATAGGCATACGGCATCATGCTCGGAGCTTGCCATTTCTCGGTCACGATCGCTTTGATGTTGGTGCTCTTCTCCGTCGTGACCTTGTCGAGCGTTGTCAGAACCGTGAAAACGAGCGTCACGACCAGGACAAGCATCATCGTTCCAAGGGACGTCAGTATCGAGCGAATCAGATTGCGCCGAATATTCTCGATGACCAGAACCAGAAACTTCATTTCTTGAGTCCTCAAGCGTGTGTTGGCGAGTGCGTGACGAGCTGACCTTTATCCAGATGCACAATTCGGTCGGCCCGCTCGGCTGCGCGAGGGTCGTGCGTCACCATCACAATCGTCTTGTTCAATGTGTTTTTTAATTCCACGATCAGATTGAGGATTTCGTCGGCCGATCGGGCGTCGAGATCGCCCGTCGGTTCGTCAGCGACAATCAGGCTTGGATCGGTCACGATAGCCCGCGCGATACCGACTCGCTGCTGCTGCCCGCCCGACAGTTGGCCTGGACGATGCCACTTGCGGTCAGTAAGTCCCACGATGTCGAGCGCGGTCGAAACCTGTTGCCGGCGCTGCGCGGCCGACAGCGGTAACAGCAACAGTGGCAGTTCGACATTCCGAAAGGCGGTCAGAACAGGTAGCAGGTGATAAAACTGGAAAACGAATCCGATGCTCCGGGTTCGCCAGGCCGCGAGTTGTCCTTCCGAAAACTTCGAAATCTCCTTTCCCTGCACTTGAACAGATCCACGAGTTGGTCGATCGAGTCCCGCGATCAGATTGAGCAATGTCGTCTTTCCGGAACCGGACGGACCCATCAGCGCGACAAATTCGCCCTGGTGAACGACCAGGTTCAGCCCATTCAGAACATCCAGTTCTTCGCTGCCACGCGTGAACGATTTGTGAACATCATGAACTTCAACACACGGAGCAGACGACATGCACAACTCCTCTATCATCGCCTCTGGTCATCGAGCAAGTTACGAAAACGGTGTACTGTCCGCGTCGATGATGTTCAACAGAATCATTCCGAGAACATTCACAAAGAGGATCCGGGGAAGCTGCCGCGCGTTCCGTCACGGTTCTTGACTGGTGTTCGAACCCGGGAATTTCGTGGGCGCGGACGCGGCTTCGTCGTTGATGATTTCGTCGTAAAAACGGACCAGCGCACCCATTTCCGGCTTCAGAAACATTCCTTCTTCCTCGGCAGGAACCTTCAGACGGACTCGGACGGGAACGGCGCCTTTGGCCCGATCGGCAATCGGCATCAATCGCGAGACCACTCCGTCGTAGAAACGATCGGGGTACGCCTCGGGTTGAACCTTGCACCGCTGGCCTTTCTTCACTTTCGCAATTTCACGCTCTTGAATCGATAACTCGACTTCCAGTTTAGACAGATCGGCAATGTCGCACAGGCTGAACGAACCATTGAACGCGACGGGATTGACCAGATTTCCCAGCTCAGCATTCTTCTTGAGCACGGTTCCCGAAATTGGAGCCAGGATCGTGCAATTATCCAGTCGCCATTTCGCGCGCCGCAGTTCGGCCTGAGCCTGACGGACTTGTGCCTCGGCCACGCGCTTCCGCTCCTGGCGCGGTCCATCAACCATCAGTTGAGCCGTCGCGGTCAGCTTTTCGATCCGCTTTTTCAACATTTCGAACTGTGATTCGGCCAGTTCATATTCCTGTTTGTTTCCAAATCCAGATTGAAGCAAGTCCTTTTTTCGCTTGTAGTCGCGTTCCGCCTGTTCAAGATTTGCCTGGGATTCGGCCAGATCGGCTTTCGCTTGTTTGATTTCATCGGGGCGCGAACCTTCCCGAAGCTCCGCCAGATTCTCCTCTGCCGCCGCCAGCAGCCCCGAGACTCGTTCATACTCGGCCTGGTATTCTGTATTGTCGAGAACGGCCAACACGAAGTCGCGGTCAATGCGTTGACCTGCTTCAAAGTTCAGTTCGATGACGCGACCGCTGACCTGCGGACTGACAAGAATCTGTTGTTCAGGAATGATATAGCCCTTGGATTCAACGACTGGACCCGGCGCCGAACTTGTTTTCGCGGGCGTCGCAGCAGCCTGCGCCTGTTCGGTCGATTTTTCGGGATCGGCCGTCTTAGTCCCGAGCAATGGAGGATAGGGGCTACCGATCAGTAACAACCAGGCAATTGCACAGGTCAGACAAAACACCAACACCCATGCGAGTGTCGAACGACTGCCAGCGGACTGTTCCGGGGGTGGAAGTTGGAGCGATCGGACTCGATCCTTGAGTGACGAACCGGCGACGGATGACTCTGCCATGAATCTGGAATTCTCGACGTCAAAGATTTGAAAGGCAGTTCGGGACGGAAATCCAGATCCCGATTCTTTACGTCATGATTACATGTCGCGCCGGAATTGTCAGCAGACGTACCCCTAGTTTTGCGGGCGGCGCGGCTCAAACGGTTTCCCTTTAAGTTCTTCCAGCTTTTCCTGCTGTTCTTTGGTCAGGACTTGGTTGATTCGTTCGCGAAACTTGTTGGCGACCGCCTCGATTTGTTCCCGCCCCGTGGCTTGGCCCCTCGGTGTCGTATTCGCGTTGGTATTTGCAGCATTTGTGTCGATTTCCGAGCGTCCAAAGATAGTGTTGATGTCGACACGATAAACATACTCACGAAGCTGCTCGGCTCGTTCGGTGTTGATTGCTTCAATCTGATTTTGCTGATCCCGGGAAACGGAGAGCGCGGCAATCACTTGCGGGTCGCTCATCGGGGAATCAACGCGGGATTGCCAATTGATCTGCTTCAATCGGTTGAACTGATCGGCTGTGAGAAGCTCCTTCAGTTTTGGCAGGAATCTCTCCATGATCGAGCGGTCCAGTGCTTCGACCTTGTCTCTTGCCTGACAACTCTGTTCGGGATTGATACCTTCAGGAGACATGTCTTGAAATCTCAGCGGTCCGCCGACCGCATCGGCAGTCGCCGTGCGGGCTTCTTCCGCGAGCGCCCTGAGTTTCGCGACTGCGTCGTTGCTCAAACCCAACTCCGTTTGTACGTCGGGATTCTCGACCAGGGCGAAGAGTGGCCTGCGCGGGTACGCGATTAGTCGACTGATGACTCCAGAGCGCCGGCCTTGTCTCGCGGGTTGCCGTCGTCGATTGCCGCGGGTCGAATTGATATCGTCAAGGCGTGCCTCGATGAGATCGAATTCGTTCCCTAACAGTGACACATACTTATCGCGCTGCGCGGCCGTCAACGTGGCGTCAATTTTTGCGTCGAGTCTGCGATCCCGTTCGTCGGCGATTTTCAGTGAACCCGGATCGCCGGGCCTGAGCTGCGAAATTTTCTTGTCATATTCAGTTCGGATCGCCTTGATCGTCTCGCGCTGTTCTTTCGACAGAGATAGCTCTTTGATCACCTCGGAATCGTTCAGTGCTGCGTTTCCCATCTGTTGCAGATGAATCTCTTGAAGCCGCCTGGATTGAGCGGACGTTAAGACACCCTTCAGCCTGGTTAGGAACTTCTCCGATTCAAGGTTCTTGGCTTTAGTATTTTTTTCCCACGCCGCTTTGCGTTCGTCGTCCGACAACTGGAGCAGTTTTGGAGATGGCCCAGCAATGGACTGACTAGCGGTCTTGAATTCGCCCACAAGCGACTTGATTTTGGCGAACGCATCCTGGCTCAATCCTATATCGTTCTGGATCGCTTCGTTTTCGATCATGCGCAGGAAAATCGCACCGCGCCCGACAGGTTCAACCCATAGGTCGTCCTCGTGAACAGGTCCCTGGAAATTGTTCTTCAATAGAGTCAGGTCAAACGGTTTTCCCGTCAATTCGGTCAATCGTTGGAACTGCTCCTTAGATAGCGATTCTGTGACTTTCGTCTGTTTTTCTGCCTCCAATTGCTGAGTCTGACTCACCAGTTCACGCGGATCGGGATTGGATTGTCGTGTGAGAACCATCTGCTCGAACAACGTCTTGCGGAATTCGGCCAGATAACCGTCGACTCGCTGTTGCTGGTCTTTGGTCAACTTCAACGCATCGACCATTTCCTCATCGGCAAAGGCGGCGGTTCCCATGGCTTGCCAGGTGATTTCCAAAAGGCGCCGATATTGGTCTTCGGTCAATGTTGCTTTAAGTCTCGGGCGGAATTTCGCGGCTGTCGCTTTGAAAACCGGCAATTGTTCGGCAGTTGCTTCTTGCATCACCGTCATCGATCCATCGGGACGCTGGATCATCCGCGTGAGGGTGCCTCGCAAAGGCATTGTCGCCGTCACTTCTCTGAAGTACTCGTCATTGATCTTTTCGATCTTCGCAATTGCCTCTTCGTTCAAGTCAAGTTCTTTCGCAACGGCTTTCATGCGTGCCCAATAAAAGATCTCGCTGCCCCCCTGGCCGCCGCTATGGTCGAACGGCTTCTTCGGCTGAGCCGGTTTGCTGGCGTCGTTTGCCACTTGTGCTTGAGGCTTCGCGTCGGCCTGACCTGTGTTTGGTTGGGCGTTTGTCTGATCCTGCTTTTTGTCATTCGCCTCGGCGGGGTTGGCATCTTTCTGGTCCGCGGCCGCTTTCGTCAGATACGCCGGCACGATCACGAGAGCCAGCAGGAATGCTGTTGTGAGTGCAATGACCGTTCCCGAATTGGAGGCCGACTTGGACGGAACCTTCAGAATCCGCTCAATGCGGCAGATGAGACTTCCGCCGCCTGCTGACATTGCCAGCGGCATGGAACCGGCCGCGAATTGCGCCAACTGGATCAGCGACTCGGCATACAACCGCCGATTCGAAATCAGACCGAGAGCGATTTCGTCGCAGCAGTGTTCACGCTCGTCGCGGATCACCGTGTTGATCCACCAGACAGACGGGTGAAAGAACAACACCGTCTCGACAAAACTCTGTAAGAGATTGACCAGGTAGTCGTGACGCTTGATATGAGCGAGTTCATGTGCGAGCAGCGCTTCGATCTGCTCTGGCGAAAATCCCGAAGTATAGGACAGCGGGAACAAAACGATGGGTCGCAGCCAGCCGAGCACGGTCGGGACGATAACGCGGCCGGACGCGAACAACCGGATTCGCGGATCCAAACTCAGCCGCTGAATCAAATGAGTGAATTTTTGCGACACTGTGCCGTCTGTGATTGGAACCGCGGATTCCCGCAATTTCCCGACCGCTCGATATGAAAGCACCAGTCGGCCCGTCGAAATGGCAACGCCGAGTAGCCAGACAACGACGAGATACACAGAATATCGCTCGACGATCAATCGAATCACCCGAGTGAAATCCGTCCAACCGAACCACGACGCCGAACGTGCAAACTGGTCGACGGAGTTTGCACGTTCTGAATCACCCGAAGTCGTTGACAATGGCGTCGCGAAGGAATGCGGGATGCCAACGCCTTGCGTTTCAGAGGTCGTTGGATATTCCGTTTCAGAAGGACTAACGCCGTTGAAACTCGCCGGTGATACGCGGATTTGATGCCGAATCGCAATTCCAGTGACGATCGGCGCGGCCACCATCATGCAGAGAGCGAGACATCCCAGGACGTACCGAGCATTCGACCGGGTTTGGCCAATGCACTTGAGTCCCAGCCACAAGACCGCCGCGATGACTGCTCCCTGCCAGATCGTGTGCAATAAAATCCAGGCCAGCCAGTTCACGTCTTGAGCCATCGAATCGGTGAAGAACGACGTCATATTGCTGCCCTTTGAGTTGACGTGCACAAGTCGTGCGAGAAGCCCGGAATCATTCCTGCTGTTCAAGTTGATCGAGCATCTTGCGGATTTCAGACAGTTCGCGAGCGGTCACTTTTTTGGCGGAAAGAGCCTGCATCACAAGCTTGTCGGCCGATCCGCTGAAGACCGACATCAATAATTCCTTGACGAGGCGTCGCTGAGTTGGTTCTTCGCCAAGCGCCGCCGTATAGATGTGAGATCGCGCCGATTCGTCGCGCGTCACCAACTTCTTGTCGGCCATGTTCTGCATCAGCTTCAACGTTCCCGTATACCCGACCGTCCGCGCCTTACACAGCACATCGTGGACGTCGCGGACGGTACTCGGCCCCTTGGACCACAAAATCCTGAGGATTTCCAGTTCCGAATCGGTGGGTCGTTCAGCGGTTTTCCGAGCCATCAACGGTGATCCTTCAGCCGCGAAAAGTACGATTCTTATCGTATGTCACCATAAGTACGATCAAAATCGTAGTTTGTCAACGGCATGGATTCTGAATTTTCAGCCAGAATGGAGCTACAAACTGACGAATTGAAATCCATAGACCATCGGACCGGTCTCCTTGCCACTCAACCAGAACCGAAACGCGACTCGCTTATCAATCGCGAGCGGGAGCCGGCGATCTCCTTTCCAACGGACAGCGGATTTCAGATCGTCCGATGTTAACGGCTCACAGTCGTCGCGGCTGAATCCGGCAAGAGGCCGTCCGTTCGCGACATCCAGGACCTCAACCTGGAGGCTTCGATCGGCGGCACAATCCGCGTTTACGACCAGACCCAGTGGTTCGCCCCCCCGCGCATCGAACGGAACGGTCGTGAAGTGTCCCGATGTCTGACCTGACTTCAGCGCCAAGCAGGTAAATCCGTCGAGGCGAAGTGTCGCCAGCCCAGCCGCCCCGCGAATCGCCTCATTGTTAAAGATCCCCTTCGCGAAATTTTCGGGGGACGGTGCCTGGCCTCCATAAAAAAGCCACAGCTTGTCGTTGGCGACGACAGGGGTTGTCTGCAGGATCTGCTGCCAATCCCAGTCCCCTTTTTCCCCGAGTGGGATCACTTTTTGCCCTGGCTTCACGTGGACGAAGTTTTCGCCATCGCGGCTGACCGCCAGCTCAATATCCAGAAAATTCTGATCGTGTTGAGCGTGAAACAGGGCGAGATAATAACCCGCATAAGGAAACACGATTGTGTCGTGAATCTGCGACAGCGGTCCCGAGGGCATCAGCGGAACCTCGCTGACAGTCGGATCGAGGACTGGGTTTCGGGGATAACTGATCCACTTCTTTCCATCGGCACTATACGCGAAACAACCCGCTCGACGTCGCGCCGTGACTGTCGCGTAGCCGTAGATTTTCCAGCGTCGAGCGGGATCGAGTTCGTTTCTGTCAATAAAGAAACTTTGCACGACAAGTTCCCACAATTTGCCGTCGGGGAACTCAACCGAAAGCGGCTCCGTCGTCCAATGGATTCCATCTGGCGACAAAAGAAGCCGGCCCGGAGTTACGGGATCGGCCATGTCGTACTCGCCCCGTGCCGACGCCTGTAATTGCAATTGATGCCGGTCAAATTGCACGGCTTTGTAACGCCGGCCTGGTTCCCGATCATCGACGTCTTTGAAGACCGCTGTTGGCCAGGGAAGCAGTGGAATGCGGTTCTGATCAGGGCCGGGCGATGTCCCCTCCACTCCCGTCGCAACCTTGTTCCAGAGGAGACCGTCATTGCTTTCGGCGTATCCAATGTTGAGCCATTCCCACCAGTAGGCGTTCTTGCGTCGATTCACGCCCGCGTACCACATGCGAAAGCGGTTGTCGTCAAACAGGACGGTTCCATGATTCAAGACGCGTTCGTGATCGAAGGAACCAGGCTCGCCCGGTTTCAAGACCGGGTTTCGCGGGTCTTTCCGGGCTTCGTTCAGGACCAGTTCGACTCCCTCCGACGCGGCGACCTCTTGCATGTCAAAGAACAGGACTTTCGAACCGGACGATGCCGTTGGCTTCACGACGCTGATGCGATGAAATTCCGTCCGATCGGGCGCCAAATTGTTGGCCAGTGTCACGCCAATATCGGTTGACTCCACCGGGGGATGTTTTTCAACACCCAGCCAGTCAGGCGCGAGAAAGTTCGTCTCGAACCGCGGCGCCCGATAATAGATTCCGCGGCAATCACAAATGTCGCTCCAGTTCTTCCCCAGCCAGCGTGCCGAATAGGTGAACCGTCGAGTCGAATCGGCGACGAACAGCCAGACCACTCCATGATTGTCCATGACCAGTTGCGGCGAGTGCATGACATCGGATTCCAGTCGCCGATCGGCCTTTGAGAACCTTTGAGCGGCTCGCCATTTGCCGTCTTCGAGAACCGCGTATTCAATTTCCGCATGCTGGGTTTCATTGGCGATGATCACCTGCCCGCCGTTCGCCAGAATCGACGGGTTTCGTCCCGTGCTGCCGTAGCCACCTTTGGACAGGACCTGAGGTTCCGCCCGTTCACCCTTGCGGTGACGCAGATAGAGGAGCCGGCCACGCGTATCGGACCAGGCGACATGAGCAGTTCCATCTGGCAGCACGTCAAACGCCGGCGGATGAAAGCCAACACCGTCTGCAATGTCCTCGAACTCCCACTGACCGCTGAGATGTCCGAGACACATCGTTGTCGCGCCATTGGCACCGTGCTTGAGGGCCAACACCCAGACCTCGCCCGTTTCCGTCACTTGCAGATCGCCGGTAGATGCATTCGTCAATACCGGTTTTGGCGGCTGACCACCGATTCCCGTCCACGACTTCGTATCGCGAAGATACGTTGCAGTGTCATTTGTCGAGGCGGCAACAGAAGAAGATCCCTTGCCGGTTCCGCGGGCCGGTCTTACCTGGGACGTCTGAGCGTTCTGTGGTTTTTGCACGCGGGCATACCAGACATCATTCCCCGTTCCCCAGAGCACATGGAGTTGTCCAGTTCGATCGACAGCCAGGCTCGGCGGCACTGGACAAGGGGCCGTTGAACGAAACAGCCCGCTCTGATCAGGAGCAAGAAATGAAACTTCGTTGCTGAACCAACGAAGCGACTGTCCTGAAAGATCGCGAAACACCGCCAGCGATGCGCGCCGGGCCGTTGAGTCTGGGGTCACGACCAACCATTGTCCATTCCATCGAGCCACCTGCCGACCATTCGGCCGTGACAAAACGATTTCGTTCGTGCGAAGATCCAACTCATGTGACTCGTTCTGCGCGATCGCCGCGCTGGCCGTAACCAATAGAATTGACAAGCCACTTACGAAGATTCGAGAACTCCGTCGCATCAGAATTTCTCCCACCATGAGTCGATCGGTATGACAGTCATGTTCGCCCAGAGGGCTGATGCATGCTCATGCCAGTCTTGAAGCGCTGGTGTTCCGAATCATACCCAAAACTGCGTTCGATCTGCTTGTTCCCGTTCGACTGCCGTCCGCTTGGTAGTGTCGTCTTTCGAAAATTCTTTGTCTGCTATTTGAGCTTTTGCACCTGGTCGCGGAGGAGAGGCGTCGATACGGAGAGCGACGCAATCTGCCGGCGTTCAAATGCCATCATTTGGTTGCCTACATCAAGAGCTATCTGATTCTTCATCTTTTTTTCGCATTTGACTCATATCGTCATTGAGTTTGGCGCAGTTTTGCCAGCGGGCAAACGCTGCATTTTTGTCAATTCTCGCCCGTTGTTCATCAATTCTTCGCAATCGGCCACTAAAAGTTCGCCAGCTTTGTGTGTTCAAAGATAGGGGTGTTCGAGTACCCGCAATTTGAATTCGCTCGAACTTCAAAATTGGATATCAGGACTTTGCAATTGGAATTCGCATCAGAGTTGTCTCGTGAACGTCGCAAGCTGCTGGCTGGCTGTTCACCGGAGGTGTGGCATATGGCCAGCGGCATTCTCGGGAGGACTGTACCTTTGATAAGTCATTGATCACTCACTGATGGAAGTACGCTTGAAAGCGGAAGCAAGCGCGAACTCTCAAGGAAGCGATCGATCACTTTCAGTCGCAGTTCAAGAATTACCCTTATTCTCCCGAGGAAAATGTCATATGGCTCCACCACGAAATCGACGAGCGTTCACTTTGATTGAATTGCTCGTTGTCATTGCGATTATCGCCGTTCTGATTGCGTTGTTATTGCCAGCGGTTCAGCAGGCGCGAGAAGCCGCTCGCCGCACCCAATGCAAAAACAACCTCAAGCAAATGGGATTGGCCTGTTTCAACTACGAATCGACGTTCAGCCGATTCCCAACTGCAGGCGAAGGATCAAATCGAAGCAAACTCGATTTTCTCTCGGCCATGGGACAAGCTCAGACAACAGCCCATCCCTTCTTCCCCCAGTCGTTGCACACGATGATCCTTCCATTCATGGATCAGGGGAACGTCTACAACATGATGAATATGGCTTACCACTACACGAACAGCGCGAACAGCAACAACGCAACCGCGGCCAGGGCGAGAATTGCCGCCTTCATGTGTCCCTCGAGCCCCATCGGACAAAATGACTTCAAGGGATATGGCATGAACGAATACATGCCGATCGCCTATGAAGACATCGATCCGACAACGGGGACACGCAGCGCTGCCGTGCTGAGCCCGCCCGCATTGAATGGCGAAACATTTGGTGATTCCGCTTACGGGCTGTTCGGAAACAAGATCTCGGACATGAGCGACGGCACCAGCAACACGATTGCGATCATCGAAGACTCCGGTCGTCCGGCCAACACCGTGGGCAAGTCGATCGCTGCGGCGAACACAATTGGCGGCGCGCCTGGTCTGGACCCGACTCAATTGCTCAAAACCACGGCCGGAAACGGGACGGCATCAATTGACTTGACTCAGATCGGAACCTCCCTCACAGACGCCGGTACAATGCCAAACCGATGGGCAGATCCGGACAACGGCAGCGGCGTTTCGGGGCCACCGGGAATGGTCGGCGGGAACAGCATCATCATCAACAACAACAAGACCCCGATTGGTGGATTGGTTGTCTCGGGAAATCCGACAAGCTGCTACTGGACCTCGAACAACTGCGGCCCCAATGACGAACCGTTCAGCTATCACGTTGGCGGTTGTCATGTCGCGCTGGCGGACGGCAGTGTCCGATTTGTTTCGGAAAACATCTCGTGGTCCGTGATTCGCGCACTTTGCACTGGGAACGGCGGCGAAGTGGTCGGCGACTTCTAAGCGTGAACTCTGTTCGCAATGGATTGCAAGAATTCTCTGAATATGAGATTGCTCGGCAATTTCTCCCGGTCGAGGACCATGGATCTCGACCGGGGTTTCTCTTTTGATAAAGACGTGACACATGAACATAAAAATCATCATGGGTGAACGACGGTTGAGCCTGCTGTTCGCGGCAATGACATTCGCGGTAGTTGGCTGTGGTGGGGGCGGAGACAACTTCAAGCTCGTTCCCGTCAAGGGGACGATAAAGGTGGGCGGATCGGAACCGTTTGCGAATGGGACGGTAGTTTTCGTCCCCCCGGATGGTGCGAAGTATCTTGGTGGAACGGGTGTCACGGACGCTCAAGGCAACTTCGTGATTCGACACATCAAGGGAAAACCAGGCATTGAAGCGGGCCAATACACGGTGATTTTCTCACTCTACAAGAAGCCCGATGGCACGGCGCTTCCTGATCAGTCCAAAGAACGTGAACAGGTATCGCCCATGGAACTGGGTGGCGTCCAATTTGTGCCGCCGGACTATTCGGGCCTGAAATCGACAAAATATCCAACGACCGTTTCCGCGGCCGGCGGAAGCTTCGATTTCAACATCCCGGAACTCAAACCTCCCGCCAAGAAAATGGCGAGCCGGTGACCCCGCTCTGAAATATGAGACTTCAAACCCCGCCGGGCTCGCCCCGGCGGGCAGCGGGCTTTTGCCCTGCCGACGTCGAACCGATGACCGTTTCATCCAGAATCAAGGAAGCCGACGTCCGAGACTCACCGGCAGGCCGAGTTCCTGCTAAGCGCAATCTTTCCGATATTCTCAACGTCGCGAATGAACGGCGTGAACCGCCTGTCCCTGTTCTGCATGGAATGCCTCCAGATCCGAATTGGAGGGAATTTCGGTTCATGCCGCGTCTACCGGCTAACCGATAACTGATCTGGAGCTCTACCGAGCAACCCCGATTCGGGTGATGCGTTGACGCATCTACCGCCGATACTGGTCGTAAGAATTTCTCGACGTGCAATGGATGCGCAACGGGAACTTCCGACACCACGTGAAGCACGCCTAGAGGGCAGTGCCACGATGTACCGTATTGGCAAGGATGCATCAAATGCGGTGGACGCGATCGATCCGTTGGATCAATGCGCTGCTTATTGGCGGCGCGCTCATGGGCGGCGCCCTCATGGGCTGTCGAAGCACATCGAGGCCCGTCTCCTATCTTGGAGACGCGGACTTTCAATATTACAAGAACCGCACGACAGCGATTGAATACCCGAACGTCGATCAGCCGACGTCGTTCGAAGTCGTCAATTCGCAGCGTCCGCATACCGTCCGTGACCGACATCACGACGAGATCTGGGACATGTCGTTGATGCAGGCGGTGCATCTGGCCATCCAGAACAACAAAATGATCAGGACCCGCTCGGGTGGCCTGACCAGCACCAGCGGCACCACGGTTCTGCAGAATCCTCTTCAATCGCCGTCCGTGTATGACGTGGCGCTGCGTGAAACAGGATTCCTGTTCGGGCAACGCGGCGTCGAAGCGGCGCTGGCCGATTTTGACGCGACGTTCACGAGCGGTCTGGTCTTTGGTCACAATGAGCAGGTCGCGAATATCCGGACACCTGCCGGATTCGTCAGTGAAACGGACACGGCGCAGTTCACATCATCGCTTGCCAAGACATTCGCAAACGGCGGCCAGGTTGCCTTCAACCATAATGTCAACTATCAGGGAACCAACGCGGTCAACCCGCTCTTTCCCTCAAACGTGCTGTTTCCTTCGAACTACACCGGAATTGCTCAGATCCAGTACGTTCAGCCGTTATGGGCCGGCGCTGGCGTTGAGTTCAACCGGATCGCGGGTCCCGCGAGGAACGGACTGGGCGGCATCCTGGGCGTGTCCCAAGGTGTCGCGATCGCGCGGATCAATACCGACATCTCGATCGCCGACTTCGAGAATGCCGTCGTCAACATGGTTAAGGACGTCGAAGACCTGTATTGGGAACTCTACCTGTCCTATCGGCAGTTCGACGCCGAGAACGCAAATCGGGATAGTTCATTGCGAACCTGGAAAGAGGTTTACGCGAAGTACGAAGCGGGAGCCCGCGAAGGAAGTGCTCAGAACGAGGCACAGGCTCGCGAAATCTATTTCGAAACACGATCGAGGCTGGAAGCCGCGTGGGGCAACATTCTCGCGACGGAAAACGCGTTTCGAAGACTGTTGTTTCTGCCTGTCAACGATGGCCGCGTCATTCGCCCCTGCGACAGCCCGATGGAAGGAGAATATGTTCCTCAATGGGAAGCCAGCCTCGTCGATGCTCTCACGCGCCGGCTGGAATTGAGGCGGCAGAAGTGGCAAATCAAGAGCTTGGAATTGCAACGGATCGCGGCCGAAAACGTCGTGAATCCTCAATTGAACTTTGTCTCCGGCTACCAGGTCAATGGATTCGGAAACACACTGCTCTCGCCGACGACGGCCGATGGGATTACGAGCGCGGGATATAACAGCTTCTACGGATCTCTGGCACGAGCGGATCAGACAGGTTGGAACCTCGGATTCCAGTTTGCAATGCCGCTTGGTTTCCGTTCGGCGCGAGCTCAACTTCAGAACATCGAATTACAACTGGTGAAAGCGCGTGCCGGGCTCACGGCTCAGGAACTGGACATCAGCCACGAATTGGCGGAAGCCATGCAGAAGATGGACGTGGCGTTCATGACCGCACGAACGAATCTCGACCGCAAAGTCGCATCAGAACGCCGAGTGCAGGCCACCACGGCGGAATATGAAGCGGGAACCGTGAATGCAACTCTGGACCTCGTGCTTCGCGCACAAGCGAGCAGCGCGCTGGCCGAAATTGCCTACTACTCTTCGCTGATCGATTACAACAAGGCGATCACCGAGCTTCACTGGAGGCGGGGAACGTTGCTCGAAAACGATGGCGTCCAGTTGATGGAAGGGGAATGGAACTCGTTCGCGCAGCACGAAGCCGTCCGACGCGCATGGGCTCGAAGCTTTGCGTTCCCCAACAGACATCTGCACACGGAACCGCCCGAGTTCTCGTCACCTGTTCCCTATCCCAAAGCAGACCTTTGTCCCGGCATTCCGGTCTCGGCCGAGATGGATCCCATGGAGGTTCCGACGCCGGATGGGCGTGGCCCGGTCAACGGACCAACCCCGTATGACTCCAATATGATCCCGCAACCAGACAGCAGTCCGGTCGAGAAATAATCGATCGACCGTGACCGCGCATTGCGGCAAGCGACCCCTGTCAGTGCGTGGCTTTCCGGTGGTCGGCGTCTCAATCCGCCGACCACCGGCGCCGCACGCATCCGAGGGAGTGAAATCGCGGAAGCAGTCACCTGCGGAACATTGGATCCTTCGCGTTTCCGCGCGACAGCAGGTAGGCCATCAGATCCAAGACTTCGTTCTGGTTCAGCTGCTTGAGCAAATCCTTGGGCATTAACGAGACCGACGAAAGTTGTTTATCTTCGATGTTGTTGTTTTTGATCGTGACGAGCTTCGTCGAGTCCTCGGGATCGACGAGCATGACGATCGAATCCTCCAACTGGTTCAATATTCGTCCCGTGTACGCTTTCCCATCCTTGGTCTCCACGACCGTTGTCTTGTATTGATCCGAAATCACTTTACTCGGATCAATGATCGATTCCGTCAAATCCTTAAACGTGAACCGTCCGGCGGCCTGAGTCAGGTCGTGACCCGTTGAACCTCCGTCGCCGGCAAATCGATGGCAGACGATGCATCGGGCGGCCTTGTACATCTTTTCGCCATTCTTGAAGTCACGTCCACGCATCTGCGTTGTCGAGAGCGCGACGAGTTCATCAACCGTGTAATCCTTGCCGGGGCCTTCCGGCTTGGGAAGTTCTGGCGCCTTGTACGGCTTTCTCGCTCCGGTTGCTTCCAGGACGATCCGCTGTGATTCGGGCAGCATTTCAAATGCGGCATTGTCGATGTTCGTGAGGAACTTCTGGTAACTGTTACCTCCGGCCCAGGTATGAGCCTTCTCAAACCACCCGAAGTACATCTTCTGAAATTCCGGCGTCCAACCCTGCTTCAGGTTTCGCAGCACAAATGCGTAATAGTACTGCTGCAGGTCTGGCGCGTTGGCATTCATGGCTTCGATCCAGCCGCCATACTGCTTATTTCGCGCAATGACCTCGCTTGAATCCGCTTTTTCGACCACGCGTTCGCGCGTCAGCAGCGGTATCAACTTGGTGCTGGCACCGGGTGAATTCAGGTAAACCATCAGATTGGCAAGTTCGCGATTCAATGAATTCGATGGAGCTGGAAACAGCGCGTCAAATTTGGTCGCGAGTTGCTCCTGCATCGACTGATCCGGGGCGCCCAGTCGAATGAACGCCAGTTGATAGGCTCGTAACAAGTCAAGCTGTTGCGATTCTGTTAGTTTCACGAAATCAAGCTTGCCCAGATAGTTCAACAGGCGGGGAAGCAGGGTCGGTTCTGCCTGCCGCGCCAGCCCCACGGCTCCCGTGATCACGACGATCGGATTCGTCGAAACGAGGACCTGGTCCTGCCACAATTCCACGGGTAAACGTTCCAGGGCGACGCGAGCGGCATAACGAATATGCCGGTCGGAATGGGCCAGGTGCGGCAGCAGGAAGAGCACGGCCTGCCGCGGGTTTTCGGTGCTGGCGGTATGGTACGCTTCAATGCGATGGCGCAGGTCTCGCAGTTCCGCAAAGCGGGAATCATGAACGTCGACTGGAGCGGTTGAATCCTTTCCGACGTAAGTCACGCGGTACAACTCTGACTGAGTCCCTCGACCTCCGACGGTAAAATACAAGGCGCCATCCGAATTCACGACGACGTCGGTCAACGGAAGCGGCGTGCGAGAAACAAATTCTTCTTTTGTCGCGCGATAGCTGGATCCCGCGGGTTCCATGTGAACGGCGTACATCGTGCCGAATGTCCAATCGCAGATGAACAGCGCCCGCTGATATTTGGCCGGAAATCGGGTCCCATACCCGAACTCGACTCCCACAGGAGAACCCGGTCCGATATCGACAAGAGTGGGGAGACTGTCAGGGTAATATTGAGGCCATTTTCCCGTCCCGCTTCGCCAACCAAATTCACTGCCGCTTGTGGCGTGGACGACGCGAGTCGGCCGATACCAGGGCGAACCCATGTCCCATTCCATGTCGGCGTCATACGCGAAAAGTTCGCCATCGGCGTTAATCGCAAAGTCATATTGGTTCCGATAGCCGCTGGTCACTACTTCCCAGGTCTTTCCATCGGGATCCGTTTTCGCGATCCAGCCTCCCGGCGCGAGAATTCCCACGGCGTGTCCCCCGGCATCCCATTGCCGCGGGAGTAGCAAGTCTTCATCCCAGTTCGGTGCGAGCCGACTGGACACCCCTTCGGGCAACGTCGCACGCAATTGCTGGGGCCGACTTCCACCCATCGTTTGCGGCGGTGCATTCAACTTCACTTCGAATGGGAACTTCGTGTGATTTCCCGCGTCGACATAAATCGATTTGCCATCCGGCGACAAGCGCAGCGCATGCGGACCATGTTCTCCACCGCCGGGGATTGCTCGCAGCTTGACGACTTCGTCGTACTGATCATCGCCATCGGTATCCTTGCATCGGTACAGTCCGCTCAGTTCCTGATTGGCGTTCACTACCACGTACAAGCTGTCAAATGCACAAAGCAGGCCCTGTGCGCCCGACAGCAGCCGATCGTTGAACTGAATGTTTAACCGTTCGACTTTTGTCTCTTGTTCACTTCCGATCGCCGGCGGAATCACGCGAACAAGTCCCTTGTCTCGTTCATCGCTGATGATCAAACGCCCCTTGGGATCTGTCGTCAGGCAGACCCATGAACCGAGTTCTTCTTTCGGCACCGTAAACAATCGCTCGGCCTGAAATCCGGGCAACAGATTGAAAAGGTCGCGAGGTGTATCAACGGGGATTTCCGCGAGGAATCCGGAACCGCCTGGATGATCATTCAGTTTGAACGTGATCCGAGCCGCGGCCCATTCGGCTGCATCGCGAGTTTCAGCAACCTTCCATGTCTCGTCGGTCACGACATGGCGAACCTTTCCATCGAATCCCGTGATGACCAGTTTTGCCGCGAATCCGGCGGGTCCGTCGGAATTCGTGACTTCGGCCAGGATCGTGTTTTCACCCGATCGAAGCAGGGATTTGATATTCACCTGTTCGGGGCGTGTAAAATCGTCGCTCGACACGACTCGTTTTCCATTCACGAACAGTTTGAACGAATTGTCGCAGGCAGCGCGTAACCACGCAGCTCGTCCGGAACCCTGGAACGTGGTTTTGACGAAGTATTTCCTGGTGTCGTCCGCACCCCAAATCCAATTCGGTACGGGTCCGTCTTTGAACGTCTGCGCGGTCGGGATTGTCGCCGACGAATTTTCGGGCAAAGTCTGACCCGCGGCGGCGGCGATCTCGGGAAGTTCTGTGTAATTCTTCCCGTCGGTGGTTTCCGCGGCAGGCGAGGCCGAAATGATCGTGAAGGCCAAAAAACAAACAGGGACGAACAGACGAATGACACGGTCAGACTTCACTATCGATTTTCCTTTGCTAAGTAATCAATCACGTCAACAGGGTGACGTGCCCCGTGAAGATCGCAAACATCGCTTCCAATTGGGCTGGACCGGAAGAATACCAGTTTTTGTCGCATATCGAACACGGAAGACGAAAGAAAAACCACATCGCGGCAGTTATGGTAAAGACAATCGCGAACGAGTCCTGTCGCCGCTTCGCGGACAAGTTCGACCTATTCTTTTGGCTTTCGGCGATCTGTCCTATCAGTCACATCCGTCCTGTTGGTCCCATTGCCCAAAACAATGGACGGTCCCTTGCTGAGAAGTGGGATAACTGGCCGATTGTTTTGCCGCGAATGGCGGCAACTACCCCGCGGCTCGCGAGAAGCGTTCGAACATTTGCGCGTATTGGCCGCGAAGACTCATCAATTCGTGATGATTCCCGCGTTCGACGATGCGACCATGGTCCAGAACAAGGACCAGGTCGGCCTCGCGGATCGTGCTCAATCGGTGCGCGACGATGAAACTGGTGCGTCCCTTCAACAAGATTGAAAGAGCCGACTGTAACCGCTTCTCAGTTTTGGCATCGATACTGCTTGTTGCTTCGTCCAGAATCAACAACCGCGGGTCCGCCAGCAGGGCTCGCGCAAAGCAGACCATCTGGCGCTGGCCCAATGAAAGTCGATTTCCGCGTTCGCCGACTTCGGTCGCGAATCCCTCCGGCAGCGACTCGATCAGATCGAGGCAATCAAGTCTGCGACAGACGTCACGAACGTCCTCATCCGACGCTTCGGGTCGCGAGAAGCGAATGTTTTGCGCGACGGTCCCCTGAAAGAGAAAATTCTGTTGAAGCACAAGCCCAAAGTGCCGGTGCAATGAATCTCCCTGGACCCGCCGCAGGTCGACTCCGTCAATCAGAATCCGCCCGCATTGAGGGAGGTAAAATTTGGCAAGCAAGTTAATGATCGAGGTCTTGCCACTGCCGGTGTGTCCGACAAGTGCGATCGACTGCCCCGCCTGCGCCGCGAAGCTGACGTCATGCAACACCGGCCGCTCGGGGTCGTATCCGAATGTGACATGGTCGAATTCGACACACCCCTTGACGTCCGGCAATTCAATCGCGTCATCGGCGTCTTTCCATTCCGGCTGCAGATCCAAAAGAGCAAACAATCGTTCGGCGCCCGCCATGGCGGTCATCGCCTGGTTGTACTGGTTTCCAAGAATGTTCAGTTGAGAGAAGAACACATTTGCCATGAACAGGAACGCGACCAGCTCGCCGACGTTCGTCGGACTGTCCGGCTGCAAGGCTCGCCAGCCACCGACGACAAGCAAAAGCGCCACGAACAATTGCGAGCTCAACTCCAGGAGCGGCAGGAACAGTCCCTGTGTCTTCTGCACCGCCGTGTTATAGCGTGAATGATCGATAACCAGATCGCCGAACAACCGAGCGTTTTCCTGCTGCCTCACAAACCCCTGCGTGACGCGAATTCCGATGACCGATTCGGCCAGCGTCGCGGTGACTCGGCTGAATGATTCACGCATTTGCCTCAGCAAATGGCTGAGCTTGATGTGAAAGTAGCGGTTAATCCACCACACAATCGGGGCGAGCAACAGTACAACCAGGAACAGAACCGGATCGATCCATAACATGCATCCCGCGGCAACAAGCATCTGACCAAGCGACACGAGGCTGACGAACATGACTTCTTGAACACCGACGCGAACGTCTTCGATGTCCGAGACCATGCGGCTGATAATTCGTCCGACCTTCGTCTTGTGAAAATAACTCATCGGCATTCGTTGCAGGTGGGCAAAGATCTGGTTGCGCAGATCACAGACGACCGCCTCGCCCAGTTCGAGCGCCAATCGCTGGCGAAAATGCATCGTGAACTGAGTGAAAATCGCCAGCGCGGCGAATCCAAGCGCACCCCAGACGACACCGACAGCGTCACCATGCTGGATCGGTCCATTGATGACGGCAGCCAGAACCCACGTGAGCCCTGGAAGTTGAAAGGCTCGCAGCAACGCCGCGAAAAGGAGCCAGTTTCGCTTGCCTGGCCACTTGTTCATGCAGCCCATCAGCCGCGAAATCAAACGAAAGTCGAGCGGCCGAGTTTCAAGCTCATCGTCGTCACGTTTGGATAGTCGAGTTAATTCCGCCGCCGGCGTGTGGGTTTGCGCATGAACGGAGTGTGGTGGTGAATGCGGTGATCTGGTTCTGTCGGTCGCGGTTCTGGTCATCAATCGCTTTGCGGCGCTTCGTAAATAAGGAAAATGCATCAAACGTTGCCCGATTGAGTTGTAAATCGGCCTCGCCCGGGAACGCAAGATGAATGGCGGACTCCCATGGAGCATTTTTGTTCTCTGCCGCGACGCGGCTTTGTCCTGCCGGTCGTGCGTTACCTGAAGTACTGCAACGATTTCAGGATTCGCTGAAATGTTTCGTTTCAGGTCGGATTCAGGGGCGGTTTAGAAACCGTCGCCGTAACTCTTTAAGCACGGTCGCGTGAAGCCCGGTTGAAGCCGGGATTTGTGTTTGGTTGCTCTCTCGTGCTTCAGGAATTGCCCATGATCAATACCAGACTCGCGTCACGGCTCGTTTCACTGGCCGCCGCTGCGTTCTGTTTGGGTTCTCTCGTTGTCTGGAATCTGCGAGCTCAGGAGCAGGACCGCGAACCGCCTCCAAGAGACCCTGGTTTTCGGGGTCCGGGTCCGTTTGGCCTGCGAGGTGGTCGCTTCGGAATGCGCGGTCCAGGTGGCGGACAGGGTGCACCCGAAGTCATGCTGCTGGGGATTCCCGAAGTACAGACCGAATTGGAAATCACGGAAAAACAGCGCGGACCAGTGGACGAATGGATGGCGGAATCACGGGATCAGATGCGTAGTCTTTTTGACTCGAATCGCGACATTCAGGACCTGTCCGACGAGGAACGAGAAACACGCCTGGCAGACATGCGCAAAAAACTCGATGAATCAAACCAGCAGGCCATGAAGAAACTCGGGAGGCTGCTGAATTCCACACAACTCGAGCGACTGGCGCAGCTCAAACTGCAACGTGAAGGGCTGATTGCAATCAGGCGTCCGGAGTTGGCCGGAAAACTAGAACTGACAGATGACCAGTTGCGTCAACTTCGAGAGTTACCTCAAGAGGATTTCTTTCCGCAAGCTCCTGCCGAAGCACGAGACAAAGCCCGGGACGAAGCCCTTGCGATTCTGACCGAATCTCAGCGAAAGCAATGGTCTGAGCTGACGGGCAAGGAATTCACGTTCCCTGAACCGGAGTTTGGACCGGGCGGTTTCGGCCGCGGTGGTCGTGGCGGACCGGGTGGATCCGGAGGACCAGGCCGCGAACGTAAGATCGTGGACCAATTTGACAAAGACAAGGACGGCCGACTCGACAAGACCGAGCGAACGGCGGCTCGCGAGTTTCTCAAGCAGGATCGACCTCGTGGACGTGGTGGGTTCGCGGGATTCGGTGGTTTGGGTGGCCGTCCAGACGGGCCGGGTGAAGATCGACCTGGCGGACCTGGGTTCGGCGGTCCGCCGCGCGGTCCTGGTGGTCGGCCCGGCGGACCCGGACGTGAACATGAAGCGGCGAAGCCCGGGGCGAAGATCTCGCCCAAGGATGTCAAACCCGTTGAGAATGCATCGTTCTACGACCCGAACGTTCTTCGAACCGTGTTTCTTCAGTTTGACGACGAGGATTGGGAGGCGGAACTTGCCGACTTCAACAACACCGATGTCGAAGTCCCCGCGACCGTGACCGTTGATGGTCAATCCTATTCCAATGTCGGAGTTCATTTCCGCGGCATGTCATCGTTCATGATGGTCCCCGCGGGTTCGAAGCGATCATTGAATTTGTCGTTTGACTTCGTTGATTCGAAGCAACGGCTGTACGGATACAAGACTCTGAACCTGCTGAACGCACATGAAGACCCGACATTCCTGCATTCCGTGCTCTATTCCGAGATCGCCCGGAAATACATCCCCGCCCCGAAAGCGAATTTCGTCAAGGTCGCGATCAACGGAGAAAACTGGGGCGTGTACGTGAATGCTCAACAATTCAATAAGGACTTTCTTGGCGAGAACTATCCAAGCACGAAAGGGACCCGGTGGAAGGTGCAGGGAAGCCCGATGGGTCGAGGAGGACTGGAATATCTGGGCGATGATGTCGAGCAATACAAGTCTCGATATCAACTCAAGACTGACGACGGTGACAAGGTATGGCAAGCGCTGATCAAGCTTTGCAAGACATTGAATACGGCGCCCCTTGATCAACTGGAAGCGGAACTGGCACCCATGCTTGATATCGATGAAACCTTGTGGTTCCTCGCTTTGGATAATGCCTTGATTAACGGGGACGGTTATTGGGTTCGCGCAAGCGACTATGCCATTTTCCGTGACGAAAAAGGGGTCTTTCATATGGTGCCGCATGACATGAACGAGGCGTTTCAACCGCCGATGGGACCTGGAGGTCCGGGGGGATTCGCGTTCGGAGGAGGGCCAGGCGGCCGCGATGCTGAGCGACCCGGTGATGAGCCCCGCGGACCGGACCGTCCACGGGGATTTGGACGAGGAGGATTTGGCCCGCGCGACGGGGGTCCCCGGAATGAGGGAGCACCGGGACGTGATGCGCGCGGCGCGGGGCCTGGTGCTGGTAGATCCAACGCCGGTCGGCCCGGTGCCGGGCGACCTGGTGCGGGACGAGCGGGTGGAGGTGTCGAGCTCGATCCACTCATCGGGCTGAACGATTCAACGAAGCCGCTAAGAAGTCGGTTGCTGGCTGTGCCCACTTTGAAAACGAAATACTTGAAGCATGTCCGAACGATCGCCGAAGATTCGCTCGACTGGAACAAGCTGGGTCCCGTGGTCGCGAAGTACGAGAAACTGATCTCAAAGGAATTGGCGGCCGATACGAAAAAACTGACATCGTTTGCGGCGTTCGAACAGACGGTCAGTTCTTCGGGAACACCGAAGGCCGAAGGACGACGGCCTCAGTTAAGCCTCAAACAATTCGCGGATCAGCGGCGGGCCTACTTGCTCAATTACCCTGAAATCAAAAATCTGCCGCGCGACACGGCAAGGAAATGACCTTAGCAGCCTGTTGAAAAAGGGGTGTTAAGGGACTGAACAGCGGCGTCTCAAGACACATGCCAATGACGGAATAAAGGGAATTCATGTCGACGCAATTCAAACTTTTTGGCCATTCGGGTCCTTTGAGGAATGTCTTTTCTGGATCGTTTCCTCGGATGGCAATGACCGGACATCGTTCTGTTCCGCTCGAGCGTCCGGATTCGAATTCATCAACCACGACCCTCACACCAATCATTGCCTGCATCAACGGCGAGCGATCCGTTGTGTCCATGGAACCGTCCGCGGTGACGGACGTTTCGGCAAAGCCGAAGTCGCGAGGAACCTGTGAATTGAAGTTTTTGATTGATCGAGCCTGCGCTGCTGAGATTAAGGAATGGGCGCGGCGACATCTGGATCCAGACCCCCACAGTGATCCCGCCTGTGATGACGGCTATCATGTAAACGGACTCTATCTCGATACGCCTCATCTGGATGTCTTTCATCGGAGTGACTTTTTCCGCCAGCGGAAGTTTCGCCTCAGACGGTACGGTCACGAGCCACTGATCTGGCTCGAACTGAAGCGAAAGCGACGCGGTTTGGTCATGAAGCGCCGAGTCTCGTTGAACGAAGCGGATCTGATTCGCAGATTGACCCAGCCAAGCGACGATTCATGGGACGGTCACTGGTTTCGGCGTCGCCTGGATGAACAGCAGTTGAATCCCGTGACGCAAGTCGGCTATGTGCGATTTGCGCGAGTCAAACCGCTTGCGGAAGGATCGATTCGGCTAACGATTGATGACGGATTGGCGGCACGGCCCGCGATTGGCTGGCAAGTTCCGTCCCAGCCCTTTGATGGGATTCCATTGCAGGATGAAACCTCGATCCTGGAGTTGAAGTTTCGCGCCGTGATGCCGACGTTGTTCCGGCAACTCATCGAACAATTCCAACTCGTGCAGACGTCATTCTCAAAGTACCGGACCAGTGTCGAAGAATGTGTTCCTCTGGATTGGATTGCCGGGGAACGGTGTGAAGGAATGGAGAATGCCTGACTGGTTGTTGCTGAATCTTGATACTTCGCAGGGCGTTGCGTGGAACGTGCTGCTGACGCGGCTGATCTTTGCGCTGGTTCAGGGAGGGGCGATTGCCGCGATTTATCGTGGGACGCGAAATCCGGCAATCGTCGCCCCCACATTTCCCGCCACGCTCGTTCTGCTGTGCGTGCTGATTGCGATGGTCACTCAAGTGATCGGCGACAATGTGGCCCGCGCATTCAGTCTGGTCGGAGCCCTTTCGATCGTCCGCTTTCGGACCGTTGTAAGGGATACGAAGGACACCGCCTTCGTCATCTTTGCCGTGGTGGTCGGCATGGCGTCCGGCGCCGGACAGCCAATGGTGGCGCTTTGCGGAACTCTGGTTGTCGGCATGACCGCGCTGTTGTTTCGAGACCAGCCGCGGCAACTGAAAGGATTCGATGGTGATTCGGTGCTGACCATTCGACTCAGTTGGTCGCAAGCGGTGGAATCACGGTTGCTCGAGGTGATTTCCAAACACGCGACAGACATACAACCGCGATCGGTCAGCACCGTGCGACATGGTGCGGCGATGGAGTTGCGTTATCATCTGCGTCTGATTGGCCAATCCAGTCCGATGGAACTGATCGCGGAACTCAATCGACTCGAAGGAATCCAGGGGATCGAACTGGACGCGGCGCCGAGAGACAGCAATTGACCGGATCTGCTCAAACAGTTCACGTGCAGGCGACCGACGCCGACAGTTGTCCCTGGCTGAGTGCCTGAATCACGCCGGATTGGTTCCAGCTATCCCACCCCTCCATCATTTTTCCTGCTCGGAAACGAATCCACGTGATGCCGCGAAAAGCGATGCGGCGCCCCGTTGCGGGAAGGTCATTGACATGGCTGGTATGAGTTCCTGTCGCACGCCAGCGCACTGCAACCTGGTCACCCTCCGCAATGAGATCGTCGATTGATATGGCCAGATCCGGCAACATGGAGATGAACGGTGTGTAGGCCTTGGCCAGGAATTCCTCCGGCCCCTTCAATACCCCCGTCTCAGACTCACAAACACTGTCGGGAGTGAGTAACTCGTTAACCGTCTCGATCCGGCGTTGATTCCAGACTTCCTCGAACCAGCGCCGAGCCAGAGCCACATTAGGATTCGTCATGAGGTCCCTTTCTGTCAAAACTCTAAATAGGCTCCCAAAGGCCTTTAACGCTGACGGTTCCTCGTTGCCCAATGCTGGTCAGCTTCGACCGTCATCTCTCAAAAATGTTGGACCGCGAAATCAGGACGTTGTTCAACGATAGACTCGATTGCTACTCTTGTGCAAGCAGTTGCGATCATTCGACGCGAACCTCGACATCGGGAGCGCACGGTGGCCATTTGTTTCCGTCCGTTTCGACGAAAGCTCGGCGTTGATTCCAGCCTACCTGTTGCCTGGCAAGGCATCGACGGAACGTTCAAAGTGATTGCATCATGTCTAGCAGCCCGTTGAAAAAGGGGACTTACCCTTTGGATGGCATCGTTGATAACTTGAAAAGTGGATGCCAGGAGAGGGTCAGCCCCCTTTTTCAACAGGCTGCTCGGCGGGTCCGTCTGTTTGATCGTGCGGGAATGGAATCACTCCGGAAGGAGCTGAAACTTGATCCGCATGTCGTGCGAAAGTGGCGGAACAAACTGCTCAAGCATTTTGTGACCGATGCGGAGGCATCAGGCGGAATGCCAGGAGCCGATCGAGTCGACTTGCACTCGCTCGAACTTGTGCGTCGATTTGACTCGGATATCGACGGAGCCACAAAGCTGCTGTTGCGGACGGCTGGTGGCTTGATGATTGAGGCGGTTATTCTGCGGGTCGCCTCGGGGCGTACGTCACTCTGTCTATCGAGTCAGGTTGGCTGCGCGGCCGCGTGTGACTTTTGCGCGACTGGAAAGATGGGAATCGCCCGCAACCTGTCCCCGGACGAAATACTTGATCAATTACTGATTGCCGGTCAATTACTGGCCCCCGAAAAGCGACGGATCCGAAACATCGTCTTCATGGGTATGGGTGAGCCATTCCATAACGAAGCCAATCTGTTTTCCACACTCGACGCATTGCTGGCCCCTGACATTTTTCACCATCCACCGTCGAAAATCCTTGTTTCAACGGTCGGGGTCCCCGCGGCCATGTTGCGGTGTGCCGAACGTTTTCCACTCGTCAATCTCGCACTAAGCCTGCATAGTGTCTGCCAGGACGTTCGCGAGAAGCTCATCCCGCTGGCTCGTTCCTATCCCCTGGACCAGCTCCGTGAAACCGTGCTCGAAATAAATGCGAAAACATCGGCGCCGTTGATGATCGAGTACCTGCTGCTTGCGGGATACAACGATTCATTGGCCGATGCACGCGACTTGATCAGGTGGCTTAACGGTCTGCGCGTTCACGTGAACCTGATTCCCTACAACGCGATCGCCGAGTCTCCGCATTTAAGAGGCAGCGACCGAGCCACTCGAGAATACTTCGCATCCACGCTGAAAGCGGCCGGAATCAAGACGACCATCCGCTATTCACTCGGTCAGGACATTGCAGCAGCCTGCGGGCAGCTCGTGAAGAACGAAAACCGCCGCCGCGCGATCAATTGATCGCATTCAGTATGTCTCAACCGTGTGTCATTTGCGAAGAAATCAGTTTAAGACTCAGAAAGTAATCGATCCAGAATGTGATTCGACCGCGCAAGAAGTTCGTCCGATCTTTCCGGACCAAGATGCTCGCGGACCCATGCATAGCCGGCGGATAGTCCCGAGCAGCGTGTCATGCTGTGCGCGTCACTTGCCAGAACGGCTTCGTGATACTTTCGCAAATACGCGTCTCCTAAAACTCGCGGCATGGGTCCGTGGTTGCCCAATAGCGAATCGACCGTGATCTGGACCCAGGCCCCCGCGTCGACCAGAGATTGCAACAGCCATGGCTCGGTTTCGAAAAAAGAATAGCGTTCGGGATGAGCGAGAATCGGAATCATCCCTCGCGCGCGAATCCATTCGATTAACTGGACGGCATCGAGTGGGAACAGTTCACGGGCCCAGTTGAACTCCAACAGCGTGAACGAGCGACCATCACCGAGATGGCAATACAGACCCGCCTCGAATTCACGCCGATACTCGATCGTATCGGTGACCTGGATTTCCGAACCGGGAAGGAGTGTCAACGGGATCCCCGCTGACTTGAGTTCCGCGTTCAGTTGGGCCGTTCTCGGCAAAAGATCGGCTCGAAGCAGATGGATATAGCGGTGACAGTGCGAGGTTGCAGCGACGTGCGTGATCCCATCGGCCACGCAGAATCTTGCCATGCTCAGGCTTTCGTCGAGCGTTTTTGGACCGTCATCGGCGTTTGGCAGGATGTGAAAATGCAGGTCAATCATAGGGACTTCCATGCCGTTGACGTTCCTCTGGTGTCCGACGTGGCGTTTCCAAAGGGCGTTTCAAAAAATCAGGAGGGTTTCGGTACCCAGTGAATCAGATCCAGCAGACAATCCGAGTCCAAAGGGCCACGCACATTCCAGAGGGTTACCAGAAATGGAACCGAAACCAAAGTGAGTGCCGATAGACGATGATTTCTGTCCAGCACGAAGTACTGATCATCGGGAAGAGCGTAAGTGGGCGCGCAAAACTGGACCGTTCCATGCTCGTTACGAAACGAATCGGCGAATTGATGGATATCGCCCTGACGTTCATCGTTCAGAATTGCCGCGACCTTGGGCACGTCACTCAGATTCATCGGAGCTGCTTCTTCATGATCATAGTTGACCTCCTCGCCCGATTTTCCGACGTACCACGGAATGTAACAGCGACCTAAATCCGAATACGATGACAACGTGACGATTTCAACCGGCCATTCTTCCTTAAAAAACCTGTCCCAGTTCAACCCAACCCGAATTGAATCACGAAACTTTTCCTCAAACGATTCCGGCGTCAGTTGCACGGCGGTGGACATGTTCTTGATCCATACTGATGGTGATGATTTCTTGATTCGCTGAACTTCGTGATGCCGCGTGTCTGTTTGGAAGACCTGCCGTTCGAACTCCGACCGTTTCCTGGCTGTTCGATGATCGATTCATCGTTTCTTCATAATTCGAGCAAACACGAAGGATGAATCACTTCCGGCGGTCAGAATGCATGCCGTCGATCACGATTGCTACAATCCGGTTGAAATCGAGAACATTTTCCATGCCATTAAAAGACGGAATCATGGGTTTGAAGATCGTTCTTTGTCTTTTCTGTTCGTCATTTACGACCGTGCTCGCCGCGGATCGACCGAACATTTTGCTGGCGATCGCGGATGATCAATCGTGGCCTTACACGTCGAGTGCCGGAGACCGGGCTGTCTTGACGCCCGCCATCGATCAGGTCTGTCGGACCGGAGTTCGTTTCACGCAGTGCATCGCGGGATCGCCCGGTTGTTCGCCAAGCCGTGCCGCGCTTCTCACGGGCCGCCATCATTGGCAGCTTGCCGAAGCAGGGACTCATGCAAGCAGTTTTCCTGCGCGCCTGCAAACCTATCCTGACCTGCTCGAGAAAGCCGGATACTTCGTTGGATACACTGGCAAGGGATGGGGACCTGGCAACTGGCAAATCAGCGGGCGTAAGAAGAATCCCGCCGGAAATGCGTATAACCGCGCAAAATTGACTCCACCGTTCGAGGGAATCAGCGGAGACAACTATGCCGAAAACTTCGCACAATTCCTGCGTGAACGGCCCAAGGGTCAGCCGTTCTGCTTCTGGTATGGAGGACATGAACCTCATCGCCTTTATGCGACCGATTCCAAACCGAAGCAATCAAAACGACCTGGCGATGCCGCCGTCCCGCCATTTCTACCCGATGCGCCCGAAGTCCGCGGCGATCTGCTCGATTACTGCGTCGAGATTGAATGGTTTGATCAACACCTGGGCCAGATCCTCAATCAATTGAAAGCGTCGGGCGAGCTCGCAAACACGCTGGTCATTGTGACCGCCGACAACGGAATGTCGTTTCCGCGCGCCAAGGCGAACCTGTATGAGTACGGAATTCACGTACCGCTTGCCATCAGTTGGCCGGACCGTATCCCTGCCGGTCGCGTGATCGACGACCTCGTCGGTTTCGTTGATTTGACGGCAACGATTCTAGCGGCGACAGGAGTTGATCAACCGCCGGTCGACAAAGCCATGGACGCGGCCGTGGGAAAAAGTCTGGTCGACGTGTTGACATCGTCACGGCAGGGAATTGTTGACGCGGAGCGAAAAATGGTCTTCAGCGGCCGTGAACGCCATTCGTCATCGCGGCCGAAGAACGCCGGTTATCCCAGCCGGGCCGCACGTACGCAGCAGTATCTTTACATCCGCAATTTCCATCCGGAGCGCTGGCCGGCAGGCGACCCGCGCGATTATTCGGCAGACGGGCAATTGGGCCCGATACATGGAGCGTATCGCGATATTGATAACGGTCCCACGTTGCAGTTTCTGGTAAAGAATGCGACGGTTGCGCCGTTCGACAGATTCCTGCATCTGGCCGTCGACAAGCGTCCTGCGGAAGAACTGTACGCCATCCAGACGGATGCGGGTTGCCTGACCAATCTGGCCGGTTCAAGGGAACACGAGCAAACTCTACGAGATCTGCGTGCCGCGCTGCTCGACGAACTCAAAAGAACGGGGGACCCGCGCGTCGGAGATAATGCCGAGGTCTGGGAATCCTATCCGCGCTATTCCCCCAGTCGAGAATTCCCCGAGTCGCCGTGATCAGGAGACTTCGATGACAATTCAATTTCAAATTCCACCCACATTGATCGTCGGTGGTGGTGCTCGCGAACAGCTTTCGGTGGAAGCCAGGAAACTGCAATGCCATCGAGCTTTATTGGTGACCGATCCATTCATGGTTAAAAGCGGGGTTGCCAGTCAACTGGTCGAACAGCTTTCCACCGCGGGCATCGTTGCCGCGATTTTCGCCGATGTGCAACCCGATCCGACCGTGAAAAACGTGCTGGATGGTCTCGACGTGCTCAGGGAGATGAGCGCGGATATTGTCGTCGGCGTGGGTGGGGGCAGTCCGATGGATGCGGCGAAAGCGATCGCGATCCTCGCGACGAATCCGCCACCACTGGCTGAATACGCCGGTTATCACAAGATCCCTCAAGCGGGCTTGCCGTTGATCCTGATCCCCACCACCGCCGGTACGGGCAGCGAAGTGACTCGCGTTGCCGTGATCACGGATACCGATCGAGACGTCAAGATGATGATCCTTGACGCTCATCTTCTGCCACGAGTCGCACTGGTGGACTATGAGCTGTCGCTCACGATGCCGCGACATCTGACGGCACATGTCGGAGTCGACACATTGACGCACGGCCTGGAGGCGTATGTATCGCGACGGGCCAGCCCATTAACCGATCCGATTGCTCTTTCGTGCATGACTCTGGTGGCCCAGAATCTGGACACCGCGTTTCGCGAACCCGCTAATCACGCGGCTCGCGACGCGATGATGACGGCGGCGTGTCAGGGAGGCATGGCGTTTTCGAACAGCAGTGTGGCGCTCGTGCATGGGATGAGTCGACCGATCGGAGCTCACTTCCACGTTCCTCACGGACTTTCGAACGCCGTGCTGCTTCCTGAAGTAACGCGATTTTCAATCTCGAGTGCGGAATCGCGTTATGCCGCCGCTGCGCGGGCAATGAAGGTTGCCGCGGAGGGTGATTGCGATGCCGACGCGTGCCAATCGTTACTGACATTTCTTCACGATCAGAATCAACGGTTGGAAATTGGCCGCCTGCGCGACGCGGTGAAGGTTGATCGCTCTGTTTTCGAATCCAAACTGAACGACATGGCCGAAGCGGCACTCGCATCCGGCAGCCCTCAAAACAATCCGCGCGTTCCGACCAGCGGCGAGATCATCGAACTTTACCGCGCATCGTGGTAATGCGAGCGCCCCGGATCGAAGACGTATTCCATGATCGGCGCGGTTCTGACCGGCAGAAATGCCGATCAATGGTTGTTTTCTTCATCGGAGTTGACGACTCCATTATCTGGCAATAGAATGCCACGTGGCAATTGGTTGCCATGTCGATGGTTGTCTGTTGGTCCCGTGCCCTTGTGAAGCCGATGCATGCCGCGCGAATCCAAACCGAACGAGCTTGCACGCCGTGAGCGGCAGATCATGGACGCGATCCATCGATTGGGTGAAGCGTCCGTCGGCGAAGTTCGAGCCCAGATCGCGTCCCCGCCCAGTTATTCCGCGGTTCGGACGATGATTCGGCACCTGGAAGCGAAGGGGTTGCTCAAACATCGGCAGGATGGCAAACGCTACCTTTACAAGGCAACGCAATCGCGGTCATCGGCCAGCCGATCGGCGCTGCGGCGATTGATTGATGTCTTCTTCGCCGGTTCCGCGTCCGACGCCGTTGCGGCCATTCTCGACGTCAAAGGGGATGAACTGGATTCTGATGATCTGAAACGGATCGAGGGACTGATTCAACAGGCTCGGGCGGAAGGAAAATGAAAAGATGGTCACCACCGCAATTGCCGCTGTTTTTCAGATGCTGGTCGATACCGCTGCCAGGGGGACCGTTCTTTTGATGACCGCATTCATGGTCACTTCGATGAATCATCGCTGGTCGGCGGCGATCAAACATCGCATCTGGAGCCTGACGATGTTCAGCCTGCTCCTGTTGCCGGCTGTCGCGTGGTTGCTTCCTTCGTGGCAACTTCCCATCTGGCCTGCGAACCCACAAACATCCCGTGCTCAAATCCTGCCTGAAGTTCGCCAGAATGAACCTGAAGTTCACAAGAATGAACAAGTCTTGTTGGCGAACGAATCATTATTCGAGTCTGTGACGGACGTCACGTTGCACGGAGAAGAACGGTCAGAATTCCATCGTCTTGAATCGCCCATCCCGTCGGCCGACGTATTTCCCCCGCCCTCAGAGACGCGATCGACAAGCGTCATCAGTCGTGGCTTATGGTGGCGGATTGGAACGGTGGCAATTTGGTTCTTCGGCACCGCAATCGGATTGTCCGGCCTGTTTTGGGGAATTCTGCACGCTCAGTCATTCGCACGTCGATCACGCGTTTTGAGCGCGAATCCGTGGCCGACGCTTGTCGACGAAATGCGCGATCGACTGGGTCTCGCACGGTACGTCGAACTGCGCGAAGCCGATCAGTCGATCGTTCCGCAAACCTGGGGTCTGTTGCGACCAATGATCGTTCTGCCGTGGCAGGCGCAAAGTTGGACTGACAAGATGCGTCGAGCTGTATTGCTGCATGAGCTCGCGCATGTTCAGCGATTCGATGTCGCGCATCAACTGCTGGGTCGCGTTGCGTGCTGTCTGTACTGGTATCATCCACTCGTCTGGATCGGTCTTCGATGCCTGCGATGGGAACGGGAACAGGCATGCGACGATGCCGTCGTTCGGAGCGGTCAGCTCGCGTCGGATTATGCACACCAACTGCTTGCTGTCGCGCAGATTTATCGTCCTTCCACTCGCCCGTCGCTGGCCATCGAAATGACGGGCGGCGGTGGGCTTGAACAGCGCATTCGAGCCTTGTTCGATTCCGGCCGTGGCCATCGGCCCATTGATCGGTCTGCCGCCGCCGCCGTGATGTTCATCGCGGCCGTCGTCCTCTGCGGGATCTCGACCGTGAAACCCATCGAGCGCGAATTCCGTCGCGCAATCGCCGCCGAGGCATCGAACTCGAATCAGTCTGCGGATCGCGAAGCGGACGCTTCTGTCGAACTGACTCCGGACGAGATCCGGATTGCAACTAGCCAGCTCGGTCCGTCAATCGTGAAGCTGATGCCGCCGGGCAAGGGCATGGGGACAGTCATTGATGACTCCGGCCACATTCTGGTCGCTTATCACAACGTCGCCAGAGTCAATTCGATCCTTGTTGCGATCAATGAGGCTGTCAATGTCGAAGCGCGGCTCGTCGCGGTAGACGCCGCGGCCGATCTTGCATTGATCAAGATTGATCGAAACCTGCCCGCCGCTCCGTTGGCAAGGTCCTCTGATCTCAAAGTCGGTGATCGCGTCATTGCGATTCACAGGACGGGCGAAAAGACATCTGGCCGCGTCACTGTACTGAATCAACAGATCAACGTAAACGAGTCGCTCACTTATCGGTTTATCGAGACGAACGTCGGACTGGTTCCTGGAGACAGCGGCAGTCCGTTGCTGAACACCAATGGCGACGTTATTGGCATCGGTATCGCGTTGCCGTCAAAGCAGCGTGGCTTCGCGATCCCGATCGATGACGTGCGCAAGACGATCAGCCAACTGTTGGATTCGGTCGCGGAGACGGACGAGAGCGACGGTCCCGTTTCAGATCCTCAGAACAAGAACACATTGGCTGCATTGCAGGCCGATCAGCCGGTGTCGAGCGTCTGCATGGATGCCAACGGCAAGCCAGTGGCCGGCGCGGAAGTCTACATCTTCCAGTACAGCGGTTTCGCCAAACGATACCGGGAATTCGGTCCGATCCTGTCGGATGCGGAGGGAAAGGCGACTTTCGAGTTGTCGCTCTTCAGCGACAATCATGGCAACTACGATCACTGGTTCCTGGCACGAGTTCCGGGTCGACTGGTCGGAACAGCACGCTCGGTAAAGTGGACGAATTGGGATCCCATCAACGCGAAAGGAGAGGTCCGGCTTTATCCATCTCATTCGGTCGAAGGGACTGTGACTGTCCCGGAAGGATTCGACGTCACCAAAGTCTTCGTACGAACGAAAACGCTTTGGTTCTCCGACGATGGTGCCAATTCCCATGCACAATGCTTTTCAAGAGAGGAAACTTTTCGCGGGCTCCACACGGCCTTGCCCCAACTCTTCGATTGCCACCCGGACTCCGAAGGCCGGTTTCGAATCAACGATATCCCGAAACGCGGAAGCCTTTATCTTGTGACAGTTGCCGACGGACTTGCCGAGGCGCAGTGGAGAAACGCCAACAATGTCACGGATCAACGAGCTCATTTGGCATTGTCGAAAGAAAGTCGGTTATCAGGTCAAGTCCTAAAACACGACGGTCAACCCGCGGCAAACGCCAAAGTCTTCGCGCGACTTGAAGGCTATCCCCGTGAAGAAGTCTTTTATCTTTCAACATTCACGGCGGTAACCGATCCGCGGGGAAACTTCGTCATCGACAAACTGCCGCAAACTCGATTCTGCCTGTCGATCACCGATCCGCAGGGTCAGTTTCGGTTTCGGCCGATCGAAAATCTGAATCTCGCGGCCAATGAAAACCGTCACGTCACGCTGCAAACGGACGCGGCAGTTCGTGTCAGTGGCAAGGTCGTTGATTCCGATGGAAACCCGGTCGAAGGAGCGGCCATCGCGGCACTGGCCGATACGCTTGAAGGACCCGGGCTTGACCACGGCCGCACGGACAAATCAGGTCATTATGAATTCCGACTTCCCGCGGGCAAGGCACGCCTGTACTTTAGTGGGCTGCCCTCCAGGTACGTTTACCCGGATCCGCAGACGTTGAAGAAGCTGGACATTCAACTAGACCAGGACGAAATCCAGAATCTGAACTTTACCGTCGAGATTAAGCCGATCGAGAACCGTGAGCCGGCCGAGCTCCGGTAGAGATGTCTTTTGCAGAATTGGGGTTTCGTCGCGATAGCCACTGAAACGCATAGACTTCACCGTCTGATCGGCTGGGATCTCATTGTCGTGGCCGTCGCATCGCGACTCATTGCCGATTCAACCCGATTGCCACCGTACCCTGATCGTTGAATGGCCGCGATGACGCCTGGACTGTATTGTGGAGATCCTGTCAAGCAGTTTACTTGGGACGGGAGACTTTCCTTTGGCGAAGAAGCAAAAACTCGCGGCGATTCGCCCGGGAGGACGGCGATTCGAAGTCTATAACGAGGCACTGTGCGTTTATCTTTACGACGAAAGTCATACGGAAACGCTTCGCAAACTGATCGACAATAAAGGGAATCCTCACGAGACGTTTTACGATAATCTCTCGACTCCGGCCTTCGCGAAAGCCGTTGCCGCCAAACATCTCGCCCTTGCCTATGAATTGCAGCAGGACGACGAAGTGTTCGTCGAAGTCATTGTCGGTCCGCCGCTGACTGACAACGAACTGGCCGTCGCACGTTGGTTGCCCGTTCAACGATCGCAATTGAGCCTTCCTTCCGGACGAATGCGGATCGACAGTCCCAACACAATGCCGCTCGACGAGGAAGATCCCGAGGACAATGGAGCTGTCTGCGAAGTACCGGCGGACGATTATGTCTTCAACCTTTATCGCGTCGATTGGACCGACTGTGAGCGGGATGGCATTAAATACAAAGGTCCGGGTGAAGTGATCGTCCTGTCACCTTTTACTGATGCCGAAACAATTGAGGACGGTCCGGTGATCCTCGAATTTCCCGAGGCCGTCGAGGATGAAAGCTGGATCGGACAGTATTCGATCGATAAAACACGATTTGATTGCCAGGTGAATTTCTGGGACTACTGGGAGTTCCTCTGGATCAACCTCGAACATGACGCGGCCGCGGCATTGGGTCTGACGTGCGGTTCCATTCTGCGGCTGAGAGTTGACAAGATGACATTCGATCTGGTTTATCTCGACGACGTTGCGCGGGACGATTACCTGTCGCGCGTCGGCAAGTCCGCGTTTGACGCGACGATGGCGGATCGTCCAGAAATCGCGCTCGGAGGCTGGATGGAAAAAGGAGGCCGACAGATTCTGGGCTTTTATCGGACCAAAGCGGTGAAATCCGTCCCCGCGAAATACCATGAGATCTGGACTCCGGCCTCGGGCGAAGTTCTGGCGGAGTCATTACCGTTGCCGGCCGAGGTCAAGCTGCCGGAAGCACGCGTTCAGGGGAACACGGTTCGTGCCGCGGTTGCATTAGCCAACAGCGACTTGCTCGTCGTGAAAGTGACGCAGAAACAACTGGCAGGATTCGGGAATACGATCAAGCTCGCGCTGCCGCATGGAACTCACACAATTGCGTTGGGCGATCCGGATCGGACGCTTCACACCGTCTTTCTGACGGGAAAAGGGATCCCGACGGGTTTGCATATACTCAAAGCCATGGGACTTCGAGCGTTTGCTCTCGAAGGAAAGGTCCCCAAAAAGGGAGAAGACTATATTGAGGTTCTTCCCAAAACCGAGCGCCAGCCAGTAAATGGTCTGTTTCCGCCGGCCACAAATGATCCCCTCAGTAAGTATCTTCATCTTCGGCCGATGCATATTGATGGCATGGCAGGGCGCTTTGACTGGACAAAGCCACCGGCGATCGGAACGGAAGTCACGCTGACGCAATGAGAATCTGGAGTTCAGAACATGAGGTTTTGGAGAATGTCGCGGGATGCGATTGTGGTGGTCTTTGGCGCATGGCTTTCGAACCACGTTCATGCTCAACCTGTTCCGGCCGCGCCGACGGCGCCATTCGCTGGATCGCAAGACCCCACTGCCCTGAAAGAACGAGCGAGGGCACTGGCGAAACAGGGTGACTACGCGAAAGCGGTCAAAGCCTTTGAGGCCGCCGTTGCCGCTGCTGAGCGTGCGTTTGGCCCCAATCATCAGAAAACCGATATCGTGGTCAATGAACTGGCCATTGCCCATTATCAGCAGGGAAACTATTCCGTTGTTGAACAGCTCTATTTACGCGTGCTTCATAATACCGAAGCTCGACCGGGCCACGACGTGGGCGAGGTTGCGACATGCCTGAATAATCTTGGGGCTTTGTACGACGAGATGGGCGATTACGGCAAAGCCGAGGAAAACTACACTCGCAGCCTCAGCCTTCGAGAAAGTTCACTGCAAAAGAACCACCCGGATCTCGCGACGAACTACAGCAACCTCGCGTCGGTCGCACGGAATCAGGGGAACACGGCGAAAGCGATCGAGCTTTATCGGCAGAGCATCCAACTGTACGGAAAACAGCCTCGGCCTGATGACACTCAAATTGCGATCGCTCTTAATGGGCTTGCCGAATCGCATGTGGCGCTGGGGCAGTACGATCTGGCCGAACCTCTTTACCTGCGCTCGTTGAAACTGCGTGAAGCGAAACTTGGTACGAATCATCCATCGCTGGCGATCACTTTGAATAACCTCGCGGGACTCTACAAGCGGCAAAAACGATTTGTCGAAGCCGAAGAACTCTATCAGCGCAGCCTGAGCATTCGTCAGGAAAAACTTGGTGCTGATCATCCCGGCGTCGCGACCGCTTTCAGTAATCTTGCTTCGCTGTATCGTGACCAGGGCCGATACGACGAGGCCATCGTCTTGAATGAGAAGGCATTGTCGATTCGCGAGGCCAAGCTGGGCAACGATCATCCGTCGGTCGCGATCAGTCTGAACAATCTTGGCGGGCTCGCGATGGATTTGGACCAGGGTTCGAAGGCCGACAGACTGTATCAGCGAAGCTTGAAGATTCTGAATGCGAAGAACGGACCCGATCACCCGGAAGTCGCGATGGCTTACAACAACATCGCCTATCTTCACGCGAAGCTCGGCGACTGGTCGACGGCGGCGAACGATTTCGACCAATCTCGCCGTATCGTGCGCAAACACGTGAGCCAGATTCTTCCAGCGCTGTCGGAAGCGGACCAGTTGACGTTTTTGAAGGTGACGGATGAAAACTATCTTCACGCGGCCCTTTCGCTGGCATTACTGCGCCATGACGATCCCGCGATTGCCGAAGTGTCGGCCGGCTGGGTGCTCAATGCCAAGGGAATTGCTCAGCAATCGGTCGCTCAACGGATGATGCTGAATCTTGACCTGAATGACCCGGCAATCGGTCCATCGGTCAAGAAACTGCAAGAGGTTCGACGTGAACTGTCGCGGTTGACCGGATCCGCTCCGAAAGGGGACGAAGCAGTTCGGATGCAACGCGTCCAGGTGTTGCGCGAACAGGAACAGCAGATCGGCACCGAAGTCGCGAGGGCAAGCGGACGACCCGTGCAGAACAGCCAATGGGTCGAATTGGACACGGTGCGAAGCGCGCTGAAGCCGAAAACGGTGCTGATTGAAATCGCCCGCTTTCGAAGGCGAGATTTTTATGCGAAGCATGCAGATCCGAACAAGTGGCAATCGCCTCACTACGCAGCATGGATCATTCCAGCAGCAAACGAGGGTCCGGTCCGGATGATCGATCTGGGCAGCGCTGAATCGATGGAAACCGCCATTCGTTCAATGCGACAGGCACTCGCCAGGTCCGCCGACTCGATCCGTTCAAACGGAGAGGCAGAGGCGGAACAGAAATTGGCTGGTCCTCTCAGCGAAGTGGCAAAAATCGCGTTCGGTCCGGTGGTCTCACAAATTGGTGAGGCAACGACGCTGATCGTGAGTCCCGATGCGTCGATGTGGCTGATTCCGTGGGCCGCTCTTCCGTTGAACGACAAGAGGTATGCAATCGAAGAGTACAACCTGACATACGTGATCAGTGGTCGAGATGTGATCCGGCACGATTTGACTCCACGTCTGAATGCTCCCATGGTTCTCGCGGATCCCGACTATGATTTGGCGCCGACGGAAGTGATTGCCGCCACGAGAGCGATGCTGCGAAATCTGACTCAACGGCGGGTCGTCTCGAAAGTACGGCCGGCCGTCGACCTGCCGCCTGTTTCACGCCTGCCCGCGACCGCTCTGGAAGCACAGGCAATTTTGCCCAAGCTCGAAAGCTACTGCGGTAAGACCCCGCGGCAGCACCTGGCCAATGAGGCTCTTGAAGGAGTCGTGAAGTCAATTCGACAACCGCAGGTTCTGGTCCTGAGTACGCACGGATTTTTCCGCGAAGATGAAGAAACCGCCACTGACGAGTCGGGAGACGCCTCGTCGCGCCGGGGAGCGGCACCGGAGAATCCGCTGCTGCGTTGCGGACTATTGCTTGCCGGATGTAACTCACGCCAGTTGTCCGCGGTGGCCGACACGGACGACGGAGTATTGACGGGGTTGGAAGTGGCGGGCATCGATTTACGGGGAACCGAACTGGTGGTGCTCAGCGCCTGCGAAACGGGTCTGGGTGAAGTGCGAAACGGCGAAGGGGTCGCGGGTCTGCGACAAGCATTTCAACTGGCCGGCGCCCGCTCGGTGATCGCCACGCTGTGGGAAGTGCCTGACGTGCAAACCGCAAGGTTGATAAGCGACTTTTTTACTCATCTTTCCACCAGTGAGAATCAGGCGGCTGCGCTGCGGAAGGCTCAATTAGCCACGATTGAACGGCGTCGTGACCGTGCGAACGCAGCGCACCCCTTCTTCTGGGCCGCTCTCACGTTGACAGGAACCCCCTGAGATTAAGGAAAACTCCCTCGTGCCACTTTGCCAATCTTCCGATTTCCCTCGTTTCCAAGCTCCTGCTTGGAAACGCCGGGCCCTGACCCCGATGAAGAAGTTATTCGTCGCATTTGTGCTATTGACGTATTTGTCAGAGGCAATTGGAGCGGATTCCATGAACGTGATGACCTGGAACATCCGCTTCAATAATCCGAATGACGGCGTGAATGCGTGGCCCAATCGGAAGGATTGGGTCGCGGAAATCATCAGCAACAATCAAGCAGACATTGCGGGCTTTCAGGAAGTCCTCGTCGATCAATTCGATGACCTGAAATCTCGTTTGCCGCACATGGCAGCATATGGAGTAGGGCGGGATGACGGCAAAAACGCGGGCGAGTTCTCGCCGATTTTCTTTCGCAAGGAACGCTTCGAAGCGATTGATCGAGCCACATTCTGGCTTTCGCCGACACCCGACGAGATTGGCAGCAAGGGATGGGATGCCGCGCTTCCGCGGATTGCGAGCTGGCTTAAGCTGAAGGATCTTCGGACGGGAATCGTTTTTTATGCTATCAACACGCATTTCGATCATCGAGGCTCGACGGCGCGAGCCGAGAGCGCGGCGCTGCTGGTTAAACGGCTACGAGACCGGTTTGCCGACCATCCCGTCATTCTTACGGGAGACCTGAACACTCTGGCAAACTCCAGCCCGTATAACATGCTCATTGGGAAAGACGCGCCAACTGTCCCCGTTTTTCAAGACGCGTTTTTGTGTTCGGCAAAGGGACCGGAAGGTCCCGACTCCACGTGGAATGGATTTCGGTCGGTGGTCCCTGGTCGCCGGATTGATTTCGTGTTCGTCTCGAAAATGATCAAAGTCCTCCGACACCGGACGCTCGACGATCAGCGGGACGGCCGATTCGCGTCGGATCACTTGCCAGTTGTCGCGACAATTCGGATTGAGAAGGAATGACTACGGATAGTCGTTTCCCGCGTTGCTTGCCTTGCACGAGGTTTGCCACTCCAACAGAGCGGACTGCATTTCTTTCACGACGTCCGGTCGTTCCATCGCGAGATTCTTAGTTTCCCGCGGATCTTCAATCAGATCGTATAACTCCCATTCGGTTGTCGGTGTCGTTCCGTTGTCGGAAGCCAATCGCCGGGGTTCAAGGTTATGCACCAGCTTGAACCGGTCTCCGGAAAGGGCTGATTGTGTTTCAAATTGAAAAGCAATCGGACGCTTGCGCTGCTCGGTCTGCCCATTGATCAACGGCATCAGACTGATTCCGTCGTACGGACGCTTATCAGGGAGTGGTATCCCCAGGGCTTCGAGAACTGTCGGAAAATAGTCGCTGGTGACACACGGTACCGATGTCTCTCGTGGCGCGGGGATTCGGTCAGGCCACACGAGCAGGCCGGGGACTCGGATGCCCCCTTCGTAAAGCGAGCGCTTGCGGCCTCGAAATATTGCTGCCGTCCCCTGACTTCTCTTCTGAGGTCCGGGGTTTCCTTCGGGACCATTGTCCGAACAGAACCAGACCATCGTGTTCTTTTCAACGCCCAGGGTTTTCAATGTCTTTCTCAGTCGCCCGACTTGCTCGTCGAGTGCGGTCACGGCGGCGAAATAGTGCTGCTGGTCATCGGTGGAGTTCGAATACCGTGCCCGATCGTCAGGCCCTCCAACCACGGGTTGATGAGGTGCATGAAACCAGACGACCGCAAAGAAGGGCCGTGATTGATGGACTGACGATTCGACAAAGGCCGTCGCCCGATCCATCAGGACTCGCGAATCATCACCGTGAATCGTGGTGGGGTCGGCGGATGTGTCGGGGCCCGTCCAATAACGAGACGTATGCCGACTGTATTCACCCGTTTCCCACCAGGTCGGCATCAGCGCTTCCGTCGAAAAGCAGGTTTGGAATCCGTGCCGCCAGGGAGGGGCGAAATCCGCGACGTTTCCCGGTCGTCCACGATTCGAGTCGGTGCTGGTCGTCGTGAGTGTGCCAAGGTGCCACTTTCCAAAATGGCCGGTCGCATAACCTCGATCCGAAAGCAATTCCGCAAGGCAGATTTCTTGGTCCTTCAATGTTCCATCATTCGCGGTGCGGATCCCGTACCGAAGAGCGTGTCGGCCGGTGAGGCACGATCCGCGAGTGGGACTGCACACGGGAGAGGCCGCATAGAAGCGGTTCATCCGCAATCCCTCTCGACTCATTTCATCCAGATGAGGCGTTTGGATCGTTGGATGTCCGTTATATCCGGTGTCTCCCCAGCCCAAATCGTCGGCCATCATCAAGACGATGTTCGGACGAGCGGTATTAAGATGGCGATCAAAGAACCGGAAGCTGGCTTCAAGAGCGAGTTTCCTGTCTTCACCCGAAAATCCATGCTCTTGTTCGGGCAACACGAGCAATTCATGAGAGGCCCCCACCTCCTTTGCACGCTCGTCGAACCGCTTTGCCTGATCGATGGGGACAAGCGGGTCTTTCCCTCCGTGAATCGTGAGCATCGGAGGGTCATCGGACGAAAGATACGTGATCGGGCTGCCGAGTTCGAATTGTTTGGGAACGGTTTGTGGAGTTCCCCCCAGCAGTTGTTCCAACATCGGCGCGGCTTTTGTATTCGCCTGGTGTAGTATCGGCAGATCAGTCGGGCCGTAGTAGTTCACGACCGCTTGCACTCGGCTCGAAACGTCCGGTAATCCGCCGCTTCCTTCGAGTCCGTGCGACTGATCAGTGACGCCGGCCAACAGACTCAGATGTCCTCCGGCTGACGCCCCCTTGATTCCAATGCGATTTGGATCGACGTTGTACTTCGCGGCGTTTGATCGCAACCAGCGGATCGCGCACTTGACATCCTCGATTTGGGCAGGAAACCGGTTTTCCGGTTGTTGGCTTTCAGAATTCGTCAACCGATAAGTAACAGTCGCCGCGAAATAACCACGCTCGGCCGCAGTTCGTATTTCATTGCGATACTGCTCCCGGTTGCCCGTATACCATCCACCACCGTGAACGAAAATGATGCCCGGTCCCGGCACCGACGCCCCCGCGGGTCGAGCGAGATCGAGCAGCAGGTCCGTGTCGCCTCCCTTGCCATAGCAGACACCCGTTTCCAGGATCAGGTCCGCATTGGCCACGTTGCCCCAAACCAGTGCCGCCAATCCGAAGAGGCCCGCGATACACCAGTAGAATGTTCGACGAAACGGCCGATCCATGCGTGGCTTTTCCTTGTTCAACCAATGGATAATTCCAGGGAAACCCTCATAACAGCGGACTGAAGAGCCGGAGCGTGTTTTCGAGGAATCGGTTGCTCAACGATCGACGTCCCCAGGTTTGTGGATTCAGTAACTGCGAGTTTTCCAGATAAATCTGCTGCAATTCGCCAAGTTGGGCGGCGAATCGGGCGTCATGGACGAACAGCGCGACTTCGTAGTTCAGCCAGAAGCTGCGCGGGTCAAGATTCACTGTTCCGAACATCGACATAATCCCGTCGACCGTGATCGCCTTCGTATGCAACAGCCCTTGCCGATACAGGTAAATCTCTACGCCGATCTCGAGAAGGTCATCGTAATAGGACCGGCTTGCATAGCGCGTCAGAAGCGAGTCCACTTTTTCAGGAACAATCAGTCGGACACGAATCCCGCGCCCGGCCGCGCCGCGCAAGGCTCGAAGCAGTGATTCGTCCGGTACCAGGTAAGGCGTCGTCAGAATCAATTCTTTTTGCGCTGCGTTGATGAGGGCAAGAATCATTTGCAGAAGACCATCACCCGACTGGCCGGGTCCAGATGCCATTACCTGAATATCTGCCGGTCCATCCGGGGCGACCATCTGCAGGCCGACGCTGGCAATCACGGACTCAACGGGCTGGCAGGTTTCAAGCACCCAATCTCCGATCATCGTCGCGGCCAGCGGCACGACGGCGGAGCCTTGCAACCGCACCATCGCATCCACCCATTGTCCCACATTGGCATCTTGTTTGAAAAAGTTTGGATCGACGAGGTTCATGCTGCCCGTCCAGGCCGCCATGCCGTCGATGACCACGATCTTGCGGTGCAGTCGCAAATCCGTCCGCCCAACCAATGTGCGAAACAGCCCGACCGGCAGCGCGGCACGAACGTCGACGCCGGCATCTCGAAGCCGTCCGGGTTGACGGCCCTTCCACCACGGACGAGCCCCCAGCGCATCAACGAGCACGCGACAACTGACGCCTCGCCCGGCCGCCCGAATCACCGCCTCAAGGACTTCGTCCGCAACACCTCCTTCATTCCAGATGTAGAACTCCATGAGAACGCTGGTTTGTGCCTGATCGATGTCACGAGCGATTTCGCGCAGAATCTCTTCGGTGTCCGAGAACAGTTGCAACGTCGTTCCGCGCACCGTCGGGCTGCCGCCGAAGTACTGACCAAGCCTGTTCATCTCCTGGGCGACCGGAGGATGACGAGACCAGTCGATATCGGTTTGTCCATCGCGGATTTCCGCCTGGGCAATGCGCCGAAATTCCGCCCGCAACTCTTCGATGCCCCTCGCACGTCGACCGATTCGCCGTTCGCCAATCAGCAGGTAGACGAGTCCTCCGGCAAACGGCGCGGCCAAGATCAGCAGCAGCCACGCCGCCGCAACTCCCGTGGGAGGACGTCGCATGATCACGCGAACGCTGAGCGCGCCGACAAACGCCCAGTGAGCGATCAACACAATCGTCGAAGGATGAAGCATCAAAGGTCCGTGTCGGCTCGTTTTTGCACTGTTTGCGAATCATTGTTGACAACGTAACCGTTCAGTTCAAGCGGAACCACGTCCCACATGCGCTTCCTATCCAACTCGAAGGCAAGTCCGATATCCGGCCGTGCTCTCTTCAACCAGCCTTAACCCGAATTGCGCACGGTAGGAACAGTGCCGCGACCGTAAGGGAGTGCTGCATTTGAGATTAACCACTCCCTGACCGTCGCGGCTCGAATGACAGACTGTCATGCACGTCTCGACACGGTGTGCAATTCAGGTTAATGGTGATTGTGCCTGGCCGGCATTGAACCGGATGCGACGAGAAATACGCAGTTGGCACGGCAATGTTCAGCCTGTTTGAAAGAATTCCGGTGACCGGTTCAATTATTGTTTTGATTGTCATTTTTTTTCGAAGTGGCGTGATCGCTGTTCGCGCGAATCATCATGGAAACGATTGAATTGGCGGACGGCGGGATTCTGCTGTACGACGACGCGTTTTTGCCCGCGGACGTGGCAGACCGTTATTTTTTCGATCTGTTGAGCGCTTGCCGCTGGGAACAGAAGGATGCGAGTTTTGGCCACAAGCAGCCGCGCCTGACAGCGTCCTACGGTGACAATGGAATCTCGTATCGATATTCCGACACGGTCAACGTAGCACTCCCTTGGACTCCGTTGTTGCGCGAGATCAAGGCCAAGGTCGAAGCCGTTCATGGAACTTATAACTATTGCCTGTTGAATCGCTATCGGTCAGGATCCGATAGCGTGGCATGGCACGCCGACGATGAACCGGAAATGGGGAACGTGATTGGTTCCCTTTCGCTTGGAGCAACAAGGTCCTTTCAGATTCGTCACAATCAGATGAAAGAGACCAGAGAATTCCGCGTCAGCAATGGAACGTTGATCATCATGGCGGGAACCATGCAGCAGTTCTGGAAGCACCGGGTTCCAAAGACCAAAACGAATGTCGGTGAACGCATCAATTTAACGTTCCGGACGATTGACCGTTGACGGTTTGGTCGGCGCTCTCATGTCTCCATACTTGCCGAGGCGGTGCATCGGGATAGACTATCACGGCGGTTTTCTCGTGGAGATGATGGTGAAACCCCTTTGTCACGAAAGGAGACGCACGTGAATCCCGCATCGCGTGTTTTCATGTTTGCGATCCTCGTGCTGAATCTGGCGTTGGCGGGATGCACCAGACAATCGTCGGGACCAATCGCGACGGCGCCGACGCCCGTCGTCATCAGTCATCCGATTCAACGGAACGTTACCGACTATGTGGATCTGACGAGCCGTATTGCCGCGGTGGAGTCGGTGGAAGTCCGATCACGAGTCAACGGGTACATTGAAAAAATCAATTTCAAGGAAGCGTCCCTCGTCAAGAAGGGAGACTTGCTGTTCGAGATTGATCCCCGCCCCTACCAGGCCCAGGTCGATTTTGCCAAGGCCCAGGTTGCCGCAAACGAGGCACTTGCGAAAAAGGCGCGCGCGGATAACTCGCGCTACAAGGCTTTGGCCGTGAAATCGCCTGGAACGGTCACTCAGCAAGACCTCGATCAATACCAGGCAACCGAAGACCAGGCGATTGCCAATCTCGGGACCGCGCGAGCCACGCTGGAAACGAACGAACTCAATCTCGAATTCACCAAGATCACGTCGCCGATCGATGGTCGAACAAGCCGATACAATCTGACCGTGGGCAACCTGGTGCAGCAGGACACGACGCTGCTGACGACGATCGTGTCGGTCGATCCGATTTATGCCTACGCAGACGTTGACGAGCACACGGTTCTGCATGTTCGCGAATTGATTCGCGCCGGCAAGGCGAAGTCGGCTCGCGATATTGAATTGCACGTTCATTTGGGCCTGGCCCATGAAAAGGGTTTTCCCCGCGCAGGGGTGGTCAACTTCGTGGACAACCAGACAAATCCCAAGACAGGCACGCTTCGCGTTCGCGCCGTCTTTCCGAACCCGGATCAGTTTCTGAGTCCGGGACTGTTTGCCAGAACCCGAGTTCCGATCGGGGAGCCGCATCCGGCACTTTTGATCACCGACCGGGCCATCGATACGGACCAGGGTCAGAAGATCGTTTATGTCGTTGACAATGACAGCAAGGTCGATTCCCGACCTGTTCAACTTGGCGCCAATCATGACGGCTTACGCGTGATCGAATCGGGATTATCGACTGAAGATCGTGTGATTGTGAACGGCTTGCAGCGTGTGCGACCAGGGGTCACGGTTGACCCGAAACTTGTCGAGATGCCCGGCGCCGCACTCGCCGATCAAACACCAGGTTCCAGCACGAAGCAAGATTCCAGTGCGGACCAGGATTCCAGTACCAAGCAGAGCTCGCCCTGAATTGACTGAGGCCATCGCATGCTTGCCCGCTTCTTTATTGATCGCCCCGTTCTGGCATGGGTGATTTCGATTGTAATCGTGCTCTTTGGACTGATCTCGGCCGCGCTATTGCCGATCGCCCAATATCCGCAGATCACGCCGCCCACGGTCCGAGTTTCCGCGATATATCCGGGTGCCAATGCGAAGGTGGTTGCCGATACGGTCGCCTCGCCGATTGAACAGCAGATCAACGGCGTCGAAAACATGTTGTATATGTCATCACAAAGCAGCAACGACGGTTCGTACTCGCTGGATGTCACGTTTGATCTGGGGACTGACCTGAACATTGCCCAGGTGCTTGTCCAGAATCGCGTGGCAGTCGCGCAGCCCGTGCTGCCCGATGTGGTCAAGTCCGTCGGAGTGACCGTCAAGAAACGTTCACCCGATATCCTGCTGGTCGTCAATTTGTATTCCGAAATCAATCCCGAGACGGGTCAACCCTATTTTGACGAGCTCTACATGAGCAACCGCGCAACGATCCGGCTTCTCGATTCCCTGGCACGCGTCAAAGGAGTCGGTGATGTCTTCACGTTCGGTGGCCAGGACTACAGCATGCGGATCTGGCTGAACCCAAGTGAACTCGCGTCGCGAAACCTCTCCGCAAACGATGTTGTCAATGTGTTGCGTGAACAGAACGTCCAGGTCGCCGCCGGTCAGATTGGCCAACCTCCGGTTCCGCGCGGCCAGGATTTTCAGTACACGATGAGCACGCTAGGACGCCTGAGTGAAGCGGACGAATTCGGAGACATTATTCTGGCGACGGGAACCAACGGCGAGGTGACCTATCTCAAGGATGTCGCTCGAACCGAGCTCGGCGCGAAAAGCCAGGACCAGAGTCTGACATTGGATACAAAACCATCCGTGGGCCTGGCGATTTTTCAACTTCCGGGTTCGAACGCTCTGGACACGGCGGATCTGGTCAAGGCGAAGATGCGCGAACTCGCCAGAGATTTTCCCCCAGGACTGAAATACGAAATCGCCTATGACACAACCCCGTTTATCCATGAATCGGTCGAAGAGGTGTTCAAGTCTCTTCGTGATGCCGTGATCCTGGTCGCGGTCGTTGTTCTGTTATTCCTGCAAGACTGGAAGGCATTGCTGCTTCCAGTGATCGATGTCGGTGTGTCGCTGGTCGGTACGTTCGCCGTGATGAGTCTACTTGGCTTTTCCTTGAACAACCTGACCTTGTTTGGCCTCGTCCTTGCGATTGGAATCGTCGTCGACGATGCCATCGTCGTGCTCGAAAACATTGAACGATGGCTGGAAAAGGGGCTGCCCGTCCGCGAAGCGACGATCAACGCAATGAACGAGATCACGGGACCCATCCTGGCGATCACGCTGGTATTGAGTTCCGTTTTTCTGCCGAGTGCCTTCCTCGGTGGCATCACCGGCCAGTTCTTCCGCCAGTTTGCCCTGACGATTGCGGCATCCATGATGATCTCGGCCGTGAATGCCATGACGATGACGCCCGCCCGTGCGGCGTCGATCTTCGCAGGGCGCAAACCCGGCGAGCATGGCCACGAAGGCAAAGAGGCCTTGCCATGGTGGTTCTTTGGATTGATCGGCGGACTGTTGTCCTGCTGGCTCCTCGAATCCGTCTTCGGCGCGCGATTGGGGATGTCCGCCGCGGGCGAAGAGGGTCAAGAAGCAACTCGTACCCTCGTGGAGACGATCCGCATTAATTTTCTCAGGGGATTGTTGTTTCTTCCCGGTAGTATTGTCGGCGGAATCATTGGCTGGTTCATCATCACGCCCGTGAACTGGATCCTGGGAAAAGTCTTTCGGGGATTCAACTGGGTGTTCGACCGAATAACCACTGCCTATGGAACGAGCGTTGGGTGGACGCTGCGTTTCCAGCACATTGGGATCCTAAGCTTAGAATTCCACGTGGACAAGTTGTCGCG